>ERZ808046.280-NODE-280-length-58817-cov-6.839666_pt1 | contig 58817 bp, 61 predicted proteins | sample MGYA00380196_ERZ808046 | MGnify/ENA primary metagenome ERZ808046 (study PRJEB31490, sample SAMN06133421) | mouse gut metagenome | isolation source: Z6_2 | host: mice | place: China: Chengdu | collected 2015-05 ... | reverse complement strand
AGGCTTGGTGGGGTTCATCACGGTGGGTGGTGGGCCCCTATTTTTTACGTTTTTGATGCCGCTGAAAAGGTGGCGATTGGGGAAAAAATCGTACTATCAGGCAAAAGTATACTTTCACGCAAAAGTCAGGGGTTTCCGTGATAGTATAAAACGGAAAGATAAAAAGGGGTAGGATATTGGCGGTTTTGGCTGAAAGGTGTATTAGCATGACGGAAAATGCTGTTGAAAAACGGGGGATATGATACAAACACGGAAACTGCCCGGAGTTTTCGTGTTTGTATATGAGTTTCCGTGATAATATGGGGTTTTGCGTGATAGTATACAGAAAAATTGAAAAAGGTAAAGAACGCATCAGCTTCTCGGCTTGTATTTGAAAACGGGATTTTCTCCTTAGAGCCGGACATACAGTTATGAAAAGCCAGTCAAGGTTCTCCTGCTGATTTTTTTGTGCAGCATGACGGCTGGATGGTTCATTGCATCTGGTAAATGCTATGAACAGCCTGTTTAATATATTTTCTCCCTTGTTCAACAATGTTAAAAGAGTTATTGGAGAAGCACCATGTAGCCATTGTGCCTCTCACAATGCTTTCAAAATAATTGAAAATTTCATTGCATGAAAAATCAGAGGATGAATACGCTAAACTTGATTCTATTTCATCCTGCAATATTTTGATAAAATATCGTTTGCTGAAATGTTCGGAAGGTCCAGGCATACATGCACTTAGATTTAGCGAATAAGCTAAGCAGGTAAGTTCATATCCAGCGTATTCTGCAAATTCAAATTCCAGATTTAAAAAGTAGGTGATACGTTCAATTACGGATTTATTAGGGTTGGAGGCTATAAATTCATTGTAATGGGTGCAGATATAGGTTCCCATATCAGCATAATAGCTTTCCCTTACAATATCTTCCTTGGAGTTGTAATGAACATAAAATGATCCTTTTGCCAATCCTGCTGTCTGGCAAATTTCACTTATAGTAACATTATCGTACCCTTTGCTTTTTATAAGTGTGACTGCTGTTTCAAATATTTTATTTTTTGTATCAACAGCTCTATCTTTGCGTGTTTTTTTCTGTTCCATTCCTTGACTCCTTATAAAATGCTATTGACAATATGGATGGTAGTAGTTAAAATAGTGACCACGGTCATTGACTGCGGTCACTATTATTCTAACACATTTTTGCAGGAGGTACAATATGTTTATTTTTAATCTGACTTATATCAAGCCAATTTTGGAAGTTGAAAAAATGTTACAGGCGCATATTAGTTATTTGGAAGAAAACTACAATGCAAAAAAATTTATTTGTTCTGGAAGAAAGAATCCACGAACTGGCGGGATAATTCTTTGTAATTGTGCCACAAAGCAGGAGGCAGAACAGATTATGAAGCAAGACCCATTTTTCCGAGAAAAAATTGCCCGGTATGAAATAATTGAGTTCGTACCATCTAAATCATTGGAAGAATTTAAAGCACTTATGGAAAAAATCAAATAGTGGATTAGCTTGAAAAATGAGATTTTATGTCTAATGAAACGAAAGGAATAAGCGTTTTCATGATGAAATAATTGTGGCGAGGCTGGAAAAGATACCATTGATTAAGCAAAGACCGCCGCAGATGGCTTACCACCATATGCGGCGGTCTGCCTTTTCCGCAGGCAGGTTTGACAGCAGAAATCGCTTGGAAAGCGGAGAAATCAGAGTTAATATGCTGACACGGAGGTTTGCGTTTGTGCCGCCCCTTTTGTGAGGGATATTGAGAGCGGCAGAGGGGATATTAAGGATAAAAAATGTCAATCCAGTTACGCTGTCAAATCGTCTATTCACGCTATCGGAGTTAAAAATATTCTTATTTTTCCGATACACGAAGTGAGGAAAGAAGGAGGTGGAGGCAATCAAAATAGCGGTCTGTGATGATGAAAAAAATATAAGGAGCTACATCTGTTCGCTGGTTCGGAAACAGGGAGTGGAGTGTGAGGTCACGGAATATGCCACGGCGGAGGATTATCTTTTAGCGGGGGCTGATTATGACCTGCTGTTTCTTGACGTTGAGCTGAAAGGCCAGGATTCATCAATGGATGGTATGGAAATGGCAAAGCGGATTAGGGGTATGGAAGATATCAAACAGCCCATTATCATATTTGTCACGGGCTATGAAAAATATGTGTATGATGCTTTTGACGTGGGGGCTTTCCAGTATCTGCTGAAGCCCATTGACGAAGGGCGGTTTGCCGAGATTTTTCAAAGAGCGGCACAGCAGGCCGGGCAGGGTAAAAGAGTGCTGATGATCCAGTATGGGAATACGGGAAAAACAATACCGTTAAGCGACATCTATTACATGGAAAGCCAGAACCATAAGATAGCCGTCCATATGAAGGACGGGGTTTTGGAGTATTATGCAAAAATGAGCGATCTGGAAGAAGAACTGCAGGGGCAGTTCTGCCGTGTCCACAAAGGCTATCTGGTCAATCTGTCCTATGTGGATGAATACAACAAAACAGAGGTAACGCTGACAAATGGGGATAAGCTCCTGATTTCAAAATATAAGTATGAAGATTTTGTAAAAGCGTACCTGCGGTTTATGAAATAGGAGGGCTGTCATTGAGCGAGGCAAGTTTTACACTGTTCCAAAATACAGCGGTGGGGATTGAGGTCGTTCTGTATGCCTGCTGTCTGACGGCATTTTTCTATCCGTATATGGCGGGGCGGAAAAGGGGGCATCCGGCAGATATCATAAAGATGCTGACTGTGTTTGCATCCTATTCTATCATCTATTTTTTTAACATGGCAGTCAGTATGGGAACATTGGTCTGCATGATTTCAGTAATAGTCCTGTTGACGCTGGCGGCAAGGTATTTAGGGATGGAAAAGAAAGCTGCACTGTTCATGGGGGTAGTATTCTTCTGCATCAGGAACTTGAGTTCGTTGGCGGTGGTGAGCGTGAATTTTTATATAATCAGGTATTGCGGAAAGGGGGCGGATGCGGCGAAGGTATTGCAGAACACTGCTTTGAATTTTTTCATGGTAGAACTGTTACAGTTTATGCTTTTTTTCGTGCTGCTGTATATGGCGGCACATGAGATCAAAAAATGCAGGATAGAGCTGCATATAGGGGAATTGTGCTATCTGTTGCTGGCGCCTGTGACGGGCATCTTGTTTGTAAATATCCTATTCCGGATTCTGACAGTGGTGGCTAAGGGGGATTTGATTATTCGGCTTTATGAGCAGTACCCGGTGCTGATAGGGATTGTACCTGTGTCTGCAGCACTATTTTATGCCAGTATTCTGGTGACCATAATATCCTATCAGAAAGTGGCAGGGCTTCAGGCGGAAAAGAAAAGATATTTTGTGGAACAGCAGCAGGTTCATGCCATACAGGAGCGGATGGCGGAAGTGGATCAGTTCTATGACGGCATACGCCGGATGAAGCATGAGATGAAAAACCATCTGACCAATATCAAGGGGCTGATTGAGAGTGGGAACTATGGGGACATGGGGAATTACATCTCCAGAATGGATGAGAGCATGGATGCCTTTGAGTTTTCCATAAAGACAGGGAATGCCGTTACAGATGTGATTGTAAACGACAGGTGGAAAGCTGCGGAAAAGCAGGGCATACGGTTCCGGTCAGAATTTACCTACCCGGAATCGGAGAGGTATGATGCCTTTGACATCGGCATCATTGTAAACAACCTGCTGCAGAACGCCCTTGAAGCCTGCGGGAAGATGCGGCAGGGCGACAGGTATGTTTTTATTTCCAGCAGGCAGAAGAGAAAGTTCTTCCTGATCGAGGTCAGAAACCCGTTTGAAGGGGAGATCATCATGGATGCGGATACGAACCTCCCAATCTCCACAAAGGAAAAGGAGCATTTCGGAAAGAAGGGTTCCATGCACGGGATCGGGCTTTCCAATGTAAAGATGGAGGCGAAGAAATATATGGGGGACGTAGATATCAAGATAAAGAAAAATGAGTTCAGTGTAACGGTAATGTTACAGGAAAGGAGACAGGTATGAGCATCGGTAATGTAAGCGGCATGGGGGTTAATCCGTATGCCTACACAAACAGCAGCAGAAGGGCGGCAGGCACAGGGAATTTTGCGGAGGAGGTGCAGAAAGCCGCAGAAGGAAAGGATGCGGCGGAAAAATCCGGCTCATCAGCATGGGCGGGGGACATGGTAGTCCCGCAGCCGCCGAGTTATTTTGGCTTTACATATGACAGCAGCATTTCCAATAAATCCAAAGAGGAAATGACGATGGATGAATACAAGCAGTGGTTTATGAATGAAATGTCGGGTATGCCTGTCAGCGGATGGTACCGTTCCACCTGCGTAGGCGGTGCGCTGACGATTACGGAAGAATGCTTTGAAAGGATGAAAACTGATCCGGAATGGGAAAAAACAGTGTTAGGAATGGTCAGGAAGATGTACTCCTGTACCGGAATCATGGGCTCCAAGATGATCGGCTACCAAGTCATCGGGGCAACGCCTGAACAGTGCCACGGGGAAGGGATACCCGTAAAGGATGGCTCTCCGCTTTCCGCAGATAATGAAGAATCATGGTGGGAGAAACGCCATAAGAGAATGGAAGAATTGATGGAGGAGCAGGAAAAAGAAGCGGTGAAAAAGGCGCAGGCACGGAGAGCGGCAGCACAAGAGAATTACCTGAAAAGCCAGATGGCAAGCAGGCAGAGGCAGCAGGCTTTCCTTGCAGAAGGTATACAGAATGACGATGGTGCGGCGGCTATTCAGTCAGCGGGCGTAAGCGCATTGGCGGCAACTGCCTATGAGGAAAACATAAGCACATTCAGCAAAAGTGTGGTTGGAAGCCAGAAGATATAAGCATTCCGGGCATTTTGAAGTAAGGAAGATCATGCCCGGACTTACTGCAAGGGGGCATGGGCGGCCCCGAATGACAGAGGAGTTGCCGTAGCAGATAAGAGAATGAGGGCCGGTTCGTATTATCAACAGATGGTCAGGTTCCATCAATTTATGGAGGAGGACATGTAAAATGCGTGTTAGCAGAATATCGGCATTACTTATTACGGCAATGATGATTCCTGCAATCAGTGGATGCACCACACAGGGAAGCCCCGCCCCGGATGCCGTGCATCAGATTGAGGATGACGGCTCGGCGGTCTATGATGATGACCCGATAGCGGTGGAGCCGCAGCTTGACGAAGATGAGCTGGACGGGGGTTCGGATGATGCCAACGTGCAGGAGGAGATCATTTCGGCGGAACCGCATAAAGGGAGTGCGGATTGAAGAAAGTAATTGTAGTAATTTCAGCGAAGGGAGGTGTTTGCCATGAAGTCTGACAGGGGAAGTTAGGCGGTATGTCTGCATGGAGGTAATGAACCGCTCGGACTTATTATGAGGGAGCGGATGCGGCTCTGAACGACAGAGGGGTCGTAATAATAAAAATAATGGAGGATTTGAATCATGAGCGTAAATGGAATAGGACAGAATTATTATCAGAATAATGTATCAGCGAATAAGTACAACAGGAGCAGGACCGGACAGTTCTGCCCGCAGAAACAGATGGCAGAGGCACCCGCTCCTGCAGGTACAAGGCAGAATGCCAATGTGCAGGATATATATGACGCACTTAAATCAACGAATCCGTTAATGGAGCAGGAGGATAGTGACGCAGTAGATGAGGAATTGGAGCAGGCAGATAAACAGGAATCTGAATCAAAGACAGATATTATTGTTAAGCCAGATGGTTCAAGGGTGCTTGTAATGACAATGAGTATTGGCGGAATGGAAACTACAATGAGTTTGGAAATTTCCAAGCCGACAGAAGCACCAAATGAAAATTCAGAGCATGATACCGATAATAATATGCCATCTGATGATACCGGAATGGATACAGTATCGGATGAAATGTCGAATATTTCAACGGAGGCTTAGAAAGCGTGGGCAGCTTTAAAAATACTGGTAGCTGTGCAAGAACAGATATGGTCTGACTGACAGGGGGGCTACAATAAAAAATAATGGAGGACATTTGGAGATGAGTGTAAATGGAATAGGGACAGCGGGATATCCGCTGACAGGATACACGGCAAGGAAGATGGAAAGAAGCGTGGAATCCGGAACGGTGGGATTTATGGAAACGGTGGAAGAAAAGGCGGCGCAGGGCAGAGCAGCCGACCAGGACGAGAAAGCCTTTGAGATGGTCGGTCGGGGTGCCCCGCAGGAAGTGAAGGATGCGTGGATGGATGCGGCGAAAGAAGTAAATGCGAATGGCATGGGAATCCGGGGCAACGGGATGATGAGCCACATATCGCAGATGATGGTGCATCGGCTTAATAAACAGCTTAAGGGTGAAACGGAGAATTTTGACATTCTTGGAAGCACGGTGGAATCTGCGATCAAGGCAGTGAAAGAGGCGCTGTACGATTTGGAGCATCCAAGGGTATATACGCCCAGGAGCGTAGAGGTACAGCAGGCCCGCATCAAAGAAGGGGAATTTTACAGGGCGTTTTTGGAGAGGCTGGAACGGTTATAGGGTACATTATGGAACAGAAGACAGGGATACTTCTGATTGCCAGATGGATTACGATGTCAAAATAATGGAGGATTTGAAACAGGAAACGTAGTACATATTGATCCTGACGCAGTATTTTCCATCCATCATGTAAAGACAGGGGAAAGCGCAAACGTATATCGGGCGGATGATTTTTCAGAGGACAATCCGGTCTACCTTGTGAAAGGCACTGACATAAACGGAAATGAATACGAGCAGACGGTGGATGTGAGCAAGGTGAATCCGAATAGCTGCTCTTATACGGAGATGCTTGCGTTAAATGCGTATACCGGGAATAAGTCGGACAGCAATTTCATGACCATGTCGATATTGAAGGATAAGATGGACGGCACTTCCTACCACGAAAAAGCGGATTATATGGCAATGGCGCACGAACTTATGAATGACATGAAAACGATTGGAAATTGGGACGGGTATCTGCGGTATGGGAAGTGGATCAATGATATCCTTACTTTCTGTAAAGGCAGATCATAATTGAAAATGGCCTGCCCCACGGTTCCATATCCCCGATAAGGCCACAGTCTGACAAGGCAGGACAGGCATCCCCGGTTTTCCAGTAGATCGGGAAATCGGGGGAGCAGAAGGAAAACCAATAATAAACAAATGATAAAAGGGAACCGGCAGGGACAGGCTGGTTGTGGATATTAAGTCCATGCACTTTTCTAAGGGTCTGCATATATCCTATTCCATGAAAGTTGCCGGGGAAAGCGTGGAACAGTAGAAATACGGAAAGGCGGAATATAGCCAGGAAACTATAGCGGCAGGAAAGACTGATGGTGCTTATTGCTCGCCATAAGCGGCAAAGAAAAATATAACAAGGCTTTTAGGGGCGTTTCTGTTACCAGTTCTGACTTCATACTTTTTTCGGCAAAAGTTATGATTTGGCCATTAATCCGACATTAGCCGAATAGTTTTCAAAATACTGTTGATGAAAAAGAGTCTGGCATGATATAATATAAAATCGTGTTGGACTCTTTTTCTTAACATAAGGATTGTTGAAAAACGCAGCATTCGTTATTTATTGAAAGGAGTTCATATATGGGAAAAAATCTTAAAGGCAAAGAATGTGGAAAGGGTATCTGCCAGAGAAAAGACGGAAAATATTCGGCGCGTTACAGCGCCAGAGATGGGAGCCGTCATGAAAAACATTTCGATACGCTGCCGGAAGCAAGAAACTGGCTTGCCGATTCGCAGTATGAGGATAAGCATAACATGGCAGCGGTGTCAGCTGATGTCACGGTGGATGAGTGGTTTGATTACTGGATGGATAATCTTATCTGTGGTCTTGCACCAAATACCAGGCGTAATTACCGCGAGAGGTATGTCCAGAATATTCAGCCTGCTATTGGAACAATGCTGATATCAGATATTAAACCAATGCATTGCAAAGTGATTTTGAACCGTATGGAAACAGAATATGCCGGTTCAACTATTAAACAGACTTATATTACAATGGGGACAATGTTCAGGGCCGCCGTAAATAATGATATCATATCAAAACATCCAATGGACGGTGTGAGATATACGAAGCCTGTCCGTGCTGTGAACGATATCCATTTCCTTACAGTGGATGAGCAGAACAAGTTTCTTGAAGCAGCCAGGCGTTCCCATAATTACCGCCAGTATGCGCTGTTATTGGAAACCGGACTTCGGACGTCGGAAATGATTGGGCTTACATGGGATTCTATTAATTGGAAGAAACACACTCTGACTGTCAGCAAGACATTGGAATACAGGCATCAGACACATATATGGAGGGCTGGGCCGCCCAAAACTTCCCATAGCTACCGTACTATCCCGCTAACGGACAAAGCGTACCAGATTTTGAAGGATTGTTATGCCGAACGCAGTTCCAGAAAAGAGGCGGAAATGTTATCAAATGTTCTGGAATATATGGATAGGCGTACCGGTGAGACAAAAAGCTTTGTTATGAAGGACTTGGTTTTCATAAATTATCGTACAGGAGAACCGGCAAAGAACAGCTCCTATGATACGCATCTGTACAAGCTATGTGATGAGGCAGGAATTCAGAGATTTTGCATGCATGCCCTCCGGCACACTTATGCTACTCGCGCAATTGAGGCTGGAATGCAGCCTAAAGTGCTCCAGAAACTTCTTGGACACGCAAGCATCAAGACTACCATGGACCGCTACGTGCATATCACCGATGATTCGCTGACGCAGGCTGTCCGCCAGTTTGAATTAAGCCGTGCGATATGAAACACCACATAAAATCACATATTTCCATACCAAATTGGTGCGGAATTGGTGCGGTAGAACATAGAGATTTTCAAAAACCGCATAAAATCAAGGTTTTTAAGGAGGATATATAGAAAAATGAAACTAGGCATCGTAGGGCTTCCCAACGTGGGCAAGAGCACACTTTTTAATTCTCTGACGAAAGCAGGAGCGGAATCGGCAAACTATCCGTTCTGCACCATCGACCCGAATATAGGCATCGTTGCGGTGCCGGACGAGAGGTTAAAGCTGCTGGGCGATATGTACCAGTCGAAGAAGGTAACACCTGCCACCATCGAATTCGTGGATATTGCCGGGTTGGTGAAAGGCGCATCGAAGGGGGAAGGACTGGGCAATCAGTTCTTAAGCAACATCCGGGAAGTGGACGCCATCGTACATGTGGTGCGCTGCTTTGAGGACAGCAATATCGTGCACGTGGACGGCACCATCGACCCGCTGCGTGATATTGAGACCATCAATCTGGAATTAATCTTCTCCGATCTGGAGATACTGGAACGCAGGATCGCCAAGACAGGCAAGGCGGCGAAGATGGACAAGTCGCTGGGCAGGGAGGCGGCTTTGCTGGAGAAATTAAAGGCGCATCTTGAAGACGGAAAACTTGCGAAATGTTTTGAACCGGAGGATGATGATGAGGCGGCGCTGCTGGCTTCTTATAACCTTTTGACTTATAAGCCGGTGATCTTTGCGGCCAATGTGGCGGAGGGAGATCTGGCGGACGACGGGGCGAATAATGGCGGTGTGAAGAGCGTCAAGGAATTTGCGGCGCAGAATGACAGCGAAGTGTTTGTGATCTGTGCCCAGATCGAGCAGGAGATCGCGGAGCTGGACGAGGAGGAGACAGCCATGTTTCTGGAGGACCTGGGGTTATCGGAATCGGGCCTGCAGAAACTGATCAAGGCAAGCTATCACATTCTGGGGCTGATGAGTTTCCTCACCGCCGGGGAAGACGAGACCAGGGCATGGACGATCAGGATCGGCACGAAAGCGCCTCAGGCGGCGGGCAAGATACATACGGACTTTGAGCGGGGCTTTATCAAGGCGGAGGTGGTCAATTACAAGGACCTGCTGGAACAGGGTTCCCTTGCGGCTGCCAGAGAGAAGGGCCTGGTCGGTATGGAAGGCAAAGAATATGTGGTGCAGGACGGGGATGTGATCCTTTTCCGGTTTAATGTATAGCATTTACAGTAAACGACATAACATAGTAAGCAGTGCAACGGAAGGAGCCAGAGCTTATGCAGGATATCATGGATGTAAAAGATATTGCGTTTCCGCATTTGGGCATTTATTTAAGAAACGTACCGCGGGGGTTCCAGATTTTCGGTTTTCAGATCGCTTTTTACGGCGTGATCATCGGACTGGGGATTTTCTGCGGCATTCTGTTGGCGGCGCATATTGCGAAGAAAGAGAAGCTGGATCCTGACCTGATCTGGGATTTTGCCATTTATGCCATTGTTTTTTCCATTATCGGGGCACGGATCTACTACGTGATCTTCGCGTGGGATATTTACAGGAACGATCTGCTCAGCATCTTTAATACGCGCAAAGGCGGGCTGGCCATTTACGGGGCGGTGATCGCGGCTTTTATCACGCTGTGGGTATACTGCAAAGTGAAGAAGCAGAGTTTCCTGCAGATCGCGGATATCTGTGTGCCGGCACTGGTGCTGGGCCAGATCATCGGGCGCTGGGGCAATTTTATGAACCGGGAAGTATTCGGCGAATACACGGACGGCCTGCTGGCGATGCGGCTGCCCATCGATGCAGTCAGAAGCAGCGATATCTCGGAGAGTATCGCCGGTCATATTATAGAAGGCACGAATTATATCCAGGTGCATCCCACCTTTTTATATGAAGGTCTGTGGAACCTGGCGCTGCTGTTCTTTATGTTGTTCTACAGGCAGCACAAGAAATTCCGGGGAGAGATGTGGCTGCTGTATCTGGGCGGTTACGGCCTGGGCCGGGCGTGGATCGAAGGCATCCGCACGGACACCCTTTTTATCCCCCACACGACGATTGCCGTATCCCAGGTGCTGGCGGTCATTCTGTTCGTGGCAGCCGTATGTGCGGATGCTGTGATACGTCTGCGCATGAGAAAAGTGCGGCCTTCCTCGAAGACAGAGGAGTAGGGAAGAAAGCCTGCATCCGAATTGGCAGCAATAAATTTGAAAATAAATCTGAATCAGAAGGGAAGAACCCTGCAGAGTCTTGTAGAAGAACCTGCCGGGTTCTTTTTTTGTTTGTCTTTTATGGAAAATTGCATCCGGATTTACGAAATACAGAGGGTGCGGAGAAATTGTCGTAACGGTGTCTATTGTTGGAGAGTACTGTCGAAAAGGCTTTTTTGGAGGGCAAAGGAAAAGGGCGCGGAAGAAATTCTTCATAATTTCCTTGCAATCTACCCATGCATGGTATAAAATTGGTATCAAAGTGGTGGAAAGTGGTGCGAAGTGGAAGAAAGTGGTTTCTGCAGATCCCTTTTTGGAGATTTTAGTAGTTACGCTTGCAGTTCCGCGGTACACCGACATTTCCGTGGCAGACCACTTACAGGGCGGAAAGTGGATGGATGATGGCGGCAGGCTGCGGCAGACACTCAGGGCAGGTGATTGATGATGTTTATGGGAGAATACAATCACACAATTGATGCAAAAGGCAGGCTGATCGTCCCCTCGAAGTTCCGGGAAGCGTTAGGAGATACTTTCGTGGTGACCAAGGGACTCGACGGCTGTCTGTTTGTGTATGATAACGAAGAGTGGCAGGCATTCGAGGAGAAATTGAGATCACTTCCCATCACCAATAAGGAGGCCAGACAGTTCGCAAGATTCTTTCTGGCGGGAGCTGCAGAAGTAGAAGTAGATAAACAGGGCAGAATCCTGGTGCCGAACATTTTAAGAGAATTCGCGCAGATCAGTAAGGATGTGGTGCTGATCGGCGTAGCCAGCAGAATAGAGATCTGGAGTAAGGAACGGTTCGAAGGCATGGCGTCCTTCGAAGATATGGATGAGATAGCGGAGCACATGGCGCAGCTCGGATTGGGAATTTAGGATGGAATTTGAACATACATCAGTTCTTTTGGAGGAGACAATAGAGAACCTGCAGATAAAACCGGACGGTGTCTATGTGGACGGTACACTGGGCGGCGGAGGCCATTCCTGCAGGATCGCTTCCGCGCTGCATGAGGGCGGCCGGCTGATCGGGATCGATCAGGATGAGGCGGCCATAGAGGCGGCGGGCAGGAGGCTTGCGCCTTATCGGGACAGAGTGACGCTGATCCGGGATAATTATTGCAATGCCGTGCAGGTACTGCGGCAGAGGGGCATCGAGAAGGTGGATGGCATCGTGCTGGATCTGGGGGTATCCTCTTTTCAGCTGGATAACGCCGAGCGGGGGTTTTCCTACCGGTACGATACGGCGCTGGACATGCGGATGGATCTGCGGCAGACTCTGACGGCGCGGGATATCGTCAATCAATATACAGAACCGGAACTGTACCGTGTCATCAGGGATTACGGGGAGGAACAGTTCGCGAAGAACATAGCAAAACATATAGTCAAGGCAAGGGCAGACAAGCCTATAGAGACGACCGGTGAGTTGAATGAGATCATCCGGGCGGCGATCCCGGCGAAGGTGCGGGCCACGGGGGGACATCCCTCGAAGAGGACTTTTCAGGCGATCAGGATTGAGTGCAACAGAGAACTGGAAGTACTGCGCGATTCGGTGGATGCGCTGATCGGCCTGTTACATCCGGGCGGAAGGATCTGCATCATCACCTTCCATTCCCTGGAGGACAGGATCGTGAAGACGGCATTTCGCAGGAATGAGAATCCATGTACCTGTCCGCCGGATTTTCCGGTGTGCGTGTGTGGACAAGTCTCTAAGGGAAAGGTGATCACCAGAAAGCCTGTCCTTCCGACCAAAGAGGAGCTGGCAGTGAATAAACGAGCGGGAAGCGCAAAGCTGCGGGTATTTTGCAGAGCATAACAGAAAGGCGGCGGCAGTAACGGTCATCTGTATCATGCATGCACGGTAACGCAGCCTTGGGAAACAGAGCAGCGGCCTTAAAGACAGTTGGCGGCAGAAAGAGACAGGTGACCAGATGGCAACAGCACAGAGAACAGAAAACAGACGTCGTACCGCAGATAACAGATATTATGTACAGGGAAATACGGCCAGAAAACTGGATGTGGCCAGAGAGATGGAGCGGCGTCCCAGGCCGAAGGTCAGCAACAGGACGCGCAAGAACAGAGAGAAGGCAAAGCACATGAGTGCGGGCTATGTTTTATATCTGAGCTTGGCGCTGGTGGTGACAGGGTTTATCCTGATCAATTATATCAGTCTGCAGTCCGATATTACCAACAGCGTACAGAACATTTCCAGACTGGAGAAAGAGTTGAATGACTTAAAACTGGCTAATGATGAAGAGTATACCAGGATCACCAGCAATGTGGATCTGGAGGAGATCAAGCGGATAGCGATTCAGGAGCTGGGTATGCAGTATGCGGAGGAAGGGCAGATCGTGTCCTTCGCCAGCGAGAGCAATGATTATGTGAAGCAGATAGCGGATATCCCGGACTGAGGCGGCCCGGGAGAAGAAAGACAGGCGGAGAGGCAAGTTGAGCAGTCGGAGAAGAGAAAGAGATTTCGGTAACAGATTTACGGTCAAGATGCAGAAGAAACTGGTGGTGCTTTTTTTGATGGTGCTGCTGGTCTTCGCAGGGCTGAGCGCCCAGTTGTATCTGATCACGAGAGACAACGGAGAAGAGTATAAGCAGAAGGTATTGTCGCAGCAGAGGTATGACTCCACGACAATACCTTTTAAACGTGGCAATATCGAGGATTCCAACGGCACGGTCCTGGCGGTCAGCAACAAGGTCTACAACGTCATTCTCGACACGAAGATCCTGATGAAAAAGGAGGAGAATCTGGAGCCGACTCTGGAAGCGCTGCGCAAATGCTTCGGTATCGACACGGCGGTGGTGCGGCAGTACATTGCGGAGCATCCCAATTCGTCCTATTATGTGATGGCGAAAAGGATGGAGTACGAGAAGATGAGCGCCTTCCAGGAGATGACCAAAGATCCGGAGACGGGGGCCAGCCTGCGGGGCGTCTGGTTCGAGGACGAGTACAGGCGGGAATATCCCAACGGTTCTCTGGCCAGTGACGTGGTGGGCTTTACGACCAACGACAATGTGGGAACTTACGGGCTTGAGGAATTCTACAACGATGAGCTCTGCGGCATCAACGGCAGGGAGTACGGCTATCTGAACGAGGACTCCAATCTGGAGCGCACCACCATACCTGCCAGGGACGGCAACAACCTTCATCTGGCGATAGACAGCAATATTCAGAGCATTGTGGAGAAATACCTGAAGGTCTATAACGAGGAGTTCAAGGACAATTTCAGGCCGGGCAACGGTGCCGAGAATGTGGGATGTATCATAATGGAAGTCAACACGGGACGGATCATCGCCATGGCTGACTATCCCGGGTTCAACTTAAACGATCCGAGGAACACGGCCAGTCTGATCGGTATGCCGGTGGTGGACAACGACGGGGTCAGGACCGGCGAAAGCGTAACGCAGGAAATTCTGGACGGTCTGGATGATGCGGCCATGTACCAGCAGCTCAATGCGCTGTGGAAGAACTTCTGCATTTCGTATACTTACGAGCCGGGGTCGGTGTCGAAACCTTTTACGGTCGCGGCGGCGTTGGAGGACGGCGCGATCAAGGGAACGGAATCCTATAACTGCGAAGGCTTTCTGCATGTAGGCGACCATGATATCTCCTGCCATCAGACCTTTGGCGACGGGATGCTTACCGTGCAGCAGGGGATCGAGCGCTCCTGCAACGTGGTACTGATGAATGTGGCCTTTAAGCTGGGCAAAGACAGGTTTGTGGATTACCAGCGTCTGTTCGGCATGGGTCTGAAAACGAATGTGGATCTGGCCGGAGAGGCACGGACGGCACGTATGGTTTTTACAAAAGACAACATCGGCCCTACGGATCTGGCGACCAATTCTTTCGGGCAGTCCTTTAACGCCACCATGATTCAGATGATCACGGGCTTCTGTTCGCTGATCAACGGCGGGTACTATTATGAGCCGCATATCGTGGACAAGATCACGACAGCCGACGGGGCGACGATTGAGAATATTGAACCCCGCGTGTTAAAAAGGACCATCTCCCAGGCCACCAGTGACAAAGTCAGAGAGTACTGTAACACGGTGGTATCGGGGGAGAAAGGTACCGGTAAGACGGCCAGACCGGCGGGCTATATGATCGGCGGCAAGACCGGGACGGCGGAGACGCTGCCCCGCGGCAATGATGAATATGTGGTGTCCTTTATGGGATATGCGCCGGTGGACGATCCGCAGATCGCCATCTATGTGGTGGTGGACAGGCCCAATATACAGTATCAGGACAACGCGAGACAGGCCACCGGAATTGTGAGGAACGTCCTGACAGAAGTGCTTCCCTATCTGAATATCTATATGACGGAGGAGCTGAGTGACAAGGAAAGAGAAGAACTGGAGGCACTGCAGATCCAGATCAGAATGGCCGACGATGTGGAAGACGAGCCTGAGACGGATGAAGAGGGGAATCCTGTCGATCCTGCGAACCCGGAAGGAAGCGGCGGGGACGGCGGTGAGGGCACAGGAGAAGATACGCCGGAAGAAGAACAGAAGGTCAATGATACCTGGAAGAGTTTCCCTGTGGATCCTGAGAGTGGCTATCTCAAAGATCCGGCCACCGGCTATCTCTATGACTCGGAGACCGGCACGCGGGTAGACGGCGGAAGTCTGCTGGGCGGAGAAGAAGAGCAGGAGGAAGGCGAAGAAGGCACGGAAGAGGGCGAAGAAGGGGGCGACGGAGATGATAAGGAAGAAGGCGGAGCGTAAGACCTATGACAAAGTCAATATGAAACCGATACTCAAGTGCAGCATCTGCAACGGAGAGCAGGTGGCCGGTTTTAAGGATCTTCGTACCGGCAAATTTGAGGAAGTTGCTCTGATCTGCAGCGGGAAAGACCTGGAAGCCTTTAAGAAGACATACGGTATCGAAGAGATAACGAAGGAATACTGATAAGACGGGGCGGACGGTTCCGTTTTACGAAAGAAAGATTCCGGAAACAGATTCGTCGGAAGAAAACTAAGAATAACCTTGCAGAAAGGATAATAAATTATATTAATACCTTTCTGCGAGGTTTTTGAATGATGGATGAGGTGCCGTACCAGCATAAGACATATCACAGGAGCAAGACAGTGACGGCCGTGTTTCTGTGCGTGCTGGCCTTTGCCGGCCTGATGGGCCGGCTGGCCTATCTGATGATCTTTCAGTCGGAATATTACACCATGAAGGCCAGGCAGCTTCACGAAAGGGAGCGCAGCATCAAGGCGGCCAGAGGACGGATCGTGGATGCCAACGGCAAGATACTGGCGGATAACAAGACGGTCTGTACGATCTCCGTGATCCACAACCAGATCACGGATCAGGAGGAAGTGATCGCCGTACTCTGTGAGGAACTGGGGCTTTCGGAGGAGTATGTCAGGAAAAGGGTGGAGAAATACTCCGCCATCGAGAAGATCAGGAGCAATGTGGACAAAAGCATTGGAGATGCCATCCGGGCCCGCGATCTGGACGGCGTGAAAGTAGATGAAGATTACAAACGGTATTATCCCTATGATTCTCTGGCTTCAAAGGTGCTGGGATTTACCGGCGGGGATAATCAGGGGATCATCGGACTGGAAGTCATTTATGAGGAATATTTGCAGGGAGAGCCGGGAACAATCCTGACAGTGACCGATGCCAAGGGGGTAGAGGTGGCGGAGGCCGGCGAGGAGAGGGTGGAACCGGTTGACGGCCAGGATCTGCATATCAGCCTGGATGTGAACATCCAGAGCTATGCCACACAGCTGGCAATGCAGACGATGGAGACGAAGGAGGCCGACAGTGTCTCCATGCTTGTCATGAACCCGCAGAACGGGGAGATACTGGCGATGGCCAATGTGCCGGAGTTTGATCTCAACAATCCATATGCGCTGCCCGATACGGTGGATGCGGACACAGTCAGCGAGGAAGAGAAGCAGAACCTGTTAAACGGTATCTGGAGAAACGGGTGCATCAACGATACTTACGAGCCGGGATCTACCTTTAAGATCATTACGGCGGCGGCCGGGCTGGAATCGGGAGTGGTCAAGACGACGGACACTTTCAACTGTCCGGGGTTCATCATGGTGGAAGACCGCAGGATACGCTGCCATAAAGCAGGAGGCCACGGGGCGGAGGATTTTGTGCAGGGCACGATGAATTCCTGCAACCCGGTGTTTATCACGGTGGGAATGCGGATGGGGACGGAATGTTACTATTCCTATTTCAGGCAGTTCGGCCTGCTGGACAGGACAGGGATCGATCTGCCCGGGGAAGCCGGCACCATCATGCACCAGATGGAGAATATCGGACCGGTGGAGCTGGCTACGATCTCCTTCGGGCAGTCTTTTCAGATCACGCCGATCCAGCTGGCGGTGACGGCTTCTTCTATTATTAACGGCGGCAGGCGGGTGACGCCGCACTTTGCGGTTAAGGCCGTAGACGGCGACGGGAGCAACAGCCATGTGTTCTCTTATCCGGTGAAGGACAATATCGTCTCTGAGGAGACTTCTGCGACCATGCGTTATATTCTGGAACAGGTGGTGGCGGAGGGCAGCGGCAAGAACGGTGCGGTGGAAGGATACCGGGTGGGCGGCAAGACGGCCACCAGCCAGACGCTGCCCCGGGGCAGCGGCAGGTATATTTCTTCTTTCCTGGGATTTGCGCCGGCCGACGATCCCCAGGTGCTGGCGGTGGTGATCATCAACAACCCGCAGGGGACTTACTATGGCGGACAGATCGCCGCGCCGGTCGTGCGGCAGCTTTTTGAAAACATTCTTCCATATTTGGAAAAAATAAACTATAATAGGACATGAAGTTGCACTAAGGCTGCAAAGAACGCAGCCTAAGAGCAACTAAATCATGTCCAGAGAATGCATAAAACATGCATTCTCCGCAGGCTGTGAGATGCGTGAAAGGTGCATTCTCTGTAAGTTGTGAGATGTTTTAACGTGCATTCTCTATAAATACGGATTGTCTGGAGGAAGAGATGAATAATACGATTTTGATGTCAGTGTTTCTGTCATTTGCGATCAGTGTGGCGGCGGGGCCGGTGGTGATCCCGTTTCTGCGCAGGCTTAAGGTGGGGCAGACGGTCAGGGGAGAAGGACCGGAGACTCATTTGAAGAAGAACGGCACGCCGACGATGGGGGGCATCCTCATTCTGCTGAGTGTGGTCATAACATCCGTTTTTTTTGTCAAAGATTATCCGAAGATCATTCCTGTCCTTTTTCTGACGCTTGGATTCGGGCTGATCGGCTTTCTGGATGACTATATCAAAGTCGTATTGAAACGTTCCATGGGACTGCGGGCATGGCAGAAATTCCTGCTGCAGATTGTGGTAACGGGTGTTTTTGTATTTTATATCAGACAGTATACGGATATATCACTTGTTATGAAAGTGCCTTATATGGAAGGGGTGTATCTGGATTTTGGATGGATGAACATTCCGGTGCTGTTTTTTATCGTGATCGGCACGGTCAACGGCACTAATTTTACAGACGGTGTGGACGGTCTGGCAAGTTCCGTCACCGTTCTGGTGGCTACCTTTTTCAGCGTGGTGGCAATCGGTACGGGAAGCGGGATCGAGCCTGTTACCTGTGCGGTGGTGGGAGCGCTCCTTGGCTTTTTGCTGTTCAATGTCTACCCGGCCAGCGTGTTTATGGGGGACACCGGTTCTCTGGCGCTGGGCGGTTTTGTTGCGGCTGCGGCCTATATGATGCAGATGCCGCTTTTTATCGTGATCGTGGGCTTTATCTATATGGTGGAGGTATTGTCCGATATTCTGCAGGTCAGCTACTTTAAGGTGTCGGGCGGCAAGCGGATCTTCAAGATGGCGCCGATTCATCATCATTTCGAATTGTGCGGCTGGTCGGAGACACGGGTGGTGGCGGTATTCTCTATCGTGACTGCTCTGCTGTGTCTTGCGGCGCTGATGGGAGTCTGGTAAATAAAGATAAGAGATACCATGTGTTATTGATGCCGCGGGAAACAGGACGGTGGGAGAGGAATACAGAGAAATGGACATAGTGGAGTTAAAGGGAAAAAGGGTATTGGTAGTAGGATCCGGGATCAGCGGAACAGGAGCGGTGAAGGCGCTGTGCAGCGTGGGCGCGGAGCCTGTACTGTTCGATGCCAATGAACAGTTAAAAAAAGAGGATGTGGAGGCGAGACTTCTGCCGGGCAGCCGGGCGCAGATCGTCCTTGGCACGCTGCCACAGGAGATGTGCCGGGAAATTTCTCTTGTGATCTTAAGCCCCGGCGTGCCCACGGATACGCAGTTCGTGGAAACGTTCAGGACGGCGGGCATTCCGGTCTGGGGAGAGATCGAGCTGGCTTACCGCATCGGTAAGGGCAGGGTGATCGGGATCACGGGCACCAACGGCAAGACGACGACAACCTCGCTGGTGGGGGAGATCATGGCGGCGCACTGCAGCGATGTGGATGTGGTCGGCAATATCGGCAATCCCTATACGCTGACGGCGCTTGACGCCGGGGCGGATACGGTGACGGTGGCGGAGATCAGCAGTTTCCAGCTTGAGACGGTGGCATCGTTCCGGCCGGACGTGTCGGCGATCCTGAACATAACGCCGGACCATCTGAACCGGCATCACACCATGGAGAATTACGCGGCGGCCAAGGAGGCCATCGCCGCAGGGCAGTCCGGTGAACAGGTCTGCGTGCTGAATTACGAGAACAGCTACACGAGAGCGTTCGGCGACAGATGTCCGGCGCGGGTGGTGTGGTTTTCCGGCAAGCGCAGGCTGCAGGAAGGCTTTTATCAGGAAGGGGAGGAGATCTGGCAGGCCGCGGATGGAAAAGTAACACACGTTATGAATATACATGATATGAATCTGGTAGGCGAGTGCAATGTGGAGAACGTGATGGCGGCGATCGCGATCACGCAGGCCATGGGAGTGCCGATGGAGACGATCCTTGCAGTGGTCAGGCAGTTTAAGGCGGTGGAGCACAGGATCGAGTTTGTGGCCACGAAGAACGGCGTAGACTATTACAATGATTCCAAAGGAACCAATCCCGATGCGGCTATTCAGGGGATCAGGGCCATGTGTAAGCCCACGGTGCTGATCGGCGGAGGCTATGACAAAGAGAGTGAGTACGACGAGTGGATCGAGGCTTTTGCAGGTAAAGTCAAGTGTCTGGTGCTGATCGGACAGACAAGAGAGAAGATCGCTGCCTGTGCGCAAAGACACGGCGTGGAGAATATTGTGCTGGCGGACAGTTTTGAGGAGGCTTTTGCGGTCTGCGTGAGAGAGGCCGAAAGCGGGGATGCGGTGCTGCTTTCACCGGCCTGCGCCAGCTGGGGTATGTTCCCGAACTATGAAGTCCGGGGAAGGATTTTTAAGGATCTTGTGAATCAATTGGAGGAATCAGTATAGGTGGCTCAAAGGAATTCGTCCCGCAGGGGAAAATCAAATAGTGAGAACTTCATGGATTACACGTTATTGTTCATCGTGTTGTTTCTTCTGGCGTTCGGACTGTTGATGGTATATTCCACCAGTTATTATGAAGCGAATCTGGAGATCGGAGATTCGGCCTATTATTTGAAGAAACAGCTGTTTGCGACCATACTTGGGCTGGTGGCCATGATCTTTGTGGCCAATGTGCCCTACCATTTCTGGGAACGGTTCGCGGTGATCGGTTATATCGTGTCGGTGGTGCTGATCCTGCTGATCATTCCGTTCGGACACGAGGCCAACGGCGCCAAGCGCTGGCTGTACATAGGACCGATCTCGCTGCAGCCGGCGGAGGTCTCCAAACTGTGTATGATCTTGTTTCTGGCCAGTATGATCTGTACCATGGGCAAACAGATACGGGGGCGTAAGGGTTTCTGGATGGTGGTACTGGTGCCTATGCCTATCGCCCTGATGCTCTGGAAGATCACTCAGAACATGAGTTCGGCCATTATCGTGGTCGGTATCGCGGTGCTGATGCTCTTCGTAGCCTGTCCGGACTATAAGCGGTTCATTCTGCTGGGGCTTGCCACGCTGGCCGGTGCGGCGCTGGTGGTCTTTGCCATCGTGCAGATGGGAGAGAGCCAGGCCGATGACCTGAATTTCCGCGGTGCGCGTATTCTGGCCTGGCTGGATCCGGAGGCTTATGCGGAAGGCAAGGGGTTCCAGACGATCCAGGCACTCTATGCCATCGGTTCCGGCGGCGTGCTGGGCAAGGGGCTGGGCGCCAGTATGCAGAAGCTGGGCTTTCTGCCGGAGGCGCAGAATGATATGATATTCTCTATTATCTGCGAGGAACTGGGGCTCTTTGGCGGCTATGCGGTGATCATCATGTTTGTGATGCTGATCTGGCGTTTCATGGTGGTTGCCAACAACGCACCGGATCTGTTCGGTGCCCTGCTGGTGGTGGGGGTGCTTGGCCATATCGCAATTCAGGTGATCTTAAATATTGCGGTGGTGACCAATACCATACCCAATACCGGTATTTCCCTTCCTTTTATCAGTTACGGCGGGTCTTCGGTCATGTTCCTGCTGATCGAGATAGGGCTTGTCCTAAGCGTGGCGAGAGGGATACGTTTGAAGGATCTGTAAGGACAAGATAACTTTTGTGTGAAAAACCATATAGATAGAATAGGTCATATTTTAAATGAAGGCAGGTAAAAAATGGACGCTGTTCGTATCTATGGTGGTAATCGTCTGTGTGGACAGACTACGATACAAGGGTCAAAAAATGCGTCGCTGCCCATTCTCGCAGCGACGTTACTGATAGAAGGTACTTGTGAGATAGAAAACTGCCCGGATATCTCCGATGTCTATCATATGCAGAGGCTTTTGACGAGCCTTGGATGCAGTGTGGAGAGAGAGGGAATGCTTGTGCGGGTGAATACGGAAGGACTGTCGGAGTGTGACATGCCCTCTGACTCGGTGGGGGTGATGCGTTCTTCCATCATGCTGCTTGGCGCACTGCTTGCCAGAGCAGGCAGTGTCTGTATGGAATATCCCGGCGGCTGTGTGATCGGAGCCAGGCCCATTGGCCTGCATCTGCAGTCTCTGCGCAGGATGGGTGTCGTGATCGAGGAACAGCCGCAGGGCTTTTGCGCCGAGGTGACAAGACTGAAAGGGGCTGTGTTCCGTCTGCCCTTCGTCAGCGTGGGGGTGACGGAGAACCTGCTTCTGGCGGCCGTTCTGGCAGAGGGCGTGACGGTGATCGAGCCTGCGGCGAGAGAGCCGGAGATTCAGGCACTGTGCGATTTCTTAAATCTGGCAGGTGCCAGGATTGAGGGCCGGGGCAGTGACCGGCTGGTCATTCACGGTGTGGAGAAGCTGCGGCCCGTCAGATTCCGGGTTCCTGCCGACAGGATCGTGGCCGGCACTTATCTGTGTGCCTGTATGTGTACCGGCGGCAGCGTATTTCTGCAGGATGCGCCGGTGCAGGACATGGAGAGTGTACTGGAGCACGCCAGACGGATGGGGGCATCGATAGACTGTGCAGAGGACGGGATACTGGTGAACGGCAGGGCACATGCCGGCAGGATCTGTGTGCTGCGCACGGGTTGTTACCCGGAGTTCCCGACGGATCTGCAGTCGCCCTTTATGGTGGCGATGGCGCTGTCCGGCTGCCGGGGACAGATCGAGGAGACGGTGTTTGAGAACAGGTTCCGCATTGTGCCGGAGCTTGCAAAGATGGGCGCGGATATCTGCATTCAGGGCAATACGGCCTATATTGACGGCTGCCGGAGGCTGCGGGGCGCGATCGTGCATGCGCAGGAGCTGCGGGGCGGCGCAGCCCTGGTGACGGCGGCGCTGGCGGCGGAGGGGACCAGTATCGTGACCAACCGCCATTATATCGACAGAGGGTATGAGGATCTTGTACTGCGTCTGCGGGAGCTGGGAGCTGCGATAGAACTTGCATGAGGTTTGTGGATGAGTGACGACAGGAAAGCAGTGAAAAAAATAAAAAGAAAGAATCCGCATCTGCGTCTTGTGAAGAACGATGACGGCAAGTCAAAAGGCGGGAGCGGACGGCAGGATAAGCTGCGTTTCGACAGGACGAAGCGCACGCTGATCATAGCCGGCTCCCTGCTTTTCGTCCTGCTTTTTCTGCTCATCGGCTATATCTATATCATCACCAACTATACGGTCACGACGGTCCATGTGGAAGGCAATATCCACTATACCGACGAGGAAATCATGGAGATGGTCATGAGCGGGGCCTATGGGGACAATTCCCTGCTGCTTGCCCTGAAATACCGGGATAAGGGCATAGACGACGTCCCTTTTATCCAGACAATGGATGTGACCATCGAGGCCAGGGACACCATCCGCATCAGTGTATACGAGAAGGCGCTGGCCGGTTATATCGCCTATCTGGGCCAGTATATGTATTTTGACAAGGACGGTATCGTGGTGGAGGCCTCCACGGAGAAGACGGCGGGGATTCCGCAGGTGACAGGCCTTGCGTTCGATCATGTGATCCTCCACGAACCGCTGCCGGTGGAAAAACCGGAGGTGTTCGCGGATATCCTGAACATCACCCAGCAGCTGGACAAGTATGACATGTCTGCGGACAAGATCTACTTTTCGCCGGATTATCAGGTCACCCTGCTGTTCGGCGATGCGAGGGTCGCGCTGGGAAACGATATATATATTGAAGAAAAGATCATGATCCTGCAGGGCATCCTGCCCAATCTGCTGGGAAAAAGCGGTGTGCTGGATATGCGGGAGTTCAGCGAGGACACGAAGTCTTATACTTTTGAGCAGGACTAAAGAGTTGTTTTTGCCTGAAAAACAAATGGAAATCATTGTCAGGCGCTAATTCGGGCCAAAAAAGAAAAAACGCAAAAAATGGGTTGCGAATTTCGAAAAATAATTATATGATAATCTATGAGAGTTTATGCATGGAAAAGAAGGAGGAAATACCTTGCTTGAGATTAAGTCGAATGATGCTGATTCTGCAGCTAAGATCATCGTAGTAGGGGTTGGCGGTGCAGGAAATAATGCTGTAAATAGAATGATTGATGAAGAGATTGACGGGGTGGAGTTTGTCGGGATCAACACGGATAAACAGGCTCTGCAGCTGTGTAAGGCGCCTACGCTGTTACAGATCGGCGAGAAGCTGACCAAGGGTCTTGGTGCCGGCGCCAAGCCGGAGATCGGTGAGAAGGCGGCAGAGGAGAGTTCTGACGAAGTGGCGGCGGCGCTCAAAGGTGCGGATATGGTGTTCGTTACCTGCGGTATGGGCGGCGGCACCGGTACGGGAGCTGCGCCTGTGGTTGCTAAGCTTGCCAAGGATATGGGTATCCTGACGGTGGGCGTCGTGACCAAGCCTTTCCGTTTTGAAGCCAAGGCGCGTATGACCAATGCGTTGGCCGGTATCGAGCGGATCAAGGACAATGTGGACACACTGATCGTAATACCGAATGATAAATTATTGGAGATCGTTGACAGAAGGACGACCATGCCCGATGCGCTCAAGAAAGCGGACGAAGTGCTGCAGCAGGCAGTGCAGGGTATTACCGACCTGATCAATGTGCCGTCTGTCATCAACCTCGACTTCGCCGATATCCAGACTGTCATGAAGGACAAGGGTATTGCACATATCGGTATCGGCAGCGGCAAGGGAGACGACAAGGCCAGCGATGCCGTTAAGATGGCGGTGGAGAGCCCGCTTCTGGAGACCACCATTTCCGGCGCTACGCATGTGATCATCAACGTTTCGGGAGATATCTCCCTGGCAGATGCATCCGATGCGGCAAGCTATGTACAGGAACTGACAGGGGACGAGGTAAATATCATCTTCGGTGCGATGTACGATGCGAATATGACAGACATGTGCAATATTACGATCATTGCCACAGGCATAGAAGAGAAAGCAAAACAGATGAGCGGCCTCGGATTCAAATCCGGATACATAACACCCACTTCCCTGCAGAGCAAGCAGCCAGTGGGCGCAGCACCGGGATCAGGACTGGGTAATTTCGCTGCTTCCCCGGGCTTGAAGCAGCCGGTTCGTCCGGCGGGCACCGGTACCGTGCCGGGACATGCCGGGACTACGCCGCTTCGCACGATCGGAGGCATCAACAAGTCGGCGGATATCAAGAGTTCCATTGAGGAGAAATCCTTGAAGATTCCGGATTTCTTGAGCAGGAATAATAAATAACAGGCCTTATTTATAAAGAGCATGGACCACAGGAGTATATCCTGTGGTTTTTTGTTGCTATCTGTCTTTAAAAATAGTGGAAATGCTCCCCGGTTACGACAGAATATTCACGTCCCGTTTTTTATAATAAAGCAGAAGCACGGAGGTGAGATGTGTATTACAAATTGTATATTGACAGTTTTTTCATCCTGCAGATGACGGGCAATCTGTACCTGCTGTCTCTGGCCGGAAAGATTCTTGGATGTACTGCCACGCATGTGAGAATCTGGCTGGGAGCGGCGGCGGGGGCGTCGATCGCCTGTATGGCGGTACTGGTTCCGGTATGGCCCGTGTGGGCCGGAATCCTGGCGGGCGCTGTTGCCGGCAGTATGTGTATGCTCCGGATTACCTACAGAATACACGGTGGGAGAAATCTGATCCATGGGAGCCTGGTCATGGCTGGCTGTGGATTTTTTTCGGGGAGCATCATGATATGGATTCTGAACCGCTTAAGAACGGTTCTAAACGGCAGAATCGGCATGGCACTGACGATCGTGTCAGGTTATCTGGCATACCGTATCATTCTGAGGCTTATCAGGGTATTTGGACGAAAAAGGGAGAACTGTATCCGGGAAGTATCCGTCTATGTGCCAAAGCTGCAGAGGAATCTGCACATGCAGGCATTCCTCGACACGGGGAATCATCTGACGGATCCTGTCAGCGGTGCGCCCGTGTGTGTGGTCAGCAGGAAGCTGGCACAGGAGCTTCAGTCCTGTTTTAAGCCGGAGAAATACCATGCGATCCCTTACCGGAGCGTGGGAACGGAGAGCGGGATTCTGCATGCCTGGGAGCTGCCGGAGATGATGATCGGCGGACAGGGCGGCGAAGTCAGGAAAGAACATGTCATAGTTGCGGTTTGCGATGCGGGAATATCGAAGGAGAGTGTCTGTCAGATGCTGCTCAACCCCCGTTTATTAGAAAACTAGGAGGAATAAAAATGGTTTTAAAGGTGGCAATTCCCGGAAAGATTCAATTCAGAATGGTTCATAAGGATACGAGATTCCTTATGACAAAGCAGGGGGACATACATTACATAGGCGGTACGGAGGTGCTCCCGCCGCCGCTTGAGAGTGAGAAGGAGAATGAAATCATAAGCGATCTTGGGACTGAGTATGAAGACGAAGCCAAGGCGATTCTCATAGAACACAATCTGAGACTGGTTGTGTATATTGCAAAGAAATTCGATAACACGGGTGTGGGAGTGGAGGATCTGATCTCCATAGGGACCATAGGGCTGATCAAGTCCATTAATACCTTCAATCCGGGGAAAAACATCAAGCTGGCGACTTATGCCTCACGCTGTATCGAGAACGAGATCCTCATGTACCTGCGCAGGAACAGCAAGCATAAGATGGAAGTGTCCATCGACGAACCGCTGAACGTGGACTGGGACGGCAATGAACTGCTGCTTTCCGATATTCTGGGAACGGATGAGGATGTGATCTATAAGGACATTGAGAACGAAGTGGAGCGCAAACTCCTGATTAAGGCGATCTCCAGGCTCTCGGAGCGGGAACAGACGATCATAAGACTGCGGTTCGGCCTGGGCAGTGCAGACGGCAAGGAACTGACACAGAAGGAAGTGGCAGAGCTGCTTGGCATATCGCAGTCCTACATATCACGTCTGGAGAAGAAGATCATGCGGCGGCTGAAAAAGGAGATGAGCAAGGACGTCTGATAAAGAGGGTTGAAGATCATGCGGTCAGATACAGCCGCATGGTCTTCAATGCATTTTTTTCCAGACGGGAAACCTGGGCCTGGGAGATGCCGATCCTGTTGGCCACCTCCATCTGTGTTTTACCCTCAAAAAAGCGCAGGGTGATGATCTCGTGTTCACGTTCGCTGAGCTTTTTCATGGCCTCGCTTAAGGAGATGTGTTCTACCCAGGTCTCTTCGCGATTTTTCTTGTCGCTGATCTGATCCATCACATAGAGGGTGTCGCCGCCGTCGGTATAGACCGGCTCATAAAGGCTCATGGGACTCTGGATGGCGTCCAGAGCGTAGACGATGTCTTCCTTGGGGACGCCGATCTCGGCTGCGATCTCCGTGACGGTGGGCTCTTTTGAGTTGACGCGGGTGAGATGTTCTTTGGCATAGATGGCTTTGTAGGCGGTGTCCTTTAAGGAGCGGGAGACGCGGATGCTGTTGGCGTCCCGCAGATAGCGCCGGATCTCGCCTACGATCATGGGCACCGCATAGGTCGAGAACTTCACATTGAGGGTGCTGTCGAAATTATCGATGGCCTTGATCAGACCGATACAGCCGATCTGAAAGAGATCGTCCACATTTTCGTTGCTGGAGTGAAAGCGTTTGATGACGCTTAAGACGAGACGGAGATTCCCGTTGATATATTCCTTGCGCGCGGCTTCGTCGCCGTTTCCGATGCGCTTGAACAACTCTTCCTTTTCTGCATTTTTGAGAAGCGGCAGTTTGGAGGTATTGACGCCGCAGATTTCTACTTTACCCTGTATCATATTCCTACCTGTCCTTTCCAGATCTCTTTTCTAACAAGGATGTACGAATCAACAGGAATTATTCATGAAATTTTAAGGAAAAATATTTGCGGAATGTTTTACAAATCGGTTTTTTTTTGGTACATTATTATGAGAGAGTTTAAAGACAGCTGAGGGATTTCTTGACAGTTCCCTGGCGGGAACAGGATGAGGTGAAAGGGAAATGATATGTACCAAATGCGGCGCGCGGATCATGGAGAACGATCAGTTCTGCCCGAAATGCGGCGCCAGAGTGATAAAGGATAAGAGATGTCCGGACTGCGGCGCGCTGCTGCGGGACGGCGTTAAGTTCTGCCCGGAGTGCGGCAGAGCCGTGGGCGGCAGGCGCAAAGCGCCGGCGGTTTCAGACGAGACGCTGGATATTCCGATCGAGGCGATCGAGCGGAACATTCTGTCTGAGACGGCGGCGGAGATCAAGGGAAGTCATGCGCCGCGCCGGAGCGCTTCGGGGACGAAAGCACCGGTGAAGCGCACGTCGTCCGATGCGTCCGCAGGGAGAAAGCCGTCGTCCGGCGGCGGATCTTCCAGAACTGCACCGGCGAAGAGGGCGCCGGTGCGGGAGGAGGACGACAGCAGAAGGGCAGCGGGCAGTGCGGCAGGCAGGAAGAAGCAGAGTGCGGTGCCGGCGCCTCCGCCCCGGAAGAAGAAGCCCGTCTATCGGGAAGAAGTGTGGGAAGACGATGACTGGGACGAGGATGAGGACTGGGAGGATGACGACGACTGGGACGACGATGAGGAAGGGATCGATGTGATCACCATCATGACAGTGGTGATCGGCTGCGTCCTGCTGATCGTGGTGGCGTTTCTCGGATTTCATATGTACAGGCAGTATGTCCCCAAAGATTATGACCGGGCTGCGGAAGAGCAGGAAGAAGGTCAGGAAGATCCGGGCGGGGAAAGTGAGAGTCAGGAAGGTGAGGGCAGTCAGGAGACGCCCGTGGAGGAAGGAGACGCGGACGTGGGCCAGGAGCAGACGGGCAGCGGATCCAGACTTACAATCAACTCCAAGGTGAATGTGCGCGACCAGCCAAGTACCAACGGCACCAACGTTTTGAAGGTGGCGCAGGCCGGAGAGACTTACGTCTGCAACGGCGTTACGGAAGACAATGAGTGGTATGAGATCGTTCTCGAAGACGGTACGGTCGCCTATGTAAACTACAAGTATGTCACCGTCGAATAGAAAGAAATGAGTCAGAAGGAATAGGAACCTTACGAAGGGCATATGCATTTAATAATAAAAAGCCCGGAGAGGTTCCTATGTTATTTTCGGAATTAAAGAAAAAAGAAGTGATCAACCTGAAAAACTGTCAGAAGCTGGGCAGGGTGAGCGATTTTGAGTTTGATGAGTGTACCGGACAGATCTTTAAGCTGATCATTCCGGGAGAGAATAAATGGTGCGGACTGTTTGGGAGCGACTCTAATTATGTGATCTGCTATAAAGATATCAAGCAGATCGGACCGGATATCATTATTGTGGATATATGTGTGTAGAAATTTGTGCAGCGGTTTCCATAAAGTAGTTGACATAATTATCAAAGTCACCTATAATGACAATAGTTATTGTATAGATCCTGACAGATATAGAGGAGGACATCCCTGATGAAATGCCCTTTTTGCGGCCATGAGAATACGAGAGTGATCGACAGCAGACCGGCGGAGGAGAATAATTCGATCCGCAGGCGGCGTGTCTGTGATGAGTGTGACAAGCGTTTTACGACCTATGAGAAGGTGGAGACGATCCCGCTCATCATCATTAAGAAGGATGACAACAGGGAGACCTATGACAGATCGAAGATCGAGGCCGGCGTGCTGCGTGCCTGCCATAAGAGGCCCATCAGCGCCAATCAGATCAACCGGCTGGTGGAAGAGGTGGAGACTGAGATCTTCAATATGGAAGAGAAGGAGATCTCCAGCCAGGTAGTGGGAGAAATCGTGATGAATAAGCTGAAGAATCTGGAAGCGGTGGCGTATGTGAGATTTGCCTCTGTCTACCGGGAGTTTAAAGACATCAATACCTTTATGGATGAGCTTAAGAAAGTACTGGAGAACTGATCGACATGACACAACAGGAGAAAGAGATCGTAGCGAAAGCAAGTGTGCCAATGACTGTCGCCAACGGCCTGCGCTGGTTTTTTATGATCATAGCGCTGTTTCTTGTACTGTTCCTTTTTTTCGGGAATAAGCTGTGGGAAGGAGCGGCATGGTATGAGGCTTTCAGGGGCAGGGCCTATGGTTTTCTGCTGTGGGATATTGCACTGATGCTTCTGTGCAGTATACTGCGCATCGTATTTACTGCCAGATATAACAGGATCGTGAAGAATTTATGAGAGATAACCCCTTGCATGAATGTGAGGGGTTTTGTTATGATAAGACAGGCGGCAGTCTGGCCGCAGGATGGAGAGTTGCTATGGGATTTACATTGTTGGAGCGGTTTTATCCGGATCATTATCTGGATTCCGCCTATGAGATTGATTATGAACAGCTGTACAGGAAGGGATACCGCGGGGTGATCTTCGATATCGACAATACGCTGGTGCCTCACGGAGCGCCGGCTGACGGGCGCAGCATCGCGCTGTTTTGCAGGCTTAAGGAGATCGGTTTTGAGACCGTGCTTTTGTCCAACAACAAGGAACCGCGGGTGAAATCGTTCCATGAGAAGGTGCATTCGCGCTATATTCATAAGGCAGGGAAACCGGCCGTGAGAAGTTATCTTAAGGCGATGGAGCTTATGGGGACGGTCCCGGAGACGACGATGTTTGTAGGAGATCAGCTTTTTACGGATGTGTGGGGTGCGAAGAAGGCAGGGATCAGGAGCTGGCTGGTGAAGCCGATCCATCCAAGAGAAGAGATTCAGATCGTATTGAAGCGCAGGCTGGAGTGGATCGTACTGTTTTTTTACAGGCGTTCCAGAGGACGGTACTGCGACCTGCGATAGCATACAGGGGACGGTACCGGGAACTGCGACAGTATGCAGAGGACGGTACCGGAACTGCGGCAGTATGCAGAAGACGGAACTGCGACAGTATACGGAAGGCAGAGGCGTGCTGCGGGAGCTTTGCTGAAGGCTGCCCGGCGGAACCGATGCGGGGAAGGAGGATACAGGGATGGAGATAAACGGAAAGACAAGGACCTGCGGCCTGATCGGCTGCCCTGTGGAACATACACTGTCGCCGGTGATCCACAATACACTGGCGGCGCAGATGGGACATGATCTGGTCTATGTGCCGTTTCCGGTGCAGCCGGGCAGGCTGCGGGAGGCGGTGCAGGGAGCGGATGCCCTGCAGCTTTCCGGCCTGAATGTGACGGTGCCTTATAAGAGCGAGGTGATCGGCTGTCTGCAGGAGGTCGATGCACTGGCGCAAACGATCGGCGCCGTGAATACGCTGGTTCGGACGGCGGGCGGTTATAAGGGGTATAATACGGATATGGAAGGGCTGTACCGGGCCATGATGAATGAAGGGATCCGGCTGGCAGGAGAGCGCGTCATCGTGCTGGGCGCAGGCGGCGCGGCGCGGGCGGTGGCACATCTGTGCGCCCTGAAAGGCGTTGAGCGGGTCTATCTGCTCAACCGCACACTGGAGAGGGCGCAGACGGTGGCGGAGGAAGTTAACCGCACGGCGGCCGGGGAGGTGGTCTTCCCGCTGCTGCTGCAGGACTATGACGTAATTCCGGAGGGCACGTATCTTGCGATTCAGGGAACCTCGGTGGGGCTTTCGCCGCGGGAACAGGAAGTGGTCATCGCGGACAGGGCTTTTTACGAGAAAGTCCATACCGGCTTCGACCTGATCTACAATCCCTGGGAGACGACATTCATGCGGCTTGTGCGGGAAAGCGGCGGCCGTGCGTATAACGGGCTTAAGATGCTTCTGTATCAGGGGATCATTGCCTACGAGTTGTGGAATGACGTGCACGTGCCGGAGGAAACCGCACAGGTCGTCTACGGGAAGCTCAAAGAACATTTCGTGAAAAAGCAGTAGAAAAGGCAGTAAGAAGAAGCAGTAGAAAAGGCAGCAGGAAAAGCAGTAGAAGAAGCAGAAAAAGCAATAGTCTGTGCAGGCGCAGGCAGAAAAACGGCGGATAAAGGAGCAGGGAGTACGGATGGGAAACGTGATATTGACCGGGTTTATGGGCAGCGGCAAGACGACAGTCGGACTGCGGCTGTCTTATCGGCTGCGGCAGGCGGTGGTGGATACGGACAAGGAGATCGAGCGGGAGGAGAATCGCACCATAGCGGAGATCTTTGCGGCACAGGGAGAGGCATATTTTCGGGATAAGGAGACGGAGTGCCTGCGCAGATTGATCAAAAGCGCGAAGAATCAGATCATCTCGGTGGGCGGCGGGCTGCCGCTGCGGGCCGGAAACCGGGAACTTCTGCATGAGCTGGGGCAGGTTTTCTATCTGCGGGCGGAGGCGGAGACGATCTACGGGCGTCTGAAAGGGGATACCACCAGGCCGCTTCTGCAGGGCAGCGATCCGGAAGAGAAGATCCGCACGCTGATCAAAGAGCGGGACCCGCTGTACCGGGAGGCCGCCGATGTGATCATTCAGGTGGATGCAAAGAACTTCGACCAGATCTTAAACGAAATAGAAGCGCAGGTCACGGACACGAGGGCCGGGAAAGGAACAGGAATAAGAAGATGAAATTATTGGTGATCAACGGACCGAATATCAATTTCCTCGGAATCCGGGAAAAGAGCGTCTACGGGACGCAGGATTATGACTGTCTGCTGCAGATGATCGCAGAGAAGGGACAGAAGGAAAACTGTACGATCGAGGTGTTTCAGAGCAATCATGAAGGAGCCATCATCGACCGTATCCAGGATGCTTATTTTGACGGTACGGAGGGTATCGTGATCAATCCGGGGGCCTATACCCACTACAGCTATGCGATCCGGGACGCACTGGCAAGTATTCAGGTGCCGAAGGTGGAGATCCATATTTCCAATATCATGGAGCGGGAAGAGTTCCGCAAAGTGTCGGTGACGGCGCCGGCCTGCGACAGACAGATCTACGGACAGGGCCTTGCGGGCTATCTGCTGGCCATCGACCATATTCTTTCTTTGTAGAAAAAGGCGTGCTGTGATACAAAAAAGTTTTGTCTTTTTTTGGGAAAGAGGTTGAAAAAAGAACTTTAATAGTATACACTAAGTAGGAATTATACTTGTGAAAATTTAGGAGGAGTGTGTTTATGATATCTGCAGGCGATTTCAGAAATGGGATTACCATTGAGTTTGAAGGTAATGTTTATCAGATAATTGAGTTCCAGCATGTAAAGCCCGGTAAAGGAGCAGCGTTCGTAAGAACCAAGCTTAAGAACATCATCAACGGCGGCGTGGTGGAGAAGACTTTCAGACCGACTGAGAAATGCCCACAGGCACGGATTGACAGGAAGGACATGCAGTATTTATATTCAGACGGTGATCTGTTTAACTTCATGGATACGGAGACTTATGATCAGATCGCGCTGAACGCGGAGACAGTAGGCGATACCCTCAAGTTCGTGAAAGAGAACGAGATGGTGAAGATCTGTTCTTACAACGGCAGCGTGTTTGCGATTGAGCCGCCTCTGTTCGTGGAGCTGGAGATTACCGATACAGAACCCGGCTTTAAGGGAGATACAGCCACAGGCGCTACGAAGCCCGCGATCGTGGAGACCGGCGCTAAGGTTATGGTGCCGCTGTTCGTGGAGCAGGGCGAAGTGATCAAGATCGACACCAGAAGCGGTGAGTATCTGTCCAGAGTATAATTTTTTACTGTAATATCTTTTGTAAGAGCCTATAAGACAATGGAAGCGTAAGCGGCCGTTGTCTTTTTTTGACCAAAAATGTAAGCAGTACTCTTAGCCCCGGAGAGAATGGGAAAAGAGGAAAAATGAATTTTAAAGCATTTACAGACAGTATCACGCAGCTTTTACAAGAGAAAATGGGAGAGGACTGCACGATAACGGTGACGAAGGTCCTCAAGAATAACGATATCTCCCTCACAGGGGTGGTGATTATGGAGGAATCCGACAGTATTTCCCCGACGATTTATCTCGAAGAACCTTACAGACAGTATCAGGGCGGTGCGAGCCTGGAAGAGATCGTGGAAGATATCACGGCGGTATATGATAAACATGCCCATAACATAAATCTGGACATGGATTTTTTCCGGCAGTATGCAGCGGTGGAAGAGCGGATCTACCATAAAGTCGTCAATTATGAGAAGAACAGGAAGCTGCTTGACGACGTGCCTTATTTCAGATGGCATGATCTGGCCGTAATCTTCTATTATGCGATGGAAGAGGCGGCGTTTGGCAGGGCTTCCATACTGATCCATAACAATCATCTGGATATGTGGGGGCAGCCGGCCGAGGCGGTGTATCGCACCGCATGCCGTAATATGAAACAGCATATGCCGGACCTCGTACTGCCTATGTGCAGGCTTTTGGAGGACACGATGGGGATCCGGATGGAGGAGAGCGAGAGCAGTATGCCGCTCTATGTGTTGACCAACAGGGAGCGGATCTTCGGCGCATCCGCCATGCTCTATTCGGACAAGGTCAGAAAACTGGCGGAGGAGCTGAACACGGATCTGCTGATTCTGCCAAGCTCCGTGCATGAGGTGCTGCTTTTGCCGGACGATAAGGCGCAGAACTATGATTTTTACCGGCAGATGGTGAGCGAGGTGAACCGGACGCAGGTGGATCCGGAGGAGGTCCTTTCCTTCAACCTGTATCGCTATGACAGAGAGAAGGCAGAGATCGAGGCGATCGTATGAGCGCCTGTTATGGAAAATTTTTAAAATTGATTTTTTTTAATTAAATTGTATACTGGACAAAGGAGCCAGCTTGTGGTATGATAATCGAGATGTAACAAAATCGTAATATTTATTTACGAGCTGGCACCCGTAGTCTAATGGATAAAACGTAGGCCTCCGACGCCTTTGATGCAGGTTCGAGTCCTGTCGGGTGCATTAAACTGACAAGCTAAGAAAGGTTTTTTAGATGAATACGTCCAACAACAATATACAGGATTTTATCAAAGCTAAGCTGGAAATTTTCAGGAACTGGCTCTTTCGATATTCCAAAATTATCATGCCTGTAGTATTGGCACTCTGTGTGGTTGGTACGATCATTGTTTCGATCAGTGCCAATAAGAGGAAGGCAGCCGAAGAAGAAAGTGCCAGATCGGCAGAAGGCGGCAATGTGGAACTTGCCGGTGATCTGATAGCAGTACCGGAGGTACCGTTGCAGAAGGATGCAGTACCGGAGGTCAATGAACTGTTCAGTATTTATTATAACGCGATGGTGGAGGGTGACACCGACACGATGAGCAGGCTGGTAGATCGTCTGGATGATACGGAGGCCCTGAGGGCGGAGGAGACGAGTAAATATATCGAGTCTTATCCGGTACTGGAAGTCTATACGAAGGCAGGACCGAGGGAAGGCACCTATGTAGCCTACGTCTATGTGGAGGTGAAATTCAAGGATTACGAGAAACCGGTTCCGGGCATGCGGGTGTACTATGTATGTCAGAATGAGAACGGTGAGTACTACATCAATGAGGACGGCGAGGAGAACGATGCCGAGCTCAAGTATATCCGGGAACTGAATCTGCAGGATGATGTGGTGGATCTGAATAACAAAACAAGCGTGGCCTACAATGATATGCTGGCAGAGGATGATACGCTGGTAGAGCTTATCGTGGATATGAGTGCCGAAATCGACAAGAATGTGGGAGAGGCTTTGGCTCGTGCAGAGGGAAGCGATCTGGCTGACGGCGGCGACGCAGGAAGCGGTCTTATAGACGGCCTGATAGGTGCGGCGCAGATGGAAGAAGCTGCCGGCGATGGTGATGGTACGGTTGTGACCAGGGTGAAGGCGATCGACGTAGTCAATATCAGGAAATCCGACAGTGAGACTGCGGATAAGCTTGGCAAGGCCGCAGTGGGAGATGAATTTGACCTGCTGGAGAAGAAGGGCAACGGCTGGAGTAAGATCAGCTATGAAGGCGGCGAGGCTTATATCAAGAGCGAATTCCTGGAACCTTCCGAGACGCAGCAGGCCGATGCCGGTGAAAGTGCGGAAGCAGGCGGCGAGACGCAGGAGGAAGAACCGGAGGCACCGACAGAGCAGGCGGATAACAGCAGTTCGGCACAGACTTCTGGGACGGTGACGGTCAAGGAGAATGTCCGCATCCGTGCTTCGGCCAGCGAGAACGGCGAGAAGCTGGGAACGGCTTATGTCGGTGAGAAGCTGGAACTCATTATGAAGCAGGCAGACGGCTGGACCAAGGTCAAATATAACGGCAGGACAGCCTATGTGAAATCGGATTATGTAGAATAAAGACAAAGCCGCATATGCGGGCAATGATTAAAGTATAAAATAATGGCAATACTTAAGAGTATGGGAAATGTCTCATACTCTTTTTTTGTTCTTTTTTGTGAGACGGTGTTTTGTGATATTTGAAGGAAGCAGGAATGGGGGATTGCTATGAAACATGATGATGCAAAAATCTTACAGGAAATACAGCGCAATACGGAGATGGGGATGACTGCGATCGAGACGATCCTGGATAAGATCGAGGATGATGATTTTTCGCTGCAGCTGTCCAAACAGTCGCTGCGTTATTCGGAGATCCATAATAAGGCGCTGGATCAGATTCTGGAAAACAAAGGGGAAGTGTATCATGGCAGCCAGATCACGGATATGATGCTGAAAGGAAGCATTCATGTAAATACGGCCCTGAACATCAGCAGGGAACATCTGGCAGAGATGATGATCCAGGGAAGCAGCAGAGGCATTACCAGCATGTGGAAGGCGATGAAACATAATCGTCTGGCGACGGATGCGGCGGTCGAGCTGGCACAGGAACTGGTGGATTTCGAGCAGAAGAATATAGAGCGTCTGAAAGAGTATTTGTGATATGCAGATTCATATGTTGTATACAAGTATATAAGGATTCAAGTATCACTGTACAATATGTATAAAAAATACTGCTATAAAGCAGGGAATTTTTACACGTTAAAGTGATGAATTATGTTGTGGATTTTTTTGTCACATACTATAATGGTAAATGGAATGAGACAAAGAATAAAGGAGGATATATAAGATGTCATATGTTGATGAGGTTTATGAACTGGTAGTAGCGAAGAATCCCGCACAGCCGGAATTCCACCAGGCAGTTAAAGAAGTTTTAGAATCTCTGCGCGTTGTGATCGAGGCAGACGAGGAAGCATACAGAAAAGAAGCGCTGTTGGAGCGTCTGACGGTTCCGGAGAGGATCGTACAGTTCCGCGTTCCCTGGGTAGACGACAAGGGACAGGTGCAGGTGAACAACGGTTTCCGTGTGCAGTTTAACAGTGCGATCGGTCCCTACAAGGGCGGCTTGAGATTCCATCCTTCTGTTAACCTTGGTATTATCAAATTCCTGGGATTCGAGCAGATTTTCAAGAATTCCCTGACAGGCCTGCCGATCGGCGGCGGTAAAGGCGGCTCCGATTTCGATCCGAAAGGTAAGTCCGACAGAGAGGTTATGGCATTTTGTCAGAGCTTTATGACTGAGCTTTACAGACACATCGGAGCAGATACCGATGTACCGGCAGGCGATATCGGTGTAGGCGGCCGTGAGATCGGCTATATGTATGGACAGTATAAGAGGATTCGCAACCAGTATGAAGGCGTGCTGACAGGCAAAGGACTTACATACGGCGGCTCTCTTGCAAGGACCGAGGCGACCGGATACGGCCTGCTCTACCTGACAGAAGAGATGCTGAAATGTAACGGCAAGGATATCGCAGGCAAGACGATCGCCGTATCCGGCGCCGGCAATGTAGCGATCTATGCGATCCAGAAAGCACAGCAGCTGGGAGCCAGGCCCGTTACCTGCTCCGATTCCACAGGCTGGATCTATGATGCAGAGGGTATTGACGTAGCGCTTTTGAAAGAAGTGAAAGAAGTGAAGCGTGCCCGCCTGTCCGAATACGCAGCGGCAAGACCGAGCGCAGAGTATCATGAGAAGAAAGCCGGCGAGCACGGCGTGTGGACGGTGAAATGTGACATCGCACTTCCCTGCGCAACACAGAACGAGCTGGATCTGGAAGATGCAAAGGCACTTGTGGCGAACGGATGCTTCGCAGTGGCAGAAGGCGCGAATATGCCTACTACGCTGGAAGCGACCGAATATCTGCAGAAGAACGGCGTACTGTTCTGCCCGGGTAAGGCTTCCAATGCAGGCGGCGTAGCAACATCCGCTCTGGAGATGAGTCAGAACTCAGAGAGACTGTCCTGGACATTCGAAGAGGTGGATTCCAGGCTGCAGGGTATCATGGTCAATATCTTCCACAATCTGGACGAGGCTTCCAAGAAGTACGGCATGGAAGGAGATTATGTGGCCGGTGCGAATATTGCAGGCTTTTTGAAAGTGGCTGAGGCGATGAAAGCACAGGGGATTGTTTAAAAATGTAAAAGCCCCCGGGACCGTGATGGTTTCGGGGGTTAAGAAACAATCTTTTTAAAATCATCGAGAGCCTGTTTTGTTACTTCAATATCTGATGGCATACAATCGCCTGCTTTCCTATTGCGGCTTGTATTGATTGTTACAAGATAAGTATACCACGGCGCAGGGGCAAAGTCTATTCAATTATCAGGGGCGCCCGGGGCGTTGCTCAGACGTCCGAAGAGAACGAATGGCGGCAGCAGATCCTATTTCATAACAAAAACAGTCAAAACAACCGCCGCCAGAGCACCGCTGAGTTTTCCGCATACAAGTGCAGGGAGCAGGGCAGGCTCCGCTGCAAGGGTAAAGCCCATATGGGCGGCCAGCAGGCTGGCGCCGCTTACGAGAAAAGCGCCAAGAGCGACTTTTCCCTTCTCATCCAGATCGTGATATCCGGCGAGCGAGGGGAGCGCACTGACAAGGCCTATCAGCATGGCGGTGAGGCTTTGCGGGCCAAGTCCCAGTCTGTCGCCAAGGCGTGTGAAGGGCTTCGTCAAAAGTCTGCGCAGCAGTTCCGCAGCCGGCAGGCTTCCAAGCATGACAACACCGATGGAGGAGACAACACCCATGGCATCTTCGATCGGAGCCATGCCGGGCAGGAGATGAAAGCCGCAGAGAGATTCCACCGCGGCCAGCACCAGGCCGACCGTGACGAGGATTCGTATGCCGTTGGCCAGCAGGCAGAAGCCTTTGACCATCTGTTCCGGTATCTTCCACAGGCCGAGCAGGAGCAGAAGCGAAGCCGCAAATACAGGCAGATTCTGCAGCAGGCATTCCGGAACGGAGAGGCCGGCAAACAGACCGCCGGTGAGCAGACCAGCAGGCATGGCAGCCAGTCCGAGCATGATCCCTCTGGCGAAAAAGGATCGGTCTTCCTGTCGGATCATGCCCATACCGACAGGGATGGTGAAGACCAGAGTACAGCCGAAGATTGCCGCTGCAACGATGCCGGCGTAGCTGCCGATGCGGCTGTCGGCGGCCAGTTCTGTGGCCAGCTGGTAGCCGCCCATATCAATGGCCAGTATGCTGCCGAACATGGCTGGATCTGCACCGATCATCCGGTACAGGGGAACGACTATGCGTCCAAGTACGTCGGCAAGCACCGGTGCGAGGCAGATCATGCCGGCCATCGACAGGGCAGTAGAGCCTAAGAGACGGAAGCCTTCTTCAAACTTGTCTCCGTAGCCGAACTTATTTCCGAGAAGTCTGTCTGCACCGCCGAGTACCACACCGGCGGCCATGATAGTCATGAGTATCTGGTTCATCGTTACCTCCATGTTGGAGCATTTTTCTGCGTGATTGAAAAGTGAGTACTTCGATACGTCCTTTATTTTAAAAATCCGGGAACAAAATTTTGCCGCATGGTATCTTCGATTTCCGCAATCGTTCTGGGCGTGGCTGCGGACAGGTTTTCGCAGCCTGTCTCTGTTACGAGACAGTTGTCTTCCAGACGGAAGCCGATTCCCCACGCTTCGTGATATATACCGATGTCCACACAGAAGACCATGTTCGGGGCGATCACTTCCGGAGTCTCCACTGCGTCATGGACATCAAAGCCCACGTGATGTGCGCCGCCGTGCCACATATAGGTACTGATATTGGCGGGATCATCCAGGACGCCGGCATCGACCAGAAGTTTGGCGTTGTAGCGTCTCGCTTCGGCATCCACTTCTTTCATGGGCATGCCGGGGCGGATTATCTCAAACATATGGTCTGAGGTGTTCAACGCACATTCATACAGGAGCTTTTGGCGTTCGCTAAACCGTCCGTTGCAGGGCCAGCCTCTGGAAACATCATTCATCAGGTAGTCATGCCATGCACCCACATCGTTTAGGACCATATCTCCGTCCAGGGCCTGACCCTTGTAAGCGTAGTAGTGGATGCAGAAATTGTTTTTTCCGGCGGAGATGATAGACGGAAAAGCAGGGCCCTGTGGGCCGTACTGTCCCAGTACATAGTCAAAGACCGCCTTATACTGATATTCGTACATGCCCGGCCGGGAGGCTTTCATCATGGAAGTGATCCCTTCACAGGTGATCTTTTCCGCCTGCCGCATGGCTTCCAGCTCGCAGGGCTGTTTGATGGTGCGCAGCCGGCGGAGGATCGTGTTGGCATTTTCTATCCGCAGATAAGGGTAATCGGCAGCGGCGCGTTTTAACAGGCGGTGTGCTGGTTCGTCCCGGTCTGTGGGAGCAGCGCGGTAGAGATCAAGATAGAGATGACGGTAGTTTCCGGTCGTGGCAAGACGGTGCAAAACGTCTTCAAATTCTCCTGCGTAGCCGGTTTCCTGTATGCCGGAAAGTTCTGCGGCCTGTTCGGGTCTGATGCGTGCACCGGTCCAGCGTTCCTGCAGGAGGTCCGGAGGCAGCAGGAAGATCTTCTCCTTAACATGGCCGTCGCTGTCTTTTTGCGCCAGCAGCGCCAGATCCCTGCTGTCCAGTCCGGTGAGATAGAGGAAATTGCGGTTGGTATAGAAGGGGTAAAATTCGTCGTTGGTCTTGCGGACTTCCGTTCCGGAAAAAAGTACCAGCAGTGAATTGTCTTTCATCTGCCGATAAAATCTCTGTCGGTTTTCGTAATAAAATTCTTTGTTCATGTTAAACCCTGCCTTTCTGTCGTGTCCTGCGCCGGCTTTTGTTTTGTAAAATGAATTTATGCTTTATCTTTCGCGGCAATACTTTCATTTTATCATAGAAGATGCAGAGAGCAAGTGAAATCAGAAAGTTTATTTGGAACCCGATCAGGAACTGATCAACAAAATCGCTGCAGCCATTCTAAAGATAATGGTGCAGCGATTTAAGTGCTCATTGTTTGACTTTATTCCATGGAAGATATGATTTCATCTGTCTTTGTTTGAGCCTCGTCCAACAGTGTCTTTGCATCTTTTTCATACAGGATTTCCTGATACATGACATTTAGTACGTCCGAATACAGAGACATATAGGGCTTAAAGTTGCTGGGAGTACAGCAGTCTGCGCTATAGGAAGGATCTGTATTGGTAATCGCCAGTATTCTTTGGTTATTCTGATACTCGTCGGATTCTATGATCGGTATATAATAGGAAGGATATCCGATTTCATTAGCCCATCTGAAAGCCGGAGTGTCGGCAGGAGCATCTCCGTCATTTCCTGTATGCCACCATTGTATGAAGCGGTAGCAGGCCTGTTTCTTTTCTTCCGAAGCACAGGTGGTGACACCGAACATCATCGTAAGAGTGGGTGAAAATTTGCCTCCCTGATCTTCAGGTATGCTTGCCACACCGTAATTTATACCATAGTTGTTCAGATCTGACATGATCCATGGACCGGTTATATATAAGCCCATCTGTCCGGCTAAGAAGATAGTATCCAGATCATTACTGTTTGGCATGTAGCTGGCATTGGCCTGCTCTTTGTACCAGTCGATAAAACGCTCGAATCCTGCGTTTTCTGTGAAGTTGGCTTTCCAGGTGCCGTCCTGATCCTGATCAACCATCAGACCACCGAACATCTGCATGATAGTACTCATTGCAGCAATATTGCTGTAGTCCAACCCGGAACCATAGACATGACTGCTTTCATCCGTGATCTTTTCAGCATATTGGAGCCAGTCATCATAGGAAGCGGGAGGCGTCTCCGGATCCAGTCCGGCATTTTGGAACAGATCCTTATTCCAGAACATACAATATTTCGTCAACTGAAAAGGAATTCCGTACAGCGTGTCTTCCTGAGAGGTTGCTTCCAGATAAGTGCTCATGAAGTTTTCCTTTTTCAGATCCGTTTTTTCCCAGATATCATCAATGCTTGTGAGCTGATCCGTAAAATTATACTTGAGAGCAGACCAGGTCAGGATCATATCCGGTCCGGCATCTGCTGCCATGGCAGTGAAGAACTGGCTGTTGAAATCAGAGGAAATATCCATCTCGACAGTAATATTCCACTTATTGGTTTCATTGAACTTTTCAACCAATTCAGTCAGCACTTCGCCGTCTGAGCCGGTCCAGCTGTTCCAAAATTGAATTGTAACGGGATCGTATGTTTGATCCTCCTCGGCGGCAGAAGCATCCGCCACACTGCTTTCGGTTGATTCTACGGGACTGTTGTTGTCCGATGATCCGGAATCCGGGGCAGCAGTGCCGGGACTGCCACAGGCCGTGACTGAAAAAAGCATAGTCGCGGTAAGAACAACTGCAATCATTTTTTTTACCATTTTTCCATCCTCCTAAATAAAATGTAATATGTAATTAGCTAATACGTTTTAGCTAATTCACAAAAATAAAAAAGTGTTGATGATAAATATATTATGTCTTTAATGTAACGCTGGAAGTGGGATATGTCAATGACTATTTTATAATTGCACTATATATACAATATGAAAAAGTAAAAATTGTGCATAATATACAAAATAGAACAACGAGAATAAATTTAGATTGATTTTTGGAATTGGCTACTCTATGCTGGAGTTGCTAAAACGTTTTTGCTAATATGGATTTGCTTCAATAATGACTGAGGAGGGGTTATAATGAAGGATGTAGGAAGACACAACAAATATCATCGCAGATCATCCGTGATGGCTTATGTGTTTATTGCACCTGCCATGATTCTGCTTTTGGCGTTTTCGATATTTCCAATGATAGCTTCGTTGGGAATGGGGCTTTTTGATGTAAATATTTTCCTTGCGGATGCGAAGTTTATCGGTTTGGGAAATTTCAGCGAGGCTTTCAGGGATACCCGCTTTATCAACAGTATCTGGGTTACCATAAAGTTTACGCTTGTCGAGGTGCCGGCACAGATGCTGGCAGGGCTGTTGATCGCCGCACTGGTGACCAGGAACACTATTTTGAATAAATTCTTTCGTGGTGTATATTTTATGCCGATCATCTGTTCTGCGACAGCAGTCGGTATCATGTGGAAGATGTTTTTGAATTCGGAGATCGGACTGTTTACATATTTTCTTGAACAAATCGGCATAAAGGGTATCAATTTTATGAACTCTACTTCCCTTACTTTTTATGTTCTTGTCTTTATGTCGATCTGGAAGACATTTGGTATTTCCACCATTATTCTTGTTTCCGCCATGCAGAATGTGTCCGCAGATCTTTATGAGGCGTTGGAGTTGGACGGCTGTTCGAAAGTCAGGCAGTTTTTCAGCATTACATTACCGCTTATCAAACCGACGGCGGTATTTGTTCTTATCACACGGCTGATCGGTTCCTTGCAGGTGTTTGACCTGATTTTTACTACCACGGGAGGCGGACCGAATTTTACTACAGAATCCATGGTAACCTATATTTACTCGCGTGCCTTCTCGACCATCACACGGCTGGGCTATGCATCTGCATTGTCAGAATGCCTTTTTGCATTTATTATGATCATCACGATTTTCCTATATTGGAAAATGTATACGAAGGAAAATACTTAATACTTATAGTAAACGACATAACATTACAGGAGGATAAACATGTCAAAATCACAAGTATCCCGTATGAGGAACTGGCCATTGCGGCTTCTTATTTTTATTTTTTTATCAGTGACGGCGTTGGTGATCCTGCTCCCTGTGATCTGGATGACGCTGTGTGCTTTTAAACCTCAGACCCAGATTATCAGATTTCCGCCCAGATTTTTTCCGGAATCTCTTACGGTAGATAATTTCACATCGGTATTTAAACGGATTAAACTTTCGGCTTATATTAGAAATTCTCTGATCTATGCCCTGGGAACGACGATTCCTTCGTTGTTTATCAATTCCCTGGCTGGATATGCCTTTGCGAGAATGGAGTTTAAAGGGAAAAATGTATTGTTCATCATTACGCTGGCAACGATGATGATTCCTTTTCAGGTGATCATGGTACCCTTATTCCTCGGCATTTATAATTGTGGATTATATGATACATACGGCGGTCTTATTCTGCCGAAAGTAGCTTCCGCGATCAGTATTTTTATGATGCGTGCGGCGTTTGCACCGCTGCCGGTTGAACTGGAGGAGGCGGCAAGGATAGACGGGCTTTCGGAATTCGGAATTTATTGGAAGATCATGCTTCCACAGGTGAAACCGGCATTGATCACATTGGCGATTCTGGGAATCAACAATGCCTGGAATGATCTGCTGTGGCCTTTGCTTGTCACAAGCAGTACGCAAATGCGTACCTTGACAAATGGACTGGCACTTTTTGTAGGAGAGAATACGATACAGTACGGCGCGGCGTTCGCAGGGGCATTCATATCGATCATTCCCATGCTGTTAGTCTATCTGTTCGGGCAAAAGTATTTTGTGGAAGGTACGGCAACTACAGGGTTAAAGTAAACGAAAGAAAGAGGACGGATAAATGACAAGTCCAAGTATCAGGCAGATTGCGGAGAATGTGAAGGTCTCTGCGAGCACGGTTTCGCTGATCATGAGCGGACGTGCTGATGAAATGCGTATTTCTAAAGAGACACAGAAAAAAGTGCTGGATGAGGCGCGTAAACTTAATTATCAACCCAATGTTTATGCCAGACGGCTTCGGAAGAAAGGGATCGAGAATGAGAGAAAGGTCATAGCGGTTTTTTGTCCTGATTTTTTCGGAGAAGAAGTGATGGGACGGTTTATTCTGGCGGTGAATCGTTGTATCCTCGAGAAAAATCTGCTGGTGGAGATCGTGATAAAACCTTTTCTATATGGGAATATCGGAAGTGTGGAAGAAGCATTCCAGAGCAATCTGTTCAATGGCATTATTATTCTGGGGGCGTCGGAACCTGATGCAGAATATGTGGCAAGGCTTCATGTGAAGACGCCGATCATATACTTTAACTATGCAGACAGCTCGTACAGTTCCGTCTGTCTGGACGAAGTGAAGCTGGCGGAGATAACTTCCGAACTCTTTGCGTCGGGCGGACACCGCAAGATCGCGATTTTGGAGCCCAATAATCTGTATTCGAAGATGACCAGAAAAAGGATCGGGTATCTGCAGCAGTATTGTGCCGACAGAGGGATAGAGGTAATTACCTATATCGGAAACGAGAAGACCGGGGGTGCCCCGCAGACTGCGCAGCAGGAAAGCAGTGCGGATGAGGGCCGGGAGGGGCAGGATCATAAAAATGAAACGCAAAGCGACTTCTTCCAGAGGGTAACGGAAGAGATGCTGAATCTGGAGAACAGACCTACCGGAGTTTTTCTGATGCGGTCTACAAGATATTGGCCGTTCTATCTTGCGCTCCAAAAATACGATATAGAAGTACCAAAGGATATGGAGGTGGTGGGGGTTACGGACTTTGGATATGCAAAGCATCTGCAGCCCGCACTTACGGTGATTGACCTGCCGGTTGAGCAGATGGTGGAATCTGCCTTACAAATGATGTTGACACAGTTACAGGGCGGTATTTTTGACCGTATGGTAGTGTGGAGTACACCAAGGTTGATCGTCAGGGAAACATGTGGAAGATTGAGAAATGAGGAGAGAATGTGAAGAGAGAAATTTGTGAAAATCAGGCAGTTTATACGCAGACACTTATTTATAAACCTGTTACGGGAACAGAGCGCGCGGACAGCAGTCTGCTGCCGCCCCATTTAAGGAGGAGAGGATATCGGCTTCTGGAGACAGGCGAAGTAGAGCTGGCTTTTTATGCACCGGGTGCAAAGGTTGTTGAGGTGACGGGAAACGAGAAGAGCATTGGATTTCTCAAGTGGAAGATGGAAAAGGGAGAGGATGGGTTCTTTACCGCAAGAATTCCTGATATACCTGCCGGATTCCATTATCACCGTTATATGGTTGACGGGGTAGATACGATCAATCCTTTAGTGCCGGTCGGCTACGGAAGTTTTATGCCGACTAATTTCATCGAGGTTGCGGACGATGACTGTGCATTCTATTTTCTTAAAGAGGTTCCGCATGGCACCGTGAGCACAGAGTATTTCTTTTCTGAAATCACGGGACGCACAAGAATATGTCATGTGTATACACCGCCGGGATATGAGAATGGTGAGAAAAAATATCCGGTTTTGTATTTACAGCATGGTGTAGGGGAGAACGAGACAGGATGGGTATGGCAGGGGAAGATGAATTATATTCTTGATAATCTGATCGCAGCAGGAGAATGCAGAGAGATGATCGTTGTTGCGAACACCGGCTATGCTTTCTCACAGCGTTATCCTTCAGATTATCTGCCGGGGAATTTTGACGGCATGTTGATCAATGACTGTATACCATTTATAGAGGACAGATACCGGGTACTTTCACACCGCAGCACAAGAGCCGTCGCAGGACTGTCAATGGGAAGTGTGCAGGCCTGCCGCACGGCGCTCCTGCATCCGGATATCTTTGCTTCTTTTGGTGTTTTCAGCGGATGCTTTCCTGTTGTAGGGTATGACTATGACGGAAGCAGATATATGGAAAAACCTGAGTTATGGAATGATGATTATGATCTGGTGTTTATCGGAGCAGGAGAACAGGAGCCTTTCTGGCCCACTACACTGGAACTGATCGACAATTTGCGAAGACAGGGCGCCAGGATCACAACTTATTCCTGTCCCGGATTCCATGAGTGGACGGTTTGGCGAAGATGTCTCAGAGCGATGGCGAAAGTTCTTTTTAAGCAGGAGCAGAATGAGAGAGGAGGGGTTTGAAATGCAAAACACAATGAATCAGGCGCTTACGCAGTCACCGCTGTATTTTGATCCGGACAACAAGGATGTATGTTTTCCGGAATTGATGCCGATCTTTCATAATCGCTTCCTTTCTTTTCCCGCAGGATCTCAGTTTGACCGCTTCCCTGAAATCGAAGGACGTATGCCGGGTGAAGTTTATCCGGATCGGCCGGCAGGATTTGAAATACTGAAAGATTCTGCAGTCAGGCTAACCTGTTATGCGCCGGGAGCAAAGCGTGTCACGGTTATGGAAAAGGAATGGAAGGAACCACTTCCTCTGCAGGAATGCAAAGAGGGATACTGGACAGGAGAAATAGCAAAGATAAGACCAGGATTTCATTATCAGGATTATTATGCGGACGGGAATCAGATATTGAATCTTCTTATGCCAATAGGCTACAGTGATTTCCGGCCGGTCAATTACTATGAGGTGCCGGGACAGGGGGATGATTTCTTCTATCTTAAAGATGTTCCTCATGGAACGATTCATATGGAGCATTACTTCTCCAATGTATTGGGAGAAGAACGGGTATGCTATGTCTATACGCCGCCATCTTACAGGAAGGATCTGACACGCAGGTATCCGGTGCTTTATCTTCAGCATGGTTTCGGGGAGAGTGAGACGGCCTGGATCTGGCAGGGAAAAGTCAATTACATAGCAGACAATTTATTCCATGAAAAAGATATCGACGAAGCAGTCATTGTGATGAATAACGGATATGCAGGGAACCCCTTTGGATCACAGCAGAATCGGTGGACAGGTTTTTTAGAAATGCTGGTACAGGATTGTATTCCTTTTATTGACAGAAAATACCGCACTGTTTCCAATAAACAGGGAAGAGCTGTGGCAGGGGATGCCGTGTTGTGTCACGGCGCTTCTGTATGCGGGGCATGTTTTGACAGAATGAGGATTTTTAATATCCTGCCGGAATGTGAGGACGATGCGCTTCACCGGCAGTCAGTCAAGGCAGATGGAATACATGAATGGGATATCAAAAGAAACGGATTGAAGCATTTTCTGACAGCTTTATCCAGTTAGTACCGCAGCTATGGGAAGAAATGGAAAATGGAAAAAAATTCAGTATATACTAAAAAATTCGCCCTGGATTTTGTAGAAAATGGGGAAGAAGCATTATTGATCCAAAAGCCCGGTCTGCTTCCTGAGAATATCAATTATTTTATGCTGATAAAGGATGTTCTGGTTTTGAGTATTCCCGCGTTGATAGAACTGGGATTGACCCAGCTTACGTCGATGGTGGACCTGATGATGGTGGGAAAGCTGGGAACCTGGGCACTCAGCGCGGTAGGGCTGGCGACGCATCCGCGCCTTCTGCTCATGATGACGGTGACGTCACTTAATTATGGAACAACGGCTCTGATCGCGCGCTATAAAGGGGCTGGCATGTATGAGCGTGCCAACCGTGTCATGCACCAGGCTCTGCGGGTCACGGTCCTGCTGTCGGTGGTCTCTTCAGTGATCGGCTATCTCTTTGCCGAAGATATGATAAGGCTGATGGGGGCTACAAGTAAAGAAGCACTGGAAGGCGGAACCGTATACCTGCAGATACAGATGGTTGGTTTTCTGGCCATAGGAATTACAACCACGGTAACGGCGGCCCTGCGGGCAGTGGGAGACTCACGGACGGCTATGGTCTATAATGTGATTTCCAATCTGGTGAATATATTGTTTAATTATCTGTTGATTTACGGCAAGTTTGGATTCCCCGAGCTGGGGGTGGCCGGGGCGTCCTGGGCCACGGTTCTGGGACAGTGTGTGGCATTTTTGATCGCCTGCCGTGTACTGATGCGAAAGGGCGGTTATCTGGCGTTTTGCTTTCGGGATCTTTTGGCGCGGGGGAATTCTGAGGCCGGAAATATTTTTCGGGTAGGGATGCCTGCGGCTTTGGAGCAGCTGGCAATGCGTATCGGTATGATCGCGTTTTCCGTGATCATTGCAACGCTGGGGGAAACATCGTATGCGACGCATCAGGCGTGTATGAATGTCCTGACAATGTCCTATATGATCGGACAGGCATTTGCGGTTTCTTCTACGACCATGGTTGGACAGAGCCTTGGAAAAGTCAGGAGTGATATGGCTGTCTTCTATTGCAGGGCCTCCTCTATGATCGGGGTGCTGGCATCGGGTACGCTGGCTTTTATCATGCTGTGTTTCGGCAGGGAGATCATGACATTGTACAGCAGTGATCCCCAGATCATAGACTGCGGAGCATATATCATGAAAGTTGTTGCGCTGATACAGCCTTTTCAGGGGATACAGTTTATTCTGGCCGGAGGGCTGCGTGGAGCAGGAGACACGAAGTCAACCGCGCTTGTCAGTGTGGTTACGATTTTTTTCCTGCGTCCGGTTCTTGCAGCGATTCTTGTTTTTGGATTTGATATGGGGATCAAGGGGGCATGGTATGCCTACATGGCAGATCAGATTACGAGAAGCCTGCTGATCTATTTGCGATATATGCAGGGGAAATGGAAAGTGATACGGTTCAATGTGTGACGCAAAACCGCCGCCCGGGGATGGGTGAACTTAAAAAGTGCAGGGCCTTTGATTTCGCAAAAGGCTTTGCACTTTTTTGTGAGAATGCTGCCAAAGGAATTTGGCTGCCGGCGTTATTTCAGGTGCGGCTTAAAAAGGCGGCAGGGGTCACAATGGCAGGTGTTGTGGCTGTGCAGCGTCAAAAGACAAACTGCATAAGCAGCATATAGCAGACCGTACCGCCTGCGATCGACAGAAGCATCTGGCGCTTCCATAAGTGGAGTCCCACGACAACAAGAATGGCGGCTGCCTCCGGTATACCTTGACTGCCGGACAGGATGCTGACATTTTTCAGGCAGTAGACCACCAGCATGCCGAAGATGGCAGCTGGAAGGGCATTGCCTACATACCGGATGTATCCGGGAGTCGGCTTCCTGGAGAAAAAGAGCAGGAAAGGCAGAAATCTGGTGGCCATAGTGCCGAGTGCACAGAGTGCGATGGTGATGATCTGTTGTGTCAGTGTCATGCCCTTTCACCTGCCTTTTCGATCGGTTTACGGAACACGGTCAGCAGGAACAGGATGCAGGCCATCGTCGGCAGCAGGAAGGTGTCCGCGCCGAAGAGAAGCAGGCAGACGGTTGAAGCAACGATACCGATCAGTGCCGTATCATGTTTTCTTTCCTTAAGCCATTGTTCGAGGAAGATGACTACAAACATCGCTGTCATGACAAACTCCAGTCCCTCCGTGTTAAAAGAGATCAATGAGCCCAGCAGGCCGCCGAGGGCAGCGCCCGTGACCCAATATATCTGGTTGAAAAGTGTGACGAAAAACATAAACCAGCCCGGATCTATACCCTCCGGGGGCTGTACGGAACAGTTGATGGAAAAACTCTCGTCACACATGCCGAAAATGAGATAGATTTTTTTCCAGCCGGTCCCCTTAAACCTGTCCAGCATGGCAATACCGTAAAAAAGATGCCGGGCCTGTATCATCAGGGCCATGACCAGCGTCTGCAGCGGGGCAAAGGAAGACAGCAGCATTTCAACCGCCACGAATTCCAGTGAGCCGCCAAAGATCGTCAGGCTCATGAGCAGGGGATAGACAAAGCTGAAACCGGATACATTCATATAAATGCCGTAGGTGATTCCCAGGAACCAGAATCCGGCAAAGATCGGTATGGTATGGGGAAAAGCACAGCGGGCAGCCTGCATGATCTGTCGTCCGGAAGAAAGATTGTTTTTCATAAGATCTCCTTGATATTCTGTGGTATGCCAATAGTCTGGCGGCGTTCATTTTCTTATAGTAGCATGGAATGGTGCGGGCTTCAATGTGCAATGATAAGGTTTTCGAAACAGTTGGACAAATAAGACAGCTATATGTCATATTAGAAGTGATATCATCTGTTTATGGAAAAAGATCATTCTGATCAACAAAAAGGGAAGCGAGGGTAACAATATGGAAAAATGGTTATACGTTATGACGATCAAAAAGGGGAAAACCTACAACAAGGTTACAAAGGATGTCATCACAAGACATGTAGAGAATTTGAAAAAGCTGGATGAGGCCGGCAAGATCGTTCTCTGCGGGCCTTTCAAGGGATATCCCGGTGTTGCCGGAATGGTGATTTTCAAAACGGAAAGCTTTGAGGAGGCCGATGCACTGTGCAGGCAGGAGCCGCTGGTTGTGGAAGGTTATGCGACGTATCTGCTTGCCGCGCTGCAGGTAGCCGACAAGGAGAACAACTATCTGTTGTAAGATATAGTAAACGACATAACAAATTTCTGCTCCGGCTCCTGCATCTGCAAAAAGCAAAGGGATCAGATGGAATCATGAAATGACGGGGAAAGGGTATTATGAGGCGGGAAAGTATGCTATACTCTTTTCAGAGAAAGGATGTGATTATATGGGTTGTCTGGGAAATTTGATCTGGTTTTTGTGCGGAGGGCTTCTGCAGGGGCTGTCATGGACGCTTGCCGGCCTGCTGTGGTGTATAACGATCATCGGGATTCCGATCGGGCGGCAGTGTTTTAAGTTTGCTTCCGTGGCGTTCTTTCCTTTTGGGAAGGAAGTACAGTATGGCGGCGGGACCATATCGCTGCTGGCGAATATTGTGTGGCTGATCGTCAGCGGGATTCCGCTGGCAGTAGGCGCGGCGGTGAATGGCCTGCTGCTTTGCATTACGATCATCGGTATTCCCTTTGGCCTGCAGTGCTTTAAGATCGCGAAACTTGCGCTGATGCCGTTTGGCGCGACGATCGTGAGAAACAGTTGAGCATGAGAAGCAGTTGAGTATGAGAAACAGTTGAGCATGTGAAACAGCTGATCATGTGCGGCCGGAGGGGGCAGTATATTTTTCATGCGCGGAAACTATCTTTTTGTTGACTGGCAGCGTTATATTGATAGAAAGAGCATTTCGGGAAACGGAATGCAGAAGCGGGATGCACAAGTAGAAGGCAGGAACAGAATGCAGAAACAGAGTGCAAAGACCAGTACAGACAAAGCGAGGGGATGTCCGGTATGGACAGAGATTTTTTGCTTGTGCAGAAAATGCGCATGGGAGACGAAAAGGCGAGCGAGATTTTTGTGGAAAAATATTATCCCCGGATTTTGTCTTACTGTCAGGTGCATATCGGGGATCATGGTTATGCGGAGGATATGACGCAGGAAACTTTTGAGCGGTTTTTCCGGTCGTTGAAGCAGTACAGGCATTATGGAAAGGCGGCGAACTATCTGTATGTGATCGCCGCCAACACGTGCCATGACTATCACAGGAAGCATAAGGAGATCGCGACGGAGACGATGCCGGAGCAGGCGGATACGCGTGCGGACAATGCAGAAGAGCGGTTGGATGTGCAGATGGCTTTCAAACGGCTGCCGGAGGAGGTGCGCGAAGTTGCGGTGCTCTATTTTCTGCAGGAACAGAAGCAGAAGGATATCGCGGTGATGCTGGGAATCGGCCTGCCGCTTGTCAAGTACAGGATCAGACGGGCGCGGGAATTGCTGGCCGGGTATTTGGGAGACGGAGGATAGCGTTTTCTTGCAACAGCCGCTTTGAAGTGTTATATTGAAGGAAAGTGACGAGTGTCAGACACGCAGTTAGAAAGCAAAGCGAAGCGAAGAAGAAAGACAGCATTGATCAAAAACGGGAGGAGAATTATTATGGCAAGTGTATACGATAGGGCGGATATTTATGATCTGCTGGAAGATGAAAGCAGATACGAGACATACAAAAAACATTGGGAGATTGTATTGCAGGACAAATCAGTGAAAACGTTTCTGGATGTGAGCATCGGTTCCGGTAATGTGACACTGCCGTTGGCGGAGCTGGGAGTTCGTCTGTACGGTTCCGATCTGAGCGAGACGATGTTGGCGCGGTGTAGGCAAAAGGCACAGAAGAAAAATGTGGATATAGAAGTGAAGCGCTGCGATTTCCGTTCGGTTTCCGAACAGTTTTCGGAGAGATTTGACTGTGTCGCCAGCACGGGAAATTCTCTGCCTTATGTGAGCAATGAAGATGTTCTGGCGACGCTTGGGCAGATGGACCGGCTGGTAAAGCCGGGCGGGTATCTGTATTTTGATGTGCGCAACTGGGATAAGATCCTGCGGGAGCGGAACAGATTCTACCTGTACAACCCGTTTTTTGACGGGGATACGAGGGTCAATCTGATCCAGGTGTGGGATTATCACGAAGACGATTCGATGACGTTCCACCTGCTCTATACTTTTGAGAAAGACAACAGGATTTTCCAAAAGGAGAAATTCGAGGAGCACTACATTCCGGTCAGAAGAGAACTGCTGCTTCATAAGCTGAAGGAACTGCGCTATGAAGATATTAAGATCATGAATTTTCCGGCGTGTGTGCAGAGTGAGGATGTGGATGAGGCAGACTGGTATTGCGTGATCGCGAGGAAGGGCGAGTAATATTTCATTATCATACCCTCAGTGAACAAACCGTGTGTACTTTTGTTCACTGAGGGTAAGCTATAATCAAAAAGATTTGATCTTAGAGAACCTCTGAGGCCTGAGCAAAAGCGATAACAGGGCAGCAGAGGTTTTTTGCTGTTCTTTTTTATGCGGCTATCTTTTTGGGATTTGCCAGCGTTATTATAGATATAGTAAACAAAATTTCTAATGTCGTTAACTATGAAAGTCTTCGACTTTCACAGTATGGATGGCCATGCGGCCCGCTAAGCGCCAGGTTGTGCATGATGGAGGTTTACTATAGAAAGCGCTTTTCAATGAGACTGCGTCCGGCGGCTTGCTGTGTCTGCAGGAACCTGACAGACAGGACGATCATGATCTGTCAAGAGGGCGATATGGGGGTGCATGTGTGAATAGAGCAGACAGACAATTTAAAGAAAGACTGCGGCTGCAGGAGAATGCCCTGTCACCGCCGCACAGGAAAGAGCATTTGCAGGAGGTAGTCCGCAGTGCAAAAGCGGCATTCTATGAGGGAGAGGGCGACGATATCCTGACGGGAGCGGAATTTCTCTACCAGCAGGCCGGCTATATCCGCAGGCGGTGGTGGGTGCTGCAGGGAATGGTCCTGGTGGTTCTGTGTATGCTCATCAGATATATGGAAGGAAATTCTTATGAGCAGCGGATCATGGGAGTGGCGGCGCCGCTGTTTGGCGTTCTCCTGCTGCCGGAGCTGTGGAAGAACCGGGAAAGGAACGCAATGGAAGTAGAGGGAGCAGCCTTTTACTCGCTGCGGCAGATCTATGCGGCCAGATTGTTCGCATTTGCAATGGTTGATGTGCTGATGTTGACAGCTTTTTTCCTGGTGAACGTGGGAGGCGGGCAGCTTGTGCCGGAAGAGATCATGCTCCAGTTTTTCCTGCCGCTGACAGTGACCTGCTGCATCTGTTTCCGCACGCTGTACAGCAGGCGGGCCTGTCCGGAAGCATTCGCCGTGTTTTTGTGCCTGCTCTGGTCCGGAATCTGGCTGCAGGTGGTACTGCTGGGGAATCTCTATGAAAAGGTGTCCGTGCCTGTCTGGTATGGCGTATTGCTGACGGCATTCTGTTACCTGCTTTACTGTATTTACAGGGGGCAGAGGAATTGCAGGGCAGTCCTGGAAGAGACGAAAGAATAGAAGGAGACAGAAGGATAGAAGGAGACAGAAGGATAAAAAGAGACGGAAGAATAGAAGGAGATGGAAGGATAGAAAGAGACGGAAGGATAGAAGGAGACAGAAGAATAGAAAGAGACGGAAGGATAGAAGGAGATGGAAGGATAAAAGGAGGCGGGGATTATGAAACTGGAAATAGAAAATCTGACAAAGAGATTTCAGGATGTGGCGGCAGTTGACGGGGTATCCTGTACTTTGACGACGGGGGTCTATGGACTTCTGGGCGTGAACGGAGCGGGGAAAACCACGCTGATGCGGATGCTGTGCACCCTTTTGAAGCCGACGGGAGGAAGGATCTTGTGGGACGGGAAAGATATCTTTGAACTGGATGGCGCATATCGCAGAGTATTGGGGTATCTGCCGCAGGATTTCGGCTTTTATCCGGATTTTACGGTCAGGGATTATCTGCGCTATATCAGTTCCATCAAGGGACTGCGGCCTGCTGCAGCCAGACAGCGGACCGCGCTTTTGCTGCAGCAGGTGGGGCTTGAGAAGGCGGAGAACAAGAAGATGAAGAAACTGTCCGGCGGCATGAAGCGGCGGGTGGGAATTGCCCAGGCCATGCTGAATGATCCCAGGATCCTGATTCTGGATGAGCCGACGGCGGGGCTTGATCCCAACGAGAGAATCCGCTTCCGCAATCTGATCAGCGAGCTGGCCCAGGACAGGCTGGTGCTGTTATCTACGCATATCGTGTCGGACATCGAGTATATCGCCAATGAGATTCTGTTGATGAAAGACGGGAAGATCTGTATTGCCGGTACGACGGAAGAACTGACCGCCGGAATGCCGGAGCAGGTATGGCGGGTGAGTGTGCCGCGAAATGAGGCAGCTTCCTACACGAAACGATACAAAGTTTCCAATATCAAGACCCTGCATGGGGAAGCACAGCTGCGGATCTTGTCTGTAGAAAGGCCGGCGGACAATGCGGTTTTGGAGGAAGCCGTGCTGGAGGATGTATTTTTGCACTATTTTGGGGAAAGGGCAGGCGGCGGAGAGGAATAGGAATGATAGTGGGGAAGATTAGGACCAGCGTTGGAAAAGATTTAGGGCCGGCGGTGGCGAGGATCAGGACCAGCAGGAATGGAGGATGGCGATGAATCAGAAAATTCCACATAAAAACGCGCAGCACAAAAGAGTGCGGCATAAGAAAATAAAAGATCGACATAACGGAAAAGAGCAGATCTACTATGAGATCAGGAAGGTTTTGTCCGGGACAAGGAGCAGGCTGGCATTTCTGTTGCTGGCGATGGTACTGGGCATTACGCTTTATTTTGCCCTCAGTGTGGAGTATGTAAATGAGGCGGGTGAATCCGAAAGGGGACCGGTGGCAGTGGCCAGCCTTCGGGCAGCGCAGAAAGCGTGGAGCGGTTATCTGGAGGAGGAGACGATCCGCCAGGTGATCGCGGAGAACAGGCGCATCAATGAGACGCCGGAGGGCAGATCGGAACAGATCAAAGAGAGGAATATTGCCTACGGCTGGAAACAGGGGATAGCGGAAATACGCCGTCTGTTGAACTGTTCCTATGCGGAGGCGTTCCGCTCATATGATTATTACCGGGCGGATTCTTTGACGGAAGAGGCGGCGGGAGCCTTCTATGAGAACAGGACAAGACTCTTGCAGGAGTGGCTTGCGGATGAGGCCGGTGATCAGTATTCGGAAGCGGAAAAGGCATATCTGATCGGACAGTATGAGAGCCTTGAGACGCCTTTTTACTATGATTATCGGAAGGGGTGGACGCAGCTGTTTACATTTGCGCCGACGGTGGTGATGATCACCATGCTGTTTCTGGGCTATCTGGTGGCCGGCATTTTCTCCAATGAATTCGTCTGGCGGGCGGATGCGGTGTTCTTCGCTTCCTGCCACGGAAGAGACAGGGCGGTGGCGGCCAAGATATGGGCCGGAGTCGGGATCGTCACGGCGGTCTACTGGATGGTGATGCTCATCTACAGCGCTGCGGTGCTGGGCTATCTGGGTGCGGACGGCTGGAATTGTCCGGTGCAGACGGAGCAGGGGGACTGGAAATGTTTCTATCACCTTACGGTCTGGCAGAAATATGTGCTGATCGCGGCAGGCGGCTATGTGGGATGTCTGTTTATGGCGGGCCTGTGTATGCTGGTATCTGCCAGGGTAAGATCCGCCGTGCCGGCGGTGATGGTGCCCTTTGTGCTGATCTTCCTGCCGTCTTTTCTGGGGAATCTGGAAAGTGCGGCAGTCAATAAGATTCTGGGGTTATTGCCGGACAGACTGCTGCAGGTGGGCACTGCGCTGGGTTACTTTGACCTGTATACGCTGGGTGGCCGGGTAATGGGAGCGGTGCCCATCCTGCTTGTACTGTACGGGATTGGTGCGGCAGCGGTGCTGCCGGTTGTCTACTGGTGTTTTGTCCGGTCGTAGGAGGAATCGCCGTCTTCCTCCGGGGTGGAGAAGAGACTGACTACGGTGCCGTCTTCGGTCGTCGCGACGACGGTGGAGATGCAGCCGTACCGGTCGCGGTGGACGACGATATCCAGACTGCCGCCCATATTGGACTGCCAGATTTTGTTCAGCTCATCGGCGAAACTGTGGACCGGGCTGCCCTGATAGAGAAAAAAGCCGTTTTCATTTCTGGTCAGGCCCCAGGATGCGTATTCTTCGGCTTCGGTCTCCGAATCGAGGCAGAGGGTATAGGTGGGGGCAAAGGCATTCTTTTCCACATGAAATTCTGTGGCCAGAGCTTCCCGAATCTGTTCCGACATCAGGTCGGGATCGCCGGTGTCGTCCGCCTTTAAGACGGCCAGGATCGTGTCGTCTGCCCGTTTTCCGGGATTCCTGCCAAGCGCAATATCACGGGTCAGAGAAACCTTGAAGGCCCATCTGGAATCGGGACTCCCGTAATAGCAGGTACTGCTCAGGCAGGAGTCAAAGGGAGCCTGGCCGCCGGTAGCGCACACCACGGTACTGCAGGTAAGCAGCAGGGAGACGGCGAACAGCATGAGGAGGGACGTCCTTTTGTAGCGCAGTACGCGCTGGATCCTTCTCTCTACCTCTGTCTTGGAAAAGGCGCTGTACAGGAGGGGAGAACGGCTGGCGCTCACGGCCATGGCAAGGAGGCTGCAGGCATAGCTTTGTCTTGCATTTTCCTCCCGGCAGGCGCGCAGCACGGCTTCGTCGCAGGCGGTTTCCAGATCGGATGCCAGGCATCCGGCCATCAGCCAGACAAGCGGGTTAAACCAGTTGAGGCAGAGCGTGGCCAGCATGGCCGCCTTAACCCAGTTATCCCGGCGTCTGATATGCATGGTCTCATGAGCCAGGATGTGGCGCAGCATCTCCGTATTCCCAAAGTCCATCCGTGCCGGCAGATAAATACGGGGTGAGAGAAGGCCGCACACGAGAGGGGAGGCAATTTCGTCATTGGTAAAGACCAGAATATGTGCCATCTGCATCTCGCGCAGGAGCGTATTGACGGTTTCGTTGTGCTCCACCAGCAGGCTTTCTCTCAGCCTCCGGACATAGCGTTGTCTTTGCAGCAGCAGGAGGAGCGCCGTAACGATGACGCCGGACAGATAGAAGACCGGCAGCAGAGTTCGCAGCGAATCATGCCTGTAGAAGAAAGGCAGGACGTCCGCTGACAGGACAGTGGAGCGATCTGTTGCGTTTTCCGTTGACTGGGAGATGACAAAGTCGGTATCTGCAGTCAGACGGGGACCGGCTGTGGCGGATGTACCCGGCATACTTGTGACGATGGCATCATTTGTGTCCGCGTCTTCTGTGACGGAAGCAATCTCCATATCCCCGGGCAGATATTCCGTAGAGGGTTCATTGTAGGCGACGGCTTCTGCGGAAACAGTGACGCTTGTGACGGCAGGCGCTGAAAGCAGGCCGGGAGCCTTCACGCTGAGCGGGCTGCTTAAGGAGAAGGGGACGAGAAAGCGGACGATCACCAGTCCCCACAAAAGGGGGAAAACATAGCCCGGCAGTCTCTTTTTCAGAAGAAGGCGCAGCGCCAGCACCATGAGCAGCAGCACACTTCCGTAAAGCATCATAAAATGTAAGGGCATGGAAAATCTGAAATGTAACATGTTATTTCGCCTCCTTGATCATACGGGAAAGCCTCTCGGCATCTTCTTCCGAGATTCCCTGATTTTTCAGAAATGATGAAAAAAACAATTCGCTGGAACCGCCGAACATCTTGTCGATCAGCTGCTCGGTCTCACTGCGCGCCACTTCGTCTCTGGTGACCAGAGGCGTGCAGAGAAAGCCCGGATCTTCGCGACTGACAGCTTCCTTTTCGATACACTTCTTGATCACCGTGTAGGTGGTGTTCTTGTTCCAGCCGATGCGCTGTGACAGTACGTCCACGATATCGCGGGCTGATTTCGTGCCCTGTTCCCAGAGCACTTCCATGACTTTCAATTCTGAGTCGAATAGTTTCATAGTAAACCCTCATGCCCGCGATGCTTGGCACCACCATAAATGAAACATCGTGAGTGATAGACTATTGGTAG
>ERZ808046.278-NODE-278-length-58963-cov-17.676748_pt1 | contig 58963 bp, 52 predicted proteins | sample MGYA00380196_ERZ808046 | MGnify/ENA primary metagenome ERZ808046 (study PRJEB31490, sample SAMN06133421) | mouse gut metagenome | isolation source: Z6_2 | host: mice | place: China: Chengdu | collected 2015-05 ... | reverse complement strand
AAAGAAGTTTCCTCATTCCATCTTAAGTGGTACAAGTCCTTGAAATCATCGATATCGAAATCAAGATCCGGAAGATTTGTGATCAGATTTTCGTAACAGCCCTCCGATAATTCAATCCTGATGATGCGCAGGGACAGTCTGTATTCGGGATGGTCCTGTGTAATATAATCCATAGGGACATCCTGGCACACAAACCGGTATTGTTCTTCCAGTTCAGGATGAAGCCGTTTTTTCTTAGAATGTGATCTGGATAAAATACGGTCCACATGATAATCAAGCTGCCTGACGCCATTTAAAGGAACCCCCAGAATTTTTTCCGTCTTGGCATCGGTACAGCGTATGAGAAAGAACTGCCCATTTTCAATTACATGTGCAAAAGCGTTATAAGAGGCATAGCCTCTGTCACACAAATAAATGACAGGGGTATCTGCTTCGGAACGGTCAACCATCTGGCAGAATGCGCTGTATTCATTGCGTTTCCGGGAAGGCTGGATGAAGAGATCCGTAAACTTTTTGTCCAGAACAGAAAAGAAAGCATTGATATGGATTTGGTTAAATCCTCTGGTGGACTTTCCATTTGGTTCAAAGAAAGTATCCGGATCATCCGGATTCCTGAAAATATCGGCCGCAGAACCATCACAAGCGACTAAGGAATATTTGCCTTTAAACAACTTCTTTTTACACTTTTGAGTAAAAGAAACGAGAAGGCTTCTAAAGGCATCATTTTTAATCTTTTTGCGTTGTTTATAAAAGGCAGCTTTTGAAGGAGCATCCGTAGAACGTCCAAAAAAGCGGTAAAGTTCTTCCTTAATACAGTCAGCTTCCATAGTCAGGAGCATAAGGAGAAGATGTTTGAATCCCAGTTTTCGATTACGCGAAAAGTCTTTACCGGGATGAAGAGCATAATTTTGGGGATTGGCAGCAAGCTCATGGATGGAAGCGAGCAGCATTGCTTTGACAACATCAGCGTATTTCATAAAAGTACCTCCTTAATCAGGTGAAAGTAAATAGTGAATAAACAGTTCCTGATTAATTGGCCTTTTTCTGAGTAATCAGAAAAAGGCCACACATTTTGAGGTACTTGTCAAGTAATAATTAAAAAATTTGGGTTACTGGTAGAAAAAAAGAATTCGGACATAATATCCGAATTCTCGTTAAGTAAATGACATTGGTTCACACCACTGGCCAAACCAGTCAAAGAGCTCTGCCATTCTGCTCTCTCTATCTCTTCCAGCTGCCATCTCCATGAGCTTTTCCCTGAAATCATCCGGTATCTCTTCCATATTCCGGAGCGCCTTACCGATCTCGCGCGCCAAACCACCTACAAAAGCTGACTCATCGGCAAAATCCAAAAAACTCATCCTCTGAAAATCCAGACTGACAACCATATATTCCTGTTTCAAGTAGTCTGCAAGCGCTCTAAGTATCGTAGTTTTACCGTATTGTCTCGCTTTGTGGACAGTAAAATACAATCCGGCATCTACCATCGCCTTAATCTCTTCCAGCCTCGTTCCCAGATCAACCATATAATGCTTTGCTGGTTTGCACGAACCATTTACATTAAAAATCTTTGCCATCTATCAGCTTCCCTCCTACAGTCTTTATATCGCCCGCAAGCGACTGCGCCTGAAAGAGTCAAACAAATATTAACACCAAATAACGCTTCCAAGCACCTCCACACCGCGTTCAGCAGCCATCTTCCTCTCCTTCACGATAAACCGTGAATCTGATATTCCTCTCTTCTCCACAAACAGAATTCCATCATAATCCTCGAGTTCCCTGATGGCATCCGCCTGGAATACGATCTGAACATAGGATGACCAGGAAACCTCCGGAATCTGTGCTGTAAGCTTCTCACATAATCCCGCAGCGTCCTCCCTTGCCACCGTACCGGCAAGCATGATCTTCTTCTTATCTCCCTTGCCCGGCATCTTACGGATCGCCGCCTGCACATTCGCCGCCGCTATCTTCACCTGATCCTCACATCCAAGTCTGGCATACGCACCCTCTTCCAACCGGAAGATCCATGCATCGACAGCTCCAAACGCTCTCTTCCTGTCTGAATTACGCACCAATCCTAACATGGGCATACCGTACTCTTCCGCAAATGTCTTCGTATTGCGCAGCCGTCCGCTCATAATATAGAGCATCATGAGAACAAAACATGCCATAAATCCGCCGAGCACTACTCCGATCACCGCATATTTTAAGGCCTCCGCAGCCGGATTCGCCAACATTGCCGCAGAACCGGCGCCTCCTGATGAACTTCCTGTCTCTTCTGTCTCCAAAGATAATACTGTATTCATCTCTGTCTGATAAGTCTGCAGATTCCGTACTGCCTCCACATAGCCTGACCGAAGAGTCGCCTGATAACTCTGTATGCTGGAATCCGCCTTCTCCGACTGCACCGAAGACAACAAGCTTAATCTATGTGCCGCCAAAGTCTTCTGCAGCTTAGCAGAATACTCCTTCATTATCTTCTCCGCCTCCGCAAGATATTCTCCGCACAGCTTGTCGTCCGGCATATTGACCAGGATCTGGATCACCAGCTTCTCCGGGCGAATAACCTCATAATCTCCTACCCGGTATGTCTCCCTGTCGCTGCTGTTAAATGAAACCAAATATCTCAGATCCTCTACGGAGACCGCATCATTCTTAGCATGAAGCTTCTCCGCCATACTGCCGTCCGTGACAAACGTCCGCAGCGCCGCAACCAAGCTGTCCAAATGCTCCCCGCCGTCCACATAATAACTCAGCGTTCCCGTCGATACATGGAACGGGTCTATCTCCATCACGATGGATTGATTCAGAAAATTCTCCTGAGCTTCCACATCCTTCTCGCATCTTGCAATGATCTGCTCATAGGATTCTACGGAACGCTCGTTGAGCGTCATGGGATTCTCTTCCTCCTCTGCTTCTTCTCCATCCTCCGACTCTAACGCGGCTTCCTGTTTCGCCGACTGGTTGCTCCGTACTACGGACTGGTACTTGTAAGCTCCTGCCAGAATTCCCATGATAAGCATAAGCACAAGGATTCCCCGCCATTTTTCAAGGCAATAAAACATTAGGTCTACCAAACTAATTTCTCTTACTTCCTGTTGTTCATTCATGATTCATTTCTTCCTTCTAGTATTTTTATATATATGAAATTTTATCTTATTGTATCGGGTAATTCAAGATGTATTTCTAAGCAGTCTACAATTGATACTTCTTGTATAGCTGTTTGCGCAGTTTAGTGTCATTAGCTATCTTGATGATCATGTTTTCTTTTCCTTCATTTACAAGATAATTAATTAAACTGCTGTACATACACGCCTCTTCTTCTCTTACCCGCTCTCTTACTTCTTCGATCACCTTCTCTTTTTCTTCTTCTCTTACCCGTTCTCTTACTTCTTCGATCATCTTTTCCTTTTCTTCTTCTAACAATCTCTGCAGCAAATTCGTCATTCGGATCTCCTCCTTAATCTCTTCCATCTCTGCCTGATTCAAAAATTTATCCGCCATTACAAATACTATCGCCTCAATCTTTGCTAAATCTTCTGTACTGACTCCTTCTGTATTCCGTGTGATATCGAAAGCCGTCTTCACACGCTCTTTATGAGACAATGTACCGCCCATCAACAAACACAATGACAGCGGAACCAAATCCTCTCTGGTCAGCGCCTTACCCGCTTCCATCTTCCGCTTCAAACCATCCAATACACCATTATACTGATAACTCGTTAACGCTTCGTAACTTCGATATCGTCTAAGTCCCTCTATACCCTCATTCTTACTCTGAAATTCAAAATGCTTCCAAGAACCGTCACTCATAATCAAATTGAAATCCTGTAAAAGACGCTTCACTTCCAGATGCACTACTTCCGTCGGCGCATAACCTATCACTTTCCCTTGAATACCAAGATAAGGGAGCAATTCATCTGCAAAAAAGCTGATTGCAGACTTAAGCGCCGCATCTTCGTGCTGCTGAGCAGATAATTCTTTGCTCTTTCCTGTAAGCTTTCCATCAGCAATGTTTCCCAATTTTCCGTTTTTTACCATAGTTCCTCCTGTTCAAAATTTAATACAGAGAAACTATCAGCGGGAATCCCCCTTTTAAATTCGTTCCAATCTAATCATCTTGTTGTCCTCTCTTAACAGGTTAGGACAAATTATAGTTCTACTATAACAAAAAATATCAATATAGACAATGGGAAGAATTAAATTGAGGATGTTTTCGATTATTTTCACTCTATTTGATCAATTATGGAAATATCCCTGAAAGTGGGAATGATTTCTTGAAATTATTAGAAAATAGAATCAACTTAAAATGACAGTATATATTTATAGAAGTTATGACAATCTCTCTGAAATGTTATTTGTAAAGAATATTTTAAAACATGGGAGTTGGGAGCTGTCGGGAAATAGATAACCGACAGCCCCCGAAAAATTAATTTACACATTTTACTTGACAAACCTGTGCAGCCAAAAATAACGCTTCCTCCTATAAATAGAGATACCTCACAGAATGTGCCAGTGCTAAACGGCATCATTTCCGCAGGGTATCTCTATTTTTCTTTAAAATCGGAAGAAATCGGTATTAGCCGACTGCCCCACGGCTGATATTCTTTCCCTTCAAGTATATCGGCAATTCTTTCGCAAGCATGACCGTCTCCATATGGATTACATGCCTTGCTCATCTTTTCATACTCTGTCTTATCTTCCAGAAGCAGCTTGAAAGTCTTATAAATCGTCTCTTCATCAGTGCCTACAAGCTTTAGCGTTCCTGCATCCACACCTTCCGGTCGTTCGGTAGTATCTCTCATTACAAGTACTGGCACTCCGTAGGAAGGACACTCTTCCTGGATTCCGCCTGAATCAGTAAGGCACAGGAAGGATCTCGCCTCAAAATTATGACAGTCAAATACTTCAATTGGTTCTATGATATGTATCCTGTCGCTTCTGCCAAGCTCCTGCTCCGCTGCCTCACGTACAACAGGATTCATATGAATCGGATAAACCGCTTTACAATCCGGATGCTCATCCAGCACTCTCCTGATAGCCCGAAACATATGATGCATAGGCTCACCCAGATTCTCACGTCTATGCGCCGTAATAAATATCAGCTTATCCTCTCCAACCCACTCAAGTTCCGGATGAGTGTAATCATCTTTCACCGTATGCTGCATCGCATCAATAACCGTATTGCCGGTAACATATATTGTGTCTGCCTTCTTGCCTTCCCTTAACAAATTCGACTGCGATAACGGTGTAGGCGCAAAGTTGTACTGGCTTATGATACCCACAGCCTCACGATTAAATTCTTCTGGATATGGCGAATAGATATTATAAGTTCGAAGCCCCGCCTCCACATGTCCGACAGGAATCTGCAAATAGAAGCAGGCAAGAGCCGTCACAAAAGTCGTTGATGTGTCTCCATGAACCAGAACCACATCCGGCTTGACCTCTTCCAAAACAGTTTTGATGTTACTCAATATATTAATTGTAATTTCAAAGAGTGTCTGCCGATCCTTCATAATGTTCAGATCATAATCCGGCACCACTCCGAATGTATTAAGAACCTGATCCAACATCTGGCGGTGCTGCGCCGTAACGCACACAACCACCTCAAGTCCTGCTCTCTTTTTCATCTCTAAAACTAATGGACATATTTTTATAGCCTCTGGTCTGGTTCCAAACACACACATTATCTTTTTCATGACATAATCTCCAATTTCAGTTAATAATCACTGATTTGGGTACTTACTATATCGTTTTAACCCAATCTACCATCTTTGTGACTCCCTCAAGCGCAGTAACTTTAGGCGCCCAACCAATTCTATTCTTTATCTTAGTAATATCAGCCACAAAAACCTTCTGATCGCTCTGACGCGGAGGAAGCATTGTATAATCCATCTTAATGCCCAGAATCTTCTCAAGCATCTCGAACAGCTCAAGAAGTGACAGTGATTGATCCATCGTTCCTCCGATATTGTATGCCTGTCCATAAATATCATCGATATGGTCAAGGGCTGTAAAATACAGATTAATCATATCCTGCGCCTGAAGAAGGTCTCGTACCTGCTTTCCATTACCGGATATTGTGAACGGCTCACAGTTAGGATTCTGATACTTCTCAATAGCCTTGGCTACGAACCACCCGACCCAGCCCTGATCATAAGTAGCAAACTGACGGCTACCATACATTGAAGAGTGGCGAAATACCACAGATTTAATACCATATATACGAGAGAAATCTAGCATATACTGATCTGCGCACCCTTTGGAACAACCATATGGAGAGCGAAAATCAAGAGGAACAGATTCATCAAATCCATTAGGAAACTCTTTGCACACGTAGCGAGTAGGTGTCTCCTCGTAGGTGTAGTCTTCGAGGTCTCCATATACTTTGTTTGTGGATGAGAAAAAAATCCCCGTCTGTGGACTATATTTGCGAATAGAATCTAAAACATTCATAGCTCCCATCGCATTTACTTCGAAATCTTTGTATGGATCTGTGATGGACTTAGTCATTGTAACCTGTCCGGCAAGATGATAAATCGCATCGAACTGACCTTCTTTAATTACGTTCTCAACATCATTTTTATTCCTTGTATCACCATGTATGAACGTGAAATCCCCCAAGGTTCCCAACCATTCCCTATTTCTATCGGAACCCAAGCGCGACATATTGTCAAATACTGTCACATCATAACCATTCTCAATTGCATGGGATGCGAGGTTACTTCCTAAAAAACCACAGCCACCATTAATTAATAGTTTCATAATATTGTTTCCTCCATTTCCTCTCGTCCCATCACAGAAAGAGACTATGTTTTTTGTTTTCTGAAATACTGAATTGTTCTTTGTATACCATCTTCAAATGAATACTCGGGCTGAAATCCTGTATCCTTTTTGAGATCATAATTGTTTACACAAGAGCTAAATGATTTCTCATTCTGTTTTACATTTTCACCGATACCCAGTGTAAGGTTTGGATTTATCACATCTCTGATTCTTGTAATATAATCTCTGAGAGTCTTATACTCTCCCGAACCAATTCCATATACCTTATCAGGAATCCCCTTCTCACCTATAAGCCGTAATGCCTTGACAACGTCCTTTACATATAGAAAATCCCACATCTGATTTAAGTCACCATAAGAAGGCTTCTCGCCCGCTAATAATGCTTTTATCGTATACGTAACTATGTTACTGTCACTGCGTCTCTCTCCGAATGTACTCGGAACTACACTCCATATAAAAGGCTGTCGCAGTTGTCTCGCTCTGACTTCCATAAAATAGTGCGTAGATACTTTTGCAGCTCCGTAGAAATCATTAGGTGTTTGCCTCTCAGTCATATCCATTACGTCATCACAGAGAGCATACTCTGCCACAGTACCTGTTGCAATGAATACTCCACATCCAGCTTCACTAGCACTTTCAAGGACATTCATGCTCCCTCTTATGTTTTCAAGCTGAATATCAAGAGAGTTCTTTTTGTCTGAAACGACACCGCTCCATGCCAAATGAAAAAAGATATCACAGCTTCCTATGTCTTTTGATGTAATCGCTGATATATCTTTCTCAATCACCTCACAACTTCTCTCAAAATCAGAAAGTAATCTCGTTCTGTCTCTGACAACAACTGTAACAGAATATACGTTTTCAAGTAGTTCCTGCACAAGCCAACTTCCAATAAACCCTGTAGCTCCTGTGACTATTGCTTTTTTCATGCTACCTGCCTCCTATTAACAAGAGGAAAGGTAACGAGTCTTACAAAACCCGCAAAATCAAGAGTTAGTCGTACCCCCCCCCCTCCCATTTTTCAGAGGCTCTCATTGTATTTATCATATTTTTTAAACCATCCTTCCAATGAATAGGTTTCCACACTGCAAGAGAATTGATAACAGAAGTATCAGCTACACAATCCGGTTCATTTTCCCGCATAGGGATTGCACCTTTTTTTTTATCAGATTTTCTGCCGGTTTCGTCCCAAATGAAATCAACTATTTCTGATATGCTTGGTGCTTCACCCGTACCAACAGGTATTTCATTAAAACCAATTAAATCGGCATCCATAACTATTTTTATGGCCTTAATTATATCTTCGGCTGCTATTATATCCCTATGCTGTGTTCCAATAGTCGTTTCCACCATTTCTCCCTTAATCATCTTGCTGATTATAGAAGGAAGAAATCTGTTACCAGGTTCATCAGCCCCATAAAACATTTCCAACAATAAGCTATTGAATGTGATTCCATGCTTTTCTACATAAAAGCTTCCAAACTCATTGAACATTCTCTTTGAAAAGCTATACATATTTAAGTTGTCCGGAAGTCCTGTCCCTATTGTGATGAACTTTTTTGTACCATGCTCAACTACGGAATTCAATACTTTTAGCGGGAACTCTATATTCGCATCGATTACGTTATCATATAGGACATTACTTCTGCCATAATTACAAACCATATTCAAGACATAGTCAAAACTCATATACTGCAAAGCAGACTCTACACCATCGACAGAAGCGGGTATCCATCTTATTCTATCCGATACATCATTTAATCGCGAAGTGTCAGAAGATGGACGCTTAGTGCAAACAACCTGATAACCGTCAATTACAAGTTGCCTTGTGATCTTGCTCCCTATATAACCATTTCCACCTAAAATTAATACATTCATAGTATTACCCAACCATTCATTATTCTCTAACAGCTTCAGAGATTACTTGAGCCATATAGTCGATCATCTCATCTGTCATTCCCGGATAAACTCCAACCCAGAAAGTATTGTTCATGATGAAATCCGTGGTAGTAAGTTCACCTGCAACTCTATATGCGTCAGTATTCCTAATCTGGTTGAATGCAGGATGCTTGATAAGATTACCACTGAAAAGCAGTCTTGTCTGAATGTTATGATCTTCCACATACTGTGTAATCTTGTTTCTATCCAATCCACTATCTGGCTTCACAGAAATCAGGAATCCAAACCATGAAGGCTCTGAATTTTCAGCAGGCTCCGGTAAGATCAACTTATCTGCTACAGATTCTAATGCCTTATGCAACCTACCCCAATTATGTCTTCTTCTCTCAATGAAACTTGGGAACTTCTTCAGCTGCTCGCAGCCAACTGCCGCCTGCATATCGGTAACTTTTAGGTTGTATCCAAAGTGACTGTAGGTGTACTTGTGATCATATCCAAACGGGAGCTCACCAAACTGCCTATCAAAACGATGATTGCAAACTCCATCATGACCAGACGGGCAGATGCAATCACGCCCCCAGTCACGGTATGAGAGGATAAGACGATGTAAGAGCGGATCGTTAGTATATACAGCTCCACCTTCGCCCATGGTCATATGATGAGGAGGATAAAAACTGCTGGTTCCGATGTCACCCCAAGTACCGGAAAACTTAGTTTCACCGTCAATAGTGTACTTTGTTCCTAGAGCATCACAGTTATCTTCTACCAGCCAGAGATTGTGTTTATCACAGAACGCCTTTACAGCATTAAGATCAAACGGATTTCCTAAGGTGTGAGCGATTATAACAGCCTTTGTCTTGTCGCTCAGTGCCCCTTCAAGTTTTGTAACATCAATGTTGTACTGAGGAACGGTCACATCCACAAATACAGGGATTGCGCCATACTGAAGAATAGGAGCAACGGTAGTCGGAAAACCACATGCAACAGTAATAACTTCATCTCCACGCTTAATCTGACGATCACCAAGTTCGGGAGCAGTAAGAACTGTAAATGCAATAAGATTAGCTGAGGAACCGGAGTTTACCAGATGCGCGTACTTAACACAAATCCAAGAAGCAAACTCTTTCTCAAACTGATCAGCAAATCTACCCGTGGTCAGCCAAAAATCTAGTGTCGAGTCAGTTAGTGCCTGCATCTCTTTTTCATCAAAAACGCGAGATGCGTATGCAACTCGGTCACCCGGCTTAAACTCATCTTTCTTTTCTTTGAAATCATGATAGTACTGTGCTACCATGCCTTTTATCTGTTCTCTGGCTTCCGCCTCGTTAGTCCAACTCATTATTCTACCTCCAAAAATCCCATTATCTGCTTATTCATACATGTTCTCGCATCTCCGGCTGTGCTCCAACACTTCGTCCATTCGACAACCTTTTCAATTGCTGTTTCGAGATCCCACCGAGGAACCCATCCAAAAGTTGTCTTCAGTTTGGAGCAGTCAAGTTTAAGGAAGTTTGCCTCGTGCGGTCCTCCATCATACTGATTGATCCACTTAAGATCATCGCCCCAGTGCTTAACAAATGTATCTACTAGGCGTCCGGTTTCAAAGCAATCTCTATCATCTGGTCCTACATTATAATAACCAGCATACTTTTGATCTTCATATTGTTTTGCAGCAATCATAAGATAAGCACAGACGGGTTCCAAGACGTGCTGATAAGGACGTGTGGAGTACGGATTACGAACAATAATATCCTCATGCTTAAGAGCTGCTCTCACGCAGTCAGGGATTATACGATCCTTTGCAAAATCACCACCACCGATAACATTACCGGCACGAGCTGTAGAAATAGCTGTGCTCTTATCAGAGAAAAAGCTATTCTTATAACTGTGTGTTACCAATTCGGAACAGGACTTTGAATTAGAATACGGATCGTAACCATCAAGTGGTTCATTCTCCCGATATCCCCACTCCCACTCCTTATTCTCGTATACCTTATCCGTGGTTACATTGAGAAAAGATTTAACACACAAATTGAGTCTTACGCACTCTAGAATATTAACTGTACCCATGACGTTAGTTTCATAGGTATCCACGGGTTCCTCATAACTTAACCTCACCAGTGGTTGTGCCGCCATATGAATAACAATCTCTGGTTGATATGTAGCAAACACTTTCTTGAGATGTTCCAAATTTCTCACATCACCCTTTACATGGGTAATCTGTTCTTTAATTCCACAGATATCAAAAAGCCTTTCCTCATCTTTACTGCAAGAAGAATAACCGATGACTTCTGCTCCTGCATTTACAAGCACAACAGACATCCATGTTCCTTTGAAACCAGTATGACCAGTTATTAAAACCTTCTTCCCTTTATAAAAACTCAAATCCATGATTCATTCCTCTTCACAAGAATCTATTATTCCCAAACTTTCCAAGGCGCTTTACCTGATGCCCATAGCTCCTCAAGCTTTTGCTTATCCCTCAAAGTGTCCATGCACTGCCAGAAACCATAATGCTTATAATTCACAAGTTCACCAGCATTTGCCAAATTCTCCAGCGGCTCTCTTTCAAACATTATGGTATCATCCTTCACATAATCGAGTACCTGAGGTTCCAAAACCATATAACCCCCATTGATCCAGCCAGTATCGTTCTTGCTTTTTTCTCGGAAAGATCCAATATAGTCGCCATCCATATCCATAATTCCAAATCGACCTTCTGGCTGAACAGCTGTTAATGTAGCAAGTTTACCATGAGCTTTGTGGTGTTTAATAAGTTCAGGAATGTTCACATCACAAACACCGTCACCATAAGTCATTAAAAACGTCTCTTCATCTATGAACCTGCGGATTCTCTTGAGTCTTCCTCCCGTCATAGTGTTAAGCCCTGTATCCACCACAGTAACCTTCCAGGGCTCTGCGTGCTGTCTATGAACGATCACTTCATTTCCTTTTGTAAAATCAAAAGTGATATCTGAAGTATGTAGGAAATACTCACCAAACCACTCTTTAATTATTTCCTGTTTATATCCGGCACAAATGATGAACTCATTAAAGCCGTAATGAGAGTAAAGCTTCATGATATGCCATAAAATCGGCATACTTCCAATATTTATCATCGGTTTCGGCTTAAATTCTGACTCTTCTGAAATCCTTGTGCCAAATCCGCCTGCTAAAAGTACGACTTTCATGTGTATAATCCGCCTTTCTGCGAAAGGCACCAATGCGTCATGAAACTGGTGCACGACCTTTCGCTATCTAATCTGTTGTCCTTCTGATATTATCTTCTTATAAGACTGACACACTACAGAACACGTGGAGGTGAGTGGCGGGGCTGTATAGCGGCGACCTCGCATTTGTATATGTTGTCGGTCATCCGTTAAGGCATCAATGAATGGCGCATAACATAGCCCGTAAACTTATCTCTTCCAAAGTCGACTCGATTTTGCCGGATGACCAGTCACTGTCAGTTTTAAACTTACAATCATCAGGAGGTTATTTTATTGTCGTTTAAAATTCTTAAAAATAACTGTTGCGGACTTGATGTCCACAAAACTTGGATCTATGCTTGCATTGGTATTACCGATTCCAACGGACGTACAGAATATAAGCAAGCTCGCTTTTCTTCCTTTACTAAAGGATTGCAAGAGTTGTGTGACTGGCTTGTTAAATATAACTGTAACGACGTTTGCATGGAATCTACCGGCAAGTATTGGATTCCGGTTTTCAATGTCTTAGAGAAGAATAACTTATGGGTTACTCTGTCTCATCCCAAATATACCAAACCACAAAAAGGAAATAAGACTGACCGCAAAGACGCTAAATGGATCTGCGATCTATTTATGTGTGGTATGGTCAAGCCTTCCTTTATTCCACCAGCTGATATTCGCCAGTTAAGAGATCTTGTAAGATATCGTTTCAAACTCACCTGCATGATTACCGGTGAAAAGAACCGTGCCCAAAATTGTCTTACTGTATCCAACTTTAAACTTGACGATGTCTTTTCTGATGTATTTGGGAAATCTTCTCGCTCCATCACGGAACAGATTTTACAACACCCCGGGGAAACTTTTGATGTGGCACCTTTTGTTGATGGCAGGTGTAAAACTCCTATTGAAGAAATACAGGCTGCTGTTGATGGCGCCATTTCTACGGAACAAGCTGTAAAGCTTAGACAATGTCTGAATCACATCGATGAATTAAAAAAGCATCAAGCAGAAATAGAACGGGAAATCTTTCGTCTCAGTGATAAGTATGAAAGCGTTCTCAATCTTATACGAACCGTACCAGGGTTCGATAAGAACCCATTGACTGCTATTCAGGTGCTCTCTGAAATCGGAGGTGATATGTCTGTCTTCCCCACAGCTAAAAACCTCGTATCATGGGCTGGATGTTGTCCTCGTAATGATCAAAGCAATCATAAAATCAAATCCACTAGGATTTCCCGTGCTGGTTTCTATTTTAAACCAGTTTTGGTGCAGGTTGCAAATGCTTTAATCAAATCCAAGAAACATCCTGAATTTACTACCCGTTATCGGCGTATAAAAGCACGCCGCGGTCACAAGAAAGCTGTCATTGCCATCTGTCGTATGATCCTGACCGCTATCTGGCACATACTCACAGATTTAAAACCATATACACCGGAAGGCTTTCTTGAGTCGCGTCTTGTGAATGATTCAAAAGTATTGACTACTTCGCAGGCACTTAATCTGCTGAAACAACGAGGATATGTCATCAAAGATGATACTGTTCCTGTTACCTGATTAGGTGTTGTGTCTATATTTGATTTTTAAACCACCGGAAGATGGTTTATTTGCCATGTCCTTTATTTCTTGGTTGTCTTCTACTTATTTGTTTCAAACTTTACTCCTTCCTGATTCTCGTTTTAGTCTTTGAATTGAATTCCAAGTGTAGAAAATATATATTATTCCTCCAAATGAGAACAGAATTGTTGTCGCCAACTTCACACCCAAAACACCCATACCGGCACTAGTTGCCAAGAATATCGATAGAGGAATATTAACTACTATTTGAATGATAGCTATATACATCTGAAGCTTGATAAGGCCTAATCCGTTCAACATACTGTAATATGATGTGTTTATCATCTCCGCAAAAGTCCCCAGAGCAATTACGAAAACAACTCCTTCTCCAAAGTCAATGTCTTTTCCTAACCAGATTTTGCAAACAGGATGAATGATTAGACTTAGAACAACTATACCCATCCCAAACAATGTCAAGAATAGTATAAGCTGCTTGTACATCTTACTTAGCCAGCTGAAATCCTTTTCAGTAATTGCTTTTGTGGTTCGTGCCCACACAGGAATGACTAAAGCAGCATAAAACGACTTAACGATGCTTAATAATTTGGTCGCTATATCAACAGGCGTAACCTCAACGCTTCCAAAGAGTCGAGAAATAATAATATTATCTGTTGCTGATAACATCAATCCGCCGATTTGAAGCACAAAAAATACAATTCCTAAAGAAAGTAATTTTCTTGTTTTTGTTTTATCATAATACCGAATACTAGGTCGTAGATTTGAATACTTACTGAAAATCCTAACATTGTTAATAATTGTTGGAATAACTGTACTCATCCCATAAACTATCGAAACATATGTCAAGTTTTCTTTTGAAAATCGGGCAATGATGATTATTCCCGCAATATTAATTAATCCACCTATAAGATTAACAATTCCAACTTGCTCAGAAACTTGTAGTGCATACAGGATCACATTTACCAACGATAAAACAAAGTTCAGGCAAATAAACGAAATACTGATTAAAACAGCACTATCAATTTCTACCGAAGTGTTAAAAACATTTTTCCATCCTGCCAAAAATGTTATTATTAACAATACGATCCACAACAAAAATGTTAATACCGACAAGACGACATATGCGGTAGATACAGATTCTCTTGCCTTGTCATGTTGTTTTTTTGTTAGTTCCTCGGTCAGTATATTTCTTAATCCGCCACCTATTCCTATATCGCAAAGAGTTATCCATGTGCCAATAGATAATAACGTTGCCCACAATCCATATTTTTCATCCCCAAAATAATCCAAAAGCAAAGGAACATACAAATAGCTAATTATTAAGCTTAACCCCTTAATAACCATATTTGCCACCATGCTCTTAAAAGTTGCTTTATCGGTGATATACTTGGATAATTTACTAAACACCCTTTTATTCCTTAACCTTTTCTAAATTTCAGTTTCATCTTATTAACAATTACCACTATCAAGCTTAGCAACCTACAAGATCTTTCCGCTATAATTTCATCTATTTGTGATTTTACATATCCTATCTCTTTCAAAGCGATAATCATTTTTGAAAACTCATCTTTATTCGAAAGCAATACTAATCTCCAATGTACAGCTGGTCTTTCTCTACGCACTACTTCCCGGACGCCTTCCTTTATCACTAACGTGTCTTCAAACAGATTACTCAACTGAATATAACCTTCAATGTCTAGCATTGTTCGCTGATATGCATTGGACAAAAACGAATCATTACCAGTTCTATTTACAGCAATAGGTTTTTTTAAATATTTCAATGTAGTATCATTGGTTTGCTTTAACATTTTCAAGATTACTGCCACATGAACATATGCACTACCAATAAACGAATTATATTCCTCTGATTCTATTTGATTCCAGCGTTCCCTATTTACAACTATTGAAGAAAGATAACTGAATAGACCTCCCAAACTACTGCATCGATTTAAATAAAAATCCCAATCTTTTTCATTAGCAAAGCTAAACACAGTATCTTCCTGAAGATCAGGCCTGAAAAACCTTTCCTTTCCAATAATTTTCATATCCTCAAATCTTGCATTATATCTGTCAGAAATCAATACTGTATGACCTTCATTAATTACATCCAGCAACCGCTTAAGACTGCCATCTGCAATCATATCGTCACTTCCAAGAAACCAACAATATTCTCCACTTGCTATAGATACGGCTCTTAGATAATTTCTATCAGGTCCTAAATTGCTTTCTGCCTTACTATAAACAATGTTCAAGGATTGATTTTCATTCATCAGCTGATTCATCATCTCATCTGTATCATCAATTGAACAATTATCCGAAATAGCTATTTCTACTATGTCCCTATTACCTTCATCAATCTGATCTATAATGCTTTTTATAGCTTGTCTTAAATATCCACTCCTGTTGTAGGTCGGAATGCAAATCGACAATTTTATCATTACTTGCTGTCTCCTCTGATAAACTCTGATTTGTTTTGATTACTTACTTTCCAAAAAACTTGTCTTCTAGCATTAAGCACCAGCAGTGATAAATAGGAAGATGTAGCTCCTGAATCATATATGTCTCTGTTTCCAGGACCTTAACAGCAACATCAGCTACAGATGCAAGCTCACCACCTTTAGCTCCCGTCAATCCAATTACCTTGATTCCTAACGCCCTAGCAACAACTGTGGCTGACATCACATTCTTGCTGTTACCAGAGGTAGATATTCCAAGGAACACATCTCCTGCACGACCAAAGCCGAAGAGTTGCTGTGCAAAAACACCAAGACCATCCACATCATTTATGTAAGCAGTACTTAACGCTTCGTGAGTCACAAGTGGAATTGCCATTAGTCCGCGTTCAAGGTTCTTCGCTAGATCCTCTCCTCGTATCGGATCAATCTCTTTCAGTTTTTCAGCCATCTCCGCTGTGACTGGACGTGGTGTCTTAAATCTTTTCATCAGCTCACCAGCAATATGTTCTGAATCTGCAGCTGATCCGCCATTACCCGCAATTAATAGTTTCCCATCGCGCTCATAGCATTCTTCCATTATAAGATATGCTTCAATGATATCTTGTTTAACCGATTCAAGCATCGGATATCTCTGCACTAACAGATCAATGTGTTTTTGTAACCGTGATTCAAGCGTCTTCATAATCTTCCCTCTTTCTAGACACAGCATTCACTGTGCCAAGATATTGCCTACTATTTCTAATAAACTCTGTCCAGTTATATCCTGGCCAAAGTCTTCTTTTCCAATCAAACCTGTTTTACATCCAGCAGCTTCGCCAGCCTTGACATCATTTTCTCCATCGCCAGCCATCCAAGATTGGCTCAAATCTATGTTAAAGTCTTCAGCCGCTTTCAAAAGCATTCCTGGTTTCGGCTTTCTACATTCGCATTCGATTTTTAAAGATTCTATCTCTCCCTTATAACCTCTATGGGGGTGATGCGGGCAAAAGTAGATATCATCTAAATATGCGCCTTCGTTTCCAAGCAATGTCTCCATTTTGTTGTGGATCTCTTGCAACTGCTCGTAAGTAACTTCACCACGTGCTATTACGGGCTGGTTAGTAACGACGATCGCAAGATACCCGGATGCATTGATAGCTCTTATCGCTTTTGCGGCTCCCGCCAACAACTCAAGTTCATCAATATCTCGGAGAAATCCAACATATTTGTTTATCGTTCCATCGCGATCAAGGAACACCGCTTTCTGCTTGTGCTTAAGATTCTTGGCTTGTACTCTTCTTTCATGGTAATCTGCACACACAGCTTCATATCTATCTGGTGTACCCATGTCTTTCACATATTCTGGACTGTCATAGCAGAACATCTCTCCCGTTCCACAGAGCGGTTTCAGAATTTGACGGTCAAGATCAACCTTTATAATTTTGCCGTTTTCATCAACCTCACCAATCTTCTCAGCATCAACCTTCACCATATCTAACACGGCTGGACTGATAACATGAAGACCGGCATTCACACGGTTTCGATACCACTGCGGTCTAACATCCTCTTTTGCAAGCCAGTTATCCACCGCACCATCTGAGCCGGCTATCAAAACACCTGAATCGTATGGATGGCTGTTTGGATGTGTGAACAAGGTCACAAGCCCACCTTTTGCTTTGTGGTAATCCACAAACCGATTAAAGTCTATATCAAAGATTGAATCTGCGTTAAGAAGCAAAAAACTACCATCTAACTTGTCTTTTAGCTTGAACAGCGCACCTGCATTACCGAGAGGGGTCTCCTCTTTAAAGTATTCGATTTTCACACCAAAAGATGCCCCATCGCCAAAGTAATTGATGATATGATCTGCAAGGTGAGATACTGTGATTATCAGGTCCGTGAACCCTTGATCTCTCAGGCATTCTATCTCCCTCTCCAGAACAGGTTTCCCTTCAATTTTTATCATTGGCTTTGGTATATCAGAAGCGACAGATGAAATCCTTGTTCCTTTCCCGCCAGCCATAATTATCGTTTTCAATTTTCTTCCTCTTCTCTCGGCTCATAACTTTCCGGTGTATAATGGATTACCTGGGTTCCACCATCCTCAAAAGAAAACGGAACATAGAGCAGATCCTTCATGGCATCCATAACAGCTTCCTTTTTCTCGGGTTGTACATAAAAAACAAGAAAGCCTCCTCCTCCAGCACCTAGAAGCTTGCCCCCAAGTGCTCCAGCCGATATACCCTTTTCGTATAATCCATCGATACTGTCTGTGGTTATCGATCCACCAGTCTGTCTCTTCAATCTCCAAGTAGTATCAAGAAACCTACCGAAGTCATCCAGATCTCTGTGCTTCTCTTCAAGAACTTTCTCTGCATCGTCCACAAGGCTGTACATCTGTTGCAACTGTTTAATCTTCTCAGCGTATCCAGTAGCATTTGCCTTCTGCATTTCGGAACTAAACCTCGTGAACCCCGTAAAAAACATCAGCAAATTATCGTTTAGCTGCTTTTTTCTGTCAGGATGTATGATTATTGGTCTTACATCATATGTTCCATCTTTTTTGAACTCAATACGATTCATGCCACCAAAGCTTGCTGCAATCTGATCCTGCCACCCACCAGCTTCCTGACATAGCTCACGTTCAAGATATATCGCCTCGTCAGCCAATTTCTTTTTATCGGCATATTTCCCTTTTAGGCAATAGAAAGCATTGAGCATTCCCACAGCGAAGGAAGATGATGTTCCAAGACCTGAACGTGCCGGGAGATCTGCTTCATAAGTCAAGCGTATCTCATGCATATCCAACATTTTCATAGTATTTTTAATAGCTGGATGCATGATGTCGTCTACATCAGTAACTCGCTCCATTTTGGAGTAAGCAAGCTCAGTGCTATAGTCAAAAAAACGAGGCAGATGCCTAACTGTCACATAGCAGTACTTATCGAATGTGGTAGACAGCACAGCTCCACCATATTTTTTAAAGAAGTTTTCCATATCTGTTCCGCCTCCGAAGAATGACATACGGAACGGGGTTTTTGTTATAATCATTTTTTTCTCCTCAATATTGAAAAATATTATTAAATGTCCAGTATCCTTCAGCTCCTCTCAGGAGCATGTACATTTTCAGTCCTGCATATGCTAATAAGCCTATAAATATGAACAGTCGGTTTCCTAAACTCTTTTTTTGTGTTTGTAACAATACTGGCAGAATAAAAAATTGTTGATTAATATAAAAAATAGCGATCCTTGCAACCAGCATACTATATGGCAGAAACACCACCTGTAACATTGCTCCAAATAAATATAAGTTACATATCCCATTTACTCTTGGTCTCGCACCCATATCATTCTTGACTCTAGATGTAATATATAATACAACCAGTACTACAAGAATGGTATTTGCAAATGCCTTCAGTAATACGATAAACCCTGATGCTGTAAAAACACTCCCAAAGTAATCTGAACCCAACGCATAATTATAGCCATCTGCTTTGTGTCCAATTCTTCCTCCGAGCAATCCTGCAACTCTGATGAGAGCAGGTGCGCCAATAGCGCTGAGTAAGACCGCACCAAATAGATATTTTGAAATCTGCTTAACATCTAATCTAATGTTGTATATAAAATACGCAGGAACGAATACAATTGCTGACATATGAAAACCAAATGCGATAAGTGTGCAGATTCCAAAACGCTTCCAGTCTCTTTTTTCAATATATCTAATTGAAAACAAGCATATTGATGTCGCCAAAGATGTTCTAACAGCATAGAGATTCATACACTCCGTTGCCCACGCAAAAAGAAGAGCAAGTGCAATATAATGACCTCCAAAGCCGTACTTTTCGTCTCTATATTGAACATCTGTATTAAAATACAAAAGACTCTTATAAAAAAAACCGATTGCTATCAATGCCATTACAATTTGCACATGAAGATAGTTATCTGTCGTTGCCTTGATTATCCTCATTAACAAATTGAATAAAAACTCAAAATCCCAAACATTTCGAAAAAATAAATCTGAAAATTTATTAATGCTAATTGCCTGAAATACATTATAATATGAGTCCCAATCTGCAATCTTCTGATTCCAACGTATACTTGACAAAAAAATCACAATCAGAACTATGATGGTACACATTCTGATAACATTTTTCTTGCTCAGGTTACATATATTTTCCAGAAACACTATGAATGCAAGTATTCCAAAAATAATCCAATGCCAAATCATTATCAATCTCCAAGATTTATTCCATTCTGTATCAAAACTGAATTAAGAACATCTTTCAACATATCCTTAAAAGCATCTAAGCTATAGTACGCTTTATATATCTCGTATACATTGTTCATTATCTTTTTAAGAGAACTTGTATCCCTTTCAATTAGTCCCATTATTGCGTCCTTGCACTCCTCAGCTGACTTTACGACAAATAGAGAATTCTTACCCTTTTCATAACCTATAACCGCATGTTCAGTCGCAATTATCGGCAGACCATACGACATCGCCTCAGCAACTTTAACTTTCATCCCCGCTCCATCAAAAATCGGTGCAACAAAGATTGATGCGCCTCTGTAGTATTTGCCCATATCTTCGGGATTCTTTACAACAGTTATGTGCTTAGACTTTTCCACACAGCTCAGCAATTCTTCATTTGGATTACTTCCCGCGATAACAATCTTGAATGACGTTTTATTTTCAATCTCTGCCCATACATTTGTAAGAAACCATATTATTCCTTCAGCATTGGGTCCAAACCAAAGAGAACCCGTCATAAGAATATATGGAGACCCTATGTCATACTTCTTATTCCCAATATTTTCGTTGACACAAACTGGAATAATAATATATTTTTCACTGTTTCTATAAAGTTCATTAAATCTGCCACAATCTCCCTGTGTCAACACAATCACTTTATCCGCCAATTGAATACACATACTCTCGTTCTTTTTTGCATTTTTTGAGAATAACGTATTAATGACCTTTAGCTTTGATGGACCATTTTTTCTAATAAAATCGTATTCGACGTTATGAGTCATGACAATCAGAGGTAACTTCGCTTTTTTTGCCCACTGACACACAAAGCCCTGTAAAGTTCTCTCAAGATAAACAATATCATAGTTCGCCGGATTAAGATCAGAGACGTTTTCCATCCAATCCTTCACAAATAGAGACGGAGAGCCATAACGTAAAAGATTGTAAATCCTTTTTGCTGATCCGTTTTCCATACTAATGAATTTGTGACCCGAAAAATTAATATTGTATCCCGAAATTTCATTCATATCTATTTCAGGACCAACATAATATACTTCTCCAATTTGACAAAGAGCATTAAGAGATTTCAATACTCCTAAACCACCGCCAAACTTCACTGAAGGTGTCATGAATGTAAAATATAGTATTCTCATTGATTTATTACTCACTTATTTTTGAATCTTTCAATAGATGCGTCTAGTCTCTCTCTGGCATTATCCATCTCGCGCTGTATTCGGCGTTGTTCTGCTACGCAATTTTGATGAAACAATTCCCTATTTATACTCTTATAATACTTATATATACGATCTGCATCGCCCTCACTCAATGATATAGAAACCCCCACTCCGTATTGCTCAACGCATTCTCCTGTGAATCCACCACAATATGTAATCTGAGGGATTTCAAACACGATACCATCATAATATTTATTGAATACACGTGTATCGTAGTTTTCTTTTTCTCCCATGTAGATATCATGGATTAAATCGGTATTTCTCGCTATCTGGACTCTTCCATCCTTTGGAAATGTTCCTTTATACGCAACATTTCTAATTCCTTTATCCTTACAGTATTCAAAAATAGCTTTAGACTCTTCTAATAGAACTCCATAGTATTCAAGCTGAAATCTCGGATCATTCGCTATTACATCAATAAATTTTATATTTGTCTTGACTTCTCTTGTGATTCCCCAAAACACTATTCGAATAACATCTTTTCTCTCTATTTCTGTATTACTCAACTCATATTCATATTTTTCACAATCCTGAAACCTAACATTGTGTGTGACAACAATCTTCTCATCCTCCGGAAGCCACTTTTTAAATGCCTCCGATGAAATAAATACTGTATCGGCATTCTTCACAATATGATCTGACATTTCATGAATGAATGCCTTACTTTCAAACCACGGATCACGGACATCATAAATGTACTTGCCCTTATACTTACGAAGAAGCATGTCATAAAACAATAAAGCTATTTGAAGTGTTGAGAATACCACAAGATCAAAATCTTCATCACGCAGAATTTTTGCTGCAAACCTACGGAACCTGTAAAAGGGTTGTATTTTTTTTATCTTTGATATGCTGTTATCTATACTTTCTCTGTACTCTTTAAGGATTATTCTTCCATCTATATTCTCATTACCTATACCTTCTCTATTCCAAGAAATGACGGTAACTTCGCATTCGTTATTTAAAAATTCATCAAGATAAAAGTAATTCCATGGGAGCATACCTAAACTTGCACCCAGCACCATAGCGACTCTCATATATTTATCTCCGTAATTTCTACTCTTTGAGAATTAGTTTTCTCTTCCCATTCTTCTCGCTTTCGATTTTATCCACGTATTTGATACTTATCTGATCTCCATATAAAACCTCTGAAAGTTTGCTCTGTAAAAGTTTTTCATCGCCTTCATCATATCCTTCCGCCCTGTGAATTCTCACTTCGATTGAATGATCCTTCTTTTGTAGCAATTGAGCTTCTGCAATATGTTCTACTTTCGAGATTACTTCTTCATCTATCTCTACCCCTGTAATCGTCTTTCCGTCCCCCTTATAAAGATACTCAAATTCTCTTCCTTCAAAGGAATCTACAACTCTGAAGCCGTCTGCCTTACGGTCTGTTACTTTCGCATAGTCCCCCGTTTTATACCTGATCAAAGGCATTCTCTTCCTCATTAGATTAGTTCCTATGATTGCAGACCCTCTTTCATCTTCAATAAACTCCAAGAAACAGAAATCTTCATCTACCCTTAATGTACCGTCAGGCTGCTGCGATATATTTGCTGCCGCCTCAGTCATAGCGTAATGCTGATAAACCTTGCATGAAAAAGTTTTTTCAAGAATATTCTTTTGAGTTTCATATAGGTTTTCCGCCCCAATGGTTACATGTTCCATCGGAACATAGATTCCCTTCTCCATCAATCGATTCGCAAGATCAACTAATTTTGAGGTATACCCATGAATCCATTTGACATTCTTTAATCCTTCTGCGTAATCCAGCACTGTACTGTCATCAAGATGAAATGGTGAAAAAAACAATCTATGCTCAGCTCGATTCCATCTCCAATATGGAGGTTTTACCTGTGATTGAGGAACAACTAATTTACTTGCAAATTCACCACCCCATGTGCCAAAAGGAATCCCCACCTTCTCTCTGTATCTCCAACAAACAGCCCATTGATCTGCCTGGTCATGCCAAGTTTCATAAATAAGCATTGATTTTCCGGTAGTGCCACCTGTTCGGTGAATATGTGTCTTAGAATCCAAATCTGCTGTTGATATGAAATCCTTGTAATTCTCCTGCACAATATCCTTAGTCAGAATTGGTAGCTTCCGTAGTTCATCAGAATGTTTAAATGTATAAGGATCAAACCCGTAGTCACCAAATAGTTTTTTATAATACGGCACTGTCTCATAGGCATGAACAACCAGTTCTTTCAGTTTTTCATCTTGATATTCTGACACTTGCTCAGCGGACCAACTGTCAGACTTTTTATAGAACTCCAGACGTTCTCTGAAGTAACCTCCCCATCTGAGAGTTTTCAATCTATTCCCTTCGATAGAGCATGCTACATTCTGCCCTAATATAGGAAGTTTATTATAGATTTTCATATAATCCATTTTCGACACCACCTTCTTATAACCCACAAATTGCTCTAATGGCCGGAATCCTTGGCAACACTTTTTTACAGAGGAAAAGTGTTATTATCAGATTTCCTATTGTTATAGCCAAAACTATGATTAAAGGATTTGATATTTTCATGATGCTTACTACAATTGTTCTGATAATCACAAGCAGGTATCCATTGAATAAGTATAATTGCAAGGTGTATTTTCCACACTCGCTAATTGGTTTTGTCATGAAATCAAAGACTTTTGATTTCTTCGATTGCTTTAACATCACAAAAAGATCTGTAATCCCACATATAACCAAAATCATTGCAAACGAACGTATCTGTTGTATTGCAACCACTTCATAAGATTTATACATGATCGTTAATCCTACATATAGTGCAATCGAAATAACAACTATTATGGGCCTCTTAACCACATCTATACCATCTGAGATAAGATGATTTTTTTCTCCGACAAGATACCTCCCCATCATGAAAAAGGGCAAATAGTATAGTAGCGAATCTATCATTAAGATTGTTGGCATTTTTACGATACTGCATAACAAAACTAAGACTATGGACAGCACCACATTCCATTCCGCAGGAAGATTCATTTTTCGTGCCACATAATCTAAGCCTGGGTACAACAAATACATAAAGAAGAGGACATATAAGAACCAATATCCACCCCCCTCTAAAAATAAAATTAGTCACTCCTTCTCCAAGAGATTCATTGTTATTTACTAGACTTGTACCCATCATCCGAAGTAAGATTGATAAGCACCCAAAGGCAACATATGGTACTAAAACTCTCATGCTCTTCTTTATATATTCACTGAAGTTTCGACAACTCCATACTGCTCCAGTTAAAAAGAAAAATAGTTCCATATGAAAGCTATATATCCACAAATGAAGTGCTCTACACCATCCAACATTCGATATATCAATTGGATGCACTATAAATGAATGTCCCAATATCATACATATCGCAGCAATACCACGAGCAATATCTATTTGTTCTATACGCTTCTTTGTATTAGATGACATCTAATCCCTTCCTCCAAACAACAAGTTCATTAGATATGATAAACACCTGGCAAATTACAAATATTGTGGCAATCCAAAACCACCTTACCTGCAAGCTTTTCCATATTCTCTTTTACCTCATTGTGCTTAACCATGATAACTACAAGGTCAACCGCGTCCAAGAACTCATCAAGATTATGATACTGATTATCTACAACATCCTTGGTAATAAATGGATCATATACTTTAAGTGGAGTTCCTAAGTGCTTCTCCTGGCCTTCAAGAAGCTGAAGAGTAGGGCTTTCACGCATATCATCAACATTTTCCTTATATGTCAAGCCATACAAACCTACACGACCGAGATCATGCATATCTTTTTCCTTCATGATGTCATATACTCTATGAAGTACAAACGCCGGCATAGCATCGTTAGTCTTCATGGATTCATCAATAACCTTAGCCAAGGACGGATAGTCACCAACAAGGAACCAAGGATCTACGGATATGCAGTGCCCACCAACACCTGGACCTGGTTGCAGTATGTTAACTCTTGGATGCATATTACAGATTTTGATGATCTCATAAACATCCATACCGTCATGACGACAGATCTTTGCCAATTCGTTTGCAAACGCGATATTAACCGCACGGAAGGTGTTCTCCACAACCTTTGTCATCTCAGCAGTCTTGATATCGGTAACCACTATCTCACCCTGACAGAAGGAAGCGTAAAGTTCTTTAACCTTCTCACCGATTGCCTTATCATCAGCACCGATGGTGCGGTTATTATGAAAAAGTTCATAGACCATATTTCCAGGGACAATACGCTCAGGAGCATGGACAAGATTGACATCTGTTCTATCTTCTGTTTCCAGCACAGGTTTTATACTCTTTTCGATGGTTCCCGGAGAAACTGTGGACTCGATAACAAGTGTTGCGCCTTTCGGAGCAACCTTCAGAACATCCTTAACAGCAGATACTACATAGCACGCATCTACCTTTTTGCTAAATTTATCATAAGGAGTCGGCACGGATACGATATATATATCTGTATCTTGATACTCTGTTGTGAACTTGATGCCAGCCTTCAGTGCATCCTGAAACAGTTCATCCAGTCCATCTTCTTTAAATGTGGTTTTCCCTGCATTAAGGATAGCCACTAGTTCCTTGTTATAGTCTGTACCAATAACCTCTGCTCCGTGAGTGCTCATCATAAGAGCAGTAGGCAGTCCAATGTAGCCAAGTCCAATTACGTTAATCATTTAATTCATTCTCCTTAACAATTTTTATTTTGTAACCATGCTCTTGCTGATCTTGTTTCCATGTAAATACAAGAACTATATTATCTAATAGCCTTCCAAACTCCGCAGCATATACTGATTCATCTGTTCTAACCTCTGAGTTTACGGGCTGAACTGTTATTCTCAGCCCGTTACCCCTGATTAAACCATCGGTATATTTAAATCCCGGAGCCAAGTGCAAATAACTTTCACCTCCACCATCTGTCTTATCTAAAACAGCAAGTATATTATCAGACAGTTTTAGTTTTCTGCTATGATGCTCACCTAGATAATTCGTGTAGACCCCTTGGATTGACTGTCCATCAGCTTTTGCTCTAACGCCTCTAATTCTTCGTCCAGCTCTATGTTCCCCCCACAGTTCAGACTGTTCATGTCCGTTTATCCTTACCGTATTGTGAGCAGCTGTCGATCTAAAGAATTTCCTCTTATCGCCCTGATATTGGTAAGTACCAGAGTTCACAAACACTGGTTTCCCATCAACGAACATTTCAAAGCTCAAACAATCGCAATGTGCATGACCTGGCATATAAGTTGGTGACAATTCGCCACAGTCCATAATCACAGTACTTTTGCCATCATCTAACCGGTAATACCCTGATATCTGTTTTTTCTCCTGAGGCGTTACTTCAAACAGTTCTTTGCAAGTCTTCAGCAGGGAATCTCTTGTTTTCGCAACATTATCGCCGGAATCATTGAAAAGTGGTGTTCGTTCAATTCCACATTCTATAGAATAAAGAGCTGTAGACATCCGTTGAATCTTGTTTCGTATCTGCTCGTAATCGCTCTTTCCGGCAGCCTTCAGAACGACTGCTACTCTTATCAAATCCTCAAGTACAATCTTATGGTACATAATACTCAGCTCAAAGTGTAAGCCGTCAGCAGTAATCTCTTCATCAAGTTCATCTATCAACTTTCTGATATATACCTTGTAAGCATCATCTTCAGAGAATACCATGCTGCAAATCACTATCGCCTTTAAGTTCTCAAGATAATGATTGCCTAGAAGATGTGTTTCCTGATGCCTTATCAAATATCTGTATTGGGCATATATACTTTTGTAAAGCCTTTGCTTATCGTCAACAGCATCCGAGATTATGAGCTGGTTTACAACTCTGAGCGATATGGTATAACTTTGATTTGAATCCGCTTCCTTGCTGCCATTCTCGTACCAGTCAGTCAATATCTGGTTAATCATTGTCCTGTATTTCTCATTCCCCGTTGATTTCCACAAGGAATAGAACGGTACGAGATACTCTAAGTAGTGAACATTGAAATTCCAAAGGTGCGATGCATCTGGATAATTCCAAGAACCACATTCCCGCGTCGCGTTAAGCAGTGTAAGACGATTCTCCAGAAGTTCCTCTGGCTTAAACCGTCTCATGAACTCCACGTCATTATCAAGTCCATCTATCCAGAGATTGAAAGACCTATAGTCTATCTCCTTCTTCTCATACTGCCAGAACTGCTCGGACTTCTTAAATCTTTTCGTCACCTGATTAACAATCTGATTTGGCTTCAAATATCTAACTGTGTTAAAGAGAAGAAGGCTTTTGCTCACTGCTCCCATCTTTTATACTCCAAACACTTCTAATAGTTTATCTACCAGCGAGTCAACTCTGTGGTGCTCTATGATGTACTTTTTCCCATTCTCCCCAAACTTTACTCTTTCATCTGGGTTCATATTGTAGATCTCCTGAACCCTTTGTATGAACTGATCCGGTTTGAACGGCTTAATTACAAATCCTCCGCCATACTTGGCGACCGGATCCATCTCATCATCACGCCCGTATATAACCGGATTACCAGAATATAGATACTCATTAACCTTGTTCTTGCTGATACCATACTTGAAGGACTCTTCTTTACCTTCTGTTGCGCAATGTGCGAGACAAACATCGCAAGATCGAAGTATCGCCGGCATCAGTTCCTTACTGATACGTCCGTAAATAAGTACGTTATCGAGCTTATTCTCAGCAACATATTTCTTCATTGCTTCTTCTTCCTTGCCAGAACCAATAAGGAGAAACTTGATAGGCACTCCCTTATCATGAAACTCTTTCGCCGCTTTCAGCATTACATGAACACCTTCATATTCCATAAAGTATCCTGTAAATACGCAGGTAAATGAGTCAGACACAAACTTTATTATCTCTTCTGGGACTTTAGATGCTTTTTCAATCTCGTTTCGGTCAAATCTCTCACAGTCCATCGGTTGCCCAATTAAAGCAACTTTGCTTTCCGGGAATCCGAGTTTCCCACAAATATATTTATCTCCATAGAGCATGGAATAAATAATCTTATCAGCTTTGTTATATGCCCATTTTTCAATTGTGCCAAAGAAAATTACCATAGGATCAAGCTTACTTTTTTCTCCATTTAGCAGCCACATTTCTGGCCACAGGTCACGAACTTCCGCTATAAACTTGACACCATAATGCTTTGCAATCTTTTGAGCCGCTATCCATGCAAGTGGATGCACTGAAGCACCCATAACTACATCAGGCCTACCGAGCTTCTGTTCAATAGCCTTGTAATTCTTTAGGACTGATGAGCGGAATGAGAACATGTTTTTTACTCTGCCAAGACCGCCATTCGTTTCATAAGACTTTGTGTGAACATACGCATAGTAAGCATTATCCGCAAACTGAGATATATGGCATTCTTCCGTACTTATGTATGTGTGCGTGTAATGTGAGAACGCTGACGATACAATAACCGTCTTGTATCCTCTTTTCGACAACTCATTCGCAAAGTCAAACTGTCTCTGTATTCCTCCGAACCTTGGCTCAGAGCTGTAATGATCTATAATCCATATTGTCTTCAAGATTCCGTCCTCTCAATGCTTTCTTTTAGCGAAGTGATTTGATAGTTGAAATCGTAATGACTCATTGCTTGGTCATAAGATAGATTCCCAAAAGCCTTATTAGCCAAACCTGAAATCTTGCCGAGGCTGTGTGATGCCAAACCGACAACCCAATTCCATGCCTTCGATACTTTAACTCTATGACCACTTACCTCTCCAATGATCCTGACCATCTCTGAAGTTCTGGTATACTCAGCATTCTGTGGCCAGAAGATACCGCCTTCACCTCTTATCATTACTTGACTTAAGAACTCACAGAGGTTCTCTATGTAAAGCATCGATCTTTCATTATGTACGTCCGGAAAAATTGGCAATTTCTTTGCCATCTTAGCAAGAGTAGGATAATTGCCTTTGCTTCCTTTTCCGTATATCATTGGTGGTCTAAGAACCGTTACGGTAAAGCTGTCGTCTGCCAGCTCTCTCACACCCTTATCTGCCTGCCACTTGCTGTCACCATAGAAATTTGCAGGTTTTGGTTCTGTTTCAGCTGTGATTCTTTTCTGCTTACCATACGGAGCAGAATCACCATATACAATTACAGAAGACATGAATACGAACTGTTTTACTCCATCTGCCTTAGCCTTTTTTACAGTCTCAATAGCAAGATCTGTATTGATGGCATAATACTTTGCCTTTACCTCATCACTTACATTTCCTACATCTGCATGAGCGATTCCAGCGACATGATAAACAACATCATAGAACGAAAAATCTTTATTTCTCCAATTGCCATCAATCATGTCAACAGTATCTATAGATAGTTCTGAGTTATAGTGTTCTTGAACATAGTTTTCAAAGGATACACCTATATAACTATTTGCACCGGTGATCAATACCTTCTTCACTGGTTCTGCTCCTTTTTATGTATTTCTCCTGTACCACCCTCAACAACTCCATCGCTCTTTGCCACGGAAAAGATGGTTCCGATAAAGCACTTCACATCAAATGGAAAACTAATCTTCTTTACATAGTCTCCATCCAGCTTCGCCTTATCTGGTATTTCCAATTCGTCTCTGCCATTAATCTGAGCCCATCCGGTAAGTCCAGGCTTCACATCATTGGCATTGTATTTATCTCTTTCAGCTACCAGAACATCCTGATTCCACAGTGCCGGTCTTGGCCCTATCACGGACATATTACCCAAAAAGATATCCCAAACCTGAGGTAATTCGTCGATGCTGGCTCGGCGCATGAACCGCCCTACCTTGGTTATATATTGATCCGGATTGTCAAGCATATGTGTAGGAACATCGTGCGGAGTGGACATCTTCATCGAGCGAAACTTGTGGAGTTTAAAATATCTCTTATTTCTGCCCACTCTCTTCTGCGTAAACAGCACCGGTCCCGGATCATCAATCTTTATCGCAATTATCACGATCAGGTATATCGGAGACAATACCACAAGCCCAAGTCCGGATAGTATTATATCTACAAGCCTTTTGAAAAACTTCTCATATATTCCGGGATTATACTCACTTATCCCTACCGCTTCCAAATGCCCCCTTGCTCCATCGGCATTTTCCTTATCGCTGTCATTTTCAACAAATACTACCTTTTTCCCCTCCATCGGGTTTCTATATTCAGATGCCTTATTAATCGCTTCGTTATTATTGCCACGTGACATATATCATGTTTCCTCAATGGTTCTCTTCTATTTTTTATTCCAAACCATGCAGCTCAAAACCTTCGTTTTTTCAGGGACTGTCGTACCCGAAGCTACAACAGCATTACAGTCAATCTGACAGAAATCACGAATTACTGCATCGTGATTTACTACAGCTCCCGCACAAACATACGAACTATTACCTACAAATGAATGTGCACTCACCACAGCATTTGCTTCTATCACGCATCCCTCTTCTATATGGCTGTATGGCTGATCGATGCTGACGGATGAATTATCGTAATGGGCTTCTTTAATCGACTGAATACTTGCTCCCTGACATCCGGATTTCCTATCGTGACTACGCACCCGTCATATCTGTCCTGGATAATATCCAAATCAGCATTCTTTCCTACGGCATTCGGGTATTTGTCATCAACGAAATCAATCCTTTCGTATCCGCATACTTCTGCAATATCTTTGACAAGCTGCCCGTAACCACCTGCTCCAACGATCAATAAACTCTTCATTCTTCGCATCCACCATTATCCAGGAGTTTTACACCACCTTTATGCTCCATCAAACAGGTTCGGTTCTACTCCAAAACGTTCTTTATGCTCTTTGATCCAATCTTCAGTCGCTATAGTCTCTTCACCAACAGAACTGATACCAGGCATCTGGCATTCTGCAAGATTTACAATGATATGCCCTTCTTCCATTATAGGAAATTACGGATACCGTTCCAAACCGTCCGGTCTGTACTCCCTTATATGCAGCGCCGAAAGATTCTGCTGCATCCTCTACAATAAGCGCACCATATTTTTCACAAATGCTTGCAATCTCATCCACTTTACCCGGCACACCATAAAGATGTGCTATGATGACAAGGCGTACTTCCGGGTATATCTGAAATGCTTTTTCCAATGCCTGAGGATCCATATTCCAAGTATCATACTCTGTATCGATAAATACAGCTTCTCCTCCCTCATAGGCGACAGGATTCACCGTGGCATCAAAAGTCATATCTGAACAGAATACCTTATGTCCCTCTAAAGCACCGTGGCCAATCTTAGGTTTTCCATATAGCTTTTCTCCACAGAGTTTTATAGCCAAATGTAATGCAGCCGTACCTGCAGACAACGCTACTGCACATTTTCTTCCAATCTTCTCTGCAACACTTTGTTCTACCTCGTTAATATTCGTCCCTACTGTAGACACCCAATTGGTCATAATTGCTTCATCTACATATTTCTGTTCATCACCATGCATCGTTGGCGATGACAACCATATCTTTGATTCAAATGGTTTTATATCTGCAAATCTTTGATCCAATTTTTAATCCGAACCTCCTTTAGCACACAATCACTCCCAGCACTTTTATACTCCTGTCAACAGCCAACTCCCTCTCCTGCCTGATCAGCCTTTCATAAGACTCCCCCTTCTTCTCAATAAACAGAACCCCTTCATAATACTCCAGCTTCTTAAGCGCCGCCGCATGGAACACTACCTGTCTATACGGCGAAAACGTAACATCCCCAATCTCTTCCGCCAACTGCTCACAGATTTCCATCACATCATCCCCGCTTACGCTCCCCGCCAGCATGACTCTCTTTATCTTTTCCTCTGAACTCCTATGAATCGCCGCCTGAACATTCACCGCCGCAATCTTGATCTGCTCTTTCCTCGGAATCTTCGCATACGGTCCTTCCTCCAACTTGCGAATCCACCGGTCCACAAATCGAAATACCTTCTTCTTTGATTCACTTTTACGAATAACCCCTAACAAAGGCATTCCAAATTTCTCTTGAAAATTATTCTCACTTTGCAGCTTTCCGCTCATTATAAAGCTCATACAACATATCAGGCAGACCAATCCAGCCCCGCCGATCATTCCTACCGCCGCAAAAGAGACAGCCGAAGAAACCGGATCTTCAAATACAATCGGTTCTGGAACCGCTTCTCCTTCAACCGATTTTGTCACAGACTGACGTGATTGTTCTTCTTTCTTCACCTGGTTCTCCGTGATCGTTGCCTGATATTTATAAATCCCTGCAATAACTGCGAAAAATATCATGCACACAACAATCCAGCGCCATCTCTTCAAACAATAAAACATCAGATCTATCAGATTAATTTCATTGACTTCTTGACTTCCTTCCATCAATAAAATCCCCTTTCCCAATCAATGATACTTATTCTGCCGTAACAGTTCAGATAAGCTGAGCCGTTACTTTCTACCATAAAATATCTTCAATACATACGGAACTTCATCCAAAAATCTATCATGTATTGTACTTATTCTTTTTTTCTACCATCTCAATTCCAAGATGTATCACCGTCTTCCGGTTCATAAAATCAACCTCGACCTTCGCGATCCGTCTGTGCAGATCGATCTTCTTGATACACCCTTCCATATTCTTCAGCGGTCCGGACAGTATCGTTATCTCATCATTTTCCGATACAGACACCTGGGATAACTGCACCTCCATCTTTTGATCGGAAGATTCCATAAGCCGTTCAAGCCAATTTACTTCATAACCAGAAAGAGGGATAAACCGATCCCCTTCTTTTCCCAACAGCTTTGTATAAGCCGGCACATGCTTGAACTCCTGATACACTTCCTGAATATAATTACTCGTTATAAATACATACCCCGGAAGCAATTTTTCACGGATTTCTTTCCATTCTCCGCGGAATTTCTTCTTCACCCGGCGCATTGGATGGAAACAAGAATCATATAACTCATTTCCCACCGTCACCCTGATCTGCTCTTCTACTCTGTCTTCTGTTCCAGTAGCAACCTGTATCACATAATACAAAATAATCCTCCATTCATCCGTCCCACATTATAATGGCGAAGCACTTCGTCCGATAAGGTATGCTTCGCCATCCATGCCCCCAGATCCTTTCTGTTGCCACAGTAATCCGTCTGCCGTCTTGCAGATCATATCGAATAATCTGCCAAGCCTCCAAACGCCGAATATGTCATACCTTAGATATCCAAGTGCCCCTGCTGCAAGGATATCTAAAAAGTAATCATTCACTATCTATCATCAAGCAATACTCTGTTGAATCTCTTCCTGAGACTGTCCATTCTTCAACGTCTCATTATAATCCCGGCTTTCCTGATTCCGGCCATCCTTTTTACGCCGTTCCCATTCCATCCCGATCATCTCTAATCTCCGCACCTGGTCTTCCCGCAATGCCTTGCCTTTACGCTTCCCGGCAAATATCTGCTTCTGCTCGTTGACCCATTTCGCAAGCCAAATGCCCTCCGCACGGTATTTCGATGGAATATTCAGGTTGCCATGCTCTTCATAGTACGCTCTTGCAAGCCCATAGCGAACCTCCCAGGAATCCGGCTTCACCCAGACCATCCCGATCTCGTCCAATTGCCTCTGACGTTCCAGAGAATGCTTCTCTCTCCCCTTCTCCCGTCTGTCCGCGATCCAGCTTCCAAGCTTATATCCCGTCGGGCTTACATAACCTGCCGGTACATTTAAGTTTCCATGCTCTTTATAATAGGCTGACGCCTCATCACAGCCTTTCTCCCACTGCTGCTCCGGCTTCGTTTTCCAGACCATCCCAATGGAATCTAACCGCGCGATCTGCTCCTTCGTAAGTCCCGCGCCTGTGCCGCCGCCCTTTTCACCGATGATTCCGTCTCCGCCATCGCTTCGGCTGCCTCTGCGAAGCAAACGCTGCCTTCTAATCCATCCGCCGATCTTCAGTCCCTTCGGCGAACAGTAAGCATTGGGAATATTAAGATTCCCGTGTTCCCGGTAATACTGCAGGCATTCCGCATAATTCTCTTCCCACAGATAATCCGGCACATCCCAGATCATTCCGATCTCATCTAACGCTTTCACTCTTTCTTCCGTCAGATAGCCCCGCTGTATCCCGCTCTTCCTGTAGGTCCGAAGCTGGCAGATCCACGAGCCCAGCCGGATTCCTGAATCTGTCCTTGTATTAACATTGGTATTCAGATCTCCGTATTTTTCATAGTAGTTCTTCGCTTCTTTGTAATACCGCTCCCACGACAGGTCCCGATAACTTCCCCAGACCATCCCGATACGGTTTAATTTTCTGATGCGGTCTTTGCCCAGCACTCCGTATTTCTCACCGGCACGGACTCTGCGCTGCGTAAGGATCCACTGACCAAGCCCGTAACCGTCCTCTGTCCGGTATCTTACCGGTACTTCCAGATTCCCATTCTCCTGATAATACTGCCTTGCGCATTCATACATCAGATCCCATGAAGCTGTCAATGTCTCATTCAATCTCTCGAACAGCGCCACGCAATCCTGCACCTCATCTACCACTTTGAAGTGTTCATTTACAATCTCATCCTCACGGTTCATATAGTGATAGTATGATGCTGCAATCTGCATCTCTTCTTCGATCGTACCGATACTGTGCAGATTCTCTATATTCAATACGATATCGAAGATCACCGCATCCTTCTTCTTACTTGCCGACAATGCCCGTCCGATCTGCTGTTTGTAAATGATCGGCGACACCGTGGGACGAAGCAGGACCACTCCTTCAATATCTTCCACATGGATTCCCTCATTGAGCATATCGATGCAGTACAAAAGCTTCAGATGCCCGCTCGTATCCGCTTTAAAATCCGCAAAGGCCTGGCTTGCGGCCGGATCGTCGGAGTACGCGGTGTAAATGTGCGGCTGCTTATCCACTTTCGCAAACCACTCCGGCGCTTTCCCGATCATTTCCGTCATATGTTCGTAGTTCGCGCAGAAGATAATATATTTCCCTGCCGGATTCTTCATATGCTTTCGAAAGATCTCATCCAGCCCGTCTGCCTTTTGAAGGGCATGCCGCAGAGCATCCAACTGCCGCTCTCCTTCATCCCGGACTGCCTTATTCTTCGCCATCCTCAACCGCTTCTGGTACTTTTCCAGATCCTTCTGATAAGAGAATACAGACAGGACATACTTGGGAGGATTCAGGATCCCTCGCACGATCGCCTCGCCAAGGGTCATCTCCGAAGCCACATTTCCATCGAATAACTCATCGGACATATCCCTCTGATTATCCAGATAACGGATCGCCGTTGCCGACAGCCCCAACACCGGCGCGTCCAAGTATAGTGCCAACAGCTTCTCAACTCCCTGCCCCCAAACCTTCGCACCGCAGCGGTGGAATTCATCTAATATAATATAGTCAGGACTTATTTCCCCTAATTCTTCCTCAGTCATAGTCATCAGCTTCGCATAGGTATAGAACTTGACATTCTTAAGAACAGGCCTTTCCTGATCACCGCTGACAGTCTGGTCATCCCCGTGAAATGCCCCGCTCGCCGCAAGATTCTCTACCTGCGTTTTGAAAATATATTCCGACGGCGACAGCCAGCAGATTATTTTGTCCGGGAAATCTTCACACAATTTAAATCCGATAAATGACTTCCCTGTACCTGTAGGATGTACGACCGCCGCTTTGCCCGCAGTCTGCAGCATATCCAAAGCCGCTTGATACGCTGTCTGATTATGTTCAAATAATTCAATTTTCATATCCGCGGCTCCTTTCCTAATTACAAGCAATGTCTGACGGCTGCGATGTACATTTGACAAGCTGCAGCCTCGTCATAATCCACAATATCCCCGTCAAAAATGTAATGAAGTAACATACTTCATTACAAACTGCCCGCTCACCTCTATTTTCCGCAGCCGCACTCTCCTCTGACCAGAATTTTGACGGCTGTAAAAATCGTTTCTTTTTTCATACATATGCAATTTTCTTTTTTCTCAGTTGAAAAGCAATCGGCCAGATTTTGACCAGAATTTTGACGGCGATAGATTGAAAATCTCTCGTTATAGATTCAATTTCTTATAATTATTACAGATTTTGGATGTTTTTCCAGGTATAATTTACAGAAATGCCATTAGAAACCCTGCTCACAGTCGTCCAAAATGTTGACAAAACTATTCTTGCATGGTAAGATAACGTAGATAAACGAAGTTTTGAAGTTATTTTCGCATAAAAAAATGTAATGAAGTATGTTAATTCATTACATTTTAATTCTTTATTTTTTATTCTTTACTTTTCTGGGTATCCCTTATCCTTCCAATACCACCATTTTAATTTCTCCGAATCATGCTGTTCATGTTCCGCATAGTACACCGCACAGCGATACACATACAGTACGCACGGATCGTCTTGGAATCCTTTTTTCAGGCTGTCCAAGCGGTATAAATCTTCCGGGTCCTTCCCTTTCAGATCTTCGACACAATGAATCCCGATATTATTAAGGTGTCGTTCCATATTCGTCCCTACCCCCGGTATCTTCTTAAGATCAGTTACCCGGACATCCGCTGACTTCTCCATCATCCTGACTCTCCCTCCCAATCTCTGCACATGTTTTTGCCTATTCCTATTTGTTTCAAGATAAGTATACCCTCCAAACGGGCAGCCTGCAAGATGCAATACTGTACTGCTCTCAGTGCTCTCAGTGTACATGAGGATACAAGTATAACCTGTTTTAAATACCTTTCTGTTTCGCTGAGAATGCTTTTTCGAAAGTACATGTGTAAAAATGCAGGCATAGCGAGCTACGCTGAGTCTTTTACACATGTACTATCGGGAAATCTTCTACTCTGCCGGGAATCTCACATCATTTACAATGATCTCTGCGATCTCATCCGTATCCACCACCCGGTTGAAGGCCGTCTTATACCACTTGCCTGCTCCCATCACATATCCGCTGTTCTCGATACACGCCTCCTTATCAGACACGATATAGCTGCTTCCATCCTTATACACGATCTCCAGACGCTTCATATAATACGGATCTTCGATCTCGTCCCCGGTAAGCCCCATTCCCTTTGACATATCCACGCCGATGGATACAGGCGAATACTCCAGATAACCGTTCTCTCCCATATCGATACTGTGAACCGGAATCGGCCCTTTATCCGACAGCTCGATCGTCTCTGTCTCTATTGCTGCTTCTCTTTGTTCCGTCTCTGACATCTCATACAGTTCTCCGCGTGTGCAAGGATAAGTCTCAATGACGATCTTCGGAGTGTCCCCTTCCTCTAACACATCCGACCATAGGATATAATCCGAACAGTACAGCAGATCTTCCGTGCTCTTTTCCGTATCTATATAGATGTTGTCGCCGCCAAATATCTCCTCGCTGCAGACCACATGGAAATAAAAGTCCGATTCATCCGTAAAATACGCCCCCTTGGTAAGATTGGTATCCATATCGCCCTTAAGCGCCGTCACACCGCCTTCGCGTCCTAGGGTGAAATACATCCACGCCCCGTTCTTATCATAGGCAAAGCTCTCGATCGTCAGCGTATGCTCCCCGATCTTCCTTACGATCGGCGTCTCTGTCACCCACTGCCCGATCATTGACTCTGCCGCCGCATCGTCTACCGGTACGAATTCTTTAGAGGGAATATCAACGGCAACCGATCCTCCCTTGCCGTCATCGATCTCTCTGTGGATCACATCTGTTGATTTCTTGGTCGTATTGCCGAACATTCCCTCGAAGAATCCTGTCTTCACAGATGCATAGACGATACTCGGAACTCCGCAGCAGATGATCGCCGCCGCTGCCGCTGCTACCCGCAGATTCCTTCCCCGATGTGTCTTTTTACCGGACGCCTGCTGTCCTCTCTCCAGGATCTCATAGGTGTCCTTTAACCTCTGGTTGACCAGGTCTGATACCTGGATGTCCTTACTAAGAGTCTCTCTCATTGTTTTCTCAGATACTTTCATATACACAACCTCCTATCCCGGTTACGCCGGAGACAAATCATTGATTTCAGTAACACAATACCTGCCTTAATTTTTCTCTGCCTCTTTTCAGCCTGCTTTTTACCGTATTCTCATTCAATTCCATGATCTGCGCGATCTCATTGGTATGAAACCCTTCTCCGTAATACAAAAGGAAGATCATACGATAATCCTCCGGCAGTTCCCCTACCAGCGCATAGAATTCCCTGTCATCATCCGGTACGGTCTCAGATGTCTTTGCAGCCTCATCAGAGACGATACAGCGTTTCTGCTGTCTCATAAGATTCTTGCAGTGATTGATCAGTATCCGGGTAAGCCAGGTCTTAAAATACGACGCATTCTTCAGCTCCCGGATATGCTCGTATGCTGATAATACCGTATCCTGCATCACGTCGGCCACATCCTCCTCACTCCTCAGATAACTCTTTGCCACTTTGTAAAGCCCTATTTTATGTTTCTCCATCAAAGCTACAAACGCGTCCATATCATTCCTCTGTGCACGTTTCACAAGCAAAGCATCCATTCCTTGTCCCCCTTTCTGCATTTCTTACTTACATCCATTAGACAAACGAAACCGGCATTTAGTTGCATATATTCAAAAAAATGCTGCCCGCTCACGCAGGCAGCAGCCGTCTTCTTATACCTCTGAGAACTCGTCCTTCCCTACCTGGCACAGCGGGCACAGGAAATCTTCCGGAACATCTTCCCATTTTGTTCCCGGCTCGATCCCTCCGTCTGGATATCCCTGCTCCTCGTCATACTCCCATCCGCATACATCACATACATACTTCATAATCCTGATCTCCTTTTCTTATTAACTCTATATTTTAACCAGGCACATTCAAAGAAATACCTCTCTTCAAAGTATACCCGATTTTTTACCAAATATTAATCCGTCTGCTCCGGCTCCAGCACATAATTCCTGGTGGTGATACCGCTCATCCGGCCCTTACCGTTCACGAGAACCGCCTTGAACAAGGTCTCTCCCTCCGGCATCTCAATAGGTCCTGTATACAAGGCAGATGCCGTCGTCGGATCCTCGCCGTTCGTCGTATAATACGCCGCATATCCTTCCGGGATCTTGATCTCTATCTGCATCGCAGAATTATACTGTCCTGTAGAAGGCGACACCGCCGGCGCATCCACGACAGGCAGCTCCACCTTATAGGTCTTCTTAACCGGAAGACTAGGCACACCCTTGGTATCGACGGCGATCGCAGTGATCACACTCTCTCCCTCTCCGATCAGAAGCGGCTCCGTGTACTTCGTACTCGCTGTCGTCGCTTCCTCCCCGTCGTCCGTATAATATATGGTATATCCTTCTTCCGTGCTCAGCGATAGCTCCTGCACATCCTCATAAGGCTCCTCGTCATCCAGGCTGAATTCCGGTCCCTTGGTGATATATCCCGCCAGCCGTTCGGCTACCTCTTCGTCCACATCAGACAGAAGCAGCGGGATCTCATCCTTCTGATCCGTATCCATGTAAAACTTCACATAGCCCTCATAGATATCCGCATTGTCCGGCTGCTTTTTAACCGCTTCCCGGAATATAGACTCCGCCCAGTCCAGATCGTTCTTCCCGATATAGACCTTGGACAGCCCGATATATGCCTCCGCTTTGCTTTCGTCCTTCTTGACCGCCTTCTCATAGAAATCTATCGCTCTGTTGTATTCTCCTGCCTTGCGGGCTTCGTCACCTCTGGCGACAAATCCCTTGTAAGAATTCATATACAGCGTGAATGCGCTTCCGATCACTGCCGCCGCAAGAAGGAACAGCAGGAAACAACAGCCCATCCTCTGCCGGCGCTTTGCCTTCTTGCGCTCTGACTGTCTGCGCTTTTTCTCCCGCTCCGACAAATTCCCCGTTGCATATCCCCGCTGCGGTCCCGTACCCCGCCGGCTGCTCCCGGTATTCCGGCTTACCCCGGCTCCTACGTCGCGGCCGGTATTCCGGCCTGTTCCAACTCCCATATCACGGCTCGTACTCCGGCTTACTCCGCCCATATCGCGGCTTGTACTCCGGCTTACTCCGCCCATATCTCGGCTTGTACTCCGGCTCACTCCGCCCATATCGCGGCTTGTACTCCGGCTTACTCCGCCCATATCACGGCTCGTACTCCGGCTCACTCCGCCCATGTCGCGGCTCGTACTTCGGCTTAACCCGCCCCCCATGTTGCGGCTTGTGCTCCTCCCGGTACTCTGACCCGCGGCGCTTCCGCTCCTTCGCGGATCGGTATTTCTTATGGAATCATAATCTATATAATCCTCATAGCTTTCTTCCCCGCTGATGGCACCCTTGATCTGCGCTGTAAGCATATCTTCCAACGGATTGTAATCCGGAACAATGCGGACTTCCTTGCCGCATTTCCCACAATATAACATTCCTTCCGGTATCTCATATCCGCAATACCTACACTTCATCTTAAGAGAACCCCCTACCTACTGCTGTTAGAACAATCCAGTGATCTTCCCGTCATCCGATACGTCGATCCCGTTCGCCGCCGGAACCTTCGGAAGCCCCGGCATCGTCATGATCGCTCCCGTCAGGGCTACGACAAATCCTGCCCCGGCGCTGACATACACTTCCCTGATATGGATATCGAAGTCCGCAGGACGCCCCAGCTTCTTCGCATCGTCCGACAGAGAATACTGATTCTTCGCCATACAGACCGGAAGAGCTCCGAATCCCATGGACGTAATCTTCGCCAACTGCTTTTTCGCCGCCGGTTCATAGACGACGCCTCTTGCACCGTAGATCTCCTTCGAGATCGTCTCGATCTTCTCCTCCAGTGACAGTTCATCCTGATACAGTGTATGGAAATGGCTCTCCTTATTCTCAAGCGTATCCAACACCTTCTCAGCCAGGGCAATTCCGCCCTCGCCGCCCTTCTCCCATACCTCGGACAGCGCGAACTCACAGCCCTTCTTCTCACAGAAGCTTCGGATATATTCATTCTCCGCTTCCGTATCCGATACGAAGGAATTCAGCGTCACTACGACCGGAACGCCGTATTTCTGGATGTTCTCAATATGCTTCTCCAGATTCACGATACCTTTAGCGAGCGCGTCCAGATTCTCCCTGGAGAGATCTTCTTTGGCAACTCCCCCATTATACTTCAAAGCACGTACAGTTGCAACCAGCACAACCGCATCCGGCTTAAATCCCGCCTTACGGCACTTGATATCCAGGAACTTCTCCGCGCCTAAGTCCGCGCCGAAGCCTGCCTCCGTCACCGTTATATCACATAACTTCAGCGCCATCCTGGTCGCCCTCACGCTGTTGCAGCCATGCGCGATATTGGCAAACGGGCCGCCGTGCACAAGCGCCGGCGTATGTTCAAGCGTCTGGATCAGGTTCGGCTTGATCGCATCCTTAAGGAGCGCCGTCATAGCCCCTGTCGCCTTAAGTTCCTCTGCCGTCACCGGATCTCCGCTGAAATTATAAGCCACGATGATCTTGCCAAGGCGCTCCTTAAGGTCCCTGATATCCTCGGCAAGACAGAGGATAGCCATGATCTCGGATGCAACCGTTATCACGAAATGATCCTCTCTTACCATACCGTCCATCTTATTCCCAAGTCCCACTACGATATTGCGCAGGTTCCTGTCATTCATATCCAGACAGCGCTTCCATACCACCTGCCTCGGGTCGATCTGCAGAGCGTTCCCCTGCTGGATATGATTATCCAGCATAGCCGCAAGCAGGTTATTCGCCGACGTGATCGCATGGAAATCTCCTGTAAAGTGAAGGTTCAGATCCTCCATGGGAACGACCTGGGCGTAACCGCCGCCCGCCGCGCCTCCCTTGATCCCGAAACAAGGTCCAAGAGACGGCTCTCTGAGGGCTATGATCGCCTTTTTATCAAGCTTCGCCAACGCCTGCCCCAAGCCTACCGTCGTCGTCGTCTTACCCTCTCCTGCCGGAGTTGGGTTGATCGCTGTCACAAGCACCAGTTTACCGTCCGGTCTGTCCTTGATCCTCTCCCATACCTCATCGGACAGCTTCGCCTTATACTTCCCGTAGAATTCCAGTTCTTCCTCTCCAATCCCTACATTGGCGGCCACATCCTTAATGTGCGCCATCTGAGCTTCCTGTGCAATCTGAATATCTGTTTTCATTGGTTTCCCCTTCCCTTTCTTATATCATTTAATGGTTACCCTAACAAGCATGATTCATATACCGGCTAATTCTCTGTCACATACTGGTCGAATTCCTCTGGAGACATCAATACCTTCCTTGGCTTCGTCCCCTCTTCCGGCCCTACGACTCCGGCCTCTGCTAACTGATCCATGATCCTTGCCGCACGGTTGAAGCCGATCTTGAAGGCTCTCTGCAGCATCCCGATCGAAGCCTTGTCCTTGTCAATGATCAGACGGCCCGCATCTACAAAATACGCGTCGTGGCTGTCTTCCTCTGACGAAGCCGCCGCTGCCATACCTCCTTCAGGAGCCGTATTAACATGGTTCACAACTTCCTCGTCGTATGTAACTTCCTCGTTATTCTCCTTAAGATACTCGACCACATCCTGTACTTCCTTGTCCGTGACAAAGGAACCCTGAACTCTGGCCGGCTTCTGGTAGCCGGACGGATAGAAGAGCATATCTCCTTTGCCGAGAAGCTTCTCTGCTCCGTTCATATCTATAATGGTCCTGGAATCCACTCCCGATGACACGGAAAATGCGATCCTCGACGGCATATTCGCCTTGATCAGACCGGTAATAACATTGACAGACGGCCTCTGGGTCGCCAGCACCAGATGGATTCCCGCAGCCCTGGCAAGCTGTGCCAGACGGCAGATTGCTCCTTCCACCTCTCCCGGCGCGACCATCATAAGGTCCGCCAGCTCGTCCACGATCACGATGATCTGCGGAAGCGGCTCCTGCGGTTCCCCGTCCTTCGAAGGTACAGTAGCGATCTTCTCATTATATCCCTTCATATCTCTGACGCTGTACTCTGCGAATACCCGATACCGGCGGTCCATCTCTGCTACCGCCCAGTTAAGGGCGCCGGCGGCCTTCTTCGGATCCGTTACCACAGGTATCATCAGATGCGGGATTCCGTTGTAGACACTCAGCTCTACCACCTTAGGATCGATCATGATCAGCTTGACCTCATCCGGCCTTGCCTTATACAGGATACTCATGATCAGGGTATTGATACACACCGACTTACCTGAACCGGTCGCACCGGCGATCAGCACATGAGGCATCTTGCCGATATCCGTCACTACCGCCTTGCCGCCGATATCCTTGCCGACCGCAAACGATATCTTTGAATTACTGTTCTTGAATTCCGAAGCTTCCAGAAGATCTCTTAACATGACTGCAGAATTCTCCTTGTTCGGAACTTCAATGCCGACCGCGGCTTTCCCCGGGATCGGAGCCTCGATACGGATATCCGCAGCCGCAAGATTCAGCTTGATATCGTCGGACAGTCCGACGATCTTACTGACCTTCACTCCCATCTCAGGCTGAAGCTCATACCGGGTAACCGACGGGCCGCAGCTTACATTGGTCACCGTGACCTTCACCCCGAAGTTCTGTAAGATCTGCTGCAGCTTGACAGCCGTCTCCCGAAGCTGGGCGTCGGATTCTCCCTTCTGCTTCGTCCCCTTCTTAAGAAGGGAGATCGGCGGGATATGGTATGCTCTCTTTGGCTTGCGGTTCTCTGAGAGAACTGCAGACGCCACTGCTTCTGTCTCGTCTTCGATCTCTTCTTTTCCTCTGCCGCTCTTCTTTCCCCGTTTCTTCTCAGGAGCCTCCTCCTGTTCCTCCCAGAATTCCGGCCGCGGGCTGACCTCTCTGATCCCTGCCGCCCGGAATTCATCTGAATCCTCCGGCTTGGCCGGTGCTTCTGCCTCACGGTCAGCCGGCTCCTCCAAACCGCGGTTGATCACGAGATCCATCTCTTCCGGCGGATCGATCTCCTGCGGCTCAGCCTTCTGCGCCGCTTTCTTCTGCTTTCTCTTCGTATTCTCTTCTGCCGGCTTGGCCGTCAGCTCCTTCACGTCAGGAGACTTCTTCGCGATCTCCGTGTCAAAAGAGACGCCTTCAACATGCCGGTCGCTTCTCCGCCGTGATCTGGGCCTGTCATTCTCCGCCTCCATCGCCCGGGTCTCCCGGATCCGCCGTCTCTCTTCCGCCTGTTCGCGCCTCCTCGCCGCATCCCTTCTGGCCCTGTCATATACCTTGCCGCTCTGGCTCCTGACACCCTTAAGCGCCGACTTACCGGTAATGACCACCAGACATATGATCATAAAGGTAACGACCAGCACATAGGTTCCGGCAACCCCTACTGCCGGCGTCAGCGCATCGGCCGCAGTTCTGCCTATCAGCCCGCCGCCGTCATTGATAAGGTCAAGAAAGGTACAGGCCAAAATGACCAGACACAAGCTTGCGCCTACCTTCAGGTACGCGTTGGGATTCCCCCGGTTCGATATCAGGAATGTCACGGACCCGAACAACACGATCGGCATCAAATACGCCATCCATCCGGCAAGATCCGCCAATACTCCCGCGATCGCCTCTCCCACGAACCCTCCAAATCCAAAATTACTGATCATCATCAGGATACTGACTGCAAGCGTCACCCATATGATGATCTCTATTCCAACAAAACCTGATTCTGTATTCTTCTTTGTCTGCTTCTTACTCCCCTGTTTCTTAGTCTTAGCAGCCATCATATTCTCCCCCTTATTCTGGCAATACTAGTATTAGTATATCATTTTTGAAAAGGGCTGTCATTACATATTTTCACTCTTTTTCTCCCTCCACTGATCGATCATTTCGTGCAATTTATTCAATGCGTCGCTCATTCCCCCCACTTCATCGATCAGCCCTTCTCTCACTGCATCCTTTCCCTCCAGCAGCGTCCCCACATCCTTCACAAGCTCCGTCTGATTCAGCATCAGCTCCTCGATCCTCTTCTGTGTGATACGCGAATGGTCCGCCAAAAACCGGGTGATCCGGTCCTGCGTCTTGATCATATTGCGCAGGCTTTGGGTAATACCTATGAACATCCCGTTGGAACGGACCGGATGAATGATCATTGTTCCGCTCGGCACAATAAAGGAATACTTAGCGGATACTGCAAGCGGCCCTCCGATCGAATGGCTCCCCCCAAGTACCAGCGATACCGTAGGCTTGCTCAAGGATGCGATCATCTCGGCGATAGAAAGCCCGGCCTCCACATCTCCCCCCAATGTATTCAGCAGGATCAGAAGCCCTTCGATCTCGTCGCTGTCCTCCACCTCCGCAAGAAGCGGAAGCAGATGTTCGTATTTGGTCGCTTTCGCGTTGCCGGATACCGCCTCATGCCCCTCGATCTCGCCGATAACCGTCAGAAGCTTGATCTTGTGCCTGCTCTTGTTCCCTTCCAGATCCACACTCCCAAGCTCCTTGATCTGCTCCGTTTTCTGCTCTTCGCGCGCTCCGTCTGACATAAAAAACACCTCCATACATTTTCTCATTCATAGTATGGAAGCGTTTTTGTAATTTTATACTTTTATACTTGTTTTAGCGCCTGTTCAAGATCTGCTTTTATATCTTCAATGTTCTCGATTCCCACGCTGAAACGGATCAGGTCCGGCTGAACGCCTGCCTCTAGCAATTCCTGATCGTTCATCTGGCGGTGGGTATGGCTTGCCGGATGGAGGACGCAGCTTCTGGCATCCGCCACATGCGTCACAATGGCGATCATCTTCAAAGCATCCATCATGCGGACCGCCGCCTCTCTGCCGCCCTTCAGGCCAAAGGTAATCACGCCGCAGGTGCCGTTCGGCATATATTTCTTCGCAAGCTCATAATACTTGTCGCCCGGCAGGGACGGGCAATTCACCCACGCCACCTTCTCATGCCCCTGAAGGAACTTCGCCGCCCCAAGCGCATTCTCGCAATGTCTCGCCATCCGAAGATGAAGCGTCTCAAGTCCGATATTCAGAAGAAATGCATTCTGAGGGGACTGGATAGATCCCAGGTCGCGCATAAGCTGCGTCGTTGCCTTCGTTATGTATGCTCCCTTCCCGAAACGCTCCGTATATACGATCCCGTGATAAGTCTCGTCCGGCGCCGTAAGCTCCGGGAACCTGTCCGCATAAGCCGTCCAGTCGAAATTGCCGCTGTCAACGATAGCCCCGCCCACACAGGACGCGTGTCCGTCCATATATTTGGTGGTGGAATGGGTCACGATATCAGCCCCCCATTCAAAGGGCCTGCAGTTGATCGGAGTCGCGAACGTATTGTCTACGATAAACGGCACCCCATGCGCGTGGGCCGCCTTCGCAAATTTCTCAAAATCCAGCACCACCAGCGCCGGATTGGCAATACTCTCTCCGAACACTGCCTTCGTATTCTCCCGAAACGCCGCGTTCAACTCTTCCTCTGTACAGTCCGGGTCCACGAAGGTAGCTTCCACCCCCATCTTCCGTATCGTATGGGCATAGAGATTATAGGTGCCCCCGTAGATTGCGGACGCACACACGATATGATCGCCCGCCTTCGCAATATTCATCACCGCATAGAAATTAGCAGCCTGGCCGGAAGAAGTAAGCATGGCCGCTGTGCCGCCCTCCATATCGCAGATCTTCGCCGCTACAGCGTCATTGGTCGGATTCTGAAGACGGGTATAGAAGTACCCGGATTCCTCCAGATCGAACAGACGCCCCATCTGCTCACTGGAACCATATTTAAAAGTCGTGCTCTGATAGATCGGCAAGACCCTCGCCTCACCGTTGCCCGGCTCATATCCTGACTGAATACACTTAGTTTCTATCCTGTAATCGCTCATCGCTCTCTCCCTCCGTTAAAATATACCCAACAGTTTCTTTCGGAAGCCGCCGGCGATCTGGTCAAATTCCGACTTCTGAAGCGTATAGTCCGTCACCTGCGTCTCGTTCCACAACTCCACCATCCGTCCGGCGAGCCGTTCATTAACCGGATCTCTCTGGTAACAGAGCATAGGCACCACATAGACTGCCATCGTCAGGTTATAGTCCATGCCTGCCCTGCTCCTCTGCTTCTTAGACATATCCCGGCTCTTTTCCTTTACATATGCCGGTATCACCGACGCCAGTTCTTCAAGCGCCTGACCGCCGTCCTCTTCTTCGCCGCATAAGCCGGGCAGAGCCATAATCATACCTCTGTACTCTTCATACGTCTCCTTGAAAAAATTCTCATAAGACTTCTTCTTAAAATACTGAATACTCCCCAGCATCTTGTCGAAGAACTCCTCCAGTGCCTTTCTGGTCTCTTCCATCCTGTTCCTCCATACTGATACAACCGTGACCGGTACAGTAACTACTCGTCCCAGTTATGGTACACATCCTGGACATCATCGTCGTCATCCAGCATATCCAGAGTCTTCTGGATGCTTGCAATATCCTTCTCGTCGGTAAGCTCCACATAGGTCTGCGGGATCATCGTCACCTGTGCGGCCGCCATCGGTATTCCTGCATCCTCCATCGCCTGGCGTACTGCGCTGAAATCCTCCGGGGATGTCAGGATCTCATAGCTGTCCTCTTCCTCCGAGAAGTCCTCCGCCCCCGCATCCAATACCGTCATCATAAGCTCGTCCGGGTCTGTCTCATACTCTTCCTTATCTACCACGATCTGTCCCTTCTTATCGAACATGAAGGAGACGCATCCCGGTGTTCCCACATTGCCGTTTCCTTTGGTAAATGCATTCTTTACATTAGAAGCGGTGCGGTTCTTATTGTCCGTCAGCGTCTCTACGATGATCGCCGTACCGTTCGGCCCGTAACCCTCATATGTAATATGCTCATAATTGGCGGCGTTGGCGTCGCTGTCCGCACGCTTGATATTGCGGTCGATCGTGTCGTTCGGCATATTGTTGGCCTTCGCCTTGGCGATCACATCACGCAGACGGCTGTTGTTGGCCGGATCCGCGCTTCCGCCCTCCTTGACCGCTACCGCAAGCTCCTTCCCGATCTTGGTAAATATCTTACCCTTAGCCGCATCGTTCTTCTCTTTTTTATGCTTGATATTCGCGAATTTTGAATGTCCTGACATAATCCATCCCTCTCTCTTATAATTTACTCTTTATAGGTTTTCTATTCTATCACTCTTCCCAGCGTTTTTCAATCTTAACTCTCTGAATTGTATTGTTGTCCACAAGAAGGATCGTGAAACGGTAGCCTCCGTAATCCACGGCGCACCGTTCATCCTCTCCGGGGATCCGGTCCAGCTGATGGATCAGGAAGCCGTTCAGCGTCTCGAATTCTTCCCGCTCAAAAGTGATCGGAAGCACATCCTCCAGATCGTCAAGGCCCACCATGCCGTTGACCAGGTAATTACCGTTCTGCTGCCGCTGGATCCTTACCTCCGCCTCATCATGCTCGTCTAAGATATTGCCCACGATCTCTTCCAGGATATCCTCCATCGTCACAAGCCCGGAGGTCTGCCCGTACTCATCCAGCACGATCCTGATATGGTTCTGGTCCGCCTGCATCTCCTTGAATAAAGTATCGATACTCTTCGTCTCCGGTATGAATGCCGCCGGCCTTATGTACCCTGTAAGCTCCCGAAGGGGGACCTTACGGAGCTTCTCATCCAGATAGCACGACATTGCCTCCCGAAGATGCATGATCCCAATGATCGAATCGATCTCCCCCTCGCAGACAGGGAACCTGGAATAATTCTCTCCCAGCATGAACTTAAGCGCATCCTCCAGAAGCTCCCCGCTGTCGATCACGGTAATGTGCTTCCGGTGCGTCATAATGTCCTTCGCATCCTTATCCATATAACGGATGATATTGTGGATCAGTCCCGCCGCCTCCTTCTGGGCGCCCTCGTCCATCTCATCCTCACCCTGGAACAGATGCTTCATCCTTTGGAATAAACTGCCTTCTTCCATAACTGTTGTTTCATACTCCTTTGCTATGTATGAAGCTCAAAACTGACTTTCAAGGCTTCATCTACTTTGTTCATTATCTCTTTATCCAAATGGCATACCAGATCCTTAAGCCGCTGCTTATCTATCGTCCTTACCTGCTCTAACAGTACGACCGAATTCTTAACGATCTGATATCGCCTGGCATCGATCTCCACATGCGTCGGCAGCTTCGCCTTATTCATCCGCGAAGTAATGGCGGCACAGATCACCGTCGGGCTGTGCCTGTTCCCCACGTCATTCTGTATGATCAATACCGGACGGATACCGCCCTGCTCCGAGCCCACCACCGGACTTAAATCTGCATAAAATATATCTCCACGTCTTACCTGCACTCTATTCACTCTCCGATTCTTAAGATATGATAAGTATTACCATCTTTTTTCGGATGTATTCTATAGAGTCATGTAAATTAATATCTGTTCGGTTACGCAAAATAATCCATCTGTTCCACGACCTTGCCGCTGATCAGATATTCCCTTGGCACCCTCTTGCCGAAACTGCAGATAAATTCATAGTTGAACCGGTCCGACAGATCGCTCAGTTCTTCCACTGTGATCCGCTCGCCGCCGTCCTCTCCGACCAGCACGGCCTTATCTCCAAACCGCACGGCCTCGATCTCCGTCACATCTACCATGAACTGATCCATGCACACGCGGCCGATGATCGGGGCTCTCTTACCATGGATCAGCACATATCCCTGATTCGACAGGCTTCTTGGATAGCCGTCCCCGTAGCCCACCGGAATCGTAGCGATCTTCGCAGGCCTCTCAGTCGTATAGGTGCACCCATAGCTTACCGGCGTCCCCTTTTCCACCCATTTCACATGGGTAACGTGGCTTACCAGCTCCATGGCCGGCCTAAGCGGCACATTATCCTTCTCTACTTCTTTGGACGGATACAATCCATAGGTTGCGATCCCCGCCCTCACCAGATCCATATTCGCTTCCTTCACATCTATGATCCCGGCGCTGTTAGAGCTGTGATGATACCGGATCCTTATGTCCCTGCCGTCAAGCTTCTTCTTCATCCACAGATACGCCTCTAACTGCCTGTCGGTAAATGCCTTCTCTGCCTCATCTGCTTTCGCGAAATGCGTATACATGCCTTCCAGCACAAGATTCGGCATCCGTTCGATCGCCGCGATCCTGTCCACGCTCTCCTCACAGACCGGAAATCCAAGGCGGGACATGCCGGTATCCAGCTTGATATGGATATAAGCCTTCTTCCCCATGCGCACTGCCAGATCCGATACCCTGCGCGCCATCTCCGTCGTATAGACCGTCATGCGGATATCATTCTCCAGCATCTCTGCCCACTGCTCCGGGAAAATGCACCCCAGCACGAGAAGCGGTTTTTCTATTCCGCCCTTTCTTAAGACCACCGCCTCGTCAAGCGCCGCCAGCGCATATCCCCAGATATATTCCTTCCCCTGAAGAAATCTCGCGATCTGCAAGGCTCCGTGGCCGTATCCGTCGGATTTGATCACGCTGATGATCTTCACCCCTTCCGCCAGGTTCCTCTTCATCATCTCCATATTATACTCGATCGCGTCCAGATCGATCCTTGCGCATACCCTGCTGTAACTCTTAAGCATGATATCTTCCCGGGGGCTCTGTTCCGATACCGGGCGCCGCGGCAGGCTGCTCATACTGCCCGGCGGCAGGCCCCTCCTGACAGACGGGGCGTACCGGCCGCGGAACCGGGATCTCAAGCCGTCCGCCTGGCATTCTCCTTCCAGGCATCTTAGGACTTCGCTTAAGCAGGACAGCAGATCGCCCGCCATCACACTGTAGCTTCCCTTAACAGCCCTCGCATGATCGCCCGCACGGCCGTGAAGATACGTTCCAAGCACGGCCGCACGGCGGCAGTCAAGCCCCTGGGCGAGAAGCCCGGCTATCACTCCTGCCAGTACGTCGCCGGATCCTGCCTTCGCCATAGAGACATTCCCGGACAGGTTCACGCAGATCCTCTCTCCCGGCGCTGCCACCGCCGTCCGTGAGTCCTTGAGCACACAGGTACATCCCGTGCCTTCCGTATAGTCTCTTAAGATCTTCCTCCTGTCCGCCTTAAGCTCTTCTATGCTTCTCCCGGTCAGCCTTGACATCTCCTTCATATGCGGCGTCATCACAAGACCGTATTCCAAAGCCCCGGAAGACTCCCCGGAAGGCTTCAGATATTCCGGATGCTCCGCTAAGATGTTCAAGCCGTCTGCATCGATCAGACACGGGATCTGCCTTCGCTTAAGCGTCTTTTGCACCAGCTTCTCCGACGTCCCGCTCATCCCGAGCCCTGAACCGATACAGACCACGTCCGCCCATTCCAGCAGCTCCAGAAGTTCCTCCTCCCGATAGTCTGTATAAGCCGTAATGATCGCTTCCGGGAGCTGCTGCTGTAAGATCACCCTGTTTTCTTCCGGCGTATAGACCCTGACCAGGCCCGCCCCCGCAAGATAAGCCGCCCTCGCGTTGAGATAGGCCGCTCCCGACATTCCCTTGCTGCCTGCGATCACCAGAAGCTTCCCAAAGCTCCCCTTATTCGCATCCGCCTTCCTCACGGGAAGCATGGCGCGGTAATCCTTCTCGTCGCAGGCATATGCCGCTTCCCGGTCTGCCTTAAGCGTATCCGTATAGATCCCTACATCTGCAATATGTATCTTTCCCGCGTACTCCCTGCCCGGATAGAATACAAGTCCCAGTTTTTCCGTCTGAAACGTAACCGTAATATCAGCCCGGAAAGCTTCTCCAAGGACACTGCCCGTGTCGGCAGATATGCCTGACGGCAGATCGACGGCAAGCTTCACCGCCTCCGCCTCGTTCATCTTCCTGAGCACGTCTGAATATGTTCCTTCGATCTCGCGGCTAAGGCCTACCCCGAAGACCGCGTCTATGATGATACTATATTCATCTGCCCTGTATTCGTTGCATATTTTCCCGCCGATTTCCAAAAACCGCCGGATCTGCTGCTTCGTCTCCTCCGTACAGCGGAATTCATTGCCCACAAAACACACCGTGACAGAATAGCCTCTTCCCTTAAGGATCCTTGCAATGGCAAATCCATCCCCTCCGTTGTTCCCGGAGCCGCACACGATACAGACTCTTGAAAGGTCAAGCCCCTCCTCATCCATTACCTCCACGCATGCCGCGGCCGCCCGTTCCATAAGCTCCAGAGACGGAATTCCCACCTCCTGTATCGTATAGCGATCCGCTCTCTTCATCTGAGAGCCGTCTGTCAAATATCTCATTTCCTGCACCTCCCGTCATGTAACAACTCAGACAATCCGCAAAAAGGACGTGTAACTACGCCCGCACATACATGCTGTTATTACACGCCTTGGTTCTTACTGTTATTTGTGTTCTTCGCTATACCGGCTGATCTTATAGGACAGCTGCATTAAGCTCTCCGATAAATGTACATTCTCAACAATGATGTGATCCGGCAGGTTCAGATCTGTATGAGCAAAATTCCAGATCGCCCTCACACCGTTCTCCGCCAGGATATTCGCCACCTCGATCGCTTTATCCTTCGGAATGGTCAGCGCTGCGATCTCTACTTCGTTCTCACGCACAAACGCACCCAGTTCATCCATCATCCTCACCGGAACACCGCGGATCGATACTCCCTGAAGCCTTGGGTTCACATCAAAGATCCCCTTCAGGATAAATCCTCTCTTCTCAAACGCGGCATAATTCGCTAACGCCTGACCCAGATTACCGGCTCCGATAATGATCATATGGTGGTCTTCTTCCAAACCTAAGATCTTGCCGATCTCCATATACAGGTACTTCACATTATATCCGTATCCCTGCTGTCCGAATCCTCCGAAGTTATTAAGATCCTGACGGATCTGAGAAGCCGTCACCTTCATCCGCCTGCTCAGATCATTAGAAGAGATACGTTCTACCCCATGCTCTAATAGTTCCCCCAAATACCGGTAATACCTCGGCAATCTGCGTATGACAGCCTGGGAAATCTCTCTTTCTTCCAAAATAAACTCACCTTCCATTTCATATCTAAGGTTCATTATATAGAATAGTAGGATCAAAGTCAAACTTTTAGTTGTATTTTATCGGATTTTCGCTATAATGGAAACGAACGGATAAAGGAGGATATTATGATACTGGCATGTCATGGAATTAACAAATCCTTCGGCGATAATGTGATCGTTGCCGAAGGCTCTTTTCATATAGAAGACCACGAAAAAGCAGCTCTTGTAGGGCCAAACGGCGCCGGCAAGACCACTCTTTTCAAGATGATCGTAGGGGAACTGCCCCCTGACGGCGGCGACATTACCCTGACGCGCGGCAAGACCCTTGGATATCTCGCACAGCACCAGGAGATGGTCAGCGGCAATACCATATACGAGGAAGTCAGGCTCGCCAAAGCGGATATTATCGCAATGGAACAACAGATCCGCAGCATTGAACTGGAGCTTAAGAATCTCGAGGGGGAGGCCCTGTCCGCACGCCTCAATACCTATCACCGCCTGACGGCGGCATTTGACAGGGAGAACGGATACGCTTACGAAAGCGAGATCACCGGCGTCTTAAAGGGTCTCGGCTTCGGCGAAGAGGATTTCTCCAAGCCGGTCGATACCCTCTCCGGCGGCCAGAAGACACGCGTCTCCTTAGGGAAGCTTCTTCTCACCAGACCGGATATCCTGCTTCTGGATGAGCCTACCAACCATCTGGACTTGAACTCGATCGCATGGCTTGAGACATATCTTCTGAACTACCCGGGCGCCGTGCTGATCGTATCTCACGACCGTTATTTCCTGGACCGGGTCGTTACGAAGGTCTTAGAGATCGAGCTGGGACAGCTTATGACCTACATGGGTAATTACAGCGAATATGCCGAGAAGAAGCGCCGGCTCCATGAAGCACGGCTGAAGGAATATCTGAACCAGCAGCAGGAGATCCGTCACCACGAAGCCGTGATCGAAAAGCTCCGGTCATTCAACCGGGAGAAGTCCATCAAACGGGCCGAGAGCCGCGAAAAGATGCTGGAGAAGATCGTCCCCGTGGAAAAACCCGCCGAGATGAACACAAAGATCCACCTCGATCTGGAACCGTCCCGCATAAGCGGAAGCGACGTGCTCTTCGTAGAACATCTGAGCAAAGCATTTCCAAACCAGGTGTTGTTCAGGGATGTTAATTTTGAGATAAGGCGGGGCGAACATGTTGCCGTCATCGGAGATAACGGAACCGGCAAGACTACCCTTCTTAAGATCCTCAACCAGGTACTTCCCGCGGATGCAGGTACTTTCACCCTGGGGACCAACGTAGAGATCGGTTATTACGATCAGGAACACCATGTTCTCCATATGGATAAGACGATATTCGACGAGATCTCGGACGACTACCCGGATCTCACCAATACGAAGATCCGCAACATGCTCGCCGCCTTCCTCTTCACCGGGGACGATGTTTTTAAGCGGATAGGAGACCTAAGCGGCGGCGAACGGGGGCGCGTCTCCCTTGCCAAGCTGATGCTCTCCAAGGCTAATTTCCTGATTCTGGACGAGCCTACCAACCACTTGGATATCTCCTCCAAGGAGATTCTGGAGAAGGCGCTGAACGACTATACCGGCACCCTTCTCTATGTATCCCATGACCGGTACTTCATCAACCAGACGGCTACCAGGATCCTCGATCTGGTCAACCAGACCTTCGTCAATTATATCGGCAACTACGATTATTATCTGGAGAAACGCGAAGAACTGACCGCCGCCTACGCCGGCAAGGCAGATTCCGCTTATGATCCGTCTGCACCGGACAGCGTATCTGAGGCAAAGCTTAGCTGGCAGGAGCAAAAAGAAGCCAACGCCAGAGAGCGGAAACGGCAGAATGACCTGAAGAAGACGGAAGAACGCATTACAGAACTTGAAGAGCGCAACGCCGCCATCGACGGCCTGATGTCTCAGGAAGAGGTGTTCACGAATTCCGTAAGATGCCAGGAATTGGCAGACGAAAAAGCCGCGGTCACCGAAGAATTGGACGGCCTGTATGAGCTGTGGGAACAGCTAAGCGAAATGGGGATGCAGTAGATCATCTACTGCATCCCTGCATTCTTCTTCCACGGCCGTTCCTTATCAAGCCATCCCTTCTCCTTCCAGTATGCCTGATCTGCCGGGTTCATTCCCTTCTGATGCATATGGCGCAGGACATAGAAGAGTATCTTAGTCTTAAGCCCCGGAACCACCTGCTCCGTATCCCTGGTAAGCTTAAGAGCCAGCTTATCCACATCCTGAAGGATCTTCTCCTTGACCGATGAACTCACACCCTCCCAGCACGTAGCCGCAACAGCCGTCCCGTAGGAATAGACTCTTCCCACTCCCCAGAACAGAAGGCTCTCCTTCATATCCTTAAGCGTGGATCGCATTCCTCCTCCGGCCCCTGTGGTAATACATACTGCCTGCTTGGTAAACATCTTCTCCTCCGGCCGGTGCACCATGAACCGATATCCGTAATGATCCAGCAGCGCCTTCATGGCCCCCGTCACATGGAGTACATGGACCGGCGACGTGAATACCAGCAGATCAGCCTCATCGATCATACGGGTCACACGCTTCATATACATCAGGTAATCCGGGCACTTCTTCTCGCTCTCCGTAATGCATACGGCACATCCCCGGCAGAATTCCGGCATATCCTTAGGAAGAAACAGCTCTATGATCTGATCCTCATTCTTCGCTATCCTTTCAATCACCAGTTTTCCAACATGATAACTTGATCCATGCCTTAGCGTGCCGTTAATCATCAGTATTTTCATCTTGCCTTGTTCTCCCTTCTTCTTAAATCGTACGTCCTGTCACACCTTATCTATTGACTGCAGGCATACGCCCGCTTATCTGCATTTTTTAATTATATCACATTGAAATCCATTACACCACATAAAAATAAAGATGGAAAGCTGACTTGACATATCATCTCCTATCCCTTATAATAAAAATACGGAAAGCAAACTTTACATTATAAATGATTCAGGAGGAACTGCTATGAAAACCACTCAAAAGAAAATCTACATGCTGATCGCCGGCATCCTGTTATACGGTATCGGCTTCTGTTTAAAGTGTATGCACATCTTCAACAGCAGATGGATCGTTCTCTGCCTGTCCCTGATGCATTACGGCGGGATGCTCCTATCCATTTTCGCTATCCATTACTTCGGCACAACTTACCAATATGAGAAATATCCGGAAGAAAGCAAGCAGACGCTCATAGATCTGAACGACGAACGCACCAGGAGCATACATAATCTGGCCAAGGCGCGGACCTTCGACATTATGACCTATGTGCTGATGCTCCTTCCCGCCGTCCTGATCGACCTGAAGGCCGGTCTTTCCGGAATCATCGGCGCGGGGGCTGCACTGCTTATATTCGGCATCTCCTATGCATTCTTCCTTGCCAAATATAAGAAAGAACTGTGAATAGATACAAGGAGATACAGGTCATTCATCAATTTGGGACGCAGTAAACTTCCGTCTACTACGTCCCAACTCGTTCCAACTCACAGGTTCATCACATTTTCTCAGCTATCGCCTTGATAAATTCTTCGCTGTTCAGCACCGCCGGATTCTCGATCGTTGTGATCAGCGCCAGATCCTTCGTCATCTTACCTTCTTCGATCGTATCAATGGTCGCTCTCTCAAGACGGTCGGCGAACTCCATCAACTCCTGATTGCCGTCCAATTCTCCCCGCTTCCTCAAAGCTCCGCTCCAGGCAAATATCGTCGCAACCGAGTTGGTCGAGGTCTCTTCCCCTTCCAGATGCTTATAGTAATGGCGCTGCACCGTACCGTGCGCCGCCTCGTACTCATAATATCCGTCTGGAGACACCAGTACAGAGGTCATCATAGCCAGCGATCCGAATGCGGAAGATATCATATCGCTCATCACATCTCCGTCGTAGTTCTTGCATGCCCAGATATATCCGCCCTCCGACTTCATCACACGCGCCACCGCATCGTCGATCAGAGTATAGAAGTATGTGATACCTGCAGCATCGAACTTCTCCTTATATTCAGCGTCAAAGATATCCTGGAAAATGTCCTTGAATGTGTGATCGTATTTTTTGGAGATCGTATCTTTGGTGGCAAACCAGAGATCCTGCTTAATGTCCAGCGCATAGTTAAAACAGCTTCTCGCGAAACTCTCAATAGACTGGGTTATATTATGCATCCCCTGCACGATTCCAGCGCTATCGAATTCATGTACAAGCTCCCTCGTCTCAGAGCCGTCCCCGGCCGTATACACCAGTTCTACCTTGCCTGCACCCGGAATCTTCATCTCAGAGCCCTTATACACATCCCCGTAAGCATGCCTTGCGATCGTGATCGGCTTCTTCCAGTTACGCACGCAAGGCTCGATCCCCTTCACTACGATCGGCGCGCGGAATACGGTTCCGTCCAGGATCGCACGGATCGTTCCGTTAGGGCTCTTCCACATCTCCTTTAAGTCATACTCTGTCATACGCGCCGCATTGGGAGTGATCGTCGCACACTTCACCGCCACCTTGTACTTCTTCGTCGCATTCGCGGAATCGACCGTCACCCGGTCGTCCGTCTCGTTCCTGTGTTCCAGACCCAGATCGTAATATTCCGTATTCAGTTCGATAAACGGCTCTAACAGATGATCCTTGATCATCTTCCACAAGATACGGGTCATCTCGTCGCCGTCCATCTCTACGATAGGTGTGGTCATCTTAATCTTTGCCATGATTTGCTTCCTCCTGTTTTTTCTGTTCTACTTCTTAACTACGCTATTCTCTGCTGCCTGCTGTTCTGTCTTCCGGTACTTCTGCCTTCTGATACTTCTGTCTCCCTGCACTTCTATTTTCCTGCTGTTCTGTCTTCCTGTGCATCTGTCTCCCTGCACTTCTATTTCCCTGTGCATCTGTCTCCCTGCACTTCTATTTCCCTGCAGTTCTGTCTTCCTGCTTCGACAGATGCAGATTCTCCATTACATTCAGGATATGGCGGTTCGCCAGCTCCTCCGCCAGATCCTCGTCCCGGTTCCTGATCGCTTCAAGGATCTCCCTGTGTTCCTGAACGGACTTTTGGGCCCGGTTCTTCTCACCGACAGACAAGGCCCTCGCCATCTGGACATATTTGTGGAAATCAGATAACACATGCTCCAGAATACGGCTGTCAGAGGCCTCATACAGGACCTTGTGGAATTTCCCGTCCAGCTCGGTCACCTGTTCCGCCTTCTCTTCGCCCTTTTTCTGCAAATGAAACTCAGACAGCAAGAGCACCTCTTCCAATTCCTCGATCTGCTTCTCAGTGATATGCTCGGTCGCCCACCTGGCGCATACTCCTTCTAACATTGAACGGATCTTATAGATATCATAGACATCCTTCGGAGTGATCCCTGTCACATAAGCGCCCTTATTAGGTATGATGGTCACCAGGCCTTCAAGCTCCAACTGCCTCAATGCCTCCCGCACCGGAGTCCTGCTGACTCCTAATTCCTCGCCGATAGTGATCTCCCGGAGCTCCTCATGCTCCTTGTAGACTCCCGACAGAATGTCTTCTCTGAGCTTTTGAAATACTCTCCCCCGCAGCGAACGGTCATGATACTCTTCCATTCCTTCTTACCCTTTCCGTCCTTTCCTTCTTAATCTCAGCCGGATACTGATACTTTACAGATGCTAGTACACCGAATAATAAGTAACCAGCCATATAACTTGCCTGATTTTCCATCTGCGTCGTTGGTCTACACTCCGTT
>ERZ808046.277-NODE-277-length-58998-cov-19.197977_pt1 | contig 58998 bp, 58 predicted proteins | sample MGYA00380196_ERZ808046 | MGnify/ENA primary metagenome ERZ808046 (study PRJEB31490, sample SAMN06133421) | mouse gut metagenome | isolation source: Z6_2 | host: mice | place: China: Chengdu | collected 2015-05 ... | reverse complement strand
CACCGTCGGTTCGTAGACGCACAGCTGACACGAATATCAAGCACTATTACTTCAAGATTAATGCAATGATGTACTAGTCCGCAGGGATTGCTTCAAATATGAGGAAAAATTATGAAATCAGTAGCGGAACTATTGAATTATAAACAAAAGAATAAAGATATGGATGAGTTCATCAAGGTGCCCATGTCTGAAAAGCTGGCGTACTGTTTCGGCGACCCGGCTCTGACGCTGATGTACACGATGACGACGACACTGTTGATCTACTTCTATACCAATGTGGTCGGCATATCCGCCGGTTCTGTGGGGATGATCATGCTGGTGTCCCGTGTATTCGACGGATTCTCGGATGTGCTGATGGGGACCATCATCGATCGGACTCACTCCAAATACGGGAAATCAAGGATATGGATACTGAGGCTTGCGGTGCCCTATGCATTGGCTGCTATCGTGCTCTTTACGATGCCGGGCATGGGGCCGAAGGGCAAGGTCGTCTATGCCTTTGTGACCTATAATATCATGAATACCGTTGTGTATACGGCGATCAGCCAGCCGTTCCATGCGCTGGGATCGCTGATGAGCCGTGACAGGAGAGAGCGGGATGTGATCTGCAATATCCGTATGATCCTGTCTATTACGGCAAGTATGGTCATTACGGCATTTACGCTGCCTCTGATCAATAAGGTTGCGGCGCTGATCGGCAATGAGCAGGCAGCGTGGATTCTTGTAACGGCCGTATACGCAGTTATCTCCGTATTCGTACTGCTGAATACCTACGCGACCTGTACGGAACGGGTGCAGACGGCGCAGAAGAGCAAGGATAATATTCCGTTCTGGACGGCGCTTAAGGCCACGGTAAGCAATCCGTATTTCCTGATCGCGTTGGGTCTGATGCTGTTCTATACGGTATATCAGATCATTATCGGAACGGATCTTACTTATTACTGTCAATATGTGTTAAATGATGTTGATCTTGTTATGCCGCTGTCAGCATCCGAGAAGATCGCGACGATCGTCGGGATCGCTTTGCTTCCGAAGCTGCTTCCGAAGTTCGGGAAACGGAACCTGATCTGTGCGGGCTGTATCCTTGGTGTTGCCGGACAGCTTCTGTTCCTGATGAATATTACCAGTATACCTCTGGGAGTCCTCACCTGTATCATGAGGGGATTCGGAATCGCCCCGTTCTACGGGGTGCAGTATTCTCTTCCAAGCGACGCCATAGAATACGGACAGTGGAAGACAGGGCTTCGTATCGAAGGGCTGATGTTCTCATCCATGAGTATGGGGCAGAAGGCAGGATCAGGCTTCACATCTGCAATAATGGGAAGTATTCTGTCCTGGGCGGCATTCGACGGATTGAAGGCCACGGCGGCAGAGCAGACGGCTGAGGCGATCGCGGTGATCAAGGGCTTCTACCTGTATGTGCCGATCGCGATCTGGCTGCTCATGTTCCTGATCGCGTTATGCTACAGGCTTGATAAGAAATATGATCAGATGATGAGAGAGCTGATCGCAAGAGAAGGCAAAGCAGACGCCGAAGTGCCTGAACTGGCGGATGACTTGGATTCGGCACAGCATGGCGGTTTGGCAGGCGAGTCAGGTAAGTACAGCAATCAGATCAATATAGCCATCGGCCGTCTCTACGGTGCAAGCGGAAGGAAGATTGCGGAGGCATTGGCAAAGGAGCTTAAGTGCCGGGTATATGACAGGCAGATCATCTGTATGCTGGGGGAAAGATTCGGTATGGAATCTGCCAGTATTGAGAATCTCCAGAAATATCTGGATTCCTATAATGAAGGAGAGACACTGACATTTTCCCCGTATTCCATGCCGGGCGCGGGAGTTGCGGAAGATGTTGTGGATACCAGAGTATTCGAGGAGCAGAGCAGGCTGATCCTGAAGCTCGCGAAGAAAGAGCCGGGGATCTTCCTTGGACGGTGCGCGAACTTCGTATTGGCCAAGCTGCCGCACACGTATTCATTCTTTATCTATGCGGATGACGATTACAGGGAAAAAGAAGGGCAGGAATATTATCAGGGTCAGACGCTTGCAGAACTTAAGGAACGTGACGAGAAGAGGAATGAATATTATCTGCGGTATACGGGAACGAAAAGAAACGATCCGAAATGTTATGATATGGTCGTCAATGTAGGCAAGACAGGAGTTGAGGGCGCCGTGCAGATGATCCTTGACTATGTAAGGAAAAAAGAACAACAGATATAGAAGAGATATGACAGGCGGAAGGTCATTTTTCCCGGTTTTTCTGAGATATCAGCATCTCCCTTATTGACTCTGCTATGGTAAAATGATAAAATAGCGGAACAGGTGATGATAAATAGTAATCAGGCGGGAAAGGACTGCTTATGGGTAAATTGGCATTCAAGACATTGCGTGAAAATGTATCAGAAGAGATTCGGCTTAAGATCCTGAATCAGGAGTTGACTCCGGGAATGAGGATCATTGAGCAGGATCTCTCGGATGAGCTGGGAGTGAGCAGGGGTCCGATACGGGAAGCCCTTCGGCAGTTGGAGCAGGAGGGAATGGTTGAATATACCAGGAATGTGGGATGTTCTGTGCGAGAGATTACCATACAGGATATCTATGAGACATATCTGCTCCGTTCGAATTATGAGATGATCGCTGTCCGCCTGTATGAAGCGCAGTTCACGGACGAAGAGATCGCAAGGATGGAAGAAGCTCTGGAATTGATGAAGAATCTGACCATAGAGAATTATAGCAAGTTAGTTTCCTATGGGTGCATGTTTCACGGGGTCATTATAGAGAAAGCAGGTCTTGCACGCCTTAAGAAAGCATGGCAGGATCAGGAATACGGCGAGATCATAAGCTGTAACGCGGGATTTGTGGACAAGCAGACGGTCCTGGAGAGACAATATCCGATCCACAGAGAATTGGTCGATATCTGTAAGACCCGGGATGTTGAGGCTATCTGCAACGCGATTTCAGATCACTATATGCTGACGATCAAACGGCTTAAGAGTGAGGAGCAGGAATGATAAATTGAAAAAATATTGACAGAAGCGTGATGGATGGTATATATTAGAAACAAATAAAAGGGAGTAACTTGCGTCTTAAGAGGATTATTCCCGCGAAGCAGCCATGCCTGCGTGGATATTTGGCTGCTGCTGAGGGCTTTGGATCCGGGGCGTTTACGATGTCGTCAGTACGATGGCCGGTACAGCAGTCATCCGTATCGTAATGAAATGGTGAGACTTTTATTGCATATTTTCATATGCAATAGGGGTCTCTTTTTGTATTCAAATATACCCAATATGGGAATGCTAAAACCAGGAGACTTCTATACACAGTATATTTCTGAAAAAGTGAGAAGAAAGAGAGGAAATGTATATGCTGACGAGTGAACAGGCAAGAAAGAATCAAGAGCGGTACGGATACAATGAGCTGGCAGAGGGGAAGAAGAAGAGTGTTTTACAGATATTTCTGGAGCAATTCAAGGATTTTCTTGTGATCATCCTTATTATTGCAGCGGTGGTATCAGGATTCCTGGGGGACGCCGAGAGTGCGGCAGTGATCTTCGTGGTGATCACAATGAATGCGGTCCTTGGTACGGTGCAGACGGTTAAGGCAGAACAGTCTCTAAACGGATTAAAGAAGCTGTCGGCGCCTGCCGCGAAGGTGGTGAGGGACGGGACGCTGGTGCAGATTCCCGCCAGGGAGGTTACGATCGGTGATGAAGTGGTGATCGAAGCGGGAGACTGTATCCCTGCGGATGGGCAGCTGCTTAGCTGTGCAAGCCTTAAGACGGACGAGAGCGCCCTGACAGGAGAGTGTCTTCCTGTGGAGAAATCGTTAGAGGATGTACCCGCAGACGCAGCGATCGGAGATCAGACGAACAGGGTATTCTCGGGAAGTTTTGTCACTTACGGGAGAGGCACCTGCGTAGTGACGGCGATCGGGATGGAGACAGAGGTCGGCAGGATCGCCAGACTGATCAAGACCGCATCGGAAAAACGGACCCCGCTCCAGGTGAGTCTGGATGAATTCGGCAAGAAATTATCGGTCATCATACTGGTCTTCTGCGGGCTTCTCTTTGGGATGAATATTCTGCGCGGCGGTTCTGCGGTGGACGCGTTTTTATTCGCGGTAGCGCTTGCGGTAGCGGCGATTCCCGAGGCGCTGAGCTCTATCGTCACGATCGTGCTGTCCTTCGGAACGCAGAAGATGGCAAAAGAGCATGCGATCGTGAGGAAGCTTCAGGCTGTGGAAGGACTTGGCAGCGTGTCGGTCATTTGCTCGGATAAGACAGGGACGCTGACACAGAATAAGATGACGGCAGAGTATTACTATGTGGATGGAAGGCGGATACCGGCCGAAGAGATTGACCTTAACAGCCGCAGTCAAGAGCTGCTTCTTCGCTTCAGTATCCTTTGCAACGATTCTACGAATGAGGACGGGGCAGAGATCGGAGATCCGACAGAGACGGCGCTGATCAATCTGGCGCAGCAGCTTGGGGTAAATGTGGCGGAGGTGAGACGGCGTTACCCAAGGCTTTCGGAGCTGCCTTTTGACAGTGACAGGAAGCGGATGTCTACGGTGCACAGGATGCGGCTGCCGGAGGATGACGGCAAAGAGCAGACAGATATTAATTGTAAGCGGAATGTTGCGGTCGTAAAGGGCGCTGTGGATATGTTATTGGACCGGATGGCCGGAATCACTCAGGAAGACAGAGATGAGATAGAGCGGCAGAATTTGGAATTCTCCCGAGACGGCCTGCGTGTCCTTGCATTTGCCTATAAGGAGCTTGATGGGGAGCGGGAGATATCCCTGGAGGATGAAGAAGATCTGACGTTTTTGGGGCTGATCGCTATGATGGACCCGCCGCGGGAGGAATCGAAGGAGGCTGTCGGCAGATGCATCCAGGCGGGCATCAAGCCGGTTATGATCACGGGCGACCATAAGGTGACGGCGGCGGCGATCGCGAAACGGATCGGTATACTCAAGGATGATTCAGAGGCCTGCGAGGGCGCTGTTATTGAGAATATGACGGACCAGGAGCTTCAGGAGTTCGTGGAGGGAATCTCGGTGTACGCCAGAGTATCCCCGGAGCACAAGATACGGATCGTGCGTGCATGGCAGGATAAGGGAAATATCGTGGCAATGACAGGGGACGGCGTCAATGACGCACCGGCGCTTAAGCAGGCGGATATCGGCGTCGCCATGGGTATCACGGGAAGCGAGGTATCGAAAGATGCAGCTGCCATGGTGCTGACGGATGATAATTTTGCTACGATCATCAAGGCGGTGGAGAATGGAAGGAATATTTACCAGAATATCAAGAATGCGATCCAGTTCTTGTTATCAGGTAATTTTGCCGCGATCCTGGCGGTATTATTCGCTTCTGTCGCGGGACTTCCGGTGCCGTTCGAGCCTGTGCATCTGCTCTTTATCAATCTTCTGACAGACAGCCTTCCGGCAATTGCGCTGGGACTTGAACCGCACAGGGCGGAGGTTATGGAACAGAAGCCAAGGGCTATGAAGGAGTCCATCCTGACGAAAGATTATCTGCTGTGTATCGGGACGGAAGGATTATGTATCGGGGCGTTGACGGTGATTGCATTTTTGATCGGATACCGGACCGGTGATGCAAAGATTGCGGGTACGATGGCATTCGGGACATTATGCCTGAGCCGTCTGGTGCATGGCTTCAACTGTAAATCATCCAGACCGGTTGTATTTTCACCGGCAATATGTAATAATGTGTATTTAATAGGTGCATTTCTTGTGGGTGCGGCGCTGATCACGGGGGTTCTTCTCCTTCCGGGGCTGCATGGGATATTCAAGGTGGCCGGCCTGAGTTCGGGACGGTTGTTAACAATGTACGCACTGGCGTTTTTGAATCTGCCGGTGATACAGTTTCTTAAATTGATGAAAAATTAGTATATGATTGTACTGGTGCGGAGGTTTGTATGGAATTAAGTAATGAGACGGTGAGGAAGATCAGAGGTTTGATCGTATTTACGGCGCTGACTACGGCGTGCCTGTGGAAATATGATGTTGTGGTGGGGGCTTTGGCCTTTGTGTTTCACATTATATTTCCCTTTGTTCTTGGAGGTGCGATCGCGTTCGTGCTGAATGTGCCGATGAATTTTGTGCAGCGCCATCTGTTTGACGAGGGTAAGATGAAGGGCAGGAAATATATGTGTAAGATCGCCCGTCCGGTCAGTATGCTGATCGTGGTATTCGGCGTGATTGGGATCGTGGCGGTTGTGATGTTTGTGCTGATTCCGCAGTTGGGTACTACGTTTGCCAATCTGGGTACGAGTATTCAGGAGTTCATCCCCAAAGTGCAGGAATGGGCAGAGGATATATTTCACAATAACAAGGATATTATGGATTGGGTGAACGATCTTGAATTCGATTGGAATAAGATCATGGAAGCGGGGCTTGACTTCTTCAAGAACGGCGCCGGAAGCGTGCTGGACTCAACGATCACGGCGGCGAAAAGTATCGTAAGCGCGATTACGACGTTCTTCATTGCGTTTGTATTCGCAATCTATATCCTGCTTCAGAAGGAGAAGCTGGGGCTGCAGGCGAAGAAGGTGCTGTTCGCATTTGTCAGGAGAGGGCGCGGAGAGGCTGCGCTTGAGGTGCTGTCCCTGACTTACAATACATTTTCAAGCTTTCTCACCGGGCAGTGTGTGGAGGCGATCATATTGGGAACTATGTTCGTGGTCTCCATGGCGGTATTGCAGCTTCCGTATGCACTGCTTGTGGGGATCGTGATCGCATTTACCGCATTGATCCCGATATTCGGCGCGTTCATAGGCTGTGGGGTGGGCGTATTCCTGATCTTTATCGAGGATCCGGTGAAGGCGCTGATATTCGTGATCCTCTTCCTTGTGCTGCAGCAGGTGGAGGGGAATCTGATCTATCCTCATGTTGTAGGAGGGTCGGTGGGACTGCCTTCGATCTGGGTGCTGGCGGCGGTCAGTCTGGGCGGCAGCCTGATGGGCGTGGTAGGAATGCTGATATTTATTCCGGTTGTGTCAGTGATCTACGCGCTGTTCAGGGAGGTTGTGTACTTAAAATTAAAGCAGAGGGAGATAACGCCGGAAGAGGTGGAGAAGATATAGATGACGGCGGGATAGGAAGAAGGAGCTATGATAAGCATGGCTCCTTCTTCTGTTTCAAAAAAAATCATCACAGGGGCCTATGTCTTCTATCGTTGGGTACAATTTATATCTTATGAAACAGCCGAATGGCCATAATGGGATGCTCTAGGGTATAGATTTTTGAGTAAGTATTGTTGTCGCTATTCACACCTGATTTTTATAAGTTCATTTTTTGTAGGATATAATGTTTTTAGTACCTCTTAATCATCAAGCTATGCAACCTTTGTATAATTGATTACCGAGATCTCCTGCATAAGCTGTTTGGCTGTGTTCACTAACTTCTCTAACTGTCGTGCTGTTTCATTTGAATAATATTTTGCGCCGCACTGCTCACACTCTTCACAGGGGACATTTTTCACGATAATCACACATCCCTTATAATTTACTACATGGGTCGTGGTAGATTCGATTAAATCATTACATTTACAATACATACACATCTATTTATTCCTCCTTGTCTTTAAATCTTCCATAAACTTTATGGTATTTGGATAATATGCTGTTATGATATACAATACTTCTCCATCTGAACCAACGACGGTATGCAATACCTTATGATTGATACTATACCCAAATATCAAACAGCTTGGATGTGGAAAATCATCAGGATAATCTTCTATAATTTCACCTGACATAATACAGTTACCAACATCATCTATGCTTATATCTCTTTCCTGCATACGTTCAAGGCAGAGCGTAGACCATTTTATTTTTTCAATACGGTATAGGCTCTGGATAATTTCTATATTCATTTTGCTTCTCCTTTTATTCGGAAATGGGGAATGCTCTTTTTTGCGCATTGCGCTTTTTTGCCGCTAATCGAAATGCTTTTTCCATTACAGGCGTAAGTTCGGGGGAATCCTCATCATAGACTATAGGCTTTTCTTTTGCCTTTTCTATCATAGATTTCTCGTGTTCTGTTATTTTTTCATTTCCCTTTAATTTATATGTTACCATAATAAGCACTCCTTATATTTGAAGATATGAATATTTATAACTTATCTATTTCCTTTAAATCTTCATCAGTTACAGGTACGCCATGTTTTTGATAATCTTCCATCTGGTCGCCGTAAGCAGAGAGGATATCTACAAGATTGAATAATATTTTCTCTGATAAATCCTTGCCGCCGCTCTGGTTCTTTAATGTTTGCTTTGGCACATTCATTCGGGAAGATATGGTTACTGGATTAATACCCAGTTTTTCTATCTCTTTCAAATATCCTATTACAGTTTTCAATTTTCCTAAATCAGCTATTTTACCATTTTCAACCTGTTCTAATACTTTTGCTATACCATGCTTTTTGCAACTGCTTCAATAACCTTTTTCAAGTGTTCTTTTTTGTTTTTTGTGTATCCGCTGTTATCTATAATATTCATTGCACGGTCATACGTTACATATAAACCTTTACCCGTCAGTCTATTGTCATAATAGTCTAATACATATCGTTCGACTTTTGGTGTCACTAAATACTGTAATTCTCTGCCCTTTAAGCCAAATTTTTCATCAGATAATGTTATTTCGTCCTCTGGTATGTCAAGTTCATCATCGTCGTAATAGTTACGCTCATAAGACTTTTGCCGCAAGGTGTAACCTTTATCAATGAGTGCTAAATACTATTGATTCATTGTATAAAGGTCATATGTAAAATCAATTCTAGCGGCTTTAAAAGAATTTGATTTAAGCCATTTCCTGTTTGGTCCTTTCTTTTTATTAAGCCATGCTTCATTCTTTTCAATATTACAATCTTCGACATCTCCCCAGCATTCATCAAAGCACCATTCTGAGTGAGGTTCTAAACATGGAATGTGGGCTGTATTTATAGATAAGGAAATCATGTAATAATGTGTGAGGCCGCTGTCCTCTTGTTTTTCTGTTTTGACTTCTTTCCGCTTGAATTTAGATAATCGAATTGCGGAAAAACCTTTGTCAGCGTAGGCTGTAGTAAAATAATAGTAACCATAGCATCTAAGTTTTAAAGAAGCAATGATTTTATTAAATGTATCTTTTGAAATCATTTTTGATAATTCAAATGTATGTACTATTTCTTTTTCCTCCGTAAGAGTATAGAATAATCATATCACATAATATTAAATAAAGCACGTGTTATTCTGACTAGATGTCTGTTAAAACTATCCGTATCTTTAGTGGTCTAACTACCAATAAACCTAATATTTACGAGGCTTACAGCGCACGTACAACACTTACCCCCCATCTTACTGCCTAACGGCGTACCTATAAATATATCTATCTTACTAAGACTTTACTATGCTATATCTTACATGTTTTTTATATCAGTTGTTCATACCTCTGGAAATCCCCTGTTTTTAGGCAAAAAAAGAGGACAGACAACAACTTGTCCATCCTCTAAAAACCATTATATTATGCCGTTTCCATCTTAGCCGAAGTATCTCTTAAGAAGTCCCTCAAACGCCTTACCATGTCTAGCCTCGTCTCTTGCCATCTCATGAACTGTATCGTGGATCGCATCCAGGTTCGCAGCCTTAGCTCTCTTAGCCAGATCAAACTTACCAGCTGTTGCGCCGTTCTCAGCGTCAACTCTCATCTCAAGATTCTTCTTGGTGCTGTCTGTTACAACTTCGCCAAGCAGCTCAGCGAACTTAGCAGCATGCTCAGCCTCTTCGTAAGCAGCCTTCTCCCAGTATAAACCGATCTCTGGATATCCTTCTCTATGAGCAACTCTGGCCATTGCAAGATACATACCAACCTCTGAGCACTCGCCCTCGAAGTTAGCGCGAAGATCAGCAACGATGTCCTCGCTGACACCCTTAGCAACGCCGACAACGTGCTCTGCAGCCCATGTCTTCTCGCCGGCCTGCTCTTTGAACTTATCTGCGCCAACGCCGCATACAGGACATTTCTCCGGTGCTGCATCTCCCTCGTGAACATAGCCGCATACTGTACATACAAATTTTTTCATAGCAAATCTCTCCTTTTCTTATTCAAATAATATATTCAATATCAGTAATAGTTACTAATATTAAATTAACACAAGTAAAACAAATTGTCAATGATTATTTTATCTCATTTTGGGATTTTTATCCAGACAATTTTTATTCAGACAATTTTTACAGGTTCCATAGAACAGAATTGTGTGTGAGTCAACGGTCCCGTCAAAATGCTGTCCGGCAAGGTCATTAATGGATTGGATGTGCTGTTCATCCAGTTCCAGGTCGTATACTCTTTTGCAATCTCTGCAGATCACATGGTAATGAAGATCGGTTCTGCCGTCAAAGCGGTCGCCGCCGTCGGGAGTAGAGATCTTGATGGCTTCCCCTTTATCTGCAAGCAGATTCAGATTACGGTATACCGTACCGAGGCTGATGTTCGGAAATGCTTCTCTTATATGAAGATACACCGTATCAGCAGTGGGATGCTCTGTGGTATGACATAGATACTCTTTGATAGCAGCGCGCTGCCGGCTGTATTTTAAATTAGCCATCTGTGTGTCCCTCCTAAATAATGATAATAGTTATTAAAATTATTATAGAATGACCTGTGCCATCTGTCAACGAATAATTTTAAAATGTAACAATTTGTAATAAATATAATTGCAGGTTGTGTATTATTTTTATATATAACCATATAATATGACGAAAATATTATGTATAAACAGGGTTGACACTGGGAAAAACGATGATATAATAATAGCGTAACATATGTAACAATTCTGTAATATTTACAAAAGATAAGAAAACATAAAGGAGGGAGTTTATGGATTCTATTCTTAAAAAAGGATTGTTCCTAGTTACTACAGCAGGAGCTATAACAGCATTTCCGGCTACGGCATATGCTATTGATACAGACACCGAAGACGTAATGCCGCAGACGGGGATCGAAGAGGTACTGAATAACTGCTACGTCGCAGACAAAGAGATCGAGGTAGAAGATTATCTGGTGCCGACAGAGAAGGGTGAGTATTTAGATATGGCGTTTGCCGATGTCCAGTCGTTTCTCTATATCAGAAGCGAGCCGACGACGGACAGTGAGTGGGTGGGAAAGTTATATCCCGATTATGCCGCAAAGATTCTTGGACCGGTAGGAGAGTGGACGAAGGTAGAGTCCGGCGAAGTGACTGGCTATGTGTATTCTGAATACATTATAATAGGAAACAGCGCAGAGCAGAAGGCACAGGAAATGGTGCAGGATTCAGAAAATGATAGTCCGGAAGAGGTGTTTACTTACGCCGAGTCCAAGGAAGAGGAGGAGGCCAGGATTGCTGCAGAGGCGGCAGAAGCAGCGGCGCGTGCCCAGGAAGAGGCGGCGGCGAAGGCCGGAACGGGACAGGCGATCGTAGATTATGCATGCCAGTTTATCGGCAATCCTTATGTGTGGGGTGGGACAAGCCTGACGAACGGAGCGGATTGTTCAGGGTTTGTTCAGTCGGTATTCGCACATTTCGGCATCAGTCTTCCGCGTACTACATGGGATATGGAGAATGTGGGAACTCCTGTCAGCTATGATCAGGCGATCCCAGGCGACATTATTCTCTATAACGGACACGTAGGCATCTATATGGGAAACGGACAGATCGTGAATGCGATCAACAGTTCAAGAGGGATCGGGATCTTACCTGCCACTTACACAAGTATTGTTACGGTCAGAAGATTAGTCTAGTGTACAAATTGTTCAAAAATGTAAAAATATGTAAAAAAATGGAAAATATAATTTTCCAAGTTTTCCACAATAAAATAGCCAAAAAAGGTGGAAAAATAAGTGTTTTCAAGTTTTATCCACATTTTCCACATTAAAAGTGGCGAATTTGGTGGATTACTCGGGATAAAGAAAAGAACGAACGTTTTGTGTAGATATCATAAAAATGGATTTTTGTCGAAAAAAAGAGAAAAACAGGTTGACATTTAAGTATTCAAATATTGAGAAGAAATTCATTGAAAATGTTTACACAATGATAAAAAGCGATTATAATGGAAACACTGAAGAGAAAAGGAGGCGTTATGATGGCATATGTTTCTAAAGACATGACATTTGGTCAGCTGTTGGAAGAGTATTATGAGAAGTGCCCGAAGATCGTAGAAGTATTGATGGAAGCCGGGATGGGATGTATCGGATGTCCGCATTCCCAGATGGAGTCTATAGAGGACGGCGCAATGGGGCATGGCATAGACCCGGATCTGTTGATTGAGAAGCTGAATGCAACGATCGGTGCAGCATTAAGTGCTTAATTGATGCTTAGATTAAGAGATTAGTATGTAAGAATAGTCAAAGACCCCGCTGCAAGTAACGGGGGTATTTGACCCTCGCGGCAGTCGCCAAATGTGCATGCAAGCATGCCCGCTTGGCTCGCTGCCCGCGGGAATAAAACGGGGCGGTCAGGAGAAGGATTCCTGGCCGCCCTGTTCTATTCCCGCGAAGCTGCAAGCCAAGCGGGCATACTTACATATGCTATATCTGTGCAAGCTGTTGTACCGCATCTGTAGACAGAAGCATCTCACAGTGCTCTTCAAGAAATGCCAGGATCGCTCCGGAGGACGTCTCCAGGGAGCCGTATTCTGACAGCATATTGCAGATACGGTTAAAATCGTTGATCGTGTGCTCTGACTGTGTCAGCGCCAGGATATATACGTCTTCTTCGCTGTCTTTATACAGGGTGTTGGAACCTGAGTAGATCGTGCTCAGAAGCCGGGCTGCCTTCAAAACGCTGTTCATCGTTGGGAATGAAAACAGGCGCAGAACGTTCTTGGGCTGTTCTGCGGGGGGTTCTTCTTTTCCGTCCGATGCAATGGAATTACTGAATTTTTCCTTTACCTTATCGAGTAATTCAAGTAATGTATCGGCGCCTTCCAGCTTGCTTGGGGGTTCCTTCTTCGGGGAATCCCAATCTCCGCCTGGCGACGGTGCAAATTTAGAAAAGCGTGTATCGAGTTCTTCGGGATCCTCGACCTTAGTAATTATCAGCACAATTGAATCGGAAGAAGCCGGAATTGCCTCGATCATAAGCGGCAGGTCTTCTGCCTCAAATCCAAATTCAAAGGCCGCTTGTTGCATCATGTCGCGGAAAAGTGACTTAGCTTTTTCGGTTCCATAGGCCAGTTCGCTTAGCTGAAGATGTCGGGCAGCAAGATCGGCACGAGTCAGGGTGCAGCGAATCTGATTGTCGTTCAATTTTTCAATCTTCATAATCATCACTTCCTTCCTACTGTAGTATAGCATAGAAAACCTTGAATGTTCAATAAAATAAGTCATAAAATAAGTATTAATTTAAAAAAATGCTTGCATAGAGAATTTTAATCGGCTATAATAACATTAATTAGAAGATAGTTTTCCCGGGTAACTACGTTCTTAGAACAAAGGAGGGAGAATTTCTTACATTTATTTTTTATTACATCTCTTAGATATGAATCTATGAACCTATCAGAAACAAATCGGAGAAATATCAGAAAGAAGCCGTTTCAGGCAGATTTTCACATGAACTGTTAACGAAGCATTAGAGTGTCAGGACTATCTTCTATTTATATTGTACATTGAAGCTGCAGCGTATAGGGATATTGTATCACGGCATTTCCTTTTGAAAATAATATGCAGTCGCAGCCGTAGTTATCCTCTGGCATGGATTTGGAGGTCAGATTTGGAGGAGGAAGCCCGTTTACAGAAGATGTTCAATGAATTGACAGGATACGAGAAGAAACAGATAGACCTTAAGATTAACGGAATACCGGCAAGTCCCATGCAGATTGTCAGAGCGCACGGCATACATGAGGAATCGGTATATATGAGAGATTACGTGCTGAATGAGAATGGCGATATCAAAGCGCTGTGGTTTAACAGTATTAACAGTAATTAAATTAGTGCTTGGAGATTGTAAATACCCCGTTACCATGTAAAAAACGAGAAAATGTCGAAATAAGTAATGACGAGTGTCGCGGGTTTTGTTATAATAGGGTCGAGTAGGAGGTGCAGCATGGAACAAAAAGACAAAAGGAGCCGCACAACTTCAGACCGTACATGGAACACAGAGGCGACAAGCTCAGGGAATATTGGAGAGGCAGGGAGAAGGCCAGGTCATACTCCGGATATGCGCCGGATAAGAGATATAGAACCCGGTAAGACGTCGGTATCAGGAAGTTCAAGGACGGAAGGGCCTGAGATCAGGAGACGCCCGGCGGCAGCCCCAAGGCAAGAAGGGGCCGAGGCAAGGCGGCGTCAGATTGCGGGAAGCTCCGGGGAAGAAGGGGCCGAGGCAAGGCGGCGTCAGATAATGGGAAACTCCGGGGAAGAAGGGGTCGAAAGCAGAAGACGGAAGGCGCCGGGAAGACCGGAGGGGAACAGAGGTCAGGCATCGTCAGCCAGGGTGCGGCAGGAGAGACCGGGACAAGGGATCAAGAACCGCAGTCCGCAGAGGAACGGGATGAACAGGCCGCCGGCCAGAAAGCAGCAGTCCAGACGGAAGAGAAAGAGGAATCTGATCGTTAAATCAGCATTGATCGTGATGCTGGTGATCGCGGCAATTGTAGGTGCATTTTTATGGAAGAAATATAGTCCTTCTAAAAAAGAATATGATTTAAAAAAATATTATGGGATTGAGAATGAAGGACAGCTAGCAGTTATTGTAGATGATCAGGTTGCAGAACCCCATGGGATGATTGCGGACGGCAAGGCTTATGTTCAGTATGAGATCGTGAGAGACTATATCAATGATCGGTTTTACTGGGATCCGAATGAGAATGTTCTTCTGTATACGCTTCCGAAGGATATGGTTACAGTAGAGGTTGGAAGTAAGGATTATTCTGTATCCAAGGAGAAGAAGAGCGAAGACTACGTCATTCTTAAAACAGAAGGAAGCACAGCATATATCGCACTGGATTTTATCCAGCAGTATACGAATATCGAATATGAATTATACAACGAACCGAATCGCGTTATGATCGTCAGTGATTGGGGCGAGAAGACCGTCGCTGCGGTGAAGAAGAATACCCAGATTCGCTATCAGGGCGGAGTGAAGAGCCCGGTTCTGACCCAGGTCAAGAAGAAGGATGAGGTTACGATCATAGAGAGTGAGGAGAACTGGAAGAAAGTCCGTACGAAGGATGGATTTATCGGATATATTAAGAACAGTGCGCTCAGAAAAGAAGAGAAAAAGACGATCTCCAGAGCATTTGACGAACAGGAATTCACCAATATCCGAAAGGAATACACCATTAACATGGCATGGCACAACGTGACCAACAGTGACGCGAATAATAGTGTGCTGCAGAGAATTGCAGAGAGCAAGGGTCTTACGACGATTGCGCCGACGTGGTTCCATGTGAAGGATACAGACGGTAATATGGATTCGATCGCGTCTGCTGATTATGTCAATTACGCTCATCAGTCTAATATTGAAGTGTGGGCGGCGATCCGTGACTTTGACGGAGGGATCAATTCATATGAGGAATCTTTGGAGATGCTGAGGTATACGTCCAGAAGAGAGAATTTGATCAATCAGTTGATTTCGGAGGCGCTTCGTGTAGGAGTTGACGGGATCAATGTGGACTTTGAGAAGATTTCCGAAGAATGCGGAGAGCATTATATACAGTTTATCCGTGAATTATCGGTAAGATGCCGGCAAAACGGGATCGTACTGTCTATTGATAATTACGTGCCGAAGGGCTATAATATGCAGTATAACCGCAAGGAGCAGGGGATAGTTGCGGATTATGTTATCATCATGGGTTATGATGAGCATTATGCGGGATCGCCTGTGGCGGGTCCGGTGTCTTCGTATAATTTTGTCAAAGAAGGAATCGAAGAGACTCTGAAGGAAGTGCCCGCGGAAAAGGTAATCAGCGGAATTCCATTCTTTACCAGGTTATGGGAGGAAGTGCCTAAGACAGAGGAAGAGCTGTCCAGTCAGGCGGGAACGGAAGAAGCGCAGTATACTACGAAGGTTACCAGCCAGGCGTTTGATATGAATACAGCCAAGACGAAGCTTGCGGAAGCAGGTATTGAGACGACTTGGGATGATAATGCCAAGCAGAATTACGCAACATGGGTTGTGGAGAGCACAACTTTTGAGATGTGGCTGGAGGACGAACAGTCTATTGAGCCCAAGCTTAAGCTTATGAAGGAGCATAAGCTTGCCGGTACAGCGGCGTGGGCGCTGGGATACGAGAACGGAGAGATCTGGAATCTGATCCAGAAGTATGTTAACTAAACAAATTATTCATCACATATAAATACCTTCTGCAGTCATATATTGGATATAGGTAACAGCTTAGACAGGGCAGCTTGTCTGAAATGTTATATATAGACTGTCAGGAGGTATTTTTTTGCGTAAAAAAGTAGAATTGATACTTTTGATCCTGCTGCTTGCCGGTCTGGTGGCTGTCAGCAGAAATCTGGGAGAGTATGTGTCAAGCGGCAAGGTGAAGCTGTCAAAGAAGACGGTAGTTATAGATCCCGGGCACGGCGGTGCAGACCCAGGAAAGATCGGAGTAAACGACGCGAAGGAAAAAGAGATCAATCTGCAGATTGCAGAAGAGGTAAAGGAGCTGTTAGAGGATAAGGGGATTAAGGTGATAATGACAAGAAAAGAGGATAAGATGCTCTCGGAAGGTAGTACGGGAAGCCGCAAGGTACAGGATATGAAAGAGAGGGTGAAGCTGATCAATGATACGGCGCCCGATCTTGCGGTCAGTATACACCAGAACAGTTACAGCGGAGCAGAGGTGCGCGGAGCGCAGGTGTTCTATTATACTCACTCTGCAGAAGGGGAGAAGCTGGCGGAAATCATGCAGAAAGCGCTGCTGTCTGTGGATAAGGAGAATCACCGTCAGGCGAAAGCGGACAGTACATACTATCTTCTCAGACGGACGGAGGTTCCTACGATCATTGTGGAATGCGGTTTCCTGAGTAATTATGAGGAAGCGGAGAAGCTGGTTACCAAGAAATATCAAAAGAAGGTGGCGAAAGCGATCGTGAAAGGAATCGAAACTTGTCTGGCTGATTAGAGTGTAGTATAATATATTCTATGAAGACAATAATAGAACAGATTGATATCAGACAAATGAATATGGATATAATAAGGAGAGCCGGAGAGATTCTAAGAGCCGGCGGTCTGACGGCATTTCCGACGGAGACGGTATACGGGCTTGGTGCGGATGCGCTGAATGAGCTGGCGGCGAAGAAAATATATGCCGCTAAGGGGAGACCGTCGGATAATCCGTTGATCGTGCATATTGCGGATATGGAGGCGCTTGGCAGGATTGCGGAGGATGTGCCTGAGCAGGCCAAGGCCGCCGCAGACGCATTCTGGCCGGGTCCGCTGACCATGATATTCAAGAAGACCGAAGCCGTGCCGCTTGGAACAACCGGAGGACTTGATACCGTGGCGGTCCGTATGCCGGATCATGAGGCGGCAAGGGAACTGATCCGGGCGGGAGGCGGGTATATCGCGGCGCCCAGCGCGAACACCTCCGGCCGGCCCAGCCCTACGACGGCGCAGCACGTGGAGGAAGATCTGGCCGGCCGGATCGATATGATCGTGGACGGAGGCGCCGTCGAGATCGGAGTGGAGTCAACGATTCTGGATATGACGGTAGAACCGCCGATGATACTCCGGCCGGGAGCGGTTACCAGAGAGATGTTGGAGGAAGTGATCGGCGAGGTTGCGGTGGACAAGACTCTGCTGGATTCCGTCAGCCATACAGCGCCCAAAGCGCCGGGGATGAAGTACCGTCATTATGCGCCGAAGGCAGAGCTGACGGTCGTAGAGGGAGAGACTGATCAGGTAATGTGTGTAATTGACCGTCTGGCAAGAGAGAAGATTGCCGGAGGGTTCAAGGTGGGGATCATTGCTGCGGAAGATACGGCCGGAAGATACGGAACAGGAGAGGTGAAGTGTATCGGAGCCAGAGGGGATGAAGCCGCCATTGCCAGTCATTTATACGGAATATTGCGGGACTTTGACAGTATCGGGACTGATTATATCTACAGTGAAGCATTTGGAAGAGAAGGGATCGGGACTGCGGTCATGAACCGTCTGCTGAAGGCAGCCGGGCAGCGCGTGATCGATGCAGGAGACTTTACCGGAAGGAGAGAGAAGAATGTCTAAGATACAGATTATGGATCATCCGTTGATCCGTCACAAGATTACCTATATCCGCCAGGAGGAGATAGGTTCGAAGGAATTCCGTGAGATCGTGAGCGAGATCGCGGCGCTGATGTGTTACGAGGCTTCCCGGGATCTGAAGCTTAAGAAGGTCAAGATAAAGACTCCGATCTGTGAGACCATCGGGGAGGAACTTAGCGGTAAGAAGATGGCAGTTGTGCCCATATTGCGGGCAGGACTTGGGATGGTGGACGGAATCCTTAAGATGATCCCGGCCGCGAAGGTCGGCCATATCGGACTGTACCGCGACCCGGATACCTATGAGCCTGTGGAATATTACTGCAAGCTGCCGGCAGACTGTGATGAGAGGGAAGTGTTCGTGGTAGACCCGATGCTGGCGACCGGCGGTTCCAGCGCAGCGGCAATACAGATGTTGAAGGACAAGGGAGTGAAGTATATCCGGTTCTTGTGTATCATTGCCGCGCCGGAGGGTGTTGAGCGGATGAAGGCAGAACACCCAGATGTAGATCTGTATATCGGGGCGTTGGACGAGTATCTTAATGAACACAAGTATATTGTTCCGGGGCTTGGAGATGCCGGCGACCGCATCTTCGGAACGAAATAAGCAATATCAGATGATCTTGGCCTGCCGCAGCAGAAACCGGTAGCGCAGCAGGGCTGCATTACCCATATAGATGTAAGAGTCGATCAGGTCAGGATCAGAGGCATTCTGGAAATTATTATAGGCATCTTCGATCTGTCGGCGCGCTGCGGCGATTTCCTCCATCAGGGTATTGGCCGCGGGGTCGTAAGACAGACGTTTGTAGATGTCTTCTTCTGTTGCGTTTCTTTGTTCAAATAATCTCATAATCCACCTCCGTAATAGTTTCCAAGTATAGTCTAGTATAGGCAGATTTTGTGAATAAAATACCCGGTATAAGGATATATATGGTATTAGAAAATAATCCCTTTTCTGTATTGGGGATTTGAATTGGAGGAAAATATGCCGGAACAAAGAGCTAATCTGCTGAGTAATTTTATTGTACGGGCGATCATAGGGTCTGCCATGATATTTTTTATCAATGAATTTCTGAGCGCACAGGGCATTTCTGTGCAGGTAGGACTTAATCCATGGACAATTTTGACATCAGGAGTCCTTGGAACTCCGGGGGTTGCGCTTCTTTACGGAATATCTTTTTATGGAATTTTGTGAGGGTTGCACAAAGATTGAGTATTTCTAAAAAAGGGGTGGACAAATTATGAGAGAGGGGTTTATAATCATCCTACAAGTTACGGATCTTGTAACTTGTATCTGATAGTTTCACATAGTTGATAGATTCATAAGGTTCTTACTATTCAAAAGATTTTAAAATTCCACAGATAAAATAATCAAGAGAAGATTAAGAGAAGATCAAAAAGTTTCAAGTTAATCTTATTTTCAAAGTATTCGATGCCATATCGGCGGCAATTCACAGAGTAAAATATTTAGTGATGAAGAAATACATTGATAGGAGGGGTATTATGTGAGCGGTAGAAGTCTGGTAATTTGCGACCAGGAAGAGGGATATGCGGCAGCGTTTGCTGTGTTTCTGACGAGGAAAAAGGAACTGGCATTTCAGGTGCAGGTGTGTGACAGTTTATCTCAGGTAACATCGGTGCTTGAAGAGCATCCCATTGATATTCTGCTGCTTGGAGGGAGTTATCCGGCAGGAGAGCGCGGAAAGCTGAAGGCGGGAAGTATATTCGTCCTTACAGAATCCTGCAATGTCAAGACGAACCCCAAAGAAATGGCAGTCTATAAGTATCAGTCGGGTGAGGCGATTCTTGCAGAGATCATCAGCAGTTGCAGCAGAGAAGATGAGGCAGGGGACTTGTATATCCGTTCGGTGAAGACCAGGAAGGCAAGGGTGATAGGTATATTTTCTCCGGTTCACCGGAGCGGGAAGACGAGTTATGGATTGAAATTAGGACAAGAGTTGGCAGCATCGGCCAATGTATTGTATCTCAATATGGAGCTGTACGGCGGAATCGGAGGATATTTCCCGGAGGAAGGGCATACTCTGGCAGATGCGCTGTATTATTCAAGGCAGGAGAACAAGAACCTTGGCTTGATCCTTACGACCTTGGTGAAGCATATGGGGGCGTTGGATTACTTGTTGCCGGTGCGGGTGTCCGAGGATATCAAATCGGTTCCGTTGGAAGAGTGGACAGGCATGATCCTGCAGATCGTGGAGCAGAGCATCTATGAGGTATTGATCCTGGATATAGACGAGGGACTTAAGGATGTATACGGGCTGCTTCGGCTCTGTACCGAGATCTGCGTACCGACGGCAAAGGATCCTGAGGCAAAAGCTAAGCTTCTGCAGATGGAAGGGGAGATGCATTTGCTTGGATTCGATGATGTCAGGAAGAAGATGAAGAAAAAGGAGCTGCTCATATGATGCGGTCGGAACAGCTCCATGCCAGGATACTTGAACGGATGGATATGACCAGAGAGGTTGAGGACGAGGAACTGACACAGCTGATCTATCATGTTCTTAAGGAGGCTTCTAAGGAGGAGTATCTGTCGCTTGATGAGAAGACGCTGCTTGGGAGGGAATTGTTCAATGCGTTTCGGAAGCTGGATCTTCTTCAGGAATTTCTGGAGGATGAGGCGATCACGGAGATCATGATCAACGGGACCCAGAACATATTCTATGAGAGGGACGGGAGAATATTCCGGTCGGATAAGCGGTTCCTGTCTAAGGATAAGCTGGAGGATGTGGTTCAGCAGATTGCGGCGGGATCAAACCGTCTGGTAAATGAAGCGTCGCCCATCGTCGATGCAAGGCTTTCAGACGGTTCCAGAGTTAATGTCGTTCTGGATCCGATCGCATTGGACGGACCGATCGTAACGATACGGAAGTTTTCCAAAGAGGCGATCACTATGGAACAGTTGATCGCATGGGGTTCTGTGAGTGATGAAGTATCAGGGTTTCTTGCCGGTCTGGTAGCTGCAGGTTACAACATCTTCATAAGCGGCGGGACTGGTTCTGGGAAGACCACATTCTTGAACGCATTGTCACAATTTATCCCTAAGACAGAGCGGATCATCACGATAGAGGACAATGCGGAGCTTAAGATCCAGGATGTACCGAATCTGGTAAGGCTTGAGGCAAGGAATGCGAATGTGGAAGGGACAGGCGCAGTTACGATACGCGACCTGATCAGATCGGCTCTTAGGATGAGGCCGGACCGGATAGTGGTAGGCGAGGTGCGCGGGGAAGAAGCGATCGATATGCTCCAGGCTTTGAATACCGGGCATGACGGTTCTCTAAGCACCGGCCATGCCAACAGCCCGAAGGATATGCTTAGCAGATTGGAGACAATGGTGCTGATGGGGATGGAACTGCCGCTTCCGGCGATTCAGAGGCAGATCGCCTCAGGTATAGATCTGATCGTTCATCTGGGAAGATTGAGAGACAGGAGCAGAAAGGTGCTGGAGGTTGCGGAGATATTGGGGTATCAGGAAGGCGAGATCAGGCTGCAGACCTTGTATAAATATGCGGAAACGGGGGAGAAGGATGGGAAGATACAGGGAGAGTGGAGAAGGCTTCAGGAGATCACACATAAGGGAAAGCTTCGGGCAGCAGGGAGTAATGTGTGAACAGAAGAATTGTTGGATGCAGGATATGACAAGGAAGGAGCATCTGTGGAATCTGGCCAGGGCAGCAGGCGTGACGGCTGTGACGGCCTGGCTGTATTACAGGTCCTTCTTGATGATTCTCCCGCTGCTGCCGCTTCTGGTCTGGCATCTGCGGATGATGGAGGAAGAGGGGGCGGGAAAGAAGGAGAAGGAATTTCAGATACAGTTCAAAGAAGCGATACAGGCAGTGTCTTCGGCGCTGAATACGGGTTATTCGGTTGAGAATGCATTTCGGGAAGCGCAGAAGGAACTGAAGCTGATCTATCCTGAAGGAGCAAGGATTTCTAAGGAATTGCTGATCATTACGCGGCAGCTGCAGATTCATGTGCCTCTGGAACAGGTACTCGAGGAATTCGGGGAGAGGATCCGGACAGAAGATGTGCAGAATTTTGTGACCGTATTCGCGGCAGCGAAGAAAAGCGGCGGCAATATGATTGCGATCATTCAGGATACGGTGAGGCAGATCAGTGATAAGATTGACGTGAAGAGGGAGATCGATACTATCCTGGCGTCAAAGAGGTATGAATTCAGGGTAATGTCGGCGGTTCCCTATGCTATTATCGGGTATATGTCCTTAAGCTTCCCGGAATTCATGGAGAGTTTATATGGGAATGTCCTGGGAATAGGGGTGATGACGGTATGTTTGGGAATCTATACGGGCGCGTATTATCTTGGTGTAAGGATGGTAAGGATCGAGGTGTAAAGGTGTTGGCGGTAAGTCTTATGCTGGCGGCAGGAGTGATTCTTCTGATCGCCGACTATCTGCATTCGGTCAGGGAGACGGATGGTATCATTCAAAGAAATGCATATGGACAGGGCAGCAGAACAGAGGAACTGGAGATTGCGATCAGGGGAGAAAAGGAGAGGATTCCGGCAAAGCTGCAGGTGTCAGAGCAGCAATATTCAAAGGAGGAGGTTCAGGAATTATTTCAAAGAGTCATCCGGCGTATGGATAAGCTGATTCTTGGAGAAAATAAAAGCCTTGACAGAGTTGAACAGGATATGAAGCTTCTTACAGAAATACCGGGCGAACCGGTGGAGGCGTCCTGGGAGCTTGACCGCTATGATGTGATGAATGTCCGGGGCGAGCTTCAGGAAGAAGCATTGAGTGAGGAAGGAACCTTGGTGACCCTAAACGCAGTCCTGACCTACACTGAGAATGAGGAAGAACAGGCGCTTTACCAGTGCACGGCGAATATCTGCCGAAGGATGCAGGGGGAAGAAGAGAAGAGCCGGATACGGGCAGAGGAAGAGATCGGGGCGCAGGAGGAGAAGAGCCGGACGCAGAAGGAGTTTAAACTGCCGGATACACTCCTGGGCAGGGAAGCCGCCTATTATCGGAGAATGGAGAGCCGGGGCGCGGTGCTGATCGTGATGGCGGTGCTGACAGGGATCTTGTTATATGCGTTAGAGATACAGAATCATGGGAAAGCAAAGGAAGTAAGGAAGCAGCAGATGCTCCTGGATTACCCTGAGATCGTGAATAAGATGACGCTCTTCCTCGGCGCCGGTATGACGGCAAAGCGTGCATGGAAAAAGGTGGCGGAGGATTACGAGCGTCAGAAGAAGAGGCGGGGAGAAAGATATGCGTACGAAGAGATGAAGAGAGCCTGCTATGAGATGGAAAGCGGGGTCACAGAGGCGGAGAGCTATGAGAATTTCGGAAGACGCTGTGATGTACAGGTCTATGTAAGGTTCGGGGCATTGTTGTCGCAAAACCTGAGAAAAGGGACAAAGGGGCTGACGCAGATGCTTAAGCTGGAAGCGATCCAGGCCTTCGAGGAACGCAAGGCAAGAGCGAAAAGGCTTGGAGAGGAAGCAGGAACAAAGCTCTTGCTGCCCATGTTCCTTATGCTTGCAATTGTTCTGGTGATCGTGATCGTACCGGCATTCTTATCGGTACAGATGTAAATGTTGATATTAAGCAGCGGTATGGAGGAGGAATTATTATGCGGAGAATAAAATATGTGTTTGCGAACTTAAAAGAGGAAGACGGAGTCGGTGTCGTAGAGGTTATATTGATCCTCGTGGTATTGATCGGACTGGTTATTATATTCAAATCTCAGCTTACCAGTCTGGTACAGACTATTTTCAGCAAGATCGTAAGCGAAAGCGCAGGTATCTGATGCAGAGAGAAACAGTGTGCAGGGGAGAGGTGACTGCGTATCTAAGCCTGATCTTTATTCTGCTGATCACATTTATCGGAGGGATTATGGAAAGCGCATCTATACAGTTGGCAAAGAACTATCGAAGAGCCGATGCAAACCGCGCAATGGAGAGTGTTTTTGCCGAATATCAGAAGGAATTGCTGGATGAATACGATCTCTTTGCCCTGGATGGCAGCTATGAGACGGGCAGCTATGGAGAGCAGAATATACAGGAAAGGTTGTCATACTACGGCGCAGGAAATATGGAGCATAAAGTGGAGCGTATCCAATTCCTGACAGACAGGGGATGCAGCGGATTCTGTGAACAGGCAGCCGCATACATAGAGCATCGGTACGGGATAGATATAATGAAGGATATGCTGGGAATGACATCTGTCTGGGGGCAGCAGGAGGAGAAAGCAGAAGTATATGCCAGAGAGGAACGATCCTGTCAGGAGCATCTGGACGGATTGCTGAGTGAGCAGGGAGGAGAGCTGCCGGAAGAGGGGAATCCTATCGCATACGCAGGGCAATTAAAGAGATCGCCATTATTGACGCTTGTAATGCCGAAGGATAAAGCTGTATCAGAAAAACAGATAAAGAGTGGGGATGTGCTGTCGGGCAGGGAGAAGAATACAGGGTACGGCGAGTTCTCGGATGTGGCGGAAGAGCCGGGGAACCTGTCTTCTCTGGTTTTGGGGGAATATCTCCTGGAGCATTTCTCAAAATTTACAGATACAGAGTGTACAGGGGCCCTGGATTATGAGCTGGAATATATCCTGGCGGGGAAGGCCAGCGATAAGGAGAATCTGGAAGCTGTTGCGGGAAAATTGCTGCTTCTGAGGTTCGTCCCTAACTATACTTATATTCAGACGGACAGTGAGATGAAGGCAGAGGCGGAATCAATGGCGCTTGCATTGTGTACGCTGCTGGCGGTGCCTGCTATTACAGAAGCAGCGGCGCAGGGGATACTTCTTGCGTGGGCTTACGGAGAGAGCATTATGGATATCCGGTCATTGTTAAAGGGAAGCAGGGTGCCTCTTGTGAAGACCAAAGAGAGCTGGCAGCTTCAACTATCGAAACTGCTCACGTTGGGAACGGAGGAAGACCGCAGTGAAGGCCGGGATGAGGTGAATGGACTTGATTATTCAGAATATCTCCGAATGCTGTTGTTTCTGGCGAAGAAGGAGACGGCTTCGCTCCGGGCGCTGGATATCATCGAGCAAAATCTGAGAAAGGTTCACGGGCAGGCGTATTTTCGGGCGGACTTATGTATCTGCCGGCTGGAGACGAGATCGGTATGTAACTTAAGAAGAGGGATACGTTATCAGTTCAAGACGTATTATGGCTATCGTTAGACCTTTGATACTGTATAAGGAATTCGTATATTAGCAGGGACAGATACAGATATCCTTCCGGACATCTTAATGTGATCCAGGAAAAGGACAAGTAAAATTATGAAGAAAGGAGAAGGATTCGTGCGATGAATAGGAAACAACTCCCCTTAAAATCTATCTATTCTTACATATCCGGGAGGGTATCTGCATCTGTCTCTGAAACGGATTCAAGGAAGGGCAGTGTTACGGTGGAGGCGGCGATGGCCGTCCCCATATTCTTTCTGGCGGTAGTGAGCCTTCTGTACTTGATGGAGATTATGGCGGTTCAAACGGCTGTGCGTTCCGGTCTGCAGTATGCGGGAAAAGAGGCGGCAAAAGAAGCACATGTGATCACAGGTATTCTGCCGTCGAAGTTGGAAGGTGATGTGATCCATGCGATTGGAGCAGAGCGGCTGGAACGAAGCATCGTTCTGGGCGGAAGCGGAGGAATTCACTGTGACGGTTCCCGGATGTCACCCCGGACGGGAATCGGAGAACTGGCGGTAACATACCAGGTTCGTCTGCCGATCCCAATATTTGGGGTGCCGCCGATCAGATATCAGGAAAAGATGCGGATAAAGGCATGGGTCGGATACGAGAAACCCGGATTCGGAAATGAAAATGACGAGACCGTATATGTGACGGAGACAGGGCTTGTCTATCATAGAGATTATCACTGCACATATCTGGAACTGTCGATCCATATGGTTCCTTCGGATGAGGTGGAGGGACTTCGCAATACAGGTGGTAGAAGATATCACCCCTGTGAGCGGTGCATGAGACGGGGAGGGAATGGAGTCTATATTACGGATACGGGAAACAGGTATCACAGTTCATTATCCTGCAGCGGATTAAAGAGAACCGTCTATGCGGTTCCGATGTCGGAGGCAGTCGGAAAGGGGGCGTGTTCCAGATGTGGACGTTAAGCCGGATAATATGTATGGGAATGCTGACGGGTTTGTCTCTGGCAGATATTTGCACGCGGAGGATACCGTCGTTATGGCTGATTATAGGGAGTCTGCTGGCGGCCGGGTATCAGATTGCTGCGGGAGAAGAGGATATCTGGCTGATCCTGGGCGGAGTCGGCGTAGGAATATTGTTTTTGGCCGTCAGCAGATTCACCGGAGAGAGTATGGGGTATGGGGATAGCTGGGCGATCCTGATCCTTGGAATCTACCTTGGATTGTGGGAGTTGCTGACGGCGCTTACAGGAGCGTTCTTTTTGCTGGCGGCGGTATCTGCGGCCGGGCTGGCAGCGAAGAAGATGTCTAAAAGGCTGAGAATACCTTTTTACCCATTTTTGACGGCCGGATATCTGATGAGCGTGATTTGGTAGGGAGATGGACAGGTGAAAAGATATGAGATGCAAGGGAGTATAACGGTAGAGATGTCCTATCTCATGCCCTTGATACTATTCCTGATCATGAGCTGCATTCTGGCAGTCTTTTATTATCATGATAAGAATATACTGTCCGGCGCGGCATATGAGACAGCCGTCGTAGGCAGTACGAAGGCAAGGGAGAAGAACGGGGTGAAGGCAGGAGAGTTAGAGAGTCTTTTTGGACAGAGGACAGGGAATAAATGCATATTATTTGCCAGACCGCAGGCAGCAGTCAAGGTCAGCGAGGACGAGATCGTAGTGACGGCAAATGCATCGCGCAAGTATATGAAAGTATCTGTTGTCAAGCGGGCGTCTGTCACGGATCCAGAGAAAACGATCAGGGATCTGAGGAGGCTAAAAGGAAAGGGGGAGTAGGGATGGAGAGGAAGATTACTATTGAGGAGAAGACATTTTACAAAGAAGATTATCAGATACGGATGTTAAAGGCAAATAATCCCGAGGGACTGCTGAAGATGGGTGGCAGAGGGATGAATAACAGCAGTTATTATGATTATGATGTCAGCGGGAAGATATCTATGAAAGCAATGTTCGAAAGAAGCAAAATAAGTTCGGAAGACATAAAAATGTTTCTTCAAGATCTGAAAATAACGGTTAAAGAGGTGGAAACTTTTTTGTTGAATATCCATTGTATACTGTTAGATCCAGAATATATTTTTTATGAAGAGGGAAGATATTTTTTCTGTTATTTCCCGCTGGCAAAACAAGACCTGTGGGAGACATTTCATAAGCTTACAGAGTATTTTGTAAAACAGGCAGACTATCAGGATCAGGAGTGTATTGAGATGATATTCATGCTTCACAAGAAGACGATGGAAGAAAATTATAGCTTAGAAAAGCTGATGGCAAAATGTCTGCAAAAGCCTGCAAAGGAGCCGGAGTTTATAGAGGAGGAGACACCGAAGCCGGAAAATGAACCGGAGCCGGAGGATTACGGACATCTGGGATATGATTATATCGGAGAGAGAGAAAGAGGAGGAAGTATCATACGGGAGACAGGAAACTTCTGGATGCCGGTAAAACATCTGTTAGACAAGCGCAGAAGGCCTAAATGGGGCGATTGGGACGGACTGCATATTGAGGAGGAAGAACTATAGGATATGTGGTGTGCTGCCGAACAGATTTTATGTTATCTGTCCTGGTCCGAATCTCAACTATTTCTGGACATACGATATCAAAGAAGATACAATTTTATTGAAATCAGATTGAGGATATCCAAGAAGAATGGTAAAATATAGCAAATAATAGTTACTATATCTATGCAAATATGGTATACTGACGAAATAAACAAAAATATGTACCAGAAAGTGATTGTACACACATGAATAATAGAAGAGTAGAGGCGCCTTGTGTTGTCATGCTGGTGGTGACCAATGTGATCGTGTTCTTTTTACTTACCAGTCAGGGAATGACAGAGGATGGAATGTTCCTGCTGGACCATGGTGCAATGTATGTTCCGAAGATCCGTGAGGACGGAGAGTATTTCCGTTTGTTTACCTGCATGTTCCTTCATTTTGGATTCGAGCATCTGATGAATAATATGATAACACTGGCCGTGATAGGATGGAATCTGGAGTTAGAGATAGGGAAGTTCCGTTTTCTGCTCATCTATATCTTAAGCGGTCTGGGAGGTAATTTGCTTTCTGCATTTTACGACATCTGGACAGCCGAATATGCTGTGTCGGCAGGAGCGTCCGGTGCGATTTTTGGGGTTATCGGCGCTTTATTGTATATAGTAATGCGTAATAAAGGACGGATCAGAGATATATCAGGCAAAGGAATATTATTTATGATCGTAATCAGTCTGTATTACGGGATCACCAGCGGCGGCGTAGACAATATGGCGCATATCGGAGGTCTTGTGACAGGATTCGTATTAAGCGTCTTGCTGTACCGGAAGGCTGATCGTAAAGGAAGAACCTATTCCAGGCGTTGATTCGGCATGGATGGTACCTTTGTGAGCGGTAATGATCCGTTTGGCAATGGCCAGGCCAAGACCGGTTCCGCCGGGTTTGTGAGTGACAAAGAGATCGAAAGCAGATGCAAGGTCAGCGGCGTCGATCCCAATGCCATTATCAGTAATCGAGATAAGAAGTTTGCAGTCTGTATATTCCGCATCCAGACGGATTGAGGGGCGGCGCAAGTCCTGCAGGGAAGAGACCGCATCCTGTGCATTGCGCAGCAGATTCAGCAGAGTTTGCTTGATCTTGACAGGATCCATGAGGATTATCGGCAGTTTTGGTGCTATCCTGGAGGTAAATTCAATATCGCTGTCCAAGAGAGAGGAAGCAAAGGATAACACGAGAGTTTTGAGGAAGGCAGAGGAGTCGGTTCTCGTGAGCGTTAACTTCTCACCGTTGTTGTAATCGGACAATTCAGCCAGCAATTGGCTCATGTATTCGATATCCTGACGCATAGAATTCCAATGACGAATGGACTGCACTTGCGGATGCTGTGCTTCGATTAGCTGCAGTGTGCTGTATACAAGTGTCAGTGGGTTGCGGATTTCATGGCTGATTGCGCTGACTTCCATTCGGTGAGACTCCAGAAGTCTTGTGAGAAGTTCTTTTTTCTCGGGACTTTCTTCCATAATAAGTTGTAATTTGTCGTAATCTGTCATTGAAAACATAGTAATTACCGCCCTTTCTGATGTATCAGTTTAGCATCGGCGGTCGAAATAATCAATCATTTTTTTCAGGGAGGAAGAGAGATATGAAAGATGGAAATTGTATATTTTGTAAACTTGCTAACGGAGAGATTCCTACATCAACCTTGTATGAGGATGAAGATTTCCGGGTGATTCTGGATGCAAGCCCGGCGGCAAAAGGGCATGCGCTGATCCTTCCGAAGGAACATTATGCAAATCTTTATGAGCTGGACGATGAATTGGCGGCGAAGGTACTTGTTCTGGCAAAGAAGATGATAACGAAACTTACGGATATTCTTGGTTGTGACGGGTATAATATCGTACAGAATAACGGTGAAGCAGCAGGGCAGACAGTTTTTCATTTCCATTTGCATATGATTCCAAGATACAAAGGCGATGGTGTTGGAATCGGTTGGAAGATGGGAGAATTATCAGAAGAAGATAAAGAGGAATTGCTGACTAAGATGAGATGGTAGGATGGAAACGGAAACAAAAGATGGACAAGTGGAGATGGAACTGACAGGAAATACAGATTTTGACGAAATTTATAGGTCGAATGCGGAAGTCGTATATAAAACGGCAGTAAAATACTCCGGAAATCATCACGAAGCGGAAGAAATTGCACAAAGTGTATTTCTGAAATTATATATGAATATGGGTCATATTAATCTGGAGGCTGCCAGAGGATGGTTGATCCTGACGACCAAATACATGGCGTTGAATCGGAATAGAGACCTGGAACGGGAATATCTGGTGGACGAATTTATCGGCAGTGAAGAAGCGGATCCTGCTGAGATCGCAGAAAATCCAGAAGATATATTCCTGAGAAAGATAAAGGAGCGGCAGTACATGAGGTTGAAAGAGGAAATATTTGAAGCACTGTATGCAAAGAGTCCAAGGTGGTATGATGCCGTTACGATTACATATGTTTTGGAGAAACCACAGAAAGAAGTTGCAGAGAAGATGGGCGTGACTTTAGAAGTATTGCAAGCCGTACTATATCGTGCCAGAAGATGGATGCGTGAAAATTATGCGGAGGAGTATGCTCATTTAGATAATGCATAAAACAGGTGCCGATAGAAGACACCTGTTTTCTATGCATTATTGATGAGAAAGGCTATTGTACGGCAGTTTCGATTAGATCGATGATCGTATCAATAGAATTCTGCTGCGGAGAATTCTTCATGGTATCTATGTAAGAATTGCGGTTTTCATACAAGTGTGTAATGGAATCCAGAAGGACCTGATTATTCAGTTCTTCTTCTTCCAGAACGACACTGTAACCCTGCCGTTCAAAAGAGCGGGCGTTTAAGATCTGGTCGCCGCGGCTTGCATTGGCAGAAAGCGGAATCAGAAGATTAGGTTTATGCAATGCAAGTAGTTCACAGATAGCATTGGCTCCGGCTCTGGAGATTACAAGATCAGTCAGAGCGAACAAGTCTTTCAGCTCATCTTTGACATATTCGAACTGTGCATAGCCATCCAGATTCTTGAGAGATTCGTCTATCTTTCCTTTGCCGCAGAGATGGATGATCTGGAAAGATTTTAGAAGCTCAGGAAGGATGCCGCGTACAGCTTCGTTGACGGCTACGGAACCCAAGCTTCCTCCGACAATCATGATCACAGGTTTATCAGAAGTAAAATGCAGGAATTCTTTTGCTCTGTATTTGTCACCTGATAATAATTCCTGCCGGATCGGAGAGCCTGTTAATACGGCTTTCCCCTCTGGAAGATGCTTCAGCGTCTCCGGAAAATTACAGCATACTTTAGTTGCAGAAGGGATGGATAATTTATTTGCAAGCCCGGGGGTCATATCTGATTCATGAATGATCGTCGGTACACGGCGGCTCTTACCTGCGAGAACGACAGGAACAGAGACAAATCCGCCTTTGGAGAAGATCACATCAGGATTCAGGATCTTGATTAGTTTTTTGGCTTCTCCAAGTCCTTTAATTACCCGGAAAGGATCAGTGAAGTTTTGAACACTGAAATAGCGGCGCAGCTTTCCGGAAGAGATACCATGGTAAGGAATCCCGAATGGTTCGATCAGATCTTTTTCGATGCCGTGGTAAGAGCCGATATAATGGATATCGTATTGTAATTCTTTAAGGCGTGGAAGCAGAGCCAGATTCGGTGTTACGTGGCCTGCGGTACCGCCGCCAGTTAGGATAATGCGTTTCATAATGACCTCCCAATCTTGATAATGTATGAGAAAATATATTTTGACATATGTGTTATATAGTTATATTATACGTTTACAGGTGATTTGGTCAAGAGAAAGAAGAAGATTTCAGGCACACATAGAACATATGACTGATTTTAAGAGGAATAAGAATGAAGGAAAATATGGATCAACTGGAACAAGCGTTAAAAAAAGAATTTTACAGAGCCGCCAAAAAGGAGGAGACCTCCATCCTGAAAGATGATAGTCTTGATGTGCCAGAAGGGATGAAAGAATCCTTGTTTGCGGGAATAAATGAAAAGATAAAAGTCATGAAACAAGAAGACCTGTATGCGAATATGTCAGAAGAGGATAAGAAAGCCCTGGAGATTGGGCGTAGGATTATGGAGGAAGAAGCAAAAGAAGAATTCAGAGTTAAGATCGTACGGAAGAAAAGGCGGTTTCGGATGTATATCGGACTTGCGGCGGCGTTGGTGCTGGCAATGGCTGTTGGGGTGACAAGTATGGGTGGGCCGGAGAGGATTATTCGAATGTTGACGCAGATGGTTGGGGATAGAGAAGTAGTGCAGGTGGATTCGAGTGAAAAGAATTTAATAATAGTGCAGGAAAATGAAGAAGAAGCATATCAGGAAATTTTTGAAGAATTTGGTATCGAACCTGTGAGAATAATGTATAAAACAGGAGATATGAAGTTTGATAAAATGGAGTTTGATAAAAAAATTCAGGTTGCGGAACTTAGTTATGAAAATAATAATGGTAAGATAGTATATTTAGTGAACGCATCTTATAAGGACGGTTCATGGGGGATAGATATTGAAGAAACTGTTGAGAATGTATATGATATTGAAGTTGATGGGTGTGCTATTAGAATGAAGGAATATCAAATAAATTCTGAAAGTAAAAGATGCTCTGCTAAATTTAAATATAAGGGATTAGAATACTTTTTAATTGGAGATATGAATATTGAAGATTTTGAAAAAATAATAAATAATCTTTATTTTTATTAAAATGGCGTCAGTATTTGTAAAGTTATGTGTTTAATATAGTGAGGGTGTTAAGGATAGTGGATGAATGGAGGTGTTTGATGAAAAGAAAAGTAATGTCTGTGTGTAGTGTTATGGTATTGATAATAAGCATGCTACTTGTATCAGGAACCAACGCACAGGCGGCCACAGAGTTATCAGTTTTGGATGGGTCGTATTTAACACATGATGAAGAGTCTGTCGGTTACGCTGTAAAGAAGGCTAGAGGTGAAGACTATATGACAGGTTACTCTAAATGTGTACGTCTTGGACCAGGAAAAATATATGCGGGTGGAACGACTATTGCTACGCATACTGTGGCTAAGGTAAAAGTTGGTGTTATCGTTGAAAGAGCTCGAGAAGGAGATTCGTCATGGGAATATTATGCCGATTGGCAAAAAGAAAATCTCAATACGGATCGAGTTGGTTCTAATAGAACGCTTATAGTAGAAGGGGGATATTATTACAGAGTAAGATCTATTCATTCTGCAAATAATGAAGTAAGCAGTTCTTTTACTAATGGTGTTTACATCGAAAGACCATAAGCCATCCAAAGTATTAAAAAATAAGAAAACCAATGTAGTAAGTAAAAAAACTGAATATTGAAAAAAATGCAATCTGAGGACGGGAGTCCGAAACAACCAATGAGTTAGCGGAATAACAAGAAAACCGTCTGGGAAGATTGTGGGAAGTGCCGCATCCGGTGCAATAGGAAACTATTAATTTTGATTTCGACCTTACATTTGAGAAACCGTAGGCCCACGAAACGGGTCAAAGTCGTCGTATGCGGTGCTTCACACAGTCTTCCCGGACACAAACGGAACGTACAGAAAGAAAAAGGGATATGGAGTTATACTCCGTGTCCCTTTCCGCTTTTTATAAGGAATTATGATCTATATGGTAAAAAATACACTTCTCTCATAGTTTTTCACAGATAGGCAAATTAGGCAGAAAGATATATATGACGGACAGCAGGTGATCTTACTCGGTTCAAGGAAGTTGAGCGCAGAGCGGTAGATGTGATCGAAGTAATTACGAATACTTGATTGAAATATAAAGAAAGCGGGGGAAAGGTCAACGTGTGTCAGGCGATTCGGGAAATGAGAATAGAAGTAGATTTTATAAATTGGGAATAGAGATAGAGAAAATTACACAGAGATTGGGATATGCGGCCGATACTGTGAGGGGATGGGTCGGTAAGGAGAAAGAGTAACGCCCCTGACATTCATGGATGGCTAGGGGCGTTGATAAACTCGGATATTTTTTCGGAGAATACCGAGAGAAGCCGGCATTATTCGCCGATCGCCTGTCTGAGCGCCTTGGCGAGCTGATCCGGGCAGGAGGTAGGCCTATATCCGCAGGTAATCCCTTCCATACGGGAGATGGCGTCATGCACGTCCATTCCGACTACAAGGCTTGCAATTCCCTGGGTATTGCCGTTGCATCCTCCGACAAATTCTACATTCTTAATGACACTTCCGTCTACGTCTACTCTGATCAATTGTGAACAGACACCGGATGGTTTAAAATCCATATCAATCTGCCTCCTTCTAATATATTTCCACAGAGATTATAGCAAAAATATATTTTAAATACCACACATTTCCAAAGATTTAATATAACACGATACTATTATTCCCGCGAGCAACGAGCCAAGCGGGCATGCTTGCATGCTCATTTGGCGACTGCCCGAGGGTCAAATACCCCGCTGCTCTGCAGCGCTACAAATTTGATGCCCGTTGCTTGCAGCGGGGTATTTGACTGTAACTAATCGTAACAGCGCAGACAGGCCTGGGTTGAATGTTATCATGGATGTTATCGTCAGTGTAAATATAAATTTAAGCGTCAGTGCTGATCGTCACTTGTTTGGATTGCGTTATCCGTCATAATCTGGTAAAGTTATTTTATAGGCAGAAGAAGGAGGATATCAGAACAATGATAGGAATTATCGGAGCAATGGAGGAAGAGGTTGCGGCATTGAAGGAGGTCATGGAGCTTCAGGAGACGGTGGAGCAGGCGTCTATGATTTTCTGCAGGGGAATTCTATGCGGCAAGGAAGCGGTAGTGGTGCGAAGCGGTATCGGCAAGGTCAATGCGGGGATCTGTGCGCAGATTTTGATCGACAGGTTCCATGTGGATACACTGATCAATACAGGAATTGCCGGCTCGCTGGATGCAAGGATCGATATCGGTGATATGGTTATCTCAACGGATGCTCTGTATCATGATATGGATGCAACGAAATTCGGCTATCCGGTGGGACAAGTGCCAAGGATGGAGACACTGTCGTTCCCGGCGGACGAGGACCTTGTGAAGAAGGCGGTTGAAGCTAATCAGAAGGCGAACCCGGATATTCATACATTTACCGGAAGAATCGCAAGCGGAGACCAGTTTGTTGCGTCTAAGGAGATCAAGGAGAATATTGCAGAGAATTTTCATCCGCTCTGTGTTGAGATGGAAGGCGCGGGGATAGCCCATGCGGCGTATCTGAATAAAGTTTCGTATGTCATAATCCGTGCCATTTCGGACAAAGCTGACAACAGTGCGACTATGGATTACCCGACCTTCGAGAGTCAGGCTATTGCCCACAGTGTAAGGCTTATGAAGGAATTATTGACAATTATATAGAAGTTAGGATTTCCAGGATATTTTCGGAATTGACAGATTATCCTATGGCGGGATGCGGAATCTGTAGAACGGTTTTTGTGCTCTCCTTTTGAATTTCAGTTATAATTCTATTCAAAAGGAGGGTTTTTTATGTTAGAGACAATATTGGACAGGCACATAATATTCGTGCTGATGGGAATTCTGACGGCTGTAGGGATTATGAGTAAATGTATTGCTAATGTTACGCTGAAGCGGCTGATACGCGCGGCGGGGAATATGAATAAGAGCAATCATCCGCTGATGCGTTTGGTGCGGGCCAAATTCGAGCATGTCAGTATGATCAGCGACAAGGTGGAGAATGTGAGGGTATTCGTGGACAAGTATTTGTATGAGTACAAAGTGCTTGGAGTAAGGCTTCACGGTTGGAGAAGAACGGAGAAGGCGGCGGCGGGCTTGTGTCTGTTGGCGGGAGCTGCCGGAGCAGGATTGGAATACAGTGTGAACGGGATGAACAGCGCAGTCTGGAAGAACGGAGCGATCGGCGGAGGGCTTGCAGCATTTATTTTCCTGGTTCATCTGATGACGGATGAAAAGTATCAGATGGAGGCCGTAAGGAATTATATGGTAGATTATCTGGAGAATGTATGCCGGCACAAATATGAGAAAACGAACCAGAAGGAGATCAAGATTTTGGCGCAGGAGGGGACAGCCGCAGATTTTACCAGCCTGCCGACGGACAGTCAGGAGAACACTTCCGAATATGTAAGAGAGTCTAAGGAATCGGCAGAGTTGTTCGAGGAGAGGGTGAAAGGATCCGGTGAAGAGGCTTATGCGGCAGAGGTTTATGCTACAAGGAAGCGTGAACCGATGAAAGGACAGAGTGCGGTAAGCGCATTTCTTGCCGCAGAACTTAAGGCAGAGGAATTTAAGGCGGAGGAACTGGAAGCGGGAGAGATCGCCAGCGCCTTTCGTGCCGTGGAAACAGGGCAGGGTAACGAGGAGAACATTGTAGAACTTCCGAAGCTGAAACCAGAGTTGAAATTGAGAGCGGAACCAAGGCTGAAATCGGAACCGGAACCAAGGCTGAAATCGGAACCGGAACCAAGGCTGAAATCGGAACCGGAACCGAAGCTGAAACCGGAACCGGTCAGGGAAGCGTTGGCAGCGGCAGTATCCGACTCGGCAGAGTATGACGGACAGGCGAGGAGTTCCATACAGCGCCAGAATATATCGAAGGACAAGAAGCCAAGGAGAGAACGGCCGGCGGAGGATGCGGACAGAGATGTGGTGATCCGGCGGATCTTAGAAGAGTTTATGGCGTAAAGTTATAGTTTGCGCAGTTTGCCGGGAATGTTGACGAAATCTTCCTGATTTGGTAAAATGTCATTATACTTTTTAATGGAAGGAAGGAGCCCTAATATGAGCAAAGTAACGTTTGATTATTCAAAAGCAAAAACATTTATCTCAGATCATGAGATCGCATCTATGAAGAAGATTGCAGAGAATGCAAAAGCCGAGCTTCTCGGGAAAGAAGGCGCGGGGAATGATTTCCTTGGCTGGATCGATCTTCCTGTAGATTATGATAAAGAAGAATTCGCGCGGATCAAGACTGCGGCGAAGAAGATCCAGGGAGACTCAGAGGTTCTTCTTGTGATCGGTATTGGAGGCTCTTACCTGGGTGCAAGGGCGGCAATTGAGTTCCTGCGCCACAATTTCTATAACATGGTATCGAAGGAGATCCGCAAGACGCCGGAGATTTATTTCGTAGGCAACAGCATCAGCAGTACTTATCTGAAGCATTTGGTTGATGTGATCGGTGAGAGGGATTTCTCTGTAAATATTATCTCCAAGTCAGGAACGACGACCGAGCCGGCGATCGCGTTCCGTATCTTCAAGAGTATGCTGGAGAAGAGATATGGCAAGGAAGAGGCTGCGAAGAGGATCTATGCCACTACGGACAAGGCAAGAGGAGCGCTTAAGAATCTGGCTACAGAGGAAGGTTATGAGAGCTTCGTGGTTCCGGATGATGTGGGCGGACGTTTCTCTGTATTGACGGCGGTAGGCCTGCTTCCGATCGCGGTCAGCGGCGCGGATATAGACAAGCTGATGGAGGGTGCGGCAGACGCAAGAGAGCATGCGCTGAATGATTCTTATGAGGAGAATGATTCTGTGATGTATGCGGCAGTCCGCAACATCCTTCTGAGGAAGGGCAAAGAGGTAGAGATTCTTGCCAATTATGAGCCTAGCCTTCATTATGTGTCTGAGTGGTGGAAGCAGCTCTACGGAGAGAGCGAAGGCAAAGACCAGAAGGGTATCTTCCCGGCGTCTGTTGACCTTACCACAGATCTTCACTCTATGGGTCAGTTTATCCAGGACGGGAGCCGTATTATGTATGAGACGGTTCTGAACGTAGAGGAATCGACGGAGGAGATCGTAATCGGGGAAGAGCCGGTCGATCTGGACGGATTGAATTATCTGGCGGGAAAGAATGTCGATTTTGTTAACAAGAGCGCTATGAATGGAACCATGCTTGCGCATACGGACGGCAATGTTCCGAACCTGGTAGTTAACATTCCGAAGCAGGACGAGTTCTCGCTTGGACAGTTGTTCTACTTCTTTGAATTTGCCTGCGGTGTAAGCGGGTATATACTTGGAGTGAATCCATTCAATCAGCCGGGTGTTGAGAGTTACAAGAAGAATATGTTCGCACTTCTTGGTAAGCCCGGATATGAGAAGGAAAGAGAAGAGTTATTGAAGAGATTATAATGCGCACGTTATATGACAGATTGAGAGAATACAGCGATTCGGATTATTACGGATTCCATATGCCGGGACATAAGCGGCAGATGAATATGATGGGGGATGCGGCGCCGTACGCCATTGATATTACTGAGATTGACGGCTTCGACGACCTCCATCATGCGGATGGAATCCTGAAGGAAGCCCAGGCCCGCGCGGCAAGGGTGTATCATGCGGATGAGACGCATTTTCTCATCAATGGAAGCAGTGTAGGGATCTTAAGTGCTGTTATCGGTGTGACGAATAGAGGCGATACCGTGCTTGTGGCAAGAAATTGCCACAAGTCCGTGTATCATGCCGTAGAGATGAACGGGTTGAATCCGGTGTATCTGTCGCCGGGGTTCGATTCGTCAGTCCAGTTTAATACGGAAGTTTCTGCAGAAGACGTAAGAGCGGCGCTTGCGAAGGATCCGGGGATCCGTGCGGTCGTCATTGTATCACCGACGTATGACGGGGTTGTGTCTGATGTAGAAGCAATATCTGAAGCGGTCCATGAAAAAGGTGTTCCACTCATTGTTGATGAAGCCCATGGAGCGCATTTTGGTTTTCATCCCTATTTTCCTGAGAACGCGAACAGAACGGGTGCGGATATTGTGATCCATAGCCTGCATAAGACGCTTCCGTCGCTGACACAGACGGCGCTTCTTCATATGAACGGGAGCCTTATCCGGCGGGAGAAGGTCAGGAGATATTTGCACATGTTACAGAGCAGCAGTCCGTCTTATGTGTTGATGGCAAGTATAGATTCCTGTATAGATCTGTTGGAGAACCGGAGGGAGGAGCTTTTTCATCCGTATGTCCGAAGACTGGAGAGGCTTCGGTCAAGGCTTTCGGGGCTTCAAAGGCTGCGTCTTGAGGAGACAGAGCATTACGACCGTTCGAAGCTGCTGATATCTGTGGGAGATACGGGCCTTACGGGCAGAGATCTGTACACGGTTCTTCTGGAAGAATATCATCTTCAGCTAGAGATGGCGGCGGGGACCTATGTTCTTGCCATGACTTCTGCAGGGGATACTGACAAGGGTATGGAGCGTCTCCTGGCAGCGCTGGAAGAGATTGACAGCATGTACAAAGGAGCCGGTATGTCGGTACGGATTCCGTGCAGCAGAGTGCGCGGCGCCGTGAATAGTAATGATAACAGAGAGAATTCAGGATTAAAACAAGATATTCCTTGCCTTCCCAGGCCAGATGTGGTATATAATAGTTTTGATATAGCAGAGATGACGGAGAGGAGCCGCGGCACAGGGGCGGCATCCGAAGGGGCTGGCGCGGATGACAAGGCTTGGCGGACGGCAGTTCTTCCGTGGAAGGACAGCGTTGGATATGTGGCGGCGGAGTATGCTTATCTGTACCCTCCGGGGAAGCCGCTGATCGTACCGGGAGAAAGGATATCGCAGGAGGCGGCGGATGTGCTGCAGTGGTATCGGCGGATGGGATTTACCATAGAAGGCATAAAAAGAGAAGGATGTATTGAGGTTTTGATGCATGGGTAAGATATACTATATGATGGGAAAGAGCTCTTCCGGGAAGGATACGCTGCTGAAGGATCTAAGAAAGGCGCTGCCAGAACTTAGGACTATGACACTCTACACGACCCGCCCGATCCGGGATGGGGAGAGGGACGGTGTGGAATATTTTTTTGTATCAGAGGATACATTAAATACATTCGAGAGACAGGGCAGAATCATTGAGCAGAGAGCCTATGACACCATGCATGGAATCTGGAGGTATGCGACGGTCGACGACGGTCAGGTGGATCTTCGGGCGGCTGATTATCTGGTGATCGGGACGTTGGAATCCTATTATCGGATGAGGGAATATTATGGAGAGGATAATGTGCGGCCGATCTATATCGAGGTAGAAGACGGTGAACGGCTTATGCGTGCCCTTGAACGGGAGAAGGGGCGTAAGAAGCCGGGTTATGCAGAACTTTGCAGAAGGTATCTTGCGGATACGGCGGATTATTCGGAAGAAAACCTTGCGAAGGCAGGAATTGAGAAAAGATACTTGAATTATGACAGAACACGATGCTTAGAAGAGATTATAGGGGAAATACAACATGGGAAGCTTTAAGGATGTGGTAGGCCACAAGGATATTATCAATTATATCAGGAGTGCGGTAGAGAAAGATAAGGTATCGCATGCGTATATACTGAACGGAGAGCGCGGAGCCGGCAAGAAGCTGCTGGCGAATCTGTTTGCGGCAACGCTGCTGTGTGAAGAGGGAGGGCCGGATCCTTGCAACACCTGTCATTCCTGCCGTCAGGCAGAGGGCGGCAATCACCCGGATATTATCAGGGTGACGCATGAGAAGCCCAACTCGATCAGTGTGGATGATATCCGAGAACAGGTCAATAATACCATTATGATAAAGCCTTACCAGGGGCCGTATAAGGTGTATATCATTGATCATGCGGATCTGATGACGCCCCAGGCGCAGAATGCGCTGCTGAAGACGATAGAGGAACCGCCGCAGTACGCAGTGATCATGCTGTTGGTGGAGAATGCGGAGGTCCTGCTTCCTACGATCAATTCCAGATGTGTGATGTTAAGGCTCCGCTACATCAAGGATATGCTGATCAAAAGGTATCTGATGGAGAATCTTAAGGTGCCGGATTACAAGGCTGATTTGTGTACGGCATTTGCCCAGGGGAACATGGGACATGCGATCATGCTGGCGAATTCGGAGCATTTTAATGAGATCCGCGAGGAAGCGGTTCAGATGCTGCGGAATATCCATGAGATGGAGTTAAGTGAGATCATTGAGACGGTTAACAGGATTACCGTATATAAAGTAGAGATCAGCGACTATCTGGATATCATCATGGTATGGTATCGGGATGTCTTGTTATATAAAGCAACGAGAGATATAGAGACAGTCGTGTTCAAGGATCAGATCCACTATATCAAAGAGCAGGCCAGGAAGAGCTCGTATGAGGGGATCCAGTTGATCCTGAGCAGCTTCGAGAGGGCGAAATCAAGACTTAAGGCTAATGTGAATTTTGAGCTGACGATGGAGCTGTTGTTCCTGACGATAAAGGAGAATTAATAGTATGACGAGAGTGATTGGAGTGAGGTTCCGCCCGGCGGGGAAGATATACTTCTTTTCACCGGGGAAGTATGAGATCAAGACAGGCAATAAGGTCATTGTCGAGACGGCGAGAGGCGTGGAATTCGGCTCTGTTGTCTCAGGGCTTAAGGAGGTGGAGGATGATAAGATCACTCAGCCTTTGAAGTCCGTGATCAGGATCGCGACCCAGGATGATATCCGTAAGGAGGAGAAGAACCGGGAGAAGGAGAAGGAAGCTTTCAATATCTGTCTGGAGAAGATCCGCAAGCATGGGTTGGAGATGAAGCTGATCGATGCGGAGTACACGTTTGATAATAATAAGGTGCTTTTTTACTTTACGGCGGACGGGAGGATCGATTTCCGCGAACTGGTCAAGGATCTGGCAAGCGTCTTCCGTACCAGGATCGAGCTTCGGCAGATCGGTGTGAGGGATGAGACGAAGATACGGGGAGGAATCGGAATCTGCGGACGGCCGCTGTGCTGTCACACGTATCTGACGGAATTCGCCCCGGTATCGATTAAGATGGCGAAGGAGCAGAATTTGTCGCTGAACCCGTCTAAGATCTCGGGTGTGTGCGGCAGGCTGATGTGCTGTCTGACCAACGAAGAGGAGACTTACGAGGAGCTGAACAGCCGTCTTCCGTCTAACGGCGATCATGTGACGACGCCGGACGGGCTAAAGGGTGACGTTCAGTCGGTAAATGTGCTGCGGCAGCTTGTGAAGGTGATCGTGACACTGGATAACGACGAGAAAGAGATCCGTGAATATAAGGCTAAGGAACTGCGGTTTAAGCCAAGGCGCAAGAAGAAGGATGTGAGGCTGTCCCGCGAGGAGATGGCGGAGCTTAAAGCGCTGGAGGAGAAGAATGCGGCCTCTAAGCTTGACGATGAATAAGCGTAAGACAGAGAGCCTGCGATACCATGGAGAACCGGGGAAGAGAGACGTAGAAGGGGCTGTGCTGCTGAAAGAAGGAGAACGCCTGGACGATCTGCAGATCAAAGGATATGAGATCATACAGAGTCCCGGGCGTTTTTGCTTTGGCATGGATGCGGTTCTCTTGTCTTCTTATGCGAAGGTGAAGAAGAATGAGAAGGCGTTGGATCTTGGGACCGGGACGGGGATCCTTCCGATTCTTCTGGAGGCGAAGAATGAGGGCGTCCGCTATACTGGGCTTGAGATACAGGAAGCAAGCGCGGATATGGCGCGCAGAAGCGTTGAATATAACGGTCTGGAAGAGAAGATCGATATTATAACAGGAGATATCAGGGAAGCGTCGTCGATCTTCGGCCCGGCTTCTTATCAGGTGGTCACGGTGAATCCGCCGTATATGATCGGTGAACACGGGCTTAAGAACGGGAATGAAGCGCTGTATATAGCAAGGCATGAGGCCCTGTGCACGCTTAAGGATGTCATCAGGGAGAGCGCTAAGCTGCTGCCTCAGAGAGGAAGGTTCTATATGGTCCACAGGCCGTTCAGGCTGCCTGAGATATTGGCGCAGATGGCGGCATATCGGATCGAACCTAAGAGGATGCGCCTGGTGCATCCCTATGTTGATAAGGAGCCGAATATGGTGCTTATAGAGGGGCTTAAAGGCGGGAATCCGCGGATGCAGGTAGAACCGCCGCTGATCGTGTATCAGAAGGACGGAAGCTATACGGACGAGCTGCTGAGGATATATGGAGTCAGATAAGGTGGTAGATATGTCAGATTATAACAATACATCAGGAACATTATACTTATGCGCGACGCCGATCGGCAATCTGGAGGATATGACGTTCCGCTGCATCCGCATTCTAAAGGAGGCGGATATCATAGCTGCGGAGGATACCCGCAACAGTATCAGGCTGCTGAATCATTTTGAGATTAAGACGCCTATGACCAGTTATCACGAATATAATAAGATCGAGAAGGGGCAAAAGCTTGTGGAGCGTCTCCTTAAGGGAGAGAATATCGCATTGATCACGGACGCCGGAACACCGGGCATCTCGGATCCGGGCGAAGAACTGGTCCGGATGTGCCAGGAAGCAGGCATCATGGTGACTGCGGTGCCGGGGGCGGCAGCCTGTATCACGGCGCTGACGGTCTCCGGCCTTCCGACCAGAAGGTTTGCATTCGAGGCATTTCTGCCGGCAGATAAGAAGGAGCGTCAGGCAGTGCTTGCGGAGATGAAGGAAGAGACCCGGACCATGGTGGTGTATGAGGCGCCGCACAGGCTTGTAAGGACGCTTAAGACGCTGCTTGATGTACTGGGGAACCGAAGGATCCGGGTATGCAGGGAACTGACGAAGAAGCATGAGACGGTGTACGCTGCCGGCCTTGAAGAGGCGCTTGCGTATTATGAGGAAAATGAGCCGAGAGGCGAGTGTGTTCTTGTGATCGAGGGTAAGAGCCGGGAGGAGATACGTGCCGGCGAGATCGCCGGGTGGGAGAGCATGAGCGTGCAGGAGCACATGGACTTCTATATGGGAGAAGGAATGGGGAAAAAGGAGGCCATGAAACAGGTGGCAAAGGACCGGGGAGTCGGGAAGAGAGAGATCTATCAGATGCTTCTTAGTCAACTTGTATAGTATTTCGTGAAAAAATTGTTCAACTTGGGTATACCCGAAGTTGGACTTTTTTTATATACTTTTTATCAGAGCAAGACGGTATCACAGATACAAATATATTTATTTTATGGAGGGAAACCCAAAATGGCAAGTTTATCATTAAAACACATTAATAAGGCATATCCAAATGGTTTTGAGGCTGTAAAGGACTTCAACCTTGAGATTGAAGATAAGGAATTCGTCATCTTCGTAGGACCTTCAGGATGCGGTAAGTCAACAACACTTCGTATGGTAGCAGGTCTGGAAGATATTACTTCCGGTGAGTTATGGATCGGCGACAAGATGGTTAACGATGTAGAGCCTAAGGACAGAGATATCGCGATGGTATTCCAGAACTACGCTCTGTATCCGCATATGACAGTATATGACAACATGGCGTTTGGTCTTAAGTTAAGAAAGGTACCGAAGGATGAGATTGATAAGATGGTACGCGAGGCTGCTAAGATCCTTGATCTGGAAGCATTGTTAGACCGTAAGCCGAAGGCTCTTTCCGGTGGACAGAGACAGCGTGTTGCTATGGGACGTGCTATCGTTCGTAATCCTAAGGTATTCCTTATGGATGAGCCTCTTTCAAACCTGGATGCTAAGCTCCGTGGACAGATGCGTATTGAGATCTCCAAGCTGCATCAGAGACTTGGTACAACGATCATCTATGTAACACATGACCAGACAGAGGCTATGACGCTTGGTACCAGAATCGTAGTTATGAGCGCTGGTGTTGTTCAGCAGGTAGATACTCCTCAGACATTGTATGATCGTCCGTGTAACCTGTTCGTTGCCGGATTTATCGGATCACCTCAGATGAACTTTGTAGACGCTAAGTGTAAGGTTGAAGGCAAGAAGGTATCTCTGGTTGCCGGACCTGCATCTATCGAACTTCCGGAAGCTAAGGCTAAGAAGCTGATCGACGGCGGATACAACGGCAAGACTGTTGTACTTGGTATCCGTCCTGAGGATGTACATGATGAGCCAGACTTCCTTGCTAAGTCTCCTAACACGATCATTGAAGCTACGATCCGTGTATACGAGATGCTTGGTGCAGAAGTTTACCTGCACTTCGATTACGAAGGATCTACTATGACAGCAAGAGTTGATCCAAGAACTACAGCAAGAACAGGCGATACAGTTAAGTTCGCATTGGATGCTGACAGAATCCATGTATTTGACAAAGAGACAGAGAACACAATTACGAACTAATTCGGTGATAAATTAGATATCTGTTAAGTGATAAGAACGGCAGCCTTTTAGGTTGCCGTTCTTATATGTATGTGTGCTTTATATTTAAGAATTTCTTTATTATGCAAAACAGCGTATACTCTTGTCGGCAGACGGTATTGTGTGATAGAATAGAGCATGTACGTTACAAAATAAGGAGGTAATCGAATGTTATCAAATCAGATACTACATAAGGCAGTACAGGATATTAAGAGAATTACCGGGTTAGAATGTGCCGTATGGGATATGAAGGGAATCTGTCTTGTCATGACGAATGAGAGGATGACTGCTCTTGACCAGTTGGTAACGGAATTTAGCGAGGCAGCGCCGAATGTGCCGGCAGAGGAGCTTCTTTTTCGGATAGAGAAGGATGTGGGGATGTTTCTTGTGCATGACGACGAGGATCCATGCTACAGCCTTGTGCTGAAGGGCGGCGGCCCGCAGATGGAGATGGCGGGAAGGCTTGGAGTCAGTCAGTTGGAGAATCTGCTGTTCGCATACAAAGAGAAGATGGATAAGAACCGCTTCATACAGAATTTGATACTTGATAACATGCTGTTGGTTGACGTATATAATCAGGCTAAGAAGATGAAGATACCGGTGGAGCTTAGAAGGACTGTATTCCTGATCGAAGCGAGGAATGAGGCGGAGAACCTGATCCTCGAGACGCTGAAGGGATTGTATGCCACCGGAACGAAGGATTTTGTAACGGCGGTGGACGAAAGACATGTGATCCTCGTGAAGGCGTTGGAGAATACGGATGATTATCCGCAGTTGGAACAGATTGCCCGCGAACTTGTAGACACGCTGAATATGGAAGCGATGGTCAGCGTCAGGATCGCATACGGAACCATCATAAGCGAGCTGAAAGATGTGTCAAAGTCATACAAAGAAGCGGATATGGCGCTGGAAGTGGGGAGGGTATTTTATGCGGATAAGAATATCCTTGCTTACAATGAGCTTGGGATCGGAAGGCTGATCCATCAGCTCCCGGCTTCTCTGTGTTCGATGTTTCTGAATGAGGTGTTTGAGGGAAATACGGCGGATCAGTTTGAAGAAGAGGAACTGATCACAGTCTATACGTTTTTCGATAATAACCTGAATATCTCGGAGACGGCCAGACAGCTCTATGTGCACCGGAACACGCTGGTGTACCGGCTTGAAAAGATACAGAAGAGGACGGGGCTTGACGTCAGAGTGTTCGAGGATGCGCTGACATTCAAGATCGCGATGATGGTGGCGGATCATATGAAGTATATAGGCGGCTAGTATCTGGTGAAATTCCGAGGAATAAATTTTCATCAGCAAGGCGGACGAATGAGGCATTTACAAGAAGAGCATACAGAAAGAACAGGAGAAGACAGAGTATGGTAAAGTTATATGATAAAGGTGTTTATCTGTTAAACGGAACAGAGATTGCAGAGGATATGCAGGAGGTCAGAGCGAAGACCGGGAAAGAGGTTTCACAGGCTGAGGCCGCGAAGGAGACGATGGCATATCGGATTCTGGCTGATCATAATACGTCGGGAGATATGGAACGGCTGCAGATCAAGTTTGATAAACTGACATCCCATGATATTACATTTGTGGGGATCATCCAGACGGCGAGAGCATCGGGGCTTGAAAAGTTTCCGATTCCGTATGTGCTGACGAACTGTCATAATTCTCTGTGCGCGGTGGGCGGAACGATCAATGAGGATGATCATATGTTCGGACTTACCTGTGCAAAGAAGTACGGCGGCGTATATGTACCGCCGCATCAGGCGGTAATCCACCAGTATGCAAGAGAGATGCTTGCGGGCGGCGGCAAGATGATCCTTGGTTCAGACAGCCATACGCGGTACGGCGCTCTTGGAACCATGGCAATGGGTGAAGGCGGACCGGAGCTTGTGAAGCAGTTATTGAATAAGACGTATGATATCAAGATGCCGGGCGTAGTGGCAGTCTACCTTGACGGGGAGCCGATCAAGGGGGTAGGGCCGCAGGATGTGGCGCTTGCCATTATCGGGGCAACATTCGGCAACGGTTATGTGAATAACAAGGTGATGGAGTTCGTAGGACCGGGTGTGGAGAAGTTAAGCGCGGATTTCCGTATCGGAATCGATGTTATGACTACAGAGACAACCTGTCTGTCTTCTATCTGGAAGACGGATGAGACGATCCGGGAATTCTATGAGATCCACGGAAGAGAAGAGGATTATAAGGAGCTGAAGCCGGGAGATACGGCATATTATGACGGTATGGTATACGTGAACTTAAGCGATATCAGGCCGATGATCGCGATGCCGTTCCATCCGTCGAATGTCTATACGATCGACGAGGTCAATGCAAATCTTGGGGATGTGCTTCACGATGTGGAAGAGAAGGCGAAGGTAAGCCTTGACGGAGCTGTAGATTATACGCTGCAGGATAAGATCGTAGACGGCAGATTATATGTGGAACAGGGAATAATCGCCGGATGTGCGGGCGGCGGATTCGAGAATATCTGTGCGGCGGCGGATATCATCCGGGGACGTTATATCGGTGCGGATGAATTTACATTCAGCGTGTATCCGGCCAGTACGCCGATCTATATGGAGTTAGTGAAGAATGGCGCGGCAGCGGATCTGATGCAGGCGGGAACTATTGTGAAGACGGCCTTCTGCGGGCCTTGCTTCGGCGCAGGGGACACACCGGCGAACAATGCCTTCTCCATCCGGCATTCAACGAGGAATTTCCCGAATCGCGAGGGCTCTAAGCTGCAGAGCGGGCAGATCGCGTCCGTGGCGCTTATGGACGCACGTTCTATCGCGGCGACGGCGGCGAACAAGGGCTTCCTGACTCCGGCTACGGATATAGATGCAGAGTATAAGGGACGGAAGTATTATTTTGACCGGAAGATCTATGCTAATCGAGTATTTGACAGCAAGGGAGAGGCAGATCCGTCTGTGGAGATCAAGTTCGGACCGAATATCAAGGATTGGCCGAAGATGGCGGCACTGCCGGAGAACCTGCTTCTGAAGGTGGTGTCCGAGATCCACGATCCGGTTACGACGACGGACGAGCTGATTCCTTCCGGGGAGACGTCTTCTTACCGGTCCAATCCTCTGGGGCTTGCTGAGTTCGCGCTGTCCAGGAAGGATCCTGCCTATGTGGGCCGTGCGAAGGAGGTACAGAAGGCACAGAAGGCTATCGAGGCCGGACAGTGTCCGCTGGAGGTATTGGCTGAGCTTAAGCCGGTTATGGTGAAGATCCATGAGACTTATCCAGAGGTCGGAAGCGGGAATCTTGGGATCGGCAGCACGATATTCGCAGTGAAGCCGGGAGACGGCTCCGCAAGAGAACAGGCTGCGTCATGCCAGAAGGTGCTTGGCGGATGGGCGAATATCGCCAACGAGTACGCGACCAAGAGATACCGCTCGAACCTGATCAACTGGGGTATGCTTCCGTTTATTACGGAGGAGGGACACGAGAGCTTAAGCTTCCGAAACGGAGATTATATCTTTGTACCGGATATCAGAAAAGCAGTTGAGGAAAAACGTTCAGAGATCAGGGCATATGCAGTGGGTGCAGGGAACGGCTGGAAGGAGATACATCTTAAGACCGGCGATATGACGGATGCGGAGCGTGAGATCATATTAAAAGGATGTCTGATCAATTATTACAGAGGATAAATTTTTAGGGGGAGGCTGCAACAGCAGCCCCCTTTTTTGACTCTTATATATAGTAGGATGAGACAGTGCGGATTGGTAACTGACGGAGGAGAAGATATGAGATGCGATGCGAAGACATTTGCGCAGATGTATAAGACGGTCTATGTGGATCTGTACCGGTTTGCCTTGTGTATGATGCATAATCAGCAGGAAGCAGAGGATGCTGTCAGCGAGGCGGTGGTAGCTGCCTATGAGAATATAGGGAAACTCAGGAATTCAGAAGCGTTCAAGAGCTGGATATTCACGATAGTGTCAAACATTTGCAAGAAAAGACTGAAAAAGGAAACGGTCTGGCGGAATTATTTCGGTGAGGAAGAATATATGCAGGCAGCTTATGAGGAGCCTGATATAGGATTGGCTGTGGATGTGAGGAAGGCTTTCTTCCTTCTGGAAGAAGAGGAGCAGACGATCGTAGGATTGTCTGTCTTCGGCGGATATAACAGCAATGAGATCGGAGATGCCTTGAAGATGAACCCCAATACGGTGCGTTCTAAGAGAAGCCGCGCACTGCAGAAGATGGAATGTGTATTGCGATAAGGCAGGCAAAAAGGAGGTGGCTGTATGGATAAGAGAGAACAGGATGTGCTGAAGCAGGTGAAGCAGAAGACGGCGGACATACAAGTCCCGGAGAAGCTTAAGCCCGATAATATCCGCCGGATGCTGGAGGATAAAGAGCAGGAGAAGAGGAGCAAGTGGGGCGCCCGTCAGACCGGCGCTTTGATAGCGGCATGTATGGCGGTCGTGATCGGTGTCGCGGCATGGAAGGCTTCGGGAGCGGACAGCATGATCAAGACAGATAGCAGCAATCGGACGTCGGGGTCGAAGGTCAGGGAAGATCATATAGACGGCAGCCGTATGATTGCGCAGGCAGAGAGTTATGACCAGGTCTATGGATATCTGGAGGAATATCAGCGGCAGCAGAGAGAGCGGTCGGATTCTGTCGTAAAGCATGAGTCCTATGATATGATAGCAGAGTCGGCTGACGGAGGTATGAAAGAGGAATTCGCAATGACGGAGAACGCAGAGCAGGACAGAGCATTGGACGACAGTGTATCGGCAGGTGCGGCACAGAGTATGGATGCATCTGAAGGAGGCGGATACTCGGAGACGAATGTCAGACAGGAGGGCGTTGACGAAGGGGATATTGTGAAGACGGACGGAGCCTACCTGTATGTTCTGGAGGATGAAGAGGATAAGATCGCCGTTATTGACGCCAGAGGGCAGGATATGAAGAAGGTGGCTGAGATCGGGGTTGGCAGCGGATGTTATATTCAGGAATTCTATGTGCAGCCGGAGCAGAAGAAGCTTGTTGCGGTGTGCAGCCGGGGCGATTCCATGATGCTCTATTCGTCAGATCCTTCTTACCGTGGTGATGAGAACCCGGCAGTCGTGGCTGTGACTTATGATATCGAAGATCCCGAGAATCCGGCTGAGGAAGGAAGGGTAAGCCAAAGCGGGAGTTATAATTCATCCAGAATGGCGGATGGGTATCTGTACCTGTTCAGCGAGTACCATATCTGGAACGAGGTAAGCCTGCATGAACCAAGGGAATTCGTGCCGCTGATCAATGAAAATGTTATGAACGCAGACGATATCTATCTCCCGCAGATCTCGCAGGCGAATATGTATGAAGTTATTACGGCGGTAGATCTGAAGAAGCCGGATAAGGCGAAGGACAGCAAGGCGATTATGTCAAAGGGAGGAAGCCTGTATGTGAGCGGCAGGAATATCTATTTCTACGAAGAGGAATGGGGGTATTCGGGCAGCGGATGCGTTACGACCATCCGAAAGGTTGCATACAAGGACGGACAGCTGAAGGCGAAGGCCCAGGGACAGTTTGACGGGTATCTGAAGGATTCCTTCTGTATCGATGAATATGAGGGGAATCTTAGGGTGGTCACAACCAAGAATGATTCGAGAGGAGCAGATTCGAATTCAGTATATATTCTGGATGAAGAATTAGAGCAGATCGGTTCTATCGAAGAGCTTGCGAAGGATGAGAGAGTCTACTCGGCAAGGTTCATGGGAGATACGGGATACTTCGTGACCTTCCGTGAGACAGATCCTCTGTTCAGCGTGGATCTGACCGATCCGAAGAAGCCGAAGATCGTCGGGGAGCTTAAGATTCCCGGATTCTCAGAATACCTTCACTTCTACGGGGAAGACAGACTTCTCGGGATCGGTATGAATGTGGACGAGGAGACCCTGGTGACAGACGGCGTTAAGCTTACGATGTTCGACATATCCGACAAGACGGATGTGAAAGAGGCGGATACCCATGTGTTGAAGAACGTGTACGATACAGCGGTATCTTATGATTATAAAGCGGCATTGATCAGCCCGGAACGGAATATCATAGGATTCCCCGGGAATTCCGAGGGCGGCCAGAAATATTTCCTCTTCGAATACGATGATGACGGCGGATTTTCCTGTAATATGGAAGAGAAGATCAATGGAAATGCAATGAGGAATTCCAGGGGGCTCTATATAGAAGATACGCTGTATGTCGTACAGGGGAACATTATAGAGGCTTACAGCCTGAAAGATTATCAGAAGACGGACGATCTGATCTTGTAGAGTGGGAGAAGGCCCGCAGACGATGATATAACAAAATAGGCTGAAACATTAGACGGTATGAATGTTTCAGCCTGTTTGTCACTGGAGATATTGCAGCCGGGCTTTCAATATAGGACCGATGATGACGGCGAGAATGATCTTGACCGCATCGCCGGGAAGATAGGGGAATACACCGATGGAGAGAGCCGCTGCAAACGTCGTCTCCATCTGGAGAGCGAGCCACGCCGTACCGAAGGCATAGGCAATGAAGGTTGCGAGAACCATTCCGATAACAATAATAAAACGTTTGTCAGAGAACCGCTCGACGAAGATCCCTGCAAGTATGGTCATGAAGATAAATCCGAGAAGATATCCCCCGGTCGGTCCGGCGATCTTGCCAAGCCCTCCGGCAAACCCGGAGAATACAGGCAGGCCGACGGCGCCCAGCAGCAGATATACGAAATAACTGATGGCAGCGTCCTTCCACCCGAGTATGTAGACGCTGATCAGCAGAACCAGATTCGTAAGAGAGATCGGAACAGGGCTTACCGGGATCGGGACTGCGAAAGGAGCCAGGATACAGGTAACGGCGGTGATCAGTGCGATCAGGACCAAACGCCGTGTGGACAGGCGGCTTGTTGTAGCATTTTTCATGGTATTGTAGATTTCCTTTCTTGAGATTTAGATGTGATACCGGAATTCCTTCTGCGCTTGGTATCATGATACAAGTATAGAAGAGAGTTGCAAGAATGTCAACTTAAATTATAAAATGGTTAACAAACAAAGTGTATAGTATTGCGCGAATTGTTGAAAAAGAATATAATAATCAGAATATTTTGATATAATTCTATTGTTATAAATTTATATAAATAAAATATAGAAATAGTGTTGACAAATATGGCGGAGCGTGATATCATATATTCAATCCAAAAGAAATACGAAAGGAGGCTTATTCCATTGGACAATGTAAAAGATTCAACAACTCAATATGTTAGTGGTATGGCAAATAGAAGTTCCCGTAGATTAAGCCTTAACCATAGAGAGATAAGCCGGTAATTTGAATGAGAAGAAGAGTCGGAGATGAAGAGACCGGATAATATAGAAGAGATAGATAAGGATTTGCAGACATATTGAGAATGATACCACAACAGATTCGGGATGATTAGACGATGTACAGGGGATTATAACATTACCTAACAGACCGAATCATTATCAGCTAAGAGGAAAGCTGACAAGTTGCACAAGCCGTAGCGGGCATCCATAAGAATTTATAGAAGGGATAACGATCTATACCAGTGAGGGGCAAGTTTATTCCGTACATTTTACCTTGGAAGTGATGTATGGAATGACAGGACAGGTATAAGATAAAAAGGGCAGAAGGGAACGTCTTAATCTAAGTAGAATCCTCCGATTTATATGAGAATATGATAAAACTTAATATAGAAAATTAACGGAGCATTGTGTAATAACTATAGTATAGTTAAGAAGCAGTGCTCCTTTTTTGGCCAATTAAGACGCGCTGCAGTGCAGGGTGTTTAAAAATTGCTGGTGTCGTATGGAGGATTCTGGCATATCTTATATAAAGATATTTGGCATTTTTCATCGTATATTTTGACATTACACATGGCGTATGATAGAATTATATTCGTAAAAGTGTAGAATAATGCAGTTTTAACAAATTTTTTGAGGTGAGAAGTTTGGATAAATATGAATATAGGGTGAAAACAGAACAGATGCAGGAGTACATGGAGAAGAAGCAGTACAAGAAAGCGATGGAGATCGCGGATACGATTGACTGGCGGAGAGTCAAGAATGTCGCTACTCTGAATTCTGTAAGCGAGATCTATGAGTATAACGGTGAATATCAGAAGAGCCGTGATATTTTGTTTGTAGCGTTCGATCGTTCTCCGGGGAGCAGGAAGATAGCGTATCGATTAGGGCTGCTTGCGTTGAAGATTAATGATGTTGAGGAAGCGGCGGATTGTTATGAGGAGTTCGTGAAGCTTGCGCCGAAGGACCCGAATCAGTACATATTAAAATACCGGATATTAAGTGCACAGGGAGCGCCTCTCAGTGAGCAGATCGCCGCCCTGGAGGATTTTAAGAAATCAGAATACATTGAAAAATGGGCGTTTGAGCTGGCGAAGCTGTATCATGATGCAGGGATGACGGCGGAATGCCTGGAGGAGTGCGACGATCTGATCCTTTGGTTCAGCGAGGGCAAATATGTCTATCAGGCCATGGAGCTTAAGATGCAGTATAAGCCGCTTACCCCTCTTCAGCAGGAGAAGTATGACGCGTGGCCGGGATCATCTAAGAAGCCGCGTCCTTTGAAGCGCAATACGTCTGCGAAGATGCCGGTCCTGCCTAATGAACAGAATAAGGAGAGTGCGCCTGCCGGTGAGGAAGAACAGCAGGAATCTGCCGGCGCTGCAGAGAGGGAGACTGCAGATCTGAAAGCGGACGAGGGAGCGGCGGCAGCGCAGAATTCCTCTATTAAGAAGGTTGTGAAGGGCGCGACTCTGCAGGAGGCGCTTGCCAACGGAATGGCATTTGCAAGCGGAATGCGAAGTGTGGAGAAGACTGTGGCCAGGGTAAAAGAAGGGATCCGTCAGGTTACCGGCCAGATACATATGGAAGCGCTGATCAATAGTAAGAAAGAAGAAGAGAAGACAGAGGAAGCAGCTTCGGCTCCTGCCGAAGAGACTCTGGAGATAGAAGAGCCGGAGACACCGCAGGTGAAGGAACCGGTACGTGAAGAGAAGCCGGTAAGGATAAAGACAGACAAGAAGACGAGCGCGCTCCGTGCGACGGGACAGATGCGTATCGAAGAGATCCTGCAGGAATGGGAGTCGAAACAGAGAGCGAATGCTGAGGCTATAGAGAGACAGAGGGAAGAAGATGACGAGAGGCTTCGCAGGGAGCGTGATGAGATCGGCTTACAGAGAGAGCTGGAGCGAAGAGAGGCGGAGAGAAGAGCCAGAGGAGAAGGAGAGTCCCGTGAAGAGGACGGAGAAGATGCGGTAAAGAAGCTTGCTGAGAAGGAAGCTCTGCGTAAAGCGGCAGAACGTAAGGCGGCCGAGGAGAAAGCGGCAGAAGAGAGGGCGGCATTGAAGGCAGCCGAGGCGCGCAAGGCAGCCGCAGAGGAAGCCGCGCGCAAGGCAGAGGAAGCAGCGCTCGCCAGGAAGGCAGCGGCGGAAGAGGCGGCACGCAAAGCGGAAGAGGAAGCAGCCGCCAGGAAGGCGGCCGCAGAAGAGGCGGTGCGCAAGGCGGAAGAGGAAGCGCGTAAGATTACAGAAGAGGCATTGCGCAAAGCAGGGCAGATTGCCGCGCGCAAGGCGGCCGGGGAAGCCTCCGGCAAGTCAGCAGAAGACAGTGAGACGGAAGAGAAGACGGACGCTTCTGCAGAAGAAGCAGCGGATCTGGCTGACCTGATGGATGGGATACCGGATATAGATCTGATGGTAGAGGGCGAATCCGAAAGTCTGGATATAGAGACAGAGATTAAGAAGGAGAAGCCTAAGGTAAAACAGACGACGAAGAAGACAGTTGCGGCGGACCGGGCTGAGGAGAAGCAGAATCCAGTCGACGGTAAGACGCAGAGGATACCGGATGATATTGTCAGGCTTATGGAAGAACTGGGAGAAGACGCTTCGGAGCCTGAGGAGGATGTCAGCGTCGAGGAGATCGACGAGAAGCTGTTAAGCGGGATCGTTGAGGACGCAGCCAAGAACCGCGGCTTTGATGAAGGGGCTCTTGCGATCGATGATCTGAAAGGGAAAGATCTCGGAAAGGATGCGGAAGGCAGATTAAAAGAGGAGTCTGACGGGGAACTTGAAGAGGATTTTGAGGAATCTGACGGGGAATTTGAAGAGGATTTTGAGGGGTCTGACGAAGAGTTTGAAGAAGAGGACTTTGAGGAAGAATCTGGAGAGGACTTTGCGGAAGAGTTTGAAGAGGAAGGCTTTGAGGAAGAATCTGACGAGGAGCTTGGAGAAGGCTTTGAGGAGTCTGACGAGGAGCTTGGAGAAGACTTTGAAAAGTCTGATGAGGAATTTGAAGAAGACTTTGAGGAGTCTGACGGGGAATTTGGAGAAGACTTTGAGGAGTCTGACGAGGAATTTGAAGAGGAAGATTTTGAGGAAGAGTCCGGCGAGGAATTTGGAGAAGACTTTGAGGAGTCTGACGATGAGTTTGAAGAAGACTTTGAGGAGTCTGACGACGGATTTGAAGAAGAGGACTTTGAAGAGGAATCTGACGACGGATTTGAAGAAGAGGACTTTGAAGAGGAATCTGACGACGGATTCGAAGAGGAGGACTTTGAGGAGGAATCTGAGGAAGAGTTTGAAGAGGAAGACTTTGAGGAGGATGAGTTTGAAGAAGATTCTGAGGACGGATTTGAGGAAGAGGATTTAGAAGAAGACGAATTCGAGGAAGAGGATTTTGAGGAGGAATCTGACGAGGATCTGGAAGAAGGTTACGAGGATGATTCTGAGGACGAATTTGAAGAGGACTCAGACGAGGACTTCGAAGAGGATTATATAGAAGACGAATTTGAAGAGGAAGGCTTCGGAGAGGAAGATTTTGAAGAAGAGGATTTCGAGGATGAAGATTTAGAGGAATCTGAGGAAGAGGACTTCGAGGAGGCTGACGAAGACGAATTCGAGAGCGAAGACTTTGAAGAAGAGCTTGAGATCGAGGAACCGTCTGAGGAAGAGATTCAGGCGCGGATCAAGAAGGCGAAAGGCAGCGGAGTTCCTTTTGATACGGGATTTGTCGTTACCGGGCGGTATGATCTGAGCGCGACCAGTGAGATCGGTCTGAAGGCGGGACTTACCGAGGAGCAGAAGAAGCTGTTTTCATATTTTGTACCGGTAAGGGGAATGAGTGAACAGATCGTGGAGGTGCTGGATAACGACAGGAGAGCCCGCAAGGAAGGGACCTCTAAGACCGGCAATCTTCTGGTGATCGGCCGCAAGGGTTCCGGTAAGACGGTGTTGGCAGTGGACATTGTAAAAGCGATCCAGAAGCAGAGGAATCTGAAGCAAGGAAAGGTTGCGATCGTGACAGGCGAATCGCTGAATAAGAAGGAACTGACGAATATTATCCAGAAGCTGCGCGGCGGAGCTATTATCGTTGAGAAGGCCGGTAAACTGAATTCCCGAACGATCAAGGAACTGAACCGCCTGATGGAGAGGAAGACGGGTGAGATGCTCTTTGTGCTGGAGGATCAGAGGAAGCCGCTTGAACGTATTCTGACGGCGAACCCGGAATTTAAGAAGAAGTTCAATTCTAAGCTGGAGCTTCCGGTATTTGTCAATGACGAGCTGGTTACCTTCGGACAGACGTACGCGAAGGAGAACGGCTATAAGCTGGATGAGATGGGTATCCTTGCACTGTACAGCAGGATCGATGTAATGCAGAGGGAAGACCATGCAGTATCGGTTGCGGAGGTCAAAGATATCATGGATGAGGCGATCGAGCATTCACAGAAGGCGAATGTGAAGCATCTGGCGAGAAGAGTGTTCGGAAGAGGTACGGATGAATCTGACAGGATCATCCTGAAGGAAGAAGATTTTAAGATCTGAGCACATTTCCGGCGCGATTTTAGATGGATTTTAGCATGCAGCAGGGCAGTTTTCTGAAGTGTTGCAAATAAAGAGGGTTTTGACTGTTAAGATTGGTCAAAACCCTTTCTTTTTATGCCAGTCTAAAGTATAATAGACATATATATCGCAACAGAATGTGAGGGATGATTATATGGCACAAAGAAAAGCAAAACCATATGAAGTCGGAGAACTGGATCATTATCTTTTTGGACAGGGCAATCATTATGAGATCTATAAGAAGCTTGGAGCTCATAAGGTCAAGAAGGGAAAAAAGGAAGGCGTATACTTCGCGGTGTGGGCGCCGCATGCGCGTTCAGTATCCGTTGTGGGCGATTTCAATGAATGGAATATGGAGGCGAATCCGATGGAGAGAGGAGAACCTCTTGGCATATATACCTGTTTTATTCCAGATGTGAAAGAGTATGATCTGTATAAGTTCTGTGTGGAGACTTATCAGGGGGAATTTGTATTCAAGGCAGATCCTTTTGGTACTTACGCGGAGCTGAGACCAGGTACGGCATCCAGAGTCGCAGATCTTACGAAGATCAAGTGGACGGATAATGTATGGATGGAGAATCGTAAGGCCTGGAAACATACGGAACAGCCGATGTCGATCTATGAGGCGCATATCGGATCATGGAAGCGCCATCCGGGAAGAGAGGACGAGGGCTTCTATAATTACCGGGAATTTGCGAAGGAGATCGCAGTATATCTTAAGAATATGGGATATACGCATGTGGAATTGATCGGTATTGCGGAGCATCCTTTTGACGGGTCCTGGGGATATCAGGTAATCGGATATTTTGCGCCTACTTCGAGATATGGAACGCCGGAGGATTTCGCGTGGATGATCAACTATCTCCATAGAAATAAGATCGGCGTTATCCTGGACTGGGTACCGGCTCATTTCCCAAGAGATATCCATGGCCTTGCAGATTTTGACGGAACACCTACTTATGAATATGCAGATCCGAAGAAGGGAGAGCATCCTGACTGGGGAACGAAGATATTCGACTACGGCAAGAGCGAGGTGCGTAATTTCCTGATCTCCAATGCCCTGTACTGGATCGAGCAGTTCCATGTGGACGGACTTCGTGTGGATGCAGTGGCGTCCATGTTATATCTGGATTACGGCAAGCAGGACGGCCAGTGGGTTGCCAATAAGTACGGCGGGAATAAGAATCTGGAGGCGATCGATTTCTTCAAGCATCTGAATTCTGTTGTTCTTGGCAGGAATCCAGGGGCGGTCATGATTGCGGAGGAGTCGACGGCCTGGCCGATGGTGACCGGCAGTGTAGAGGATGACGGTCTTGGATTCAGCCTGAAGTGGAATATGGGCTGGATGCATGATTTTACGGAATACATGAAGCTTGATCCGTATTTCAGGAAGGATCATCACAATCAGATGACATTTGCCATGAGTTATGCGCACAGCGAGCATTATATCCTGGTATTGTCGCATGATGAGGTGGTTCATCTGAAGTGCTCTATGCTGAATAAGATGCCTGGACTGGGCTTTGACAAGTATGCGAACCTTAAGGTCGGCTATGCGTTTATGATGGGACATGCCGGCAAGAAGCTGTTGTTCATGGGACAGGAATTCGCACAGCTTCGGGAATGGAGCGAAGAGAGAGAGCTTGACTGGTTCCTCCTGGCGGAAGACGAACATCAGCAGATCCAGAACTGGGTGAGAGATCTGCTTCATCTGTATAAGCGCAACCGGGCGATGTACGAGATGGACGACAGTTGGGAAGGCTTCGAATGGATCAATGCGGATGATGCGAGCAGGAGTATCTTCAGCTTTGTAAGGCATTCGAAGGGAAAGAAGAAGAACCTGCTGTTCGTATGCAACTTCACACCGATGCCGAGGGACGATTACAGGGTAGGCGTGCCGCGCAAGAAGCAGTATAAGCTGATCTTGAACAGCGATGATGTGAAGTACGGAGGAAAAGGAGAAGAGAGACCGGTTATCTATAAGGCTGTGAAGCAGGAGTGCGATGGAAGGCCGTTTTCATTCGCTTACAAGCTGCCGCCGTATGGAGTTGCTGTTTTTGAATTTTAATAAGCTGCATGCCTGAGAAAGGCATGCGGCTTTTTTCTAGTACACCGAAAAATAAGTTCCTAGCCATATAACGCAGAATGATTTTTTATATGCAAGGCGGAGGAATGAG
>ERZ808046.276-NODE-276-length-59087-cov-7.270344_pt1 | contig 59087 bp, 58 predicted proteins | sample MGYA00380196_ERZ808046 | MGnify/ENA primary metagenome ERZ808046 (study PRJEB31490, sample SAMN06133421) | mouse gut metagenome | isolation source: Z6_2 | host: mice | place: China: Chengdu | collected 2015-05 ... | reverse complement strand
ATGAGCGGCCCTCTGGGACGCGAATAGTAACAATAAAAAACACCGCCGCCTGTCATTGGACAAGGGACGATGTGAATCGCGGTACCACCCTGCTTCAGAGTATTCTTTATGATACTCTGCACTCATTTTGTGTAATACAGCCTGCTACACGGACATTCGACTTAGCGCATCTGGTCAATGCTTTTCGTCAAAAGACTCCCATACTGAAATTTCCAAAAGGGTCGTGTGGAATGCTTTCAGCCGGTGACATGCCATCTCTGCTTCACTGTGCCTTTTGTACTCACGTATGTTCAAGGTCTGACTGTTGTTAACATAAGGATAGTTTGCGAAGCGTGCTATCCGTTGTTTACATAAGGGCAGTTCGCGAAGCGTGCTGCCTGTTGTTTAGTCTAATATGAATTTGGGCATCTGTCAAGCAAAAAAGTGCTTGCAGACGATTTGAAAGTATGTTAAAGTAAACGTATTATCAATAAAACATTCAATACATCATACATTTCTGAGATTCCGTGATGTGTTCCACTTTTCATATTTTCAATATGAAAATCTTGAATTCTGGCTTTTCGCCATTTTTCAAAGCAGTTTATGAAGCAAATGCAGACAGGCGAAAAGTACTTCTCCTGTGTGCGAAGCAAGAGCTTTTGTTACTATTACAAACAGGAGGATAATGAATGAAAGAAAACGACAGAGGGACATCAGGCAAAGGAGACAAAAAGCGTGATATCAGCAGTAAAACAGTATTGGGAAATCCCATTTTATACGCACAGTTCCTGAGGGGGAACATAAACATTCCCTGTCTTAAAAATGTGCAGCCGGAGGATATTGAGGACGTATCGGAGAGGTACAGGCCTTATCTTGGTACCGAGTTTGAGTCGGATACGGTAAAAAGGATACGGATTCATGCGCAGGAAAGTATTGATAGCCGTGAGCAGGAGGCAGCATCGGGCAGTAGTCCTGACCTGACTGTTGACCGTGGCAGCTTGAAGGAGCCTTTATTTATTATTTCACTGACAGAGCATAAAAGCCGGGTGGATTATGATGTGCCCATGCAGCTCCTGAAATATATGCTTTGTATCTGGCTCGATTACAGCAGGGAGATGAAAGGCTACAAGGAAGGGATATCAGACAGGAAGGGATTTCGCTACCCTGTCATCATTCCCGTTGTATATTATGAAGGGAAAGCTCCCTGGACGGCAGACCGTCACTTTTGCTCCAGAATATATCAGGGAGAAATGTTCAGGGAGTGGATACCGGACTTTAGCTATGAGGTGGTCAGGCTTCATGATTACAGCAATGAAGAATTGCTTGAACGCGGGGATGAAATGTCGTTGATCATGCTTTTCAACAAGATTCAGGATTCGATGGATATTTCCGAATTTTTGAAGCTTCCCCAGGAAAAACTGGATGAAATGGTGAAAGATACACCGGAGACTGTCATGGATGTCATAGTCTCAGTGATGGAGAGCCTGTGCGGAAAAATTGGGGCTTCAAAAAAGGAAACGCAGGAATGTGTGAGCAGAGTGAGGGAGCGCAGGATGGGATATTTATTTGAGAATATGGAAAAAATGAATATACAGGAGGAGCGGCGCAATACGGCACAGGCCCGGGCGGAATTGGAAAAGGCACAGGAAGAATTAAGGGAAGCACAGGAAGAACTGAGGAAAGCTGAGGATGACAGGATTAGAGCGATTGTGTCTATTTGCCAAAAACTGAAGAATTCGAAGGATGAGGTCATCCGGGCAGTGAGTGAGGAATGCGGTATGGATCAGGAAACGGCACGAAAAAAGGTGGATGCCTATTGGGAAGGAATGTAATGTGTACGCAGTTTCTCATGGAAAAAGCCCTAACCCCAATCTTGTAAATTATCTTATAAATGTTACAATAAAAACAGTAACTTCTTATAAGATGAATGTGAGCAGTGACAGAGATAAGATGATCTGATGCTGACAGACGAGAAAGGATATCCATGGAAAAAACACAAAGTACCCAGTTGTTTGAACAAATGCCGATTCCCCAGGCAGTGATGAGGCTGGCGGTTCCCACCATTATCAGTTCCCTGGTGATGGTGATTTATAATCTGGCGGATACTTATTTTGTGGGGATGCTAAGCGATCCCATTCAAAATGCTGCCGTGACGCTGGCGGCTCCTGTGCTTTTGGCCTTTAATGCGGTCAACAACCTTTTTGGGGTAGGGTCTTCGAGTATGATGAGCCGTGCTCTTGGAAGGAAGGACTATGATACCGTTTATAGAAGCTCTGCCTTTGGCTTTTATTGCGCGCTAATGAGCGGCGCGTTATTTTCCTTATTGGTTACGGTTTTCCATACCCCTCTTCTGGAGATTCTGGGAGCGGACAGCCAGACAAGAGCCGCTACCGGAGCGTACATGAAATGGACGGTGAGCTTTGGAGCGGTTCCGGCTATCCTGAACGTTGTCATGGCCTATCTGGTGCGGGCGGAGGGGGCTTCTCTCCACGCCAGCCTTGGGACAATGAGCGGATGCCTTTTAAATATTGTGCTGGATCCCATCTTTATTTTACCCTGGGGACTTGGCATGGGAGCGGCAGGGGCAGGTCTGGCCACTTTCCTTTCCAACTGTGTGGCGTGTGTGTATTTCTTTGTGTTATTGTACAAAAAGCGCGGAAAAACCTTTGTATGCATTAAGCCCTCCATGTTCCGCGCCCGCCGGGAGATCGTACTCGGTATCTTTGGAGTGGGGATTCCGGCCTCGATACAGAATCTGCTGAATGTGACGGGGATGACGGTGCTCAACAATTTCACCTCCTCCTATGGCGCCGATGCGGTGGCTGCCATGGGGATTGTACAGAAGATCAATATGGTTCCCATGCAGGTGGCCATGGGATTTTCTCAGGGAATCATGCCTCTGGTCAGCTACAATTTTGCCAGCGGAAATTCTCCCCGTATGAAAAAGACAGTTGCCTTTACAGCGAAAATCGTGGTGTGCTTTCTGACGGTTATGACTGCAGTGTTTTATTTCGGCGCGGGGACGCTGATCCGGCTTTTTATGAAAAATCAGATTATTGTGGACTATGGAACAAAATTTCTTCGGGGGATGTGCCTTGGTCTTGTGTTTCTTGCGGTGGATTTCCTTGCGGTTGGCGTATTCCAGGCCTGCGGCATGGGGAAAAAAGCGCTTGTGTTTGCCCTGCTCCGGAAGGTGGTACTGGAGATACCGGCTCTTTTTATTCTGAATCATATCTATCCCATGTACGGGCTTGCATACGCGCAGTTTTCAGCCGAGGTGATTCTTGCAATTACGGCCTGCATCGTGCTTTTGCAGCTGTTTAAAAAGCTGGAAAAAGAGCCGGCCGGAGAAAAGGCGGAAGATTAAGAGGCAAAAGATTCAGGCAGAAGACGAACGGAGGTATGAAGAAGAGGCATATGGGCGGGATGTATGAAAGTATAAAAAGCGACCGCAGGATGGGGAAGGATACGCGGATGTGGATCATAGTTGGGACGATTCTTGGTGTCTGCGTAATTGTGGCGGCTTCTGTCATTTGGTTTCTGGGATATCACGGACGTTTTACGGAGTTTGTGGGAAAACTGTCCGCCAGCACTACCTACGCCTTAAAAAATAACGGTCTGATCGCAAAAGTGGATGGCAAAACATTTCTGGTATCGGAGGAAAATATGTATGGCATTTATGCTTACCTTTCCCTGAATAAATCCGGCAGAGAGAGCCGGAAGATACCGGAAGGGGAACCGGTGGTGCTTGATTATGGCAACGGTACCATGCTAAAGCTCTGGGATATGCCGGATAAGGCAAATAAGGGGCGGCATAATCTGTTTATCCAGTATACGGATATAAAAGGGAATATCTATTCCTACATCAGCTATAAGACCACTCTGGATACAGTGGTGGTGCGGTATCTGACCTATGGAAATGAACTTATTAGTTCTGAACTAATAAGCTCATAGGAGATTGGAGAAATAGGCGGGGTTATTGATAGGCTGCCGGCAGTTTTTTCAACCTTCCGGCTTCCTCCATCGTACACCCTTCCTCGCTGTAACGGGCCTTTTCGTAGCAGTCATGAAGAAGCCTGCGGCTCTCATCTTCGGAAATCCCGGCCATGGTTTCCAACTGGGCGGGGGTCTCGCTTCCCTGAGGCTGGCTCTTCAATCCTTTGCGGAGCAGTTTTTTGTAATATTTTCGGATGCGCATATTGGCGGAGGTTTCCTTAAGCCAGGGAAGCTTCCCCTTTTTTATGTGTTTCTTCTGATCATCAAAGCCCTTTTCCAGGAAATGGATTTCATCCTCGCTCTCGGAGGCAAAAAATTTCCCGGCACTGCGGCAGGCACGGTAAATAAGCACAAGAATTACCAGCATTGTGCCTACGCATATCAGGTAAAAGATTGTTTGTGAGAGAAAAACCAGCCATGCAGGAGGTTCTTTGGGTTCTTGTTCGCCATCAATCATCTCCCGCCAGTCGGGCATCTCTTCCTGGGGAGCGGGAGGTTCCGGTTCAGGCGTCCATTCCTCCAAAGGCTCTGTCGTTTCAAAGGTAATATTGCTTAAAGGCTCCTTTCCGTACAGAAGAGAGGGCAGGGTAAAGGCCAGGAGAATCACACAGGCAATGCCGAAGATGATTTTTACCACCTTTTCCATGGTTTTCACCGGCAGATTGGCGCTCTGGCTGTGATCATGGAGAAAGCTGTAAAAGCTGTCCGTAAAAAGGTAAATGAAGCACAAAAATACGTCTGCAAGGAACAGATAAAAAATCATGTGCCAGTAGAAGGAGAGCTTTAGGAGGGCGCTGAGCACATAATGAAGGGCAAAATAAATCCACTGCAAAGGGGAAGGAGTGTCCAGAAAAACCGGAACCTCCAGCTCACTGTAGTCTACCCGGGTCAGATCGGCAGAGGGGAGTTCCTTCAGCATTTTCTGTACCTGCCCCTTTTTGATTCTGCCATACCCACGGATAAAGAAAATAAGAAGAGAGCAGAGCAGGGAAAAAGCGAAGGCAGGATAAAAACCGATGCCAAGAGCTGAGCCGGCAAGAGCGCCCAAAAGAGCATATCCTGCAGAGCATACAAGACTGACGAAAAAGTAAAGAATCAGATATTTCAGCTTCATCACCGCGTACCAGCTCAGGATGATGGGGAGAAGCAGGAAAAGCCCTGTGAGTGCAAATTTTTTTTCGGTTTGGCCGTCTAACCGGAAAATCAGGGCGGCAAAGGGATAAAAGCACCAGAAGAGCATCAGTGCGTGGAGCCAGCCAACAATGCGCAGCATAAATGTGTGATTCAGCATAAGAGTGTTCTGCGGGACCCTGTGTCCGCTGCGGGGGAATTTTTTCATAGCAATACCTGCTTTCTGTGGGAAGATTTCTCAGATTTCCCATGGAATCACTGTTATATGGGGCCTTGCGGGGATGTCCAGAAAAGGAACATCCGCTGGCCGAACAGGAAGAACCCAGAGAATCTGACCTCCTGTGCCGATGAGAGCCTGCATGGCATTTGTCAGGTCATCCTCCCTGTTTTTGGAGATAAAAATATAAGTGTGGTCTGCCCGTTTCAGTTCGGCTTCCCTTTGCAGAAGCTCTGCGGCAGAACAGGCTGCCCGGGAGCTGTCCATGCAGGCAAGTTTCTGATTAAGCTCTGCGATTTTTCCGCCGCCTGACTTTAAATACATGGAAAAGGGAGCGCCGGTGGCGGCATCAAAGCCGTTGCTCGCCACATGAAAGGACATCCGGTCTTTGACCAGACGCCCGGCAAGGGAGGAGACAATACGGATTGTTTCCTCCACCAGATCTTCGTATTTCAGAATCAGCCGGTCTTCCACATCAAACAGAATGCTTAAAGAAATACTGGTGGTGGAGTCAAACTGATTGACCATCAGGCTTCCGGTTCGGGCAGAGGCCTTCCAGTTGATATGGTTCATGGGATCCTCCTTCCGGTATTCCCGGATCCCGGAGAACTCAAAAGGGTCAGGGTAGAGACGGCTGCGGGAGAGAAGTGCGCCGGAAATCGCCTGGCACAGCATTGCAATCCGGTGCGTGTCCACCTGTCTGGGATATACGTACAGCACGGTATCCGGATGGAGATCCGCATAGTAGCCGGAATGAAAAAAGAAATCATATCCGGTAAGGCTCACGTCATATATCTGATAAAATCCCCTTTTGTGGGCGGTGAAGGGGAGTGTCCGCTCAATCCGCTGATGAAAAAGGAAGGAAAAAACATCTCTTTTGTAGCTCCGGTCGGTGGAACTGGTGTTGGCGCTGGCATCATTTAAAAATTCCAGGCTCCGGTTGGAGGAAAAGCGGATTTCCAGTGCAGGAAGGGGAAGGAGCTTATCATTGATCACAACCTCCTTCATGGTGGAAGCTTCTCCTTCATAAATAAATCGATCCTGAAAATAAATGTCTACGGACAATCCCCGGTGCCAGTACCTGGCATAAAGCTTCCGGCTGAGGAACCAGGCAAGGAGGACGCCCAAAAGAAGTAAAAGAAACATAGCAGTTACCTTTCCGACCAGTTTTCCGTGGGAACCTGGGTGGCAGCAAGGATATCTTCGATTACCAGAGCCGCTGCCCGGGAAGAGTCAGCGCCGGCCACAAGGCTGAGACGATGGGCCAGTACAGGACAGGCCACTTCCTTGATATCCTCCGGCACCACATAGGAACGTCCGGATACCATGGCGTAGGCCTGGGAAGCCCGAAGAAAGGCAAGGGTACCCCTGGGGCTGACACCGGAAGCGGCTTTGGGATGCTTTCGGGTTGCATGGATAATGGAAACCATATATTTCAGCAGATCCGTATGGACATAAATGTTCTGGCATTCCTTTTGAAGGGCCAGGATGGAAGCCCTGTCGCAGACAGGGGAAAGCTCCGCAAGAGGTTCCCTTGTGATGAAACGCCGGATTAAAGACAGCTCCTCCTCTTCATCCAGAGAAGTCATGGAAATCTTCATGAGGAAACGGTCCATCTGCGCTTCCGGCAGGGGAAAGGTTCCAAGGGTTTCCAAGGGGTTTTGGGTGGCAATGACCAGAAAAGGTTCTTCCAAAGGCCGGGTAACGCCGTCCACTGTGATTTGCCGCTCTGCCATGCACTCCAAAAGACTGCTCTGAGTCTTGGGAGTGGCTCGGTTAATCTCATCTGCCAGCAGAATATGACAAAAGGCAGGGCCTTTGGAAAAGACAAATTCACCGGATTTCGAGTCAAAATAGTTAAGTCCCGTCACATCCGAGGGGAGGAGATCCGGTGTAAACTGGATGCGTCCAAACTCGGCCTGAATGGATTTGGCAAGTGACTTGGCCAGCATGGTTTTGCCGGTGCCGGGAACGTCCTCGAGAAGCACATGCCCGCGGGAGAGCATGGCGGTCAAAAGCAGCGTGATGGTGGTCTCATTTCCGATCATGACCTGGGAAATATTTTCTTTTAAAGTTTGAAGTACAGATAAGTCCATAGCGGGATTCCTCTTTTCTAAACATAAGGACGGCTGGCGGAGCCTGACGTCCGTTGTTTGTGCCCTGTTTGTCTTTTATTTTACGCCGGAATAAAAGAAAAAACAACCGAAAAACAGGTGATTTTGAAAGGACAGCTATCTTGCGCAACACATTTTTATCCCGTATACTTGCAATAAGGAAATGCATTTGTGAAGGAGGAAAGTACTGCAATGAATATCATAGTAGCCGCAGATGACAACTGGGCAATTGGAAATAAGAACGAGCTGTTGATCACGATTCCGGCAGACCACAGGCTTTTCAGGCAGGAGACGGAAGGGAAGGTGGTGGTATATGGGAGGAAAACCCTTTCTACCTTTCCTCAGGGAATGCCTCTGCCGGGGCGCGCGAATATTATTCTTTCTGCAAATCCGGCGTATCAGGTAAAGGGTGCGCAGGTGGTTCATGACCTGGAGGAGCTGTTTGAAGAATTGAAAAAGTACGATACGGATAAGGTGTATGTAATCGGCGGGGAGAGCCTGTACCGCCAGCTTCTGCCGTACTGCCGGGTGGCCCATGTGACCAGAATCCACGAATCTTATCAGGCGGATGCCCATTTCCCCAATCTGGATGAAATGCCGGAGTGGAAGCTTACGGCGGACAGCGAGGAACAGACCTATTTTGACGTGACCTATCACTTCTTAAAATATGAAAAGTCTTGACTGACTTATTGACTTTTCACCAAAAAGGGATAATAATGGATAGAAATAATTACAGCCCGGTTTGCCTGGCTGTGACAGAGAACATAAGAGAGGGGCGATATTGTGGAAAAGAAAAATATTGACTGGGCCAATCTGGGATTTGGCTATATCCACACAGATTACAGATTTGTATCTAACTTTAAAAACGGCGCCTGGGAGGAAGGCGTCCTGACAGAGGATGCCAATGTGGTCATCAGCGAATGCGCGGGGGTTTTGCAGTACGCGCAGACGATATTTGAAGGAATGAAGGCATATACCACAGCCGACGGGCGTATCGTGACGTTCCGCCCGGACTTGAACGGTGAGAGGATGGAGCAGAGCGCTGCCCGTCTGGAAATGCCGGTTTTCCCAAAGGATAAATTTGTAGATGCAGTGCTTAAGACAATTAAGGCAAACGAGGCTTATGTGCCCCCTTACGGAAGCGGAGCTACCCTGTATGTGCGTCCTTATATGTTTGGAAGCAGCCCCGTTATTGGTGTGAAGCCTGCAGAGGAATATCAGTTCAGAGTGTTCACCACGCCGGTAGGCCCTTACTTTAAGGGAGGCGTTAAACCTCTGACCATCCGGATCAGTGATTTTGACCGGGCAGCCCCTAACGGGACAGGCCACATCAAGGCAGGCCTTAACTATGCCATGAGCCTTCATGCAATTGTGGATGCCCATAACCAGGGCTTTGATGAAAATATGTATTTGGATGCGGGCACCAGAACCAAGGTGGAGGAAACCGGGGGCGCCAACTTCCTGTTCGTGACACAGGACGGCAAGGTGGTAACACCCAAGTCAAACAGTATTCTGCCTTCCATCACGAGACGTTCCCTGATGCAGGTTGCCAGAGAGTATTTAGGGCTGGAGACCGAAGAGAGAGAAGTGTACGCCGAGGAGCTTGAGAGCTTTGCGGAGTGTGGGCTGTGCGGTACGGCAGCGGTAATCTCTCCGGTAGGCAAGGTGGTAGACCATGGGAAGGAAATCTGCTTTGCCAGCGGCATGACAGAGATGGGACCTGTGACGAAGAAGCTGTACGATACACTGACCGGTATTCAGATGGGAACGATCAAGGCTCCCGACGGATGGGTTGTGGAAGTATAGGCCGGTTTGAAGGGTTTTTATAGGAAATGTTATTCATCAGGCATCCAGGCTTAAGGCTTGGATGTTTGTTTATGCACAGGCCTGTGCAGTGGAAGCTTGCCGCTAAAGCGGCGCACGGGCCGCGCGACGAGTAGGGAAAACCTCCCTGCTCGATTAATTATAAGGAGGATATGATTATGCATATGGCGGATGCGCTGGTAGCACCGGCTGTGGCAGGAACCATGTATGTGTGTTCGGGGGCGGCCATGGGATATTCTGTAAAAAAGGTAAGGTTTGCCGATGAGCCCAAAAAGATTCCGGTGATGGGAGTGATGGGAGCTTTTGTGTTTGCCGCTCAGATGATCAATTTTACGATTCCGGGGACAGGCTCTTCCGGGCATCTGTGCGGGGGAATGATGCTCTCGGCTGTGCTGGGGCCGGAGGCGGGGTTTCTTACCATGTTCGGCGTACTGCTTGTGCAGTGCCTGCTTTTTGCGGACGGCGGACTGTTGGCCCTTGGATGTAATGTGTGGAATATGGCCTTTTACGGCTGTTTTCTGGGAGCCATGGTCATATGGAAACATATGATGAAAAATGGAATGTCCCGGAAGAAGATTATAGGGGCATCCATCGCGGGATGTGTGCTCACCCTGCAGCTTGGGGCATTTTCCGTGGCGCTGGAGACATTGGCGTCCGGTGTGACAGAGCTTCCTTTTGGTATTTTTGTGGCGGCCATGCAGCCGATTCACCTGGCAATCGGATTGGTGGAGGGACTGATCACAGCGGCTGTGCTGGTATTTGTTTATGAGGCAAGACCGGAGCTTTTGTGGGGTTATCAGGGTTCTCTGACGGAGGAAAAAAAGGAAAGCAGAATGTCCTATAAGGGAACCGTTGCGGTACTTCTTGCGGCAACAATCGTCATTGGCGGCCTTGTATCTTTAGTGGCATCCTCAAACCCGGACGGGTTGGAGTGGTCTATGGAGCAGGTGGCCGGGACGGCAGAGCTTGAAGCAGAGGGCGGAGTCTATGAGACGGCAGGGCAGGTGCAGGAGGCCACCGCGATTTTACCGGATTACGGATGGAAAAACAGCGACTCTGTGACGGGAACATCGTTCTCCGGGATTTTGGGAGGAGGCGTTGTCATCGCGCTGTGTGTGGCAGGCTGCTATCTGCTCAAGCTTTTCAGGGGCAGAGAGAAAAAACAGTAGGAAAGCCTGTCAAGGGGCAGGGCAGAAGGAGTAAACTATTAAGAATGAGTAAGCTTAAAAAGGCCATACATGACATTCATATATCTGATGCCGCTGGGAGGAAGGCTGAGGAGCAGGACACGGCAGCGTCTGAAGGCAAGCCGGAGTCTTCCCCGCATCCGCTCTCCGTCCTGCTTGTCACCTTTTTTTACCTTCTGCTTGTGGTTTCTTTTTCCAAATATGACTTCAGCGGCGTTTTAAGTATGGTGTTGTATCTGATGATTCTGGGAACAGGAAAAGGAATCAGTCTGAAAGAAGCGTTGAAGCGTACCTGGCCGGTACTTCTTCTGGTAAGCGTGGTTGGAATTGCAAATCCTTTTGTGGACAGGGAAATCTGTTGGAGGTGGGGAAATTTTGCAGTTTCCTACGGAATGATTTCCATGGTGACTCTGATGCTGAAAGGGATTTTTTGCGTGATGGCATCGTATCTGCTCATTATCAGCACCGGAATGGAAGGAATCTGCCTTGGGCTTCGGTGTCTCCATTTTCCGAAGGAACTGGTGACCATTGTATTTCTGATCTACCGCTATCTGATCGTGCTGCTCAAGGAGGCGGAGCGGATGATGCTGGCTTATAAGCTGCGGGCTCCGGGGCAGAAGGGAATTCATTTTAAGGTATGGGGTTCCTTTCTGGGGCTGTTGCTTTTAAGGAGCATGGATCGGGCTCAGACGGTGTATGAGAGTATGCTGCTCCGGGGCTACCAGGGAGAGATCAGGGGACGGGAGTTTACAGGAAGCAAAGGAAGGAGCATTCTCTATGTATGCCTGTGGACGGCAGCGCTGCTTTTTTTGCGTCTGGTTCCGGTGTTTGAGATCGTGGGGAATTTTTTACAGGAGACGGAAATTTGAGTGTGATTGAAATAGAAAATCTTACATTTGCCTATGATAACGGGATTCCGGTATTGCATGACCTGGCCTTTGCGGCGGATAAGGGGGAATCCATTGGTCTGATCGGGGCCAACGGGGCAGGAAAATCCACCCTCTTAAAGCTGCTTGTGGGGCTTGGCGGCAGCAATTATCAGGGAAAAGTTCATGTATGTGACATAGAACTTTGTAAAAAGAATTTAACAGCCATACGGGCGAAGCTTGGCTATGTGTTCCAGGATTCGGAAAGCCAGTTGTTTTTGTCAACGGTTTACGAGGATGTGGCCTTTGGCCCAAGAAATTACGGCTGCAGCGGGGAGGAAGCGGACAGAAGGGTGATGGCGGCCCTTAAGAAGGTGCATTTGGAGGGACTTAAGGACAGGCAGATTTACCGGATGTCCGGCGGGGAAAAAAAGCTGGCGTCCATAGCCACGATTCTTTCCATGGAACCGGAGATCATGCTTCTGGATGAGCCTTCTGTGGCATTGGATCCGGGTAACCGGAGGAATCTGATTCACGTGCTGAACGAAATAGAAGAGACGAAGATTATTGCTTCCCATGATCTGGATATGATATGGGATACCTGCAGCCGGATAATTTTGCTCTGGGGCGGCCGGATCGTGAAGGATGGAAGTACGGAAGAGATTTTAAGAGACAGAAAGCTTTTGGAGGAGCATGGGTTAGAGCTGCCACTTAGCCTGACGGGGCGCGGGTAAATGGGATGAAACAGGAGGTTACTCTATTTATGGAAGCAAGAGAGATATTAGAGCAGGTAAAAGCCGGCAGTATTTCTATTGAGGAGGCTGAAAAATTTTTCAGAAAGCAGCCTTTTGAGGAAATGGGATATGCCAAGCTGGACACGCACAGAGAGGTTCGCTCCGGTTTCCCGGAGGTTGTGTTCTGCAGCGGAAAGCCGGAGGAATATCTGGTGAATATTTTTAAGAAATTATACGAGAAGAACGGGGAAGTACTGGGCACCAGAGCTGACAGGCATCAATACGAGCTGGTCAGGGAAGTACTGCCTCAAGTCGCTTATGACGAGGTCTCCCATATTTTAAAGATTGAGAAGCATAAGAAGGATAGAAAGGGAAAGATTGCCGTCTGCACTGCCGGAACGGCGGATATTCCGGTGGCGGAGGAGGCGGCCCAGACTGCGGAATACTTTGGCTCCTATGTGGAGAGGATTTACGATGTGGGGGTCAGCGGCCTTCACCGTCTTCTTTCCCGGCTGGATGTGATACAGGAGGCAAACTGTGTGGTGGCTGTGGCCGGAATGGAAGGAGCGCTTGCCAGCGTCATTGGAGGACTGGTAAGCAGGCCGGTGATTGCGGTGCCCACTTCCGTGGGATATGGCGCAAGCATGCATGGGCTTTCCGCTCTGCTTACCATGATCAATTCCTGTGCAAATGGTATTGCGGTGGTGAATATTGATAATGGATACGGCGCAGGGTATATTGCGACACAGATCAACAGATTGGGATGCAGTTCGCAGCCAAAGAACGATTAAAAGAAGGAGTATGGAGAGAAAATGGGAAAAACATTATATCTGGAATGCCGCTCGGGGATAAGCGGCGATATGACGGTGGCGGCTCTTTTGGATTTGGGAGCTGACAGGGAGGTCCTTATGAATGCGCTGGAAAGCCTTCCGGTTCAGGGCTTTCAAGTGGAAATCAGCCGGGTGGTAAAGGCCGGGCTGGATGTCTGTGATTTCAATGTGAAGCTGGACAGGGAACATGAGAATCATGACCATGATATGGAGTATCTGCATGGACATGAGCATCACCATGAGGAGGGGCATATTCATGAACATCACCATGAACATGACCACACCCATGATCACACGCATCCTCATGAACACAGAGGACTGCCGGAGATACTGAAAATCATTGACGGGGCGGAGATTACAGACCGTGCGAAAGCCACCGCGGTCAGGATTTTTCAGATTCTGGCGAAAGCGGAAGCAAAGGCTCATGGTGTGCCCGAAGATCAGGTGCATTTTCATGAGGTAGGCGCTGTGGACTCTATTGTGGATATAATCGGGGCGGCAGTGTGTCTGGACAATCTTGATATCACGGAGGTGGTTATTCCCTTTTTGTGCGAGGGAAAAGGCACTGTAAGGTGCCAGCATGGGATATTGCCGGTTCCGGTTCCGGCAGTGGTGAATATCCTGGAGGCTCATGCCATTCCTGTGGAGATGACGGAGGTGGAGGGAGAACTGATTACACCCACCGGCGCGGCTATTGCGGCGGCTGTCGGTACCTCTCATAAACTGCCAAAGCGCTTTGTGATTCAAAAAACAGGAATCGGGGCAGGGAAACGGAATTATGAAAGGCCAAGCCTGCTCCGGGCCATGCTGATAGAAGAATGTTCCGAAAAGCAGGAGGAGAGGAAAGCAGGCAAGGATACCATTTATAAACTGGAGACGAATATTGATGACTGTACCGGTGAGGCACTGGGTTATGTGATGGACAGGCTGATGGAAGCGGGGGCAAGGGACGTCCATTTCCTTCCGGTATATATGAAGAAGAACAGGCCGGCCTATGAGCTGGCGGTGATCTGTGATGCGGATAAAGTGGAAGCGCTGGAGCGGACGATTTTTCAGGAAACCACTACCATTGGAATACGCCGGATTAAGATGGAGAGAAGCATTCTGCCAAGGGAGGCGTCTACTGTGTTGCTCAGGGAGGGAGAACTGAAAATAAAAAAGTGCCTGCTGCCGAATGGACAGATGCGGTTCTATCCGGAGTATGAGAGTGTGATCAGGCTGGCCCAGGAAAGCGGACTCTCCTTTCAGCAGGTGATGGATGAGTTCCGGCAGGTGGCTCATGGGCAGGAGGAATTATGGGGCTTTATCTGAATCCGGGAAATAGAAGTTTTTGGAAAGCAATCCGTTCTGAAATTTATGTGGATAAGACGGGACTGATTGAATATACAAACAGATACTTAAATACAGAGCAGCAATTTATCTGTGTCAGCAGGCCGAGACGTTTTGGAAAATCCATGACGCTTCAAATGTTGTCTGCATATTATAGCCGGGGGTGCGATTCTAGGGAACTGTTTAAGGGGTATCAAATAGAAAGCCATGAAACCTTTCAGGAGCATCTTAACAAATATGATGTGATTTCCCTGAATATGCAACAGTTTTTGAGCAGAGCGCAAAACCGGGAAGTGACAGATTATCTGGAGCAAGTTGTTATTGCAGAGATTCGTAAGGAATATGGAGAGTTCTTTTCGGAGCAGGAAACGAGCCTGGCGGCAGTTTTGGAGCAGATTTATGTGGAAACAGACAGGCAGTTTATGTTTCTGATTGATGAGTGGGATTGTGTGTTGCGCGAAAGACCGGAGGCGGAGGACTTGCAGAAGAGATATTTTGATTTTCTGCGTAATCTCTTAAAAGATCAGCCCTACGTTGCCCTTGCTTATATGACGGGGATTCTTCCCATCAAAAAATATGGTTCGCACTCGGCGCTTAATATGTTTACAGAATATGCAATGACGAACCAATATGTCTTTGAAGAATATACCGGATTTACAGAGGATGAGGTAAAAGGTTTATGTAAGCGGTATGGCATGGACTTTGCAATGGCGGGCAGATGGTATGATGGGTATATGTTCAAAAGGTTTCAGCATATTTACAATCCAAGGTCTGTGGTGGAGGCAATGCGTTGTCGGGATTTTTCTAATTACTGGACCTCCACAGAGACCTATGAGGCGCTGAAAATCTATATGGATATGAATTTTGACGGACTGCGTTCAGATATTGTGCAGATGCTGGGAGGCGGTCGCATTCCGGTTAATACGCGAAGCTTTCAGAATGATATGCGCACGTTTAAGACGAAAGATGATGTACTGACCCTGCTGATTCACCTGGGGTATCTTGCCTGTGATTCAGAGAAGCGGGAAGCTTTTATTCCAAACCGGGAAATTATCGAGGAATTTGAAAATGCGATGAGTGTTGGCGGATGGCAGGAGATTATGCGTATTTTAAAAGCCTCAGAAAAACTCCTTGAAGATACGCTTTCGGGCGATGAAGAGAGTGTTGCTCGGGGACTGGACAGGGTGCATACGGAAGTGGCGTCAATTTTGACCTATAATGATGAAAATTCTCTGGGCTGTGCCATCAGCCTTGCCTATTACAGCGCAAGGAAAGATTACAAACTGATCAGGGAATTACCTACAGGGCGTGGATTTGCAGATGTTGTTTTTTTGCCGCTGCCGCATACGGGAAAGCCTGCGTTGGTAGTAGAATTGAAATACAATAAATCTGCTCATACAGCAATACAACAGATTAAGGAAAGGCATTATACCCAGGCATTGGAAGGTTATAGCGGTACAATCCTGCTTGTGGGGATAAATTATGATAAGGATAAAAGTGATAAGTCCCATAGCTGTGTGATAGAAAAAATGGAAATATTCTGACATCTGGGCAGATAATGGGCAGGAGGAATTATGGACAGCTATTTGGAAAAAGTGGAAAATCTGAAAAAGGAGATGCGCCGATACGCCTGGGAGGATGTGATGGTGGCTTTTTCCGGAGGCGTGGACAGCAGTCTTCTCTTAAAACTGGCATGTGAAGCAGCCGGGGAGAGCGGAAGCATTGTATATGCGGCAACTGTGCAGACCAGGCTCCACCCTTCGGGTGAGCTTAAGGAAGCAGAAAGGACTTGCCGGGAGATTGGTGCGCGCCATATCGTGCTGAGGGTGGATGAACTGGCGGAAGCCGGGATTATGGACAATCCGGCAGACCGCTGTTATCTTTGTAAAAAGCATCTTTTTCAAAAGATGTTGGAGCAGGCAGCGGCTCTTGAAGTGAACACGGTTCTGGAAGGCACCAATGAGGATGACCTTCATGTATACCGTCCCGGCCTTAGGGCGCTTAAGGAACTGGGAATCATCAGTCCGCTGGCAGAGGCAGGGCTGACTAAGGCGGAGGTCAGGGAGCTGGCACAGGAGTACGGTCTTTCAGTAGCTTCAAAGCCCGCGACTCCCTGCCTGGCTACCAGATTTCCCTATGGTACAGCTCTTACCTATGAAAAAATGGAGCAGGTGGAGAAGGGGGAGGAATTCCTGAAAGAATTCGCTTTTAAGGATGTGCGCCTCCGTGTCCATGGGGATATTGCAAGGATAGAGGTTTGTGGAACGGATTTTGGAAGGCTGATGGAGCACAGGGAAGAAATCGTTTCTTATTTGAAGGGGCTGGGATATCTCTATATCACTTTGGATATGGAAGGATTCCGTTCCGGGAGTATGGATGAAGTTCTGCCAAAAAGTCCGTAGAATGGCGTATTGCAACATTTTTCTGCCCGGTGTTGTGCCGGGGTCAGGGTTTCTCCGGGCAGCACAGGGCATCCGCCGTATCCAAACGCTTATAGATCCAGCAGTCGGTAAGGAACTGTGAAATATTAACATATACAATATTTTGATGTATACTGTTCTTATAAAATACATATGAGAAGGAAAAGTTATATGGTTGCATTAACTATTAGTAAAGAAAAACAGGAACAGATCATCAAAGTCGCAAATACTATGAGCGAGAAACAAAAAAGACAGTTTCTTGCAAGTGAGGCCGCACTGCTGGGTTATGGTGGTGTATCACTTATCAGCAGGATTACCGGAGTATCACGTACCACGATCATACATGCAATGCATGAATTAGACAGAGGCGATGTGTTTGAACAACATGGCCGTCAAAGGGCTGTTGGCGGCGGGCGGGCAAGCCATACAGACCAGGACAGCGAACTGTCCAATGCCATAGAAGAGATCGTAAGCGGAGCCACTTATGGCTCTCCCATGACAGTGCTGAAATGGACAACAATGAGCCTGCGCAGGATCAGCCAGGTACTAAAGGAAAAGTATTATTTAGAAGCAAGCTACAATACAGTTAAAAAAGTATTAAAGAAACTGGGCTACAGCCGTCAGGCAAATAAAAAAATGGAACAGGTAGGGGATCCGGCGCCTGACAGGGATGAACAGTTCCGATATATCAATTCCAAGGCAGAAGAATTTATTAATGCAGGGCAGCCTGTCATATCGGTGGATACAAAAAAGAAAGAGAATATAGGGAACTTTAAAAACCAGGGTACCGAATACAGAAAGATAAAGGATCCCCGGTATGTGCTGGACCATGATTTCCCCATACCGGAGTTGGGAAAAGTAGCCCCATATGGTATTTATGTCCTTAATGAAAACACAGGGTTTGTAAACCTTGGAACTGACCATGACACTGCCGAATTTTCTGTAGGGAGTATCCTGCGCTGGTGGAACATGATTGGAAAAAACACATTTCCAAATGCGACAAAGATCTATATAACATGTGACAGCGGGGGGAGCAACAGCGTCAACGGGAGGTTGTGGAAACAGCAGCTTGCGCAATTTTCGAGGATTACGGGGCTGGAAGTGCATGTATCCCATTTTCCTGCGGGGGCATCCAAGTGGAATAAGGTGGAACACAAGTTATTCAGTTACATTTCAAAGAACTGGCAGGGCCGTCCCCTTATCGACATAGAAACAGTAATCGAACTGATCGGGTCAACCACTACAACAACAGGATTAAAGGTAACATGTATACCTGATTACAACAAATATGAACTTGGGAAGAAAGTTACCGACAAAGAATTTAACAACCTGCCTATCAGATATATAAACAATTTGGGAAAAAGAAACTATGTAATTAGTGCTGTAGAGGAAATATAAGTTGTATAATTTATTTATTCACAGTTCCTAAGGTACCTGATTAAACCTTGGGCAATCTCTTCTTTTTGCCCCTCGCTTTCGGCATCTATAATGGACTTTAGGTATTCATTCAAATAGTGGAAGAAAAAATCATAGCAATAATAGCATAGCCTGTTCTGTTCTAAGACGTAATCAATCCCGTTCTCTGCCAGTACGGAATCGACTTTTTCAAGCTTATTCTTGTCGCATATAAAAATCCATGCGTCACGCTCGATTGGTGCAAGCAAACAAGTGTCCCAGTCAACAAGAAAAAGCTGATTTTCGTTCACAATGCAGTTGCCGCCGGCATCTCCGTGTGTAATGTGAAAATTCTCTCTGTTGTCTTTGCAGACAGTGGAAAACTGTTTCAGATGTTCCATGTATCTGATAATATCCGGTTCTTTTTTCGCAAGTGCCGCTTTTACCTCAGCAGGTAATTCCGGTATGCTTTGAAGAGCCAGGAAGGTATCGATCCGTTGAACACCGAAATCCTCCGTCTCTATTTCCTTTTTCCGGAAATTAAGGATCAATAATACTATATTGAGAAAAGGATTCAAATATTATAATAAATTATTATAATATATATAATAAATATTGATTTTACTTATATCTATATCTGGAATATAATCATAAAGGCATGAATGTTTTGGCAATGTAAAAAGGCATTGTGAAAGGAGTAAAGATAAATGGTAAAAGCAGTAGTAGGCGCCAATTGGGGTGACGAGGGAAAAGGAAAGATCACGGATATGCTGGCACAGCAGGCGGATATTATAGTACGTTTTCAGGGAGGCGCCAATGCAGGACATACAATTGTGAATGATTACGGGAAGTTCGCACTGCACACGCTGCCGTCGGGGGTATTTTACAGTCATACCACCAGTGTGATCGGCAATGGCGTTGCACTGAATATTCCGGTGCTTTTCAATGAGATTAAGTCCATTACGGAAAGAAATGTACCGATGCCCAAAATTCTGGTGTCTGACCGGGCGCAGATGGTGATGCCCTATCATATTTTGTTTGACCAGTATGAGGAGGAGCGGCTTGGCGGTAAGTCCTTCGGTTCCACCAAGTCGGGAATTGCTCCCTTTTATTCGGATAAATTTGCAAAGATTGGCTTTCAGGTCAGCGAGCTTTTTGACGAGGAGACTTTGAAGGAAAAGGTGGAGCGTATCTGCGAGCAGAAGAATGTGATGCTGGAGCATATGTATCACAAGCCTTTGATTGACCCGGCGGAGCTTCTTAAGACCCTGCATGAATATAAAGAAATGATAGAGCCCTATGTATGTGATGTGTCCGCGTATCTTGACAGGGCGCTTAAGGAAGGAAAGACGATTTTGCTGGAGGGCCAGCTTGGAACTTTGAAGGATCCGGATCACGGTATTTATCCCATGGTAACCTCATCCTCCACTCTGGCGGCATACGGGGCCATCGGGGCAGGGATTCCGCCCTATGAGATCAGCCAGATCATTACAGTCTGCAAAGCATATTCCTCGGCGGTCGGAGCGGGAGCTTTCGTGTCGGAGATTTTTGGCGATGAGGCGGATGAACTGCGGCGCAGAGGCGGTGACGGCGGAGAGTTTGGCGCAACCACAGGACGCCCCAGGAGAATGGGGTGGTTTGACTGTGTGGCTTCCAAGTATGGATGCAGACTGCAGGGAGCCACCGATGTGGCATTTACGGTGCTGGATGTTCTGGGCTATCTGGATGAAATTCCTGTCTGTGTGGGCTATGAGATCGACGGTGAAGTGACCACAGATTTCCCGGTAACGGTGAAGCTGGAAAAGGCGAAGCCGGTACTCAAAAAGCTTCCCGGCTGGAAATGTGATATCCGTCATATCAAAAAGTATGAAGATTTGCCGGAGAATTGCCGGAATTATGTAGAATTTATAGAAGAGCAGATTGGTTATCCCATTACCATGGTTTCCAATGGGCCGGGAAGAGGGGATATCATTTACAGGGAGAGTCCGCTGAAGAAGCAGATATGATATGGTTGTGCTATAGGAAATGGCATTCAGACAAAAAATCGGCTGAGAGGCCGATTTTTTGTTGCAGGATTTTATAAAAATATTTTGAATTGACAGAAAGTTATATAAAGTTATATAATAAATAATGAAATATAAAAGGTTATATAAAATTATAAATAAAGATATGAAATATAAAAAGTTATATAAGGAGACCGGATATGAACAACCCATTTACCTTATCCTTTGGGAAAAAACCGCTGCAATATATATCACGTATTTCTCAGACCAACGAAATCGTTGAGAATTTCGCTGCAGAAGAGCCATCCAATCAGATTTATATGCTCACAGGCGTCAGGGGAGCCGGAAAGACGGTGATGATGACCAGTATTGCCAGCGAAATAAAGAAAGAAGAGAACTGGATTGTGGTGGAATTAAATCCTGCCAGGGATCTGCTTCAGAGTCTTGCGGCAAAGCTATACAGCCTGCCGGAAATGTACCCCCACTTTATTCAGGCAAAGCTGGATCTGTCTGCTTTTGGACTGGGTGTATCTCTGGAAAATGCTGTTCCGATAACGGATATCGAAAATGCAATTGAACGGATGCTGGAAGTAATTCAGAAACGGAATAAAAAACTGCTGATAACGATTGATGAGGTTACAAACAGTGAATATCTTAAAGTCTTTGCCAGTTCCTTTCAGATTTTTTTAAGGCAGGGTTATCCTGTATTTTTGCTGATGACAGGTTTGTATGAAAATATTTATGATCTGCAAAATGAGAAATCCCTTACTTTTTTGTACAGAGCTCCCAAAATGATGTTAGGGCCGCTGAACTATACTGCGATTCGAAAACAATATATGAGCATATTTGGATTGGATATGGAAGCCGCGGAGAAGATGACAGCTCTGACCAGAGGATATCCGTTTGCATTTCAGGTATTGGGGTATCTTTTCTGGGAGAGAGGGGCAGCAGTGCCAATAGAGGAGATTTTGCCGGAGTACGACCAGTATCTTGAAGAATATGTGTATGGCAAAATCTGGTCTGAACTTTCAGGGACTGATCGGAAAATATTGGAAAAGATGGCTGAGAGTGGGGAAACAAAAGTCAAAAATATCAGAGAGCATATGGGGATGAAATCCGAGCTGTTTTCTGTGTACAGGGAACGTTTAAAACGAAAAGGGATTCTGGATACGAGAAATTATGGAGAGGTATCCTTTATCCTGCCGCGGTTTGCAGAATTTGTAACCATGCAAATCCTTGACTGATACTGCTTAACCTTTTCACACCTTTTTCATAGTTTCAACATAGGTTTATCACAGAATTTCCATTTTTGTTTCACGTTTATTGTTTAAACTTCCTGTAAATACATACAGGAGGTTAACAGGAAATGAAAAAGGAAATGCTTTTGCGGGAGCAATCCCATACAGCCTCAGCGAAGGCTGCAAACTTTAAAACGACAGGTGTTATGAGAAATGCTTTTATAGTAACTGCTGTTATTGCGGCAGTTCTGTATCTCATGTTTTTGCCATTGCAGGCACATGCGGCCGAAGGGTTTGATCTCTACACGGACAATCCGGGTATTCATGTGACGGCAGGGGATACGGTCAGCTTTGACCTGCATCTGGCGGGAGGCAATGCGGCAGGGAGGGATGTCTCTCTTTCTGTGGCATCCATGCCTGAAGGCTTTAGCGGATATATAAAGAGCGGAAGCTATGAGGTGTCCAAAGTCCATGCCAGCGGCAACGGTGAAGATACGATTGCTTCTCTTCAGGTGACGGTTCCTTCCGAGGCGGCGGAAGGCACTCATGAGATTACAGTTCATGCGGAATCAGAGGAAGGGTATGCGGATGATCTGACGCTGGAGTTGACGGTCAGCGGGCTGGAAGCCGGAGAGAGCAATTTCCATGTGGAATATCCTGACCAGGAAGGGGTATCCGGCACTTCTTTTTCCTATTCTACAACAATCGCCAACAATACTTTGTCAACCCAAAACTATAATTTTTCATCCGATGCACCGGCTGGCTGGCGGGTTTCCTTTACCAGTGATTCCACCCAGGTTTCCAGTCTGGAGGTGGAGTCCGGCAGCAGTGCGGGCGTTACCATCACAGTGACGCCTCCTGAACAGGTGGAAGCAGGGGAATATCAGATTGGCTGCGGCGCAACCTCTGCCAGGGAACAGCTTTCCACGACCTTAAATGTCACGATTCTTGGCACTTACGATATGGATTTGTCTACCACGGACGGAAGGCTCTCCTTTGATGCATTTGCAAAGAAGCAGTCGGATGTCACTCTGAAGCTTACCAACAACGGTAACATTGATCTGGAGAATTTGTCCCTGTCATCCGAAGCGCCGGCGGGGTGGGAGGTTTCTTTCGACACATCTTCCATTGACAAGCTGGAAGCAGGCGCTTCGGTGGATGTCACCGCACATATCACACCCGGAGATAATGCCCTCACCGGAGATTATATCACGATAATCAGGGCATCCTGCGACAACCAGTCGGATTCGGCAGAGTTTCGTGTCACGGTGAAAACCCAGACGGGCTGGGGGATTTTTGCCATAGTCATTATTGTTGCCGTGGTGGCAGGGTTATATTATGTGATGAAAAAATATGGCAGGAGGTAAGCGATGGCTGTATCGGGAAATGTAAGCCCGGCAGTCATTCAGACAAAGGGGCTTACCAAAAAATATGGAGAACTGACGGCAGTGGACCATCTGGATCTGACTGTTTATAAGGGGGAAGTCTTTGGACTGTTAGGGCCCAACGGCGCTGGGAAGACCACTACAACGCTGATGCTCCTTGGCCTGACAGAGCCGGATGAAGGGGAAGCCTTTATCAACAGCCTGAATTGCACCAGGGAATCCATTGAGGTAAAAAAGACAGTGGGTTATCTGCCGGATAATGTGGGATTTTATTCCGGGATGACCGGACGGGAGAATCTGCGGTTTATCGGAAGACTGGGAGGGCTGGAAGGCGAGGCCCTGGAACAAAAGATCGACGCACTACTTGCACGTGTCAATATGACGGAAGCAGCAGATAAAAGGACAGGCGCCTATTCCCGGGGAATGAGGCAGCGGCTGGGGATTGCGGATGTGCTGATGAAAGATCCGGAAGTAATCATTATGGACGAGCCGACTCTGGGCATCGACCCGGAGGGAATCCGGGAACTGATGTGGCTGATTCGGGATCTTGCGGAGCGGGACGGGCGAACGATCCTGCTTTCCTCCCATCAGCTTCACCAGGTACAGCGGGTGTGTGACCGCATGGGAATTTTTGTACATGGAAAAATGATAGCCTGCGGCACCCTGGAAGAACTCGGAAGGGAGATTGCCCATGAGGGCATCAATACTCTGGAGCTGTCCGCCTATCCGGATAATGTGAAGCTTAAGGATATTTTACAGGGAATGAACGGGGTCATTGATATAGAAAAAAACAGTGATGTCTATATCATCCATTCTTCCTATGACCTCAGAAGAAGTCTGTCAAAAGAATTGACCGGGCAGGGATATACGATCATGCACCTGCGGCAGGCGGGCAGCGATCTGGATGAGATTTATCGCAAATATTTTGAAAAGGCAGGTGAGCAGGGTGGAAAAGACAATGACGCCGGAAAAAAGTGAAAGGCGGAATTACCATGTTCTGAGAGTGCTGTTTGAGAAGGAGACGGCTGACTTTATTAATGGAAAACGGATGTTTTTATTTTTTCTGCTGATGGCGCTGATCACGGTGACCGGGTTTTACGCCGCTGTGTCAGGCCTTGCGGATGCGGTTGAAAATGGTAATTCCTCTGCAGATTTCCTGTTTTTAAAGCTCTTTACCGTCAGCGCAAACTCCATTCCCTCCTACAATTCCCTTATGGGACTGATGGGACCTTTCATTGGAATTTTTATGGGATTTGACGCCATTAACAGTGAACGGACGGAAGGGACTTTGAACCGGCTGGTGAGCCAACCGCTGTACCGGGACAATATCATCATCAGTAAATTTCTGGCAGGAATTTTTATAACGGCAGTTATGGTATTTTCTTCGGGGATTCTGATTGCCGCGGTAGGACTCTTTACCACCGGACTGATTCCCACGGGTGCGGAGGTTATGCGTCTGTTTATTTACCTTTGCTTTTGTGTGGTTTATATTGGTTTCTGGCTGGCAATGGCAATCCTGTTTTCAACAATCTGCCGGCATGCCGCAACCTCGGCTCTGGCCTGCATTGCAGTGTGGCTGTTCTGTGCCATTTTTATCAGCCTTCTGGCAGGAATCATGGCGGATGCCCTCTACCCTGTGGGCGGCAACGATATGGAGTCTCTGATGAATGAGATGAAAAATTATTACTGCGGGCAGAATATCAACCGCTTATCGCCCTATTATCTCTTTGGCGAGGCGGCCTCCACGCTTCTCAATCCCTCGGTTCGCTCTGTCAATGCAGTCACTATGACCCAGCTTTCGGGAGCTTTGGTCAGCACCCTGTCCGTGGGACAGAGCATGCTGCTGGTATGGCCCCATCTGACCGCCCTTGCAGCTCTGATGCTGCTGGCCTTTGCGGTTTCCTATGTGGCCTTTATGCGGCAGGAGATCAGATCAAGGTAAAAGAGAAGAAATTGTTTTTGATTACGAGTGTTATTTTGCAAAAGTTTGAAAATCCTGTTGCTCAGATTTTAGTTGGGCAGCAGGATTTTTTGTGGTATAATTGGAAAAACAAAGAAAAAAGGAAGAGCCGTCATGAATCGAAACTATTCACGGGAGCTGGAGCAGATACTGCAGAATCCGGAAAATAAAGGGAAGCATTTGTTCCTGCACAGCTGCTGTGCGCCCTGCAGCAGCTATGTGCTGGAATATCTGCGGAGTTTTTTCAATATCACAGTGTTTTATTATAATCCCAACATTACGGAGGAGGAAGAATACCACAAGCGGGTCAAGGAGCAGAAGAGGCTGATTGCCGCGTTTAATCATCAGACTGAAACCGAAGAGGTATCTGCCTATCCCATAAAGGTGATGGAGGGAAGCTATTGTAAGGAGCTGTTCTTTCAACGGGTGAAGGGCCTTGAGCATTGCCGGGAGGGCGGCGAAAGATGTTTTGTGTGCTACGAGCTGCGCCTTGCGGAAACGGCCAGATGGGCCGGAAAAGCCAAGGCAGATTACTTTACCACCACATTGACCATCAGTCCGCTGAAAAACGCGGCGAAGATCAATGAGATTGGGGAACGGCTCTCAGCAGAGTATCACGTTGCGTTTTTGCCCTCGGACTTTAAGAAAAAGGACGGCTACCGAAGATCGGTGGAGCTTTCCAGAGAGTATGATCTGTACCGGCAGGATTACTGTGGGTGCGTGTTTTCGCGCCTGGAGAGGGAGAGCAGAAACGGCGGCAATACTCTCTGACATGAGGAAAACCTGCGGAACACACTTACAGCCTGTTGCCCGATTCCTCACAAAAACCTTGAAAAAGCCCATCTGAAATGATAGGATAGAACGGTGAAAGAATCAGAACGGTTATGCTTTTCAGTGGAGGAAATGAGAGATGAAGAAATTTCTGGACCTGATTTCTCAGGAGATGCAGGGAGCATTTGAAGCGGCAGGGTATGACAGCGCTCTTGGAAAGGTGACGCTTTCAAACCGGCCGGATTTATGTGAATATCAGTGTAACGGAGCCATGGCGGGGGCAAAGATTTATAAAAAAGCACCTGTTATGATTGCAAAAGATGTGGCGGAAAAGTGCAGAGAGAGCAGAGTCTTTTCCAGTGTGGAGGCAGTTGCACCGGGCTTTTTGAATCTGAAGGTGCAGGAGAGCTTTGTGAAGGATTATCTGGCAGGGATGCGCACGGAGGACAAGTTTGGCCTGGAAATGCCAAAGAATCCTTCTGAGATTATCGTGGATTACGGCGGGCCCAATGTGGCCAAGCCTCTTCATGTGGGACATCTGCGCCCGGCGATTATCGGTGAGAGTATTAAAAGGATTGCCAGGTATGCGGGGCATGATGTGACCGGGGATATCCATATGGGAGAATGGGGCCTGCAGATGGGACTGATCATCACGGAGCTCAGGGAGCGGAAGCCGGAGCTGGTATATTTTGATGATAGCTATACAGGGGAATATCCCAAGGAGCCGCCGTTCACACTCTCGGAGCTGGAAGAGCTTTATCCAACAGCCAGCGCCAAATCCAAGGAGGATGAACAGTACAAGAAAAATGCCATGGAAGCTACCTACGAGCTTCAGAGTGGAAAGCGGGGATATCATGCGCTTTGGCAGCATATTATGGATGTGTCTGTGCCGGATTTGAAGGAAAATTACAAAAGACTGGAAGTGGATTTTGACCTCTGGAAAGGGGAAGCGGATGTACAGGGTTTGATACCGGATATGGTGGAGTACATGAAAAAGGAGGGCTATGCCTATATCAGTGAGGGTGCCCTGGTGGTGGATGTGAAGGAAGAAACGGATACCAAGGAGATACCGCCCTGTATGATTCTGAAATCTGATGGAGCCTCCCTTTATAATACTACAGACCTGGCCACGATTATAGACAGGATGAAGGAGTACCATCCGGACAGGATTATTTATGTTGCTGATAAGCGGCAAAACCTGTACTTTGAGCAGGTGTTCCGCTGTGCAAGGAAAACCGGGCTGGTGGAACCTCAGACAGAGCTCTTACACATCGGTTTCGGAACCATGAACGGAAAGGATGGAAAGCCCTTCAAAACCAGAGAAGGCGGCGTAATGCGTTTGGAGAGCCTGATTAAGGAAATCAATGAGGAAATGTACCGGAAGATTACCGACAACCGCCAGGTGGAGGAAGAGGAGGCGAGAAAGACCGCCGAGGTGGTGGCCCTTTCTGCCATCAAGTACGGCGATCTGTCCAATCAGGCGGCAAAGGATTATATTTTTGATATTGACAAGTTTACTTCCTTTGAGGGAGATACAGGGCCTTACATTCTGTACACGATTGTGAGAATTAAGTCCATTTTGAATAAAATCAAAGAGCAGGGCATTTCTTTGGAGGGGGCATCCATAAGGGAAGCCGGGAGTGAGGCAGAAAAAGAGCTGATGCTGGAGATTACGGGATTCAATGCCATGGTGGAGACGGCTTATGCAGAAAGCGCCCCCCATAAGGTATGCGCTTATATTTATAGTCTGGCCAATGCTTTTAACCATTTTTATCATGAAACCAAGATTGTTACGGAGGAAGATGAGGAGAAGAAAAACGGATGGATCGCGCTTCTTCTGCTGACCAGGGATATTCTCGAGGATTGCATCGGAATGCTGGGATTTTCTGCTCCGGAGAGGATGTAGCTATGCAGTCATCAACAGAACTGAGGAATAAATTAAAGAATATCGACCACCGGAGTTATCCGGCTTACAAGGAGCTGCGGGGACAGTATGATTTTACGGATTATGTGCTCTCAATCGACCACGTGCAGGGAGACCCTTTTGCGGCGCCTTCCCGGCTTTCGGTGCTGGTTAAGGCTCAGAGGGCTGCCTTTCCGCCTGCATTTTATGATACGTATGAGAAGAGGGTGACTCTGCAGGATCATCTCACCAGACTTTTTGCAAGGGAGGTAAGCGGCGGAAGCTTCCAGGCAAAGGGCTCGGGAAAAAGCGGGCTTCTGGGTGTTTCCAGATGCGGGCAGCAGGTTTTGGAGAGAACTGCCCTCAAGGTTAAGGATGGAAATCTGACGCTTCGGTTTGAGGCAGGATTTCCGGCAAACGGCAGGACGATCAATGCCAGAGAACTGGAAAAGATGCTCTTTGACATTTTGCCGGACTGTGTGAGAAAGAGTCTGTATTACGCCAGAATCGACCAGAATAAATTAAAACAGGCGATCTGCCTCTGTGAGGATCAGCAGTATATCCGGGAGAAGCTGCCGGAATTATCTTTATGCGCCTTTGTGGCGGACGGCTCCATTCTTCCCAGGGAGAGCGGCATTTCTGAGCGGCCTATGAAAGGGGCAGTCCCTTTTCAAAGCCCTCAGTCTCTCAGAGTAACTATGGATTTGCCCAATAAGGGGAAAGTAACGGGCATGGGAATTCCCAGAGGCATTACCCTTTTTGTGGGAGGCGGCTATCACGGGAAGTCCACGATTTTGCAGGCTCTCCAGAATGGAGTGTATAATCATATAAAGGGGGATGGCAGGGAGCTTGTCATCACCGATCGCACGGCGGTAAAGCTTCGGGCGGAGGATGGCCGCAGCATTGCCAACGTGGATATATCCCCTTTTATTGGAAATCTTCCCAACAAAAGGGATACGGCCCATTTTTCCACGGAGGATGCCAGCGGAAGCACCTCTCAGGCGGCGAATCTGATGGAAGGGATAGAGGCAGGCAGCTTACTTTTTTTGATCGACGAGGATACTTCGGCGACGAATTTTATGATCCGCGACCAGCTTATGCAGGAGGTAATCTCTGCCGGAGAAGAGCCGATCACCCCTTTTATCTGCCGGGTGAACAGTCTTTATCGGGATTTGGGGATTTCCTCCATCATTGTGGCAGGGAGCTCGGGCTCCTACTTCCATGTGGCGGATACGGTGATACAGATGAAGGAATACGTTCCCTATGATATTACCCAAAAGGCCAAAAAGGCGGCGGAGGCTTATCCCGCCATGACCGGCGGTGAGGAGAGCTTTCCTGCTTATCTGGATAAGAGAAGCCCTCAGCCGGATATGGGACTTAAGAAAGACGATAGAATTAAGATCAAAACCATGGGAACCAGCGAGCTTTTGCTTGCCAAAGAAAGCGTAGAACTCAGGTATTTGGAACAGCTAAAGGATCAGGAGCAGACGGCGGCCCTGGCCTGGATTTTGAAATTTGCGGAGCTCAGGCTGATGGATGGCCGCAAAACCTTAAAGCAGCTTGGAGATTTCCTGGAAAAGCAGCTTGACAGGGACGGGCTGGAGAGCCTTTTTGAGCATGGAGAGGTGTCCTCTTCTCTGGCAAGGCCCAGAAAGCAGGAGATTATGGCCTGTATCAACCGTTACCGAAAATTGAAATTTTGACTTGATTAATCCTTCTCATTATGGTATAGTATGGGAAGTGCAGATGTAGTTCATTGGTAGAATATCAGCTTCCCAAGCTGAGGAGGCGGGTTCGATTCCCGTCATCTGCTTTCAAAGAGTCCTGATTTATCAGGGCTTTTTATTTTTGCAGAGGTCAGGGAATGAAAGAAAGGGAATAGCAAATGAAGAGACTTTTTTTACTGGAAGATGATTTGAGCCTGATAAACGGGCTTTCTTTTGCCCTAAAAAAGCAGGGATATGAAATAACAGTTGCCCGAACCACTCTGGAAGCGGATGCCCTGTGGGAAAGGGAAGAATATGATCTGGCCGTTTTGGATGTATCGCTTCCTGACGGTTCCGGTTTTGATTTCTGCAAAAAGATACGGCAGACCTCAAAAATGCCTGTTATGTTTCTGACTGCCGCCGATGAAGAAACGGATATTATCATGGGGCTTGACATTGGGGGCGACGATTATATTACCAAACCGTTCAAGCTGGCGGTGTTTCTTTCAAGAATCAATGCTCTGCTCCGCAGGAGTGAAAATTTCAGCACGGCTGTCACGGAATTGCATTCAGGCGGTATCAGTATCCGGCTCTTAAAAGGTGAAGTATACAAAAAAGGAGAGCCGGTTGAACTGACGGCAAGTGAATACAAACTTCTGTGTCTGTTTATGGAAAACCCCGACCGGATACTCTCCTCAGACCAGATTTTGGGCAGATTGTGGGACTGCAGCGAAAGCTATATAGACAACAATTCCCTTACCGTGTATATCCGCAGGCTCCGCACAAAAATTGAGGATGATCCGGGGCAGCCGAAACGGATTGTCACTGTCCGCGGCATGGGGTATAAATGGAACACTGTGGATTGAGGTGCGGCATGAAAATATTTGTAAACCGGAAAATCAGACAGCTCTTTGGCGGTATTTTGCTGTGCATGTTGTTTTTTACATTGACTGCAGTTTTGTTTATGTGGGCAGAGGCCCGAAATGCGGCGGTTTATATAACAGTCTGCTTTTTGCTGATGGGCGCTGCAATACTGGCCCTCTGTTATGGGTATTTCAGTAAGCAGCACAGAATCATGGAGGACGCTGTATCACAGATTACAGAATATATATCCGGCAACAGGGAGGTCACGATTGAATGTAATGACGAAGGAGAATTATACAGGCTGTTTCATGAAGTGAATTCTTTGGTTGCCATCTTAAATGCCCATGCCGAGAATGAAAAAAGCGCAAAGAAATTTCTAAAGAATACAATATCCGATATTTCGCATCAGCTGAAGACTCCGCTTGCCGCCCTTAATATTTATATCGGGCTGATACAGGACGAGGCGGAGGGACAGCAGGCAATTCAGGATTTTTCCCGGCTCTGTGAGCAGGAGCTTGACCGGATAGAAGCGCTGGTGCAGAATCTTTTAAAAATTACAAAATTGGATGCTGGTATGATTGTGCTGGAAAAATCACCGGAAAATGTGGCGGAGATTGCGGAAAGCGTAAAAAAGCATTTCCTGTTCCGGGCAGATCAGGAAGGAAAAGAAATCTGTCTCTCAGGCAGTGGGGAAACCACATTTTTGTGTGACCGCACCTGGATGATTGAAGCGATCAGCAACCTTGTGAAAAACGCGCTTGACCATACCGGAAAAGGCGGCTGTATACGCATAGAATGGCGGGTGTCCGCTGCTGTTGTCCAAATCGCCGTAAAGGATAATGGCAGCGGCATCCATCCGGAGGATTTACACCATATTTTCAAGCGGTTTTACCGGAGCCGTTATTCGAAAGACATGCAGGGGATTGGTCTTGGGCTGTCGCTGACCAAAGCGATTGCAGAAGCCCACAACGGAACGATTGAAGCGGACAGTATATTGGGCAGGGGCTCCTCTTTCACAATGAATTTTTTGATTTAAAAAATCCTAATCCAACAAAATTGTAGGGTAATTGTAATATGGATGTAGGATTACTGTGTCATATTAGAGAATATCAAAAAAGAAAGAGGTGTTTATACAATGAATTTGTTAGAAGTCAGTAACGTCAGCAAGACTTACGGAAGCGGCGAAGCAGCCGTAAAGGCCTTAAAGAAAGTCTCGTTTTCCGTTCCCAAAGGCGAGTATGTGGCGATCGTCGGGGAATCCGGCTCCGGGAAAAGTACACTCCTGAATATGATAGGCGCGCTTGACACTCCCACCTCCGGGAAGGTCATCATCAGCGGAAAGGAAATTTTTTCCATGAATGACCGCAAACTTACCATTTTCAGGCGGAGAAATATTGGCTTTATCTTTCAGGCCTTCAACCTGATCCCGGAACTGACCGTTGAGCAGAATATCATTTTTCCGGTTCTGCTTGATTACCAGAAACCGGACAGAAGGTATTTGGAGGAACTGCTTTCGGTGCTGAACCTGAAAGAAAGGCGCAGGCATCTGCCGAGCCAGCTATCCGGCGGACAGCAGCAGAGGGTGGCGATCGGGCGTGCGCTGATTACACGTCCGGCGCTGATACTGGCAGACGAGCCTACGGGAAATCTCGACACACAGAACAGCAGCGAGGTGATTGCCCTGCTGAAAGAAGCCTCAAGAAAATATGAACAGACGATTATCATGATCACTCACAGCCGAAGCATTGCGCAGACCGCGGACAGGGTTTTAAATGTATCTGACGGGGTACTGACTGATCTGGGGAGGTGCAGCGAATGAAAAGCTATCTTAGTCTTATACCTGTTTCAGCCCGTGTACACAAACGTCAAAGCCGCATGACACGTATCTGTATTGTGCTTGCAGTTTTTCTTGTCACATCCATTTTTTCCATGGCGGAAATGTGGATCAGGGCGGAACAGACATCCATGATAAATAAGCACGGGAATTATCATATCATACTTCAGGATGTGCAGGCTGATTTAGCCGGGCAGATAAAGCAGCGTTCCGACATAGGGGCCTTTTCCGAGTATGGGGCTGTCAATGCGGATGCGGACCGCGGTTATGATATTAATGGTAAAAATGTGGTTTTATATGGCGTTGAGGAAACGTATACCGCCGATATCATGAATTACCCGATGGAAGGAGTTTATCCTGAAAATGACAGAGACATCGCCCTCAGCGCTGATGCCGGAGAACTGTTTGGGATTCATGTGGGCGACATTATTACTTTAAATACGCCTTCGGGAAGCCTGGATTTTATCGTGTCGGCTTTTTATGAAGATGATGGGGAATTTAATGAGAGCATTGACGGATGCTGCGCTTATATGGGCAGAACTGCATTTCAGACAATCTGTGATCTTAATGAAGAAAACGTCCGTCCGAAATATTATATTCAATTTTCGGAAGGCTCCAATCTCCGAAAAACAATTGCGGACGTAAAGGAACGATATGGACTTCAGGATGAAAATATCGATGAGAATACGGCTGTTCTTGGACTCGCCGGCGCAAGCAGCAATACAACCGCAAAGAATGTTTACCCGTTGGCCATGGTCTGTTTCCTGTTGGTATTGATTTCGGGTATCCTGATGATTTCCAGCTGTATGAACAGCAACGTTGCACAAAGGACAAAGTTTTTTGGAATGATGAGGTGCATTGGCGCAAGCAAAGAACAAATTGTCCGTTTTGTAAGGCTGGAAGCCCTGAACTGGTGCAGGAGCGCCATTCCGGCAGGCTGCCTGCTGGGTGTGACAGTATGCTGGGCTGTGTGTGCGGTACTCCGCCTGATTGTCAAAGGAGAGTTTACAGATATGCCGCTTTTCGGAGTGAGCGTAAGCGGTATTGTCTGTGGAATAGCCGTTGGTATCGTTACGGTGTTCATCGCGGCCCATTCTCCCGCCAGACAGGCGGCGAGGGTTTCACCTGTAGCGGCAGTGTCTGGCAATATGGAAATGAAAAAAACAGTAAGGCATGCAGCTAATACGAAACTTTTTAAAATTGAAACATCATTGGGGATTCAGCATGCAACAGCGGCGAAAAAAAATCTTTTTCTAATGACAGGCTCATTCGCTGTTACAATTACCCTGTTTCTTGCTTTTTCGGCCTGCCTTGACATTGTGCGCAGGCTGCTTCCGGCAGAGGGTAATTTTTCGCCGGACGTTGCGATTGCGAGTCAGGAGGATGGCAATTCCATAGATTTAGGCCTTCCGCAGCAGCTCTCCGAAATACCGGGCGTGAAAAATGCGTTTGGCACAATGTATAAAATACAGCTTCCGGTAAAAATAAATGGAAACGAAACAGTGATTGATCTGGTATCCTATGATGAATTTATGATGGATAAATATAAAAAATCTGTGGCAAGCGGAAATATGTCAAAAGTTAACGGGGATTCCGGTTATGTGCTTACCGTTTTCAGCGAGGACAGCCGATTGGATGTGGGGGACAAAATAGAGATAGACGGCAATCAGCTTGAGATTGCCTGTGTTGTCTCCGAGGGAGTCGGAAGCGTCAGCGGTTCGCCGGTAGTCGTCTGCTCTGAAGAAACCTTTACGCGCCTGACAGGCGAACAGGGATATATGATGATAAATATCATACTGGAAAAAGGCGCATCAGAGGCGGATATAGATAAAATCCGCAATCTGGCAGGCAGTGATTCGTTCATAGACCGCAGGGAAGATGAACTTGAAGTATACAGCAGCTACTGGGTGTTTCGACTGGCGGCATATAGTTTCCTTGCAATTATTTCTTTTATAACGGTGCTGAATATTATGAACAGCGTTTCTATGGGCGTGTCTGCAAGAATAAAGCAGTATGGCGCAATGCGTGCAGTCGGTATGGAGAGCCGGCAGCTTACAAAGATGATCATGGGTGAAGCCCTTACCTATGCTTTTTGCGGTACGGCTGCCGGGATTACGACAGGGCTGATACTCCATTATCTGATTTATGTAAAGATTGTTGTTACCCATTTTGGCGGGGGATGGAAAATTCCATTTTCAACCATTGCAATCATTTTACTTTTGGTTTCCGCATCGTGTATCGCAGCGGTGTATGCCCCTGCAAAACGGATTAGCAGCATGGCAATTACCGCAACAATCAATGAACTGTAAGAATGTTTTTTTACAAAACAAATAAACCATCCTGTGAAGAACTGTTACAGCATAGTTTCAGGTGATACGAACGGCAATATTTTTGGACTATCTGTCCAATGGTGATTTAAAATCATCTCTGCTATAATAGAAGCAGAAGCAACAGAAAGGGCACTTCAGGTGCCCTCAGCGATCAAAAATCCTCTTTTTTGAACCTTACGATATCATTGGGCGTGCAATCCAATATGTTACAGAGCTTTTCAACTGTCAGCAGGGTAACGTTGTTTTTCTTTTTCAGAGTATCCAAGGTTTTGTTGTCAATTCCATTTTGCAGAAGCTTATACTGGCTTATATTCTTTTCTCTCATGGTTTCCCACAGAGGGCTGTAATCAATAATTACAATCACCTCCTTTTTCATTCCGTATGTTTTTTTTCACAGCTCGCCCAGCGAATACGCAGTCAGAGTGTGAAAAGTAACTTTGTGCTACTATTATGGACTGAAAAATTGGAAATCAATATTGTGAACAACTCCACAATGTGGTATGGTATAGTAAGCATCAAAAATAACTAAAAGAAGTAGCTGTTTTGTGTGTTGCGGTTAACATAATAGTGAATGGATGAAAATATTTACCATTTATAGAAGGAGTAATATAATAATGAAGTTTTATGAGGTGACAATTATTCTGGAAGACAGCCAGCAGGAGAGGCTGGAAAAGCTGGCGAAAAGATTCAAGAAAATCAACGGATGGGATGAAAGGGAAATACTGCAGTTTGTTGTCAATGGATTCAGTCAAAATACGGATGTAATGCTGACATTTATGGAAATGAAAGCGGAACAGATGGAAGCATCATAAAATATCATACAAATCAGCATGGTCAGTGAACTCTGGATATTGAGTTGTCGGTATTTTTCATATCTGTTTATAATTTCTGTTATTTTCCCACCTTTATATCAGCATAAAAGTTTCGCAGGCAGCAGCGAGTTATACAGAAACTATTTGCTTTCGGGGCAGGTACATGATAAAATTTTTTTTGCAGGCAGCAAATGGAAACAACAGATGTCTGGCTTCGCCAGCCATCCTTATGTTAAACAAACGCTGTCACGCTCCGCGAGCCAGTTTATTGTAACGAAAACGGCGATGTCCCCGAAAGGCCATCACCGTTTACCCCTTTTACAAATATAGTATAGCTTTACGGGCCCTGGCCTGTAAAGCATCAGTTATCGCGGAGAAGTCCGCTTTTTTGACAGGCGGCGCAGGAAAATAAAGGGAGATTTTATGGCAGAAAAGTATTATGCGGTGAAGGCAGGAGTTAAGACCGGAATATTTACGACATGGGAAGAATGCAGAGCAAGCGTACACGGCTATCCGGGGGCCGCATATAAGAGCTTTAAGACCAGAGAGGAAGCTGCGGCTTATCTGGAGGATAATTTTTCCGGAAAAGATGGTTTGAAAGACAAGGGTTGTGTTAAAATATATGTAGACGGAAGCTATAACCCTGTTACTCAGGAATTTTCCTATGGCATGGTGGTGCTGAAGGAAGACGGGGAAGAGACCTACAACTGCCGGTTTCAGGATAAGGAACTCTCTTCCATGCGGAATGTGGCGGGAGAGATCAAAGGGGCGGAAGCCGCCATGCAGTATGCCCTTGACAGAGGAATCCCCGCGATTGAGATCTATCATGACTATGAGGGGATTGCCAGGTGGTGTCTGGGAGAATGGAAAACCAATAAGGAGGGCACCAGAGCATATAAGGCTTTCTTTGACCGGGCAAGCGCCCGGGTGGATATCCGCTTTGTGAAGGTGGCCGGACATTCCAATGATAAATACAATGATATGGCAGATGAACTGGCGAAGGAAGCGCTGAGAATCGGATAACAGATGGAGGAAATAAGGTGATTCACTTTTTTATAAAAGGAAATCAGCCCTTGGCAGCAGCGGTCGGGCTGCTTTTGGCATTTGCAGGTACCTGTATATTGACAGCAAAGCTGAGCTTTTTGCTGCCCAGAGACGGAGGAAGGGAGTTTGCGGTAGAGGGGAAGCTCTCTGCCGGGAAGCCGAGAGGAGCAGGGATCATATTTATTCTTGTCTTCACGGTGGCGGCGCTTCTTTTTGCCCCGATTAATTTGGAAACGGTGATCTACCTGATTCTGATCGTGGCGGAAATGCTGACAGGATTTATGGATGATGCGGCACAAAGGCCATGGGGCGGGCTTAAGAAGGGTCTGTTGGATTTACTGGTGGCAGTGATTGTGGCTTTCACCTATCTGAATTTTAATTCCAACACCATAAGGCTTGCCGTGCTGGGGACGAATCTGACCATTCCTCCTTTGCTGTTTGGTCTCCTGACGGTGGCTCTGGTGTGGGGTTCCATCAATGTGACCAATTGTTCGGACGGGGTGGACGGGCTTTCGGGAACGCTGGCGATTATAACGCTGGCCACCTTTTATGTGATTGACAATATTACAGGAGAAGACGATTTTACCTTTTTGATTCTTATTTTTATCATCTGTATTTTGGGCTATCTCTGGTACAATGCAACTCCCAGCCGACTCATTATGGGAGATGCGGGAAGCCGGGCCATGGGGATTTTTATCAGTATTACGGCGCTGAAAAGCGACAGTCCGTTTATGTACCTTCCGGTGGCGATTGTGTTCATTCTGGACGGAGGACTGGGACTTCTTAAAGTGGGGCTGATACGGGTCTTCAGGATTCATATATTAAACAACGTCAGGACGCCCCTGCATGACCATGTGAGGAAAAATATGGGGTGGTCCAACACCCAGACGGTGGTGCGGTTTGCAATTATTCAGATTGTGGTGTCTCTTGCCATGGTCTATGCGGTACTTTTATAAAAGACAGAGGAAAGAAGGAAATAGATTTTGGATAAGGAGTTTTCAGGGGAAAAGAAAATGACGCAGCGGCGGGATAAGATCAACTATTATCTGGATCTGGCTGAAACAGTGGCCAAGCGCAGCACCTGTTTCAGAAGATGGTACGGCGCAGTGATTGTTAAAAATGACGAGGTGATATCTACCGGCTATGTAGGTGCGCCCAGAGGAAGGCAGAACTGCACGGATACCGGAAGGTGCATTCGGCAGGAACTGAATATCCCAAGAGGGGAACGCTATGAACTGTGCCGCAGCGTACACGCGGAGATGAATGCGATCATCAGCGCATCCCGGGACAAAATGATTGGCAGTGCCATGTATCTGGCAGGGGTAGACGCCCGGACGGGAGAGTACATACCCAATTCCAATAACTGTTCCATGTGCAAAAAAGTAATGATCAATGCGGGAATTGAGCGGGTTTACATCAGAGACAGCAGGGACGAATACCGTATGATCATGGTGCAGGACTGGATTGACAATGATGAGTCCTTAGAGGGAATCAGAGGATATTAAAGGGTAAAAGTATGAGAGAGCAGTATGATCAGGCAGGGCTTTTGGCAGAGAAGGTGATGGGTCTTGCCAGAGACAGTATTCTGGTAAACATGCGTTTTTTGGATACGGCATTGTCCGCTTTGAAGCTGATACCTCAGAGGAACATGGGAGGCTTTGCCTCGGATGGCGCAAACATCTATTATGATCCGGTTTTTCTTTTAAAGAAATATAAAGAAGAACCGGCTTTTGCAGTGCGGATGTACCTGCATATTCTGTTCCACATGATCTTTTATCACAGTTTTCGCTTTGATAAGCTGGACGGGGAGGCGTGGAGCCTTGCTGCCGACATGGCGGTGGAGGCGGCCATCCAGGAGCTGAAGCTTCCGGGAATGTCTCTTACGCGGGATGAGGAGGCGGCAGGGAAGCTTGCTTTTATTAAGGAAGAAATACACAGCCTTACCGCAGAAAAAATTTATCGGTATCTGAAAAATTTTCAGGCAGGAGAGAGGGAACGGGCGGAGCTTGGCCGTCTTTTTTTCATGGATTCCCACAGGCGCTGGATGCCTTCGGAGGAGCTTACCATTTCAGCGGAGCAATGGAAGAAGCTGAGTGAGCGGGTGCAGGCGGATTTAAAGTCTTTTTCCTCAGGAAAAACCAAATCCGAGAGTCTGGAAAAAAGCCTTCTGGAGGCGGTAAAGGACAGGCGCTCTTATGAAGAGCTGCTTCGGAAGTTCATGGTGATGAATGAGGATATGCAGGTGAATGATGAGGAGTTTGACTACATTTACTATACTTACGGACTTTCTCAGTATGGAAATATGCCTCTGGTGGAACCGCTGGAGTATAAGGACAGCAGGAAGGTGAGGGAGTTTGTGATTGCCATTGACACTTCAGCCTCCTGCCGCGGAGAGGCAGTGAAGTCTTTTCTCAAAGAGACCTATGGGATTTTAAGCGGCGAGGAAACCTTTTTCCGGAAAATGAATGTCCACATTATTCAGTGCGATCATCAGGTGCAGCGGGATACAAAGATTACCAGCAGGGATGACCTGGATTTTTTCTTGGGTCATGAGAAGCTGACCGGGTTTGGTTCCACGGACTTCCGCCCGGTGTTTACTTACGTGGAGGAACTGATCAGGGAAGGGGAGTTTGAGAATCTGAAAGGGATGCTTTACTTCACGGACGGTTACGGGGTATATCCGAAAGCAATGCCGCCCTATCAGGTGATGTTTGTGTTTCCGGATAACGGAGATGAGGGCCCCCAGGTGCCGCCCTGGGCAGTGAAAGTGTTAATGGAAAGGAATGAAGAGCTATGAACATAAAACAGGCAAAGGATGATATTGAGAATACGGTCCGGCTGTATTTAAAGCGGGATGAGTTTGGAGAATACCGGATTCCGGTGGTGCGTCAGAGACCCATTTTTTTGCTGGGAGCGCCGGGAATCGGCAAGACCGCGATTATGGAGCAGGTGGCGCAGGAGCTGGGAATTGCACTGGTTTCCTATTCCATGACCCATCATACCAGACAGTCGGCTTTAGGGCTTCCCTTTATTTCCCACAGGGAATATCAGGGAATGGAATATGATGTGTCGGAATATACCATGAGCGAGATCATTGCTTCTGTCTATGAGGTGATGGAGAAGAGCGGAATCCGGGAGGGGATTTTGTTTCTGGATGAGATCAACTGTGTGTCAGAAACACTGGCTCCTTCCATGCTGCAGTTTTTGCAGTATAAGGTTTTTGGACGGCACAGGGTTCCGGATGGCTGGGTGATCGTGACGGCGGGAAATCCTCCGGAGTATAACAAGTCGGTGCGGGAGTTTGACGTGGTGACCATGGACCGATTGAAGGTGCTGGAGGTGGAAGCAGACTATAAGGCGTGGAAAGAGTACGCCCGGCAGAAGCATCTCCATGGAGCAATCCTGAATTTCCTGGAGCTGAAAAAGGATGACTTCTACCGGATTGAGACGACGGTAAACGGCAGAAGTTATGTGACGGCCAGAGGCTGGGAGGATTTGTCGGAAATTCTGGGGCTTTATGAGGAAGAAGGCATTAAGGCGGATGAGGGTCTGGTAGGGCAATACATCCGCAACGAACGGGTGGTGAAGGAATTTACCGCTTATTACGATCTTTTTAATAAATATAAGAAGGAGTACCAGACGGAGGAGATTTTAAATGGCACTGCCGAGGCGCGTACCGTGGAGAGAGCCAGGATCGCGCCTTTCGATGAACGGCTCTCTCTCCTTGGCATGCTGATTGACAAGGAGACAAGTGAGATCGGCGAGGATATGGAGATCAGTGATTACCTGACGGAGCTTTTAAAGAACCTGAAAGCCATCCGGGCAGCGTTGGAGAAACGTGCGCAGAAGGCGAAAGCCGCTCAGGAGAGCAGTAAGGGGACTGCGGGAAACGGCAAAGCCGGTGGCAGGTCATCCGGACAATCCGGGCCATCTGGGCAGCTATCGGTGACAGATATGCTCGAACGTCAGATACAGGGACGGAAAAAACAGATGGAGGCGGCGCGGATTGCGGGCGCTCTTTCCGAGAGAGAGCTGCGCAAAGGCAGGCGTATTCTGCATTTTCTGGAGGAACAAAAGCGGCGTCTCCTCGTGGAGGGGGCAGGCTCTGCCGGGAAAAACCATTCTCCCTCTGCCGCTGAGTTTTCCTGTTTAAAGGAGGCCTTTGACGCTCAGACGGCGGAGCTGCGCGAGCGGGTGAACCGGACGAAAAAGCGGCTGGATCATCTGTTTGCCTTTGTGGAGAATGCCTTTGTGGAAGGGAATGAGATGCTGATTCTGGTGACGGAACTGACGGTGAGAAACGACAGCGCCCGGTTTATCGCCCAGTTCGGGTGCGAAGCCTATCACAGGCATAACCAGGAGCTGATGCTCTCGGAGCGCAGCAGCGGCCTTTGGGAGGAGGTTGCGGCTTTAAATCTGGAGGAGATGAGCTGACGGGGCGAGAAAAAACTTGATATAATTTCGGAGAATATATGTGTGAAAAAACGCCTGTTTATTAAACGGATTGAAAGGAAAAGGGAATTATGGTGACGGAAAAAGAGATAGAAGTGCAGGGGGGAAGGTTGACCTATGAGGTCAGAGGCAGTGCTGTCTGCATCAAATCCTGCAAAGTGATTTTAAGCAGAGTCATAATTCCCCCTTTAATCGACAGTTTTCCCGTGACAGTGATTGATAAAAAGGCCTTTTTGAGCTGCAAGTCCCTGAAAGAGGTATGGCTGCCGGAAGGACTTACAGAATTAGGAGACTGGGCTTTTGCCTATTGCAGCAGTCTTGAGGCTCTTTATCTTCCCAAACGGAACCTGACAATGGGAAAAGGGGTGTTTAAGGACTGCAAACGGCTTGTAAATATCTGCCCGCTGGACCCGGATGGTCAATATAATGGACAGGTTGGCTGGCTTTTGGGCGCGGTTGCGGGAAAACTGGAGGCTGATTATCTCTTTACTCCCGGGGAAGCGGGAAAAAAGGAGTGGCTGCTTCGGTTTGATGACAGGCTTCGGGAATTTCTGGCCACTCCGGATGAAGACGGCTTTGTAAAGATGGTTTACTGCGGGGAGGAGGATATTGTTGCCAACGTGGAATTTTACCTTGCAGAGAGAAAGCGGGAGAAGGCAAGGCTGTGTTATCTGCGCCTGATCAATGACAATGGACTTTCAGAGGATTTCCGGGGAGAGCTGGAGGATTATCTCGCTGCTCATACAAAGGGATGCGAATCAGAAGCCGCCTGGGAGGTTGTTTTTAAAGAGCATGGGAATGAGAGAAGCTATTATGAGGCTTTTACTCAGGCGGGATGCCTTACGGGAGAGAATTATGATGGGATTTTGCTGGAAATGGGGGAGAGCTTTCCGGAGATGAAAGCCTATCTCATGCGGCAGCAGTCGGAAGAAGGGGCGGAAGAGGACTTTTTTGCGGGGTTGTCGCTGGATTGAAAATTGCGTCTCTTTAAGATACCGTCTTCCTCATCCGCCCCCTGATCTTACTTGGCGAATCCCCATAAGCCTCCTTAAAGGTGCGCAGAAACACCTTGTAATTGCTGATGCCATTGCGGTCCATCAGGCTTGTGATGCTGTAATCGGTAGCGATCAGATCCTGATAGAAATGGCCAAGCCGCATGGCGTTTAAATACTCCAGGAAGGTCTGCCCCGTGTTTTTTTTGAACAGACGGCAGAAATACTCCGGGCTGACATTCAGCAGGGCGGCCACCTCGCTTAAGGAAATTTCCCTTTTGTAATTGGCATTGACATATTGTAAAACCTCTTCAATCCTTTCAAAGTTTCGGTTCTCTTTTTCTTTTGCCTCTTTGCTCAGCTTATGGGCATAGTTCCGGTAAAGTATATACAAAAATTCATAGACAACGGAAGAAAAGCGGAGCAGATATCCGTCTTCCTTTTCAGTATAGATTTCAGCCAGTTCGAAAAGGCAGCCGCAGAGCTGCTTCTGGGCGGTGTTCATGGTGATGGAAGGAAAATATTCCTGAAACCGGATCAGGGAGATGCCGCCCACGGCTCTGGAGAGGTAATCGTAAGGAATCTGCAAAAGCAGATATTCCGTCTCGCCCCAGGTCTTGGTGGAGTGGAGTTCCCTGGAATTGATCACCAGAAGATCGCCTTTTTTCAGGGTATATTTTTGCTCGCCGATGAAAGCGGTCATATATCCCTTTCGAATCAGCATGATTTCCAGATGGCTGTGCCAGTGGGGAGGAAAGCTGGTATTATTGGAACTGATCAGCATAAAAGACAATTGCAGTCTGGTATCGTCGCTTATGATTTGATGGGCGTAGTTGTTCATGGCTTATTTTCCTTTCAGGAGCAGAATCAATGGCAATCTGTGATTAGAACATAGCCTGCTGATTAAAATCAGACATAATTTTTTAAAAAATTATACTCAATTTTTTAGCTATATGTCAATATCAACCATTTTATTGATTAAAAAAGGATATAGGCAGAAAAGGACATTTTTATTAGAATTAGTAAAACGCAGATGATGTGCATAACAGTGCATAGCATGTGAAAAATTGCGGACAGCGGAAAGGAATGGTATCAGCATGGCAAAAATGGTATTGGATTTGGAAAAGTACTCGGAATGTGCGAGAAGGACAGCGGCGGAGGGACAGGTGCTCCTTCGCAATGAAAAAGGGGTTCTGCCGATTCCCGAAGGCGGCAGGGTGGCAATTTTTGGCAGGATACAGTCTCACTATTACAAGAGCGGAACAGGCTCGGGCGGAATGGTAAACGTAGATAAGGTAGTGGGGATTCTGGATGCGCTGCTGGAAGATGAGTCGGTGGAGGTCAATCAGAAGCTTCTTGGCGTTTACAGGGAGTGGGAGAAGGAGAATCCTTTTAATGAAGGAATCGGCTGGGGGAATGAGCCCTGGTCCCAGGAGGAAATGCCTCTTACGGAGAAAATTGTGGCGCAGGCGGCAGAGGAATCCGATTACGCAGTAGTGATTCTGGGGAGAACGGCAGGCGAGGATCAGGATAATTTGAACCATCCGGGCTCTTACCTTTTGGCGGAAGCGGAGGAGGATATGCTGAAAAAGGTGCGGGCCGGTTTTGATAAGATGATTGTGGTGCTCAATGTGGGTAACATTATGGATATGAGCTTCGTGGAGAAATACCGGCCGGAGGCAGTGCTTTATGCATGGCAGGGAGGTATGCTGGGAGGATATGGCACGGCAGATGTGCTTACCGGAAAAGTAAATCCGTCCGGAAAGCTCTCAGACACCATTGCCTGTAAACTGTCCGATTATCCCTCCGACAATAATTTCGGCAATCTGGACAAAAATATCTATGAGGAAGATATTTACGTGGGCTACCGCTATTTTGAGACGGCGGCGAAGGATAAGGTGCTCTATCCCTTTGGTTTCGGCCTTTCCTATACTACGTTTGAGATGGAAGGAACCGGATTTCAGGTGAAGGATGATGCGGTAGAGCTTTCGGTAACGGTCAAAAATACCGGCGCTCGTGCGGGAAAAGAAGTGGCAGAGATTTATGTGAGCGCACCCCAGGGAGAGCTCGGGAAGCCGGAAAAGGTGCTTGCCGCGTTTGGAAAGACGAAAGAGCTTGCTGCGGGAGAGGAAGAGACGCTGAGCTTTTCGATTCCTTTTGAGGCTTTTGCCTCCTACGACGAGACAGGTGTAACCGGATATGAATCCTGCTATGTTCTGGAAAAAGGAGAGTATAAAGTCTGGGCAGGCAGCAGTGTGAGAGAAGGAAAAGAAGCCGGAAGCTTTGTGCTGGAAGAGACGAAAAAGCTGACCCAGTGCAGTAAGGCAATGGCTCCGGAACAGAAATTTAAACGGCTGAAAGCTCACAGAAATGAGGATGGAAGCCTGGGTTTTGGCTATGAAGAAGTACCTGTGAGGAAGGAAAAGCAGGCGGCAGTGCGGGAGCGTAATCTGCCGAAAAATCTTCCGCTTACCGGGGATAAGGGCTACCGCCTTAAGGATGTGAAAGAGGGAAAGGTGTCCATGGAGGACTTCGTGGCACAGTTTTCTGAGGATGACCTTTCTGCGATTATCCGCGGCGAGGGGATGGGAAGTCCGAAGGTAACGCCGGGAACCGCGGCGGCTTTTGGCGGCATCTCCCAGAGCCTGAATGCCTTTGGGGTTCCCTGCGGATGCTGTACGGACGGGCCTTCCGGAATGCGTATGGACAGCGGAGCCAAAGCATTCAGCCTGCCAAACGGAACCCTTCTGGCCTGTACCTTTAACCTGGATTTGGTGGAAGAACTTTTTACATTTACCGGAGTGGAGATGGTGAAGAACAAAATCGACGCTCTCCTTGGACCCGGCATCAATATCCACAGGCATCCCTTAAACGGACGGAACTTTGAATATTTTTCCGAGGATCCGCTGCTTACCGGAAAGATGGCGGCAGTGCAGATCAGGGCCATGCACAGGGCAGGAGTGACGGGCACCATCAAGCATTTTTGCGCCAACAATCAGGAGACCAAGCGGCACTTCGTGAACAGTGTGGCGTCTGAGAGAGCCCTTCGGGAAATTTATCTGAGAGGTTACGAAATTGCAGTGAAGGAAGGCGGAGCAGACTCCGTCATGACCAGCTACGGAGCGGTAAACGGAATCTGGACAGCCGGAAATTATGAACTTAATACGGTAATTCTGCGCGGAGAATGGGGCTTTAAGGGAATCGTGATGACGGACTGGTGGGCCACCATGAACGATGAGGGACAGACCTCTGCCAGCAAGACCAATCTTGCGGCCATGGCAAGAGCACAGAACGATATCTATATGGTTTGCCCCGAGGCGGACAAGAATACAGAGGGAGACAATACTCTGGAGGCTCTCAGGGCAGGCAGCCTTACTTTGGGCGAGCTTCAGAGAAATGCCATGAACATCTGTGCCTTTATGATGAATACCCATGCCTATGACAGGCTTATGGGCGAAGAGACAAAGGTGGAGGTGATCGGCCAGAACGGGGAAACACAGGCAGAGGAAGAGGAAGTCATTTACTACAAGGCGGATAAGAACGGAATCACTTTGAGTCTTGAGGAGGTTGAGGCGAAAAAGGGAACCTTTTATTCTTTTGCACTTGACCTGGAAGGAACCGGAGGCTATCGCGCGTCCATTACAGCCAAATCCGATCTGGGCGAGCTGGCGCAGATTCCGGTTACTCTGCAGGTGGGCGGCGTGCCTATGGCGGTATTTACCTTCAACGGAACCGGCGGGGAGTGGGCATCTATTGAGAAAAAGGTGGTATTCCCGCATAAGTATGCGCTCCTTCGTCTGTACTTTGGCCAGAGCGGCCTGGATTTGAAGGAGATTACCTTTACCTTTGAAAAGCCCTTTGAGGAGCTGGCAGGAGATACTTCCTACGCAATGTAAAAAAGAAGGCTTCTAAAGAGTGGCATTTCCGGAGGAAAGGCATAAGATAAAATAACTGTTTAACGACGGGCAGTTCGCGAAACGTGCTGCCCGTTGTTTCTTTGGAGTGAGGGAAGTTGAGAAATATTTTGATTGCCGGGGAACCGGAAAAAACCAGCAATTACGAAAGCGCACTGGGTCATGTAGGGATTTCTTATAAGACCTCTCTGCATGTGCCGGATATTTCCCTTTACGACGGGCTGCTTTTGCCGGGAGGCGGGGATATCGATCCCAGGCTTTTCGGCCAGCTTCCGGGAGGAACACGTGCCTTTGACCCGAAGCTTGACCGAATCCAGCTTGACATTCTGGATGCATTTGTGAGGGAAAAAAAGCCGGTGCTGGGAATCTGTAAGGGGATGCAGCTCATCAACATTTATTTCGGCGGAGATATGGTTCAGCACCTTTTCTCCGCCGGAAGACATGAATACAGAGGAGAAGACCAACTTCATGTGACATCGGCTCTTAAGGGCTCTTTTCTGGAAGGGCTGTATGGGGAAAAATTTGTGGTAAACAGTGCCCATCATCAGGGGGTGGCCGCCCCCGGGCGGGGGATATCCTATGTGCAGTCTGCGGCGGATGGAGTGGTTGAGGCGTTGGTGCATGAGAGTCTTCCTGTCTATGGGGTGCAGTGGCATCCGGAACGGCTGTGCTTTGAGCATCGCAGGCAGGGAGCTGTTGACGGAAGGGTGCTTTTGGAGTTTTTTGTGCAGCAGTAAATAGAAAATGTTTTTGGTTGACATCCATATCTGAATTGACTATAATGTACTTGTTCAATAAGTACATTTCGGTTAGATATATCAGCAGGAGCGCGAGGACAAGCCGTGGAAATTATTATCAGCAACAATGCCAATAAGCCAATTTATGAACAGATCACATCCCAGATCAAGGCAATGATCATGAGCGGCGAGCTGCAGGCCGGGGAAGCAATTCCCTCCATGCGGTCTTTGGCGAAATCCATTCATGTCAGTGTGATTACGGTTCAAAAGGCGTATGAGGATCTGCAGAGAGATGGATTTATTGAAACGACTGTAGGGCGCGGGAGCTTTGTATCGGCACAAAACAGGGAATTTTATCAGGAACAGCAGCAGCGGATTGCAGAGGAGCATTTGCAGGCCGCCGCTGAAATCGGGCGGATAAATGACATACCTCTTGAAAAGCTGACAGAGCTGCTGACACTGTTTTATCAGGAGGTTTAACATGGAAAACATTTTAGAATTACAGCAGGTCTCCAAAGCATTTCCAAAGTCAGGTTTTATGCTGGATAAGGTGACGTTTTCGCTGCCCTGTGGCTCCATCCTGGGCTTTGTTGGGGAAAACGGGGCGGGCAAGACAACCACCATCGGATGTATCCTGAATACAATCAGAAAAGACAGCGGAACTGTGAAATTGTTTGGCAGGGAAATGCAGGATGCGGATACGGACATGAGGGAGAAGATTGGTGTTGTCTATGACGGAGATAATTTCCCGGGATACTGGACGGCAGCGCAATTATCTCAGGTCATGGCAGGGCTGTATTCCGGATGGGATCAGCCTCTTTTTCAAAAGTATCTGGAGGATTTTTGTCTGCCTGCCAGGCAGAAGATCAAACATTATTCCAGAGGAATGACGATGAAGCTGGCAATTGCGGCCGCCTTATCGCACCATCCGAAGCTTTTGATTTTGGATGAGGCAACCAGCGGGCTTGACCCGGTCATGCGGGATGATATGCTGGATGTATTCCTTGATTTTGTGCAGGAGGAGGATCACTCCATTCTTCTTTCCTCCCATATCACAAGTGATCTGGAAAAGATTGCGGATTACATTACCTTTATCCATGATGGCAGGCTCATTATGACCGCATCCAGAAACGATCTCGTCTATCAGTATGCGGTTATGCGCTGCAAAGAGAGTCAGTTCCGCGCTTTGAATCCGGAGGATATTCTTGCATATCGAAAGCGGGATTTCCAGATAGATGTGCTGGTTAAAAACGGAAAAGAGGCGGAGAAAAAATACGGGGATGTTGTGATAGACCATGTTTCTGTTGACGAAATTATGCTGCTTTTGATAAAGGGGGAACGGGTATGAAAGGACTGCTCAAAAACAATTTTCTGGGCGTGTGTGCAAGCGGCAGGGTATTTGCCGTATTCATGCTTTTATTGGGAATTTTTGTTTCTGCCGTCATCAGCCAGAGTCTGCTGATCGGCTATGTGATGATTGGAATGGTGGGATTTCCGATATGCGCTATTGCCGTTGCTAAAAATGAGTTTACCTCGAAATGGGGTAAGTATAAGCTGACCTTGCCGGTAAAGCGGGCGGATATTGTAAGGAGCCTGTTCTTAAACCAGCTTATCTGGCTGCTGATCGGAACCCTTTTTGCCCTGGCAGGAACAGGCCTGTCATGGCTTTTGCACGGCTGTCCCTTCGACCAGCCGATTGACATTGTCACTATGTTTGCGCTGGGGATGAGCATCAGTCTTCTTACAGGAGCGGCGTTCTTTCCCTTGTTTTATCTGGGAGGCGCGGAGCGGAGCGAGGTCTTTCTGCTGATCGCTCTGCTCTGCGCGGCTGTTGTTGATTCTGTAGTCATCAGCGTGCTTAATGACCTGTTAGAACCGGGAACTGCAACTATCCTGTTTGGAGCCGGAGCTTTGGCTGCCGGTTCATTGCTGGCCTTTGGGCTGTCCTGTCTGCTGTCCGTGAAACTTTTTCGGAGAAATGAATATTAAGCCTGAATCTGGCTTTTCTGAAACAGGCTCACCAGCTTAAAGCGGAAGCACAGCAGCATGGCGGCGACGGCACCCACTGCGGCCTGCAGAATCTGGAAAGGAAGCTTCATGATTGCATATTCCACAGTGCTGTAGAGAAAGGCTCTGCCAAGGGAATAGCCGACTACCATAATGATGGCGCCCAGGAAAACCCCGATTCCTGCCGCCAGAGCCTTCTTACCGGGAAGAAGATGACGCGCGCACAGAGAGATCACCACGGCCTGAAGCCCGTGGGTGGCAAGGGAGACAAACATGGGAGTGGGATAAAAGAAGAAATCTCCCAGAAAGGAACCGATACCGCCCACGATAAAGGCGCTGAGGGGATCCAAAAGAATGCCCGCCGTGCAGATAACAATGTCATTTAAATAGAGATGTCCGCCGGGAACCGGAACGCCAAAGGAGCTGAGGGCCACATTCATTGCCATAAGCATGGCTGTTGCGGTGAGACGGCGCAGGGAATATCGTTCAGGCAGAGCCTGATGAGATGTTTTGGCTACAATAAGCGGATTCGCGGAGCGTGACGTATTTGTTTTCATAAAAACCTCCTTATCATTTCCTTTAGAAAATTCACTTTTTATCATAAAGGGAATGTGGATTGGTTTAAAGTGCCAGAATTGATATTTTTGGCCATGCCAGATTGAGCCATATTGCAAAGACGAATATCCCTGACAGCCTGGCCATTCATGGCAAAGGAGGTTATATAGCTATTTCATTCCTTGTTCCATTGTTGCATACGTTTTACACAGATAAAAATCAAAATCGCAGTTGCAATCAGAAATTCGGAAAAGATAACAGATGCATTCCATATTTCAAAATAGAAATGGCCGATAAAATAGACTGCCAGGAACAGAGCATATATGGCCACTGCGTACATTCCCAATACAAAATGCTGCTGATGTTTCCGTTCCCGCAGCAGTAGTTGCTGCTGCTGATTCTCCAACATTTCGGTTTTCAGCGACAGATTGTCTACCTTGGAGGGCTTTAGGAGGCAATCTGTTGACACGTTAAAAACTTCACTGAGGGCTATGATCTTATCCAGTTCCGGCAGGGACTGCCCTGACTCCCATTTTGAGATGGTCTGCCGGGAGACGTCGAGCTGTTCCGCCAACTGATCCTGAGTCCAGTTCCGGCTTTTTCTTAAAGTAAGTATTTTTTCTGCTAAGTCCATAAAAACACCTGTTCCTTTCTCTTGCTTGTTTGTGAGTATGTATAAAGATTATCAATATTTGCGGTTGCATACAAGACAGTCAACTGTATTTTTGCGCAACTGACGGGCGCAAAACCGGATAAAACAACGGATGCCGACTTATTGTAATAAAAAAAGTCGGGAGAGTACCTAACCATTTTTTCCTTTTTCCGACTATATAGACAGGCACAGAGATATGAGATATAAATAGGGGGAGAGAAGAAACGAGGTAAAACCGAAATGGAGAGAGAGGAAGTATTGAGGAGGATCGGGAATGAGGAATTTCTTGACCAGATTTATCATTTTTCCTATCACAGGTGTGATACCTCCTTTGAGGCGGAGGAATTGTGCGTTCCCATGCTTTATATTGAGGATGAGCTCAGGATCCAGTGCGGGGAAGAGGGAAGCTGCGGATTCCTTCGCAGACTGGAAGACGGAAGGTATGTGAACAATATTTTGGTGGAAATACTTTGCCCAGGGAGTTTCCATCAGAGGCGTTAAATAGGGAGCTTTGCCTATTTATAAAACACATCCTGTAAGACGAGATATTCATCACAGTTGTTATTATACAGATAGGTAAAAAAATCAAGATCTTCTACCGGAAGATGTTTTTCCCTGACAAGTTTCCCGGGAAGTGTAAACAATAAATTTACCCCTATAATGTTTTGGGGGTTTTCTTCAGACAGGCGATGTTGTAAATCGGAATCGTCTACCTTTACATTAATCTCTTTTTCGCGGTAAACGATGGTGAGGTAACCGGTTTCTTGCTCCTGCCTGTAGGCGCTGGCATCGCATCCCATGCTGATAAAGGCTGTGTAGTCTCTGGCGCTGCCTGTGAAATGCAGGATTACAGCTCCCAGGCATATACCTGCCAGCAGGGCAATTATACTATAAAATACGATCACTTTTTTGTTACAATAAGCTGGCTCGCGAAGCGTGCAGCGTTTGTTGTTTTTCATAACGCTTTGTCCCTCCTGATTATTTTTTACACCCATAGCATATGGTTTGTCAACTACTGTGACACGGTGGGAAAAAGGACTAAAAAACTCCGATAAGCAAATGTTGAAAGCACTTTGCTTATTTTTTTTTGGCTTTTTTCGTTTTTTTTGACAAAGTGCTGAAATAATTTTGTATAATGAAATCAATAAACAGTAGGAGGAACAAACTATGGGAATCATCGAAAAAATGAAACTGGACGGCAAGAAGGGCTTTGTTACCGGTGCAGCCCGGGGCATCGGCAAATGCACCGCCACCGCTTTTGCTGAGGCGGGCGCGGACGTGGCCATTGTGGACATGGACATCGCCACTGCCGAGGCCACTGCCAGGGAAATCGCTGAGGCCACTGGCCGCAAGGCCATCGCCCTGAAGTGCGACGTGACGGACGAAGCACAGGTCCAGGCTATGGTGGACGAGGTGGTCAAACAGCTGGGCGGGCTGGACTTCTGCCACGCCAACGCAGGCATCTGCATCAACGCCGCCGCCGATGAGATGACCTACGCCCAGTGGAAGAAAAACATCGACGTAAACCTCAACAGCGTCTTTCTCACCGACACCATCGCCGGGGAGTGCGCGTCAATTCCATCAGTCCCGGCTACATCGGCACCGACCTGACCCTCTCATCCGAGACGCTCAAGCCCCTGATCGCTCAGTGGAACGCTATGGCTCCCATGGGCCGTCTGGGCAAACCTGAGGAGCTGGAATCCATCTGTGTGTATCTGGCTGGCGACACCAGCACCTTTACCACTGGTTCTGACTTCATTCTGGACGGTGCGTTTACCTGCTTCTAATACCTGGGCTGCAATCTGGCGCCCATCGCCGCCTGCTTAACTAAGTGTTTAGTATTGAATCAACGCTTAGTATATTCTAAATAAATTCTCTTTTTGATATACTGTGGCCAAATACAGCAAAGGAGATTTATTGTATGGATCAGAAAAAAATAGGAGCATTTATTGCACGTTGCAGAAAAGAAAAGAATCTGACGCAAATGCAGCTTGCCGAACTGTTAGGGATTACCAATCAGGCAGTTTCCAAATGGGAAAACGGAAGAGGAATGCCAGACATGTCGCTTTTACAGCCTTTGTGCAATGTTCTGGGGATTAGTTTGAACGAGCTTTTTTCGGGAGAGTATCTATCAGCGGAGGAATACAAAGGAAAAGCGGAGGAAAATATTTCCAGACTTTTTAAAGAAAAACAGATTGCCAACCTTAAGCCTGTAAAATACTTATTCTCCATATGTGCAAATGGTACTCTGCTTGTAGCAGCGATTGAATTAGCTGTTGGTCTTGTTGGGAATTTTTTTAATTCAACTATATTGGAACCCATGTTAATCAATGTTTCCGTATGGCTGATATTGTTTTTGGCTTCGATGGGTAAGCTGGTATATGACAGGAAAAAATTGAAAAACCTGAAGTATTCAGGCGTTTGTATGGACTCCGAAATAGAGGACATGATTCCGGTAGCCTGGATTAGAGTAGGAAACTATACCAGTTGCAGAATTGCCTGCCGGTTTATTTATGAGGGTAAGGAATATAAAGCGGTAAGTAACTACTATGTCCTGACTCCATTTAAGCGAAAAGAAGATTTATATGCAAATGTTTATATCGATAAAAATAATCCTGCCAAATACAGTGTAGAGCTTTTTCAAACAGGCTGATAATTCAGACCGCAGATTTTTGGTCTGCTCCAATCATTACAGGGCAGACGGCTCTCTTTCCCTGCGGCGGCTGCCGCCAGCTGCCCCTTTGTGGACTTATACCTTACTCCATGAAACTTAACTCGTCAATACCGCTCTCTGCAGCAGGTCATTGATTACGCCAATATCCTCTATCTTGTTTATCCCAAAACATTTTTTGCCTGCATCCTTGATAGAGGCTCCGATATGATAGGCAGTGGTGCTATCAATTATCATAAATCTATCGTGAAACGCTGTTGTATACTTTACTGTCAAATTCGGATACTGTGCATTAAAATTTGCAATATCCTATGCCGTCAGTCTGGCGCTTGGAAGCGTGTAAAATGTCACATCCACAAAGTCTTTTTCTTTGCCAGAATATTCAGTGTCACAATATCCACATATCCGTCAATCAACACAATGGTTTTGTTAGCCTGCTGGATCAAGTCTGTCATGAGTGCAAATGCATCGAAAATTTGACCATCAAAGAAAACCTTTTGATTATTTTCCTTATGATCAGCTATATAATCAAATATCTGTTCCAGCTTTCTGTCCGTCTGTTCCTGATAAGAAATTTGGCGTACTTCAATAGCATTTACCCTGTCGTAAATTAAAGATGTATTTGCCATATATTTTCTCATTTCCACGAAAGTATCCATAATCCGAATACTTACCTGTATTGCAGCACTGCTCTTCAACACAGCCGATAGCATGGCAATCCCCTGTTCCGTAAAGACATAGGGTAAATACCTTCTCCCACCCTTTCCATTTTCTTCTGCCAGTTTTGAGGCCGAAATTTGCGACCTCAAAGAAGCAGCTTCTTCCTCAGATAATTGAAAGCGAAAATGTGATGGAAATCTATCAATATTTCTCTTTACGGATTCATTTAGTCTTTTTGTTTCCACACGATACAGCATTGCCAAGTCACTGTCTATCATAACCTGTTTTCCCCTGATTACATAAATCAGGTTCTGTATTTGTTCTGTGTTTGCTTCGACCACAACCGGTAAATTATTATTTTCTGTCAAAATTTTTCTCTCCCAAATTGAGATCACAATTTGTGTTTTCAAGTCCAATTCATGTCTGTTTATATTTCAACTTACTAAATTGATACTCCAAGTATGAGGTCGCAATTTGCGACCTCAAAAAAATTATATCATCTCGCTACTCTGTACTCAACAACAATTTACCAAAACAGCCAAAAACGGCAGAAAGTGAGGATTTTATGAACCCAAACGCTATAAGCGGGAACGAAAAAATGCCGTGGCTGGAAGCATACGGTTCATTAAATGGTAAATCTGTAAAAATACTTAGAATCAGGCGCCCGGAAAGAATGAAAAAATCCGAATATGTATCTGCTGTTGCTGAATGGATAGAAAAAGGAAATATTCCGCCTCATGCGTTTAAACAATAGTATCCGCCAACTCAAAGCGCAGAACCTTCTTAAGCTCATCTAAAGAGGTTTCCACCTGATAACCTATTTTGCCTCCGCTGAAAATAATGGTGTCAAAGCCTTCTGAAGATGCGTCGATTACGGTTTTAAACTGCTTTTTCATTCCAATGGGGGAACAGCCGCCGTGGATATATCCGGTCAGCGGAAGCAGGTCTTTGGACTTGAGCATACTGATGCTTTTTTCACCGACAGCTTTTGCCGCCTTTTTTAAATCCAGTTCCTGGGAAACAGGAACGAGAAATACAAAATGATTATTGGAATTTCCAACCGTCACTAAAGTTTTGAATACCCGGGCCGGATCCTGACCCAGGACAGTGGCAACATCCAACCCACTGATGACGCCGGTATCCACATAACAATAGCTGGTATAATGGATTTTATTTTGTTCCAATACCCGCATAACATTTGTTTTTTCTTCTTTCCTTTTCATATTAATCTCCCTCGCACATGTCAGGCTTTGCTTGTGATACTGCTGCCAATAGTTATTTCAACAATTATTATATACCAATCAATTGCCAAGAGCCAGCCATAGATGATAGAATGAAGAAAAGGCTAGGGGAGGATGATAATGGAATATGAAGCAAAAAATAAAAATTCCCATTAGTATTTTAGGAGCAGGGTCAGTAATATATATTGACTATCCGTATGAGGATAAAAATGAGCAAAAAGGAGACCGGCGGTTGTCTTGTCATATGAGAATGGAAAGACAAAGGTTGTATTGTTAAAAGTAAGCAGTGTGGAAAAATACGAGGATTAAAAAAATATCCATATGCTTATAAAATTAAAGACCTGCAACAGAGCGGGCTGCCAAAGACATCATATGTTCTGGCAGATAAGGAATTATTAGTACCGGATAATACCCAGTGCGAAGGGGCGGGAAGATTATCTCTCGGTGATTTGAAGGCAGTAAATGCATTGCATAATTTGGCAGTATTAGCAAACAGGCAAACGACACAAAATTATTAGTAGGAGGAAATATTATGATTGCTATTCCGGAAACTATTTCTATAGAATTTGTCAGAAGTTTAACTCCGACAGATATAAGAGAAATATTCGAAAATGCATCAGATGCTATTATTGATCAGGTCATTGCATTTTTGCCGATCCCAACACAGGAGGATTATGTGGCGGCACACCAGTTTTTAGATGATGGGGTTTATGACTCCAGAGGAAATATTATTGGGGAAAAACATCTGGAAGATTGAATGTAACGTAGTTCTTTACAACGGACGGTGATTTGAAATGAGATATTTTCACAACACAATTACCGGGAGATATCAAGCTGTTCCGTACGGTAAAGGGATAAACAGTATGCCAGACTGGATAATAAAAAAACAAAACGGTTAAGGAGGAGCATCATGAAATTAACGATAGATATCAGTAATTATGTCAAAAGGGTATTTCCCATGCAGGGCGATAATCATGCAACATGCCTGCATGGGGAGAGGAGAACATACCGATAATCAGGAACAGTCGGGCTCAGCTGGTCTGTCATGAGGGGGCAGTATGTTTTCATGTTGCATTATCTGTTGCTCTGCATCTGATTATGCTGTGGTAAACGTCATAAAGGAAAAGTTTTATGGCATTTCACTTTAGGTGTAAAGGAGCAGAGTTCTATGAAATATATCAATGTAGCAGATATTCTGCCGGAGGAGCTGGTGGAGGAAATTTCAAAATATGCAGATGGAGTGATGCTTTATGTCCCCAGCATCAGGGAAAAACAGCCCTGGGGAAAGGTAAGCGGCTCCAGACGGTTTTATGAGGACAGAAACCGCCAGATTATAAATTTATTTGAAAAAGGTTTATCCATCAAAGACCTGGCCTGTGGCTTCGGATTGTCCTATGAAGCCGTACGAAAAATCATAAAAAATAAAGAATAGAGAGACCATCTGATACGGCAGAAAGGGCGCCGTGTCAGATGGTCTTTTTAATAAGCTGCCATGCAGAGACAAAAAGCAGGTAGAAAATGATTATAAATCAATCTGTTGTTTGTACGAGCTTTCAGTGCGGAATAAAATAAAGACAGTTTTTACAGACAAAAAGTGAAAGAGAGAGGGAGTTCGTAAGCTATGTGGAAGTCTCTGAAATGGATTTTGATAAAAATATGGAATTATTCTGCAAAAAATATGCTGGGAGAAACCATCTGTATCTTTCTGGCCGGAAGCTTTCAGCCCATCTCTGCCTGGCTGCTGCAGAATCTGATCGATGCGGTGGGAAGCATTGATTTAAGGAGGGGAGGTATTATGGCCTTTTTATATATCCTGGGATTAAATCTGCATGGGCTTACTGTTTCCATAAGGGAGTACTGCAAAGCCGCTGTGTGCAGAAATGTGGAAGAAGGTCTGCAGAGAGATACGGCCTGTAAATTTTCACGGATAGAATATCAGGTATTTGAAGATAAGGAGAAGAGAGATATCCTCCAGCAGATCGCGGACAGGCCCTGTGAGCAGGTGGTGCTGATTTACGAAAATCTTTTGGAGATAGCCGGAAATGTATTTTCCTTTGCAGGCTTTTTGTGGCTGCTCTCGCAGATGGGAAGCTTCATCCCGGCAGGTTTTTGCGCGTTGTCTCTGCTGAATATGTGCTTTTCCTACAGGGCACTGATGATTTCCACGGATTTATTCTTCGATCAGACGGCGGATGAAAGGGAAATGGACTATCTGGGAGAATTGCTTGAGACAAAAAGCTTTCTGGCGGAGCTGAAATTATTTGGAGCCGTACCCTATATCGTGGAGCTGTGGAACAGGCAAAGCCGTAGGGTGCTGCGCTATCGGTTAAAAATGACGGCCAAATCTCAGCTGTTATTTTTATCCGGCGCTCTTATGAATGCCCTGTGGGTTGGGGTTATTCTGGGGGTTTTAATCTTTCGTCTTACGGCCCGCAGCATAACCCTGGGGATGTTTGTTTCCCTGTTTAACAGTGCGGTATCAATGATTGCATTATCGAATCTGTTTTCAGACCATGTCAGTCAGATTGCCGGAAATGCGGCCATAGCAAGGCTGTACGGAGAATTTGAGACTTTTCCGGAAAAGAAAAGCAGGCATGAGGAAGAACACAGGAAAAAGGAGTGCGGACTGGAATTCAGGAACGTATATTTTCACTATCCCGGAAGTGAAGCATGGGTTCTGAAGGATGTTTCCTTTGTGGTAAGACCCGGGGAGTGTCTGGCCATTGCCGGTGAAAACGGCGCGGGGAAGTCTACGCTGATTAAATTGATTTGCGGTCTTTATAAGCCGCAGAAAGGCCAGGTCTTAATCGACGGGCGCAGTGCGGCGGATTATACGGATGCGGAGCTCAAAAAAGCGCTGAGTATAGTGTTCCAGAATTATGAGAGGTTTCATTTCACTGTGCGGCAGAATATTACCATGTGTGAAGATGAAAAGGGCGGGGCGGAAGAAGAGAAAATATTGGAAGCGCTTAAGGCCGCCGGTTGTGCAGAGCTGTGCGATTGTCTGGACAGTCAGTTGGGGACTGAGGAAGGCGGAATGGATTTGTCAGGCGGTCAGTGGCAGAGGCTTGCAATTGCCCGTGCCCTTTATGGAGAAAGCAAATATATTCTTCTGGATGAACCGACCTCCGCCATCGACCCTGTGGCGGAAAGCGAAATGTATGAATGCTTTCGGAAAGTACTTAAAAAGCGGGGCGGAATCATGATTTCCCATCGGCTTGCCAGTACATGTGTGGCAGACAGAATTATGGTGCTTTCAGAAGGGGCTGTGGCAGAAAGCGGAACCTGGAATGAATTGATAAAGTCAAAAGGGCTGTTCGCGCAGATGTGGGATATTCAGAGCAGTTGGTATGGAGGAGGTAGAATCGATGGAAAGACGGTATAATCTGGTAACTGTGATTGGAAGGACGGCTTGTATCGTATTACAAACAGCAGGAGGATTTGGTATTCTGGCGCCAGCCTACTATATCATTGAGGGACTTACGCCAGGGCTCATGACCGTGCTCAGTGCCAGGATGTTCGATCAGGCGGCCGCTTACGCAGGAGGGCAGAAAGAGGCCCGTAAGCTGTGGTATTTCCTGGCGGTAATCGTGACCGTATACATAGTGAAAGAGATGATAAAGGGAGTTGGAAGCATTGCAACCAATGCCAGTATTTATGAGAGATGTCCGGCAGTATTAAAGCAAAAGCTGGCGGAAAAATTTACCCGTCTTTCCCTGATCGATTATGAAAAGCCGCAGATACACGACATGTGCCAGCGGGCGAAGGATTGCATTGTCAGGGATAAGCTCAGTGCGGTATTTATGGTATCGACTGTTATTTTTACCAATATGGCGGGGCTGGCAGTAACGTTGGCGGTTGTGGCATCCTATCACATCCTGTTACTGCCTGTTTCTTTCGTCAGCGTATTTCCTTATCTGATTACGCAGAGGCTTGGCAGCAATGCCCTTTACGATATGGAAAAAGGGCATACGGGGATGGAGCGCCGCGCCAGGTATCTGTGGAGGCTGCTGACCGGAGGTGAGAGTGAAAAAGAACTGCATATCAATGATGCCATAGAATATGTTTCCGGTCAGTGGCGGGCTGTCAATCACAGGATGCAGACGCAGAAGTATCGCTTCCGGTGTAAAATGGCAGGGTATCATATGGTCTGCATGGCTTTGCAGACATTGGGGATGGGAGCCAGTATAGGAATCACAGCAGTTTTGATGATCCGCGGGCGGATATCTGTTGGAGAATTCGGCGCATGTATTGTGGCTTTTGGCGCGCTGCAGACCAGTGCCGGTACTTTTCTGGCGGAGCTTGGGCGGATGGGGGAGCATCTCTCCTCTGCTGCGGATTTTTTCCGGTTTATGGATCTGCCGGAGGAAAAGCCTCTGCTTTGCCTGGAGAGGTTTCCGGAGGAGATCGTGCTTCATAAAGTTTCCTTTACCTATCCCTCTGCTGAGAGAAAGGCATTATGTGAAATCAGCCTTTCGATAAAAGAAGGCCGTCAGATTGCCCTGGTGGGAGAGAACGGATGTGGGAAGAGCACTCTCATAAAATTGATAACAGGTGTTTTTAAACCTGATGGGGGAGAAATACTGCTGAATGTCAATGGTAAAACAGAAAGAAACGTCAATATCAGCCGTAACATTTCGGTGGTACTTCAGGATTTTACCCGTTATTATCTGACTCTGCGGGAAAATGTGGCCATATCGGATATTGACCATATGGAGGACAGGGAACGAATCCGAGAGTGCCTGCAAAAAATCAACGCTCCGACAGAGCCCCTTGACGGGCGGATGGGAGCGGCTTTTGGCGGGCAGGAGTATTCCGGCGGACAATGGCAGAGAATTGCGATTGCAAGAGGAATTTTCAGAGACCGGGAGTTTTTCATCCTGGATGAACCCACCAGTGCGCTGGATCCCATGGCGGAGACGGAGATTTTAAAGCTCTTTCTGGAAATCATGAAAGGCAGTACCAGCATCATTGTGTCCCACCGGATTGGACTGTGCCGGTATGTGGATGAGGTTGTGGTGATGAAACGGGGAAGGATTGTGGAAACCGGCAGCCATGAGGAGCTGCTTGCAGGGAAAGGCGAGTATTTCAGGATGTATGAGGAGCAGAGTAAATGGTACAGGCGGGAATAAAAAATATAATTTTTAAATAGAATAGGGCAGCTTTAAAAGTAGTTTGCCAAAGAAAATACAGTGTGCTATTATGACTTCAATCATATCTGGAAATTTATAGTTCTGATATCGTGTATGTGACAAATTTACTATGAAACCAAAACCTTCCGGGTAGCCAAAAAAGCGCAGACTGCCCCTATCAAATTTTTTGTAGGCTTTTTTT
>ERZ808046.275-NODE-275-length-59141-cov-7.886801_pt1 | contig 59141 bp, 59 predicted proteins | sample MGYA00380196_ERZ808046 | MGnify/ENA primary metagenome ERZ808046 (study PRJEB31490, sample SAMN06133421) | mouse gut metagenome | isolation source: Z6_2 | host: mice | place: China: Chengdu | collected 2015-05 ... | reverse complement strand
GGCTGCACCCTTCCCACTGCCGGGCGGGTCAGGGACTTTCACCCTTTAGAACGTGCGCCCGCCGGGCGCACTAAAAACAGCCCGGGAAAATCCCGGGCTGTTTACAGAAAGCAGTAGTTACCGCTCTCATTTATTAAAAAACACTTTCTTACAACTGTCAGCTTTTATCATTGTATTTACTGCCAGAAAACAGCATATCAAAAATATCGCTTCCATACTGATTGTAGGTGTAGCTCCCTGCATAAAGGCTCTTATTCAGAACCGCCAGATTCGTCTCCGCATTGGCAATAATGTTAGCTGTCTTCTTATTGATATCATCCACAAAGGATCCTGACGTGCATAAAGCCTTCTGGATCTTATCCGGCTCTGCCGCCATAAATTTCTCTTTGTCCAGTGAAAGCGTGCCATCCTCTTTCTGTGTAAATCCCAAATCTTCTAAAGTACTCTTAGCACCCTTGAAGCAGCTCATGAGCTGGCTTAAGTAAATCTTGTTAACCTGACCGCTTTCCTCCGTCATGCTCTTAATCATGGTATTGTATTCGCTGACAAGGCCTGCGGCCTGGGAGGCAGCCTCTTCCTTATACTGAGCGAGCTCTTCCTCAGTCATGCTGCTCCATTCCTTCTCCTGCCACTGCAAAAGCTTCCTGGTGCGCTCCTGCAGGCTTTCCGCCGCCTTTTTCATGGCAGTATAGTTTTCCTTTGACTTCAGGTCAGCCTTACTGGTACTCCCTGTGCTCTTATTTTTGATTGCGTCAAGCATTGCACTTTTTCCGCTGTCCGTGCTTCCATTCATGATACTGCCCAGAGATGAGCTCTGCGACCGCGTCCGGGATCTTGCCTGGCTTAAAAGTCTGTTGCTGAGAATCAGCGAATTAATTTTTGCACTCATTTTTGTTCTCCTTCCCCTGAAGCATGACTGTCAGCAAAAATTCTCCCCTGCCGCCCGTATACCTCAGTGTCCCATAATATTTTTCGGCACAATTCCTCATATTTTTAATCCCTAATCCATGTATTGTAGGATCAGGCTTACTTGTCTGCAAAACATTTCCTGTCCCGTCCTCCTTAAGGTAGCCGGAAAAGGCATTTTCTCCTGCTCAGCCCTGCGTATCTTCCGGCTGAGCACCACATCCGTAACCGGGTTTCCCGTGCTGCATTTCATATCCAACTCATCTATAGCAAGACACATTCCGTCAAGATATCGACGCACCTCCGCCTCATACTCCCCGGGATCTTCATGATCTACACACTCCTCGGCGGCAGAAATTCTTTTTTTGTTTTGAAGAAGAATTTCCAAATCCGCCACACAGTTTTTCATATCATGGCGCATCCCCCGGATTCCATCATAAAGCCGCTCCACATCCTTCATGTGCTCTTCCATATCGCCGATACGGTTCCTGTAAACCTCCAAAAGCAGCTCATTTAAAGTATATGCAGTACATGCCATGTAGCAAATCCGGCTCTTTTTCCCTGAATAAAAGAAACAACAATAAATCAACATGATGGATAAACTAATCGCCATAGGCAAAATGCTTGCCAGCATTCCCTCCGTACTGCCATAAAAAAACATTTTAACCGCGGGCAGGTAGTTGCTGATCAGATAAAAGACCATGGACACCACCACGAAGCCTGCGAGAACCCACTTTTCCCTTTTTACCCATCTCTCTTTCAGAGGAAGCACTCCGCAAAGCAGGTAGATCATACTATATCTTCTCATCACTGCGGCCGCCACATCCAGGCTGGCAGTAAATACTTCCCTCAAAAACACCTCCTGCAAAATAAGTGAACTTACTTTTTACTTTACTTCCTGCGCAAAAATTCCATATATGCGGCTACAAATGCGCCGTACTTCTGTTTGGCCATCAGAATAGTCTCACCATTTTTGAGCTGGATGCTTCCCGTATCATAACCCCTGACCGCACTGAAATTTACCAGATACCCCCGGTGGCAACGGAAAAACTGATTTCCCAATATTCCCTCCAGTTCACCCATCTTGGCATAATAGGAGATTTCTTCTTCCTTCAAATGAAGCACTACCTTCCTGGCCTCATTCTCTGCATAGAGAATACTCTCTCTGGGAATATTCCTGTAAATCCCTTTTACCCTTATCACCAGCGGCTCCGTCTTTTTTTCCGGGAGGCACTCCGCTATGGCGCCATCCAATACCCGGAAAAACTTCTCTTCATCAATGGGCTTGAGCAGATATTGAAATGCCTGCACATCAAAGGCCTCAAAAACATATTCCTTCAGAGCTGTCACGAACACAATCACCGCTTCCGACTCCTGTCTGAGGCTCCTTGCCATCTCTATCCCGCTCATATCCTTCAAGTCAATATCCAGAAAAAAGATATCAAAATCACTTCCGTATTTAAGCAACTCTGCACCCGATGAAAAAACCTTAACCCTGTAGTCCTTCTCACCCGCAAGCCTTCGCTCTATCAACTGTTCCAGATAGTCACCCATGCTCTTTTCATCATCGCAAACTGCAATCTGAAGCATTTTCGTATTTTAGTCCTTTCTTCAAACACTTACAATGAACGCCAAAAAATGCCGTTCACTATAACACAATATATATATCGGCTGTTTTTTCAAAAGGGATATTTCTTCTGTAATCAAACGACGGATTTTTGTCATTAAGAAACCGTATCAGCAATCTCTCCATCGGTCTGTTATATCACCGGTTCATCTCCTCCACAAGCTTTGTGCTCTTTGCCGTCATTTCCACCCATGCCGGCCGGAAACCTGCCTTTATTGCATTGCGCACAGACTTGATGTTAGACCAGGCGGCACAGTAAAAAGGCACCTTATCCCGCTTTAAAATCTCCAGCGCAAGCACGCCTGTCATGGCACTGGCAATTCCCTTCCTTCGATACTCCGGGAGAACATCCACGCCAATCTGCCACATTTTTCCGCAGTCGGCAGAACAGCCTGCAAGGCCGGCCAGCTTTTCCCCATCATAAACACCTGTTCCCAGCACATCAAGCTCTTTTCGCTTTTCGCAAAGCGCATTGCTCCATTCTTTTGTGTAGAGCCCCCCGAAGTCCTCCCGGGTAAGAAGACGAAAAGTCAGACCATTGCTCTCAGCCTTCCTTTGCAGCTTACTGACTCTTTGCTCCGTCAGGTATTCCAGATCCGGCAGGAAATACTCCGCCATAAAACAAATCCGCATCCCATAGGGCGAGAGAGCATCATTTAAAACATGAAAGTTTGGCGTCTCAAAGCAATGCTCCACAGGATATTTGCTAATATATGATTTCACGATTTCTTCTATCTGCGGATCGATGGATGCTACAAGATTTCCGCCATAAGATACCAGATTACAGAAAAACGGCAATTCTAAATATTTCCGGCAGTCCGGTGCTTTCCCGGAATGGACAATCACATTTTTTTCCGCAAGAAAGTCTGACGGCCTACAGCTTAAGTCGGTCGCGGACTGCTCCATGGCAATCCTTAATATCTGTTCATTGGTCATACTCAGTTTACCTTTCTATCTGCTCTGAGGAGAAGCTTTGCCATGGGCAGCATCTGTGCCATACTTTCATAATCTCCCATATTCTCAAAATCCCCGCGTCTGACACATGCCTCCTGATAGACCCGGCGCATGATTTTCTCTTCCACCTCGGCCTCCTGCAAAAACTTCATATATTTTTTGAATCTCTTGGCTCGTTTCTCCCAAAAGCTCTCTTCCGCTTCCTTCTCATAGATCGCCCGGCCCCGGCCTTTCTGGTAGCCCAGATACCAGCTGTCTGCCCGGTATTCCTCCTTCGTGGCGCCAAAGCGATGAATCGTAAAGCTCTCGCCGCAGACCTCCGACCAGGGATCATAATAAGCAAAATCATATTTTAACGTGTCAAGCACCCATTTTTCATACTGGGGATCCTTCTGCATAGCCTCAAATCCCGCATCTGAAATATGGATTGCAATGGAACGCATTGTCTGGGCGGGATTCATGGGAATCCTTGAAATCCTCTGATAAATATACTGCTTATACTCATCCAGCGACATATCTGCGGTGGAATAGGCGCCTGCCTCTCCTTTACCGCCCATCGCCGTAACCACATCCCGAAAGCCCATCGCTCCCTTCACCTGGCTTTTCGCCAACTGGCTCTGCAAAAGGCAGCCGTAGGCTTTGGTCATACCATTTACCAAAAAACTGTTATCAGCCATCATATCCCCCTTCCCTGCACCCGCATCAGCATGCTTTCTTACATTCACTATTCTTATCGTTGCAGAGGGATGGATTCTTTAGGCTCCTTCCATGAAATTAATTGTTTCTGTCATAAATAAAGAGGGATGCCAGAGCTTAACCCCTGGCATCCCGTTCATTATCTTGCAATTATCCTTCAATTTGAATATACCTGGATTCTTCTACGGCCGGCCTTGCCTGCTTTTTAGGAACGGCCACCTTCAAGATACCGTCCTCAAATTTCGCCTTGATCTCCTCCTGGGTAACTTCCTTTCCTACATAAAAGCTCCTGCTGCAGGTACCGTAAAATCTCTCGCGGCGGATATATTTGCCATTTTCTTCCTTCTCGTCATTGTCTGCTCTGGTCTCAGCGCTGATTGTGAGATATCCATCCTTCAATTCGGCTTTCACATCCTCCTTCTTGTAGCCCGGAAGGTCAATATCCAGCTCAAATCCCGCATCGCTCTCTTTAATGTCGGTTCTCATAACGTTGTTAGCCGGAGTGCTGTACCTGACGGCATTCCTTGCCGGACGGGCAAAATCATCAAAAAAGTCATCAAACAAATTCTCTCCAAAAATACTGGGCATCAACATAATCTTTTCCTCCTTTAATCCTTCTATATTGTGTTATATGTGGTCTTAATCTGGAACTCGTGATACATGTCTGTCTCATTTGTTCTAATAATGTTATAGCACAATTGTTAGCACTCGTCAATGGTGAGTGCTAAAATATCTCTAAACAAATTATGAATTATAGATAAAAAAAGGATTTCCCAAAAAAAGATTTTTATACAGTGATACTATTTATCCTCCTGATACCATTCCGGCGTATTCATCATCAAGTCATTTTTCAGAAAATTCTGCGGCGCGGTACCTGCAATCTTTTTGAAAGCACGGCTGAAATACAATGGATCGTCATAACCCACAAGATCTGCGATGGTTGCGATATTCATAGTGTTGGATGAGAGCAGATCCTTGGCCTTTTCAATCCGCAGATCATTTAAAAAATGCATCGGAGATACTCCGGTATGTTTCTTAAAGGTATGGGAAAAGTAGCTTTCGCTTAACTTACAATAATCTGCCATGGATGAAACTGTCCATTTGTCCATGTAGCGCTGATTCAACTGGATGATAAGCCGTTCTATGGAGAAATTATTTTCGGAAGGCATAAGCAGTTGCTGCCGTGAACGGCAGATCGTCATTAACATCTTATAAAAACTGTTGATAACAATATCCTCGTAGAGAGCTTTTTTTAACTGCAACTCTATGATGATATCCTGGAAAAGATTTTTCAGAACGCTGTTCTCTCCAATATAACTGTTCTGAATGTGATATTCCTCAATGAGCTCCTGAGATTTTGTACCTGTGAAATGAATCCAGTAAATTTCCGGCATTTCGTCGGCATAATAAGAATAGACCTGAGGTTCTCCGGGACAAAAGAGAAGAATATTCCCGGCGGAAACGGATACCCATTGGCCATTAAGAAAATAATGGCCTGTGCCTTTATACACATAAATGATCTGGTAATCCAGCCTGCCCTTCTCCCTGTTCTGGATGTAATCTTTACTCCTGAAAATCTGCCATCCGCAGCAATTAACAACAATGGAATTGACCGTGTCAATATAGCCAATGGCTCTTCTTTCATTTCTCAAATGTCCCGATACATCTACCATAAGCAAATCCTCACGCCAAATAATACATGGGCAATAATAACAAAAAATGCAGAGAATATCTCGCATATATATCATACTGCAATAAAGCAGAATTGTCCATGGGCATAGCATAAATTGATATGGATTTATACGGCCTGGCTTTGATACACTGTGCATACGAAAGGAAGGAGCTATGAACATGAAAAAGAGACAGATCATTCTACTTATGACAGACAGCACAAGACAGGATATGCTGGGCTGCTATGGCAACAAAGCCATGAACACACCCTGTCTGGACGCCATGGCGGCTGAGGGCATCCGTTATGACAATGCATATTCCTGTCAGCCGGTATGCGGGCCTGCCCGTTCTTCCATTTTTACCGGAACCTATCCCCATTCAAACGGAAGCATAGCCAACAGCATGCCGCTTGGAGCTAACGTGAAGACGATAGGGCAGCGTCTTACCGACAATGGCATACATGCGGCATACATCGGCAAGTACCATTTGGACGGAGGAGATTATTTCGGCCTGGGAAAATGTCCCGAAGGATGGGATCCTGACTACTGGTATGATATGAAATGCTATCTGGAAGAACTCACCGAGCAAGAGCGGGTTTTGTCCAGACAGCCGGATACCAACAGGCAGGGAATAAAGCCGGAATTTACATTCGGACACCGCTGCGCCGACAGGGCAATTCACTTCCTGCAGAAGTATCAGGACGAAGACTTTTTCCTGACAGTTTCTTTTGACGAACCTCACGGCCCCAGTCTGTGTCCGGAGCCTTATGCATCCGCGTTCCGGGACTATGAATTCCCCAAATCGCCTAACGTGTGGGATACGCTGGAGGGAAAACCGGAATACCAGAAAATATGGGCGGGAGATTCTCTGAAGATGGACAGGGATGCCCTTACCCTGAAAAGACCCTATTATTTGGGCTGCAACTCCTATGTGGACAGTGAAATCGGCAGAGTCCTGGATTGCATACACGAAGCGGCGCCTGATGCGCTGGTTATCTATACCTCCGATCACGGAGATGGGATGCAGAGCCATTGCCTGAATTCCAAAGGGCCTGCTATGTACAATGAAATCGCCAGAGTTCCGATGCTCATTACCGGTCCGGGTGTACCAAAGGGGGTAGTGGATGGCCAGCCCATCAGCCATATCAATCTGGCTCCCCTTGTGCTGGATTATATGGGAATTCCAATTCCGAAGCTGCTGGAAGGCAGGAGTATGCTTCCTGCCGTGTATAACCCGAAAGAGCGCATCAATGATTTCGTAGTAACCGAATTTACACGTTATGAAATCGATCATGACGGTTTCGGAGGTTTACAGATGATGCGGGGAATCTTTGACGGCCGGTATAAGCTCGTCATTCATTTGCTGGAGAGCGTGGACGAATTTTATGATCAGGAGACAGATCCTTATGAAATGAAGAATCTAATTTTTGATGATTCCTGTTATGAGATCAAAAAATATCTTCATGAGCAACTCATAAAATGGATGGATCAGACCCGGGATCCTTACCGTGGATATCAGTGGGAGCGCCGTCCCTGGAGGACGGATGCAAAAGAAGCCGGCTGGAAGAACCATGGTTATACAAGACAGCGTGAAAATGAAGAATACGAACCCAGGCAATTAGACTACGCCACAGGGCTTCCGATGGAAGAAGCTGTGCGCATCAAATAAACCTGAGGCGGGAACAGTAAGTAATCGCCGCAAACGGGGTGAAGAGGCGGTTACGGATTAAAATTGGAGGAAACGAAATGACGAAATCGAATAAAACATGGAAGCTGATGAAAAGGAACTGGCTCCTGTATGTTTTTCTGCTTCCGGCAGCCATCTATATAGGCACTTTTATGTATGCCCCCATGTATGGCCTCATCATCGCCTTTAAGGATTTCACGGCTTCAAAGGGAATCATGGGAAGCCCGTGGGTGGGGTTTAAATGGTTTGAAACCTTCTTCAAGACGCCAAGGTTCTGGCAAATACTGCAAAATACACTGACTCTCAGTATTTATTCCCTGATCGTAGGGTTTCCGCTTCCGATTATTCTGGCCTTGTTTATCAATGATATCGGAAACCTTAAGGCAAAAAAATTTACCCAGACAGTGACTTACATGCCCTACTTTATCTCAACTGTTGTTCTGGTAGGGATGATGTCCGTCCTGTTTTCCCCCAGATCGGGAGTTGTCAATACTCTTCTGGCATCCCTTGGAGGAAGCGGAGATACCTTCTTCATGGGGGAGAGCAGATACTTCAGGCATATGTACGTATGGTCCGGGGTATGGCAGAACATGGGTTGGAATTCCATTATCTATATAGCCGCCCTGACCGGCGTCAGCCAGGAATTGCACGAGGCCGCCAAGATAGACGGAGCCAATAAATTTCAACGGATTCTGCATGTGGATCTTCCGGCCATTCTGCCCACTATGGTGATTTTGCTGATTATGAACTGCGGCAATATCCTGAGTGTCGGATATGAAAAAGTATATCTGCTCCAGAACAGTTTAAACACGCCTGTTTCAGAAGTCATCTCCACTTATATCTATAAAATGGGGCTGCAGCAGCAAAGATACAGTTATTCAACGGCAATCGGACTGTTCAATAATTTAATTAATTTCGGGGTATTGGTAACTGTCAATAAGCTCTCTAAAAAAGTGAGCGGTACAGGTCTTTGGTGACGGAGGGGTGGCATGAATACAAAAAATATGAAACTCAGTAAAGATGATCTGATATTTGATATCGTGAAATGGGCATTCCTGGCGTTTGTTATAGTTATTGTACTTTATCCCCTGTATTTTGTGATCATTGCATCGGTTTCTGATCCCACATACGTCAACAATGGCAAAGTACTGTTCTGGCCCAGAGGTTTTATGCTGACAGGCTATCAAAGGATATTTAAAGACAGCAGAATCCTGATTGGCTATATGAATACCCTGCTTTATACCGTGTGCGGAACGTTTTTCGGAGTGCTCTGTACGATGTTGGCGGGATACTCTCTTTCAAGGAAGGATTTACCGGGAAAAACCGCCATTATGCTGCTCTTTATATTCACCATGTACTTTCAGGGAGGAATGATTCCCTTTTATCTTGTGGTAAAGGGTCTGAATCTGGTGAATACCCGGCTTCTGATGGTCATTACGGGAAGTGTTTCGGTATACAACATTATTATCACCCGTTCTTTCCTTGCCGGTAATATATCGGACGAGCTTCTGGATGCTTCGCGCATGGACGGATGTGGTAATGGAAGATTCTTTTTCAATATCGTATTGCCGCTTTCCAAGGCTATCGTGGCGGTAATTGCGCTGTATATTGCCGTAGTACACTGGAATTCTTATTTCAACGCAATGATCTTCCTGACGGACGAGACTAAGTATCCTTTACAGTTATTCCTGCGGGATATTCTGCTGATGACCTCATCCACTATCAACGCCACTTCTGAGGCAGACCCGGAAGCGGCGGTAAAACTGCAGTTGATGGGACAGGTCATCAAATATGGGGTAATTGTGGTTTCTACCGTTCCAATTATCTGCGTCTATCCTTTTATTCAAAAATATTTTGTAAAGGGAGTAATGATCGGTTCTGTGAAAGGATAAAGAAATCCTGAAAGAGGACTGTCACTATAAACAATTATCTATTCAAAAGGAGGGAAATAGACAATGCAAAAAAAAATTAAAAACAGGATATGGGCGGCAATGGCTGCCACAGGGCTGACGCTTTGCATGCTGCTTACCGGCTGCGGCTCAGAGGGAAATGAAAGCGGCTCCTTAAGCGGCACGGAAGATGCAGCGCCGGCTGAAACAGAAACGGATACGGAGCCGGTCACCTTCAGGATTGCGGTGATGAAGCACACTCACTGCATGGTTGACGATTTTAATGAAAAGCCTGCCTTCCAAATGGCCGAAGAGGCGACCGGGGTACATATTGACTGGATCACCGTGCCGGATGGCTCTACCGAAAAGGTAAATGCAATGCTTACGGCCGATCTTCCCGACGCTTTTCTGGGTCTGGTAAGCGAGACACAGGTTGCCAGCAGTATGGATTCCTTTTTGGACCTGACAGATTTGCTGGAGAAAAACGCCCCTCATGTGGTTGCCGATTATAATACCATGGAGGGCGGAATGGATTTAGTTACATGGCCTGACGGAACGATCCGTTCCCTGGCCACCGGTGATGAGGTAAATTACGAAAACGATCCTGCGGGTATCATGATCATCAACAAGAAGTGGCTGGATCAGCTCGGCCTGGACATACCCACGACAACGGACGAGTTTTACGACGTGCTCTGCGCATTCAGGGATAACGATATGAATGGAGACGGCGACCCTTCGGATGAAATTCCGTTCAAGGCCAGCGAAGCAAATTGGTGCGCACATATCATGAACATGGCAAACGCATGGGGGCTTGCAGGTTTTTCCGATTCTGACGCATCCCACTACTTTATGGTAAAAGACGGAAAAGTGGTTCCTACCATGGACACCGATGAGTATCGGGCATTTCTGGAGTATATGCATAAGCTGGTTGCAGACGGACTCTATGATGTGGAATCTTTTACCGAGACCAATGACCAGTTTTTTGCGAAGCTGAAAAGCGGACAGGTAGGAGCAACCATATGCTGGTCGCCTTACGCAATGATGTCCGATGAGCTTGCGGAGCAATATGTTGTGGTACCTTATCTGAATGCGCCGGACGGCAGCGGCTTCGTAAAGAGCGGCCGCAGAAATAATTTTATGGGCAACAGAACCGGTTTTGCCATTACCTCTGCCTGTGAAAATCCCGAGAGACTTCTGCAGTGGTGGGACTACCTCTCCAGCAGTACAGAGATCAAGTACACCGCAAAATTCGGCCAGCAGGGAGGTTACTGGGATATTGATGAATCAGGACAGGTATACCAAAAGACGCCGGATGATCTGACCGATGATTTTACTGTCGAAAATTACAAATATACTTATGGCTTAGTCGGTCTCTCCCCGATAACCTTAAAAAACGAGAGTATTTATGTCAGCGAAGAGCAGGCATTCAGCACATGGTTCCGTATCGGTATGGTTGACCAGGTGTGGGAGTATTTGCAGACAGAATATCCGCATAACCGCATGGTGGACAGCGCCGATCTGGAAGTAAGAACTTTTATGGAAACCGACTTATTTGAATACCTTAAGAATTTTACCGCATCCAGCATCATGAACGGTGTAGATGACGCATCCTGGCAGGCTCATCTTGATTCGCTGCAGTCCTGGCAGTATTACGATTGGATTCAGTGGTATCAGGATTACCTTGACGGTAATATATAAAAGAAAAACAATGCAAAAGGTCAGTATGTGACCGGCCGCAGCCTGACAGAAAACAACGGATGCCAGGCTTCGCCAGCCATCCTTATGTTAAACAAAAGCCTCGCAGTTAAGACTGCGGGGTTTTTGACCGTTTATGATATGTTATCCCTGTCAGTGTATAAAATCCGCGATAAATCTGTTATAATTGACAGGCATCCCAAAAGAAAGCGAGGCCAGTCAATGCTCCACATAGCAATCTGCGACGATGAAAAGAATTTCGTCGCTTATCTTTCCGATATGTTAAGTCAATACTCTGCCGAAACCGGAGAGGAAATCAGGATAAGCCCTTATTACGACGGTATGGAGCTGATCGAAGGGTACGATACCACCATTGATCTGATTTTCCTTGATATTCAGATGAAGCTGCTGGACGGGCTTAAGGCCGCGGAGCATATCAGGAAACTGGACGAGCACGTGGGCATCATCTTTTTAACCACCATGACTCAGTATGGACTGGAGGGCTATCAATATCAGGCTTTCAACTACATTATCAAGCCCATGAAATATGTCCGGCTCAGAGCGGAGATGGATCGGTGGCTGAAAAAGTACCGCAGAAATGACAGCCCCGCCATCACCGTCTCCAATGATACCGGAAAATACAAAATCTACCTGAATTCCCTGCGCTATGCGGAAACCTTTAACCGCAATCTTCTTTTGCATACAGAGCAGGAAAACATTATATGCTACAGAAGCATGAAGGATATGGAACGGGAACTGGCGGGTCTTGGCTTTGTGCGGTGCCATACCAGCTACCTCGTCAATCTTTCCCATGTCAAAGGAATGAAAAAATTAGAGCTCCATCTGACCAGCGGGGAAATCATCCCCATCAGCCAGCCCAAAAGAAAAGAATTTACACAAAAGCTCACGGAGTATTGGGGAGATATGCTATGAACCGGGTTTTCGATTTTATTTCTTTTATATTAACGATAAGCTATTCCCTTGTTTTTTTTCAGATCCTGCACACCTTTCTGCCGCTTCGCAAAAGCTCTTTTCTGCGCATCCCGGCCTTCCTGGCCTGTGAGATACTGTCAACAATGATTATTTACTCCGGTGATCTTGACAATCTGCTGGGAACCCTTTTGGGTTTTGCCCTCTATCTTATCATCTTCCACAGCGGGAGCTGGAGGGAAAAGCTCTCCTGTCTTTTGGTGTTTTATCCGTCTCTGATTGCCGTGAATTACCTGGTGGAGGACACCGGAAGGAGATTCTTTTTTCATACCACCGGCGCTCCCTTGGGCGCAACCCTCGGATGGACCAAAGAGCAGATACTGCTCGATGCCGCTGTTCATGCGCTGGCCTTTCTGCTAAGGCTTCTGTTCTGGATTATGGCATGGCAGTTTCTAAAAAAATATCTGCGCCAGATCACCTCCCGTCTGACCACAGGTATGTGGATGGTAATCAATATCCTGATGCTCTCCCCCTTTGTGGCAATCTTTTCCATCATTTATTTTATGCCGGAAAATCCCCTGATCATCTATCCTGTCTGCGGGACGTCCATTTTTTCCAGCTTTGGGTGCATTTATCTTGCCTCTTATATCTGCAATTCCGTGCAGACAACTTACCATGCCAGAGAGCTGGAAAAAAAGCAGGCCTATTATCAGGATCGGATGGAAGAGGAAGAGCGAGTCCGCAGTATTTATCACGATTTAAAAAATCATCTGCTGGTTTTGCAGGCGCAGGCCGGAAGCGGTCAGGAGGTGCAAAGCTCCGTCACCGCCCTGCAGGAGCAGATCACGGAATATGAAAATTATTATCATACGGGAAATGATTTTCTGGATATGGTTATCCGGGATAAGGCCAGCGCCGCCCGGAAAAAACAGATTGATTTTAGCAGCAATATCTCCTTTGCGGACAGTGGCTTTATTGATCCGTTAGACATCAGCACGCTCTTTGGCAATGCTCTGGACAATGCCATTGAGGCAAGCAAAAAGGCTGCCGAAGGAGAATCGTCTGATCACCGTAAAGGCCGGGCGCATCCGGGATATGCTGGTAATCACCGTGGAAAATAATACCCTGCCTCTGCCTTCTGCTTTTCAGAAAACTACCAAAAATGACCCCTTCCTCCACGGTTTCGGGCTCTCCAATATCCGGAAAGCTGCTGAACGCTATGGAGGGGAATGCAGTATACGGACAGATCATGAGATGTTTATTCTGAAAATATTGATTCCAATTCCCTGACTCTTTTAATAGGGAACGACAAAAATTTTTGTTTTTGCCGTTCCCTATAGTTTTTACGTCCTGGATATTAATTTACGCATCGGTTGTGGCAGCATTTTTACTTTTTGCTACACTGTAGGCAGTTCCACACAGCCAGGCTTTGCAAAGCAGTTAATAAAAAGGAAAAGAGGAATCGACATGCGTATTTTACACACTACCCATTTAACCAAACAGTACGGTCAGGGTTCAAATATGGTAAAGGCCCTGGATGACGTCAACATTTCCATTGAAGCGGGAGAATTTGTCGCAATCATCGGAACTTCCGGCAGCGGAAAGTCCACCCTTCTCAATATGTTGGGAGGTCTTGACCGCCCCAGCTCGGGAAGTGTCAACGTGGATAAGTTCGAGCTTGGAAAGCTCTCCGATGAAGATCTGACTGTCTTTCGCCGCCAGCGCATTGGCTTTATCTTCCAGAACTACAATCTGGTTCCTGTTCTGAATGTATACGAAAACATTATCATGCCCATCCAGCTTGACGGGAAAGAGCCGGATGAGCCGTTCATCCAGGAGATCGTCTCGCTTCTGGGAATTGAAAAAAAGCTCTTTCAAATGCCCAATACCCTTTCCGGCGGCCAGCAACAGCGGGTTTCCATCGCCAGAGCTCTGGCCAGCAAGCCCGCCATCATTCTGGCCGATGAGCCCACAGGCAATCTGGACAGCAAAACCAGTGACGAGGTCATCAGGCTTTTAAAGCTTACCAGCCAGAAGTTCCACCAAACCACTGTCATGATCACACACAATCCGGAGATTGCAGCTTCGGCTGACCGATGCATCCATATCGAGGATGGCAGGGTTACAGGCTAAAGAAAGGACACAGATTACCATGAAAAGGACAGCTTCTATTCTTCGCATACTGAAAAAACGCAGCTTTAAACAAAATAAAAACCGCAATCTGGCAGCAGGGCTTGCCATCCTTATGACTGCCATGATGTTTACCACTCTCTTCACTCTGGCACAGAGTATGAGCAAAAACGCCATGGAAATGTATCTCCGGCAGGCAGGCACCACCGCCCACGCTTCCACCAAAAGCATTTCTGATGCTCAAATCCGGCAGATTGCCGCCCACCCGGACATTGCAGGCTACGGCTGGTCCATTGTCCTGGGCCTTGGTGAAAACCGGGAATTGTCAGGCAGACAGGTTGAAATCCGTTACGCCAGCGACACTTATGCCGAATATGCCTTTGCTTTCCCCCAAACAGGAAAGATGCCGACGGCCAGGGATGAGATTGCACTGGATACCACAACCCTTGAACGTCTGGGGATCACACCCTCTCCTGGCGAAAAAGTCACCCTAAAATGGCGGAAGGATTTAAGCTCCCCTGAGCTCACCTCCAGCACCTTCACTCTCTGCGGCTGGTGGGAGGCAAATCGCTCCTCCTATGCGGGTATGGCTTGGGTCAGTGAGGAATTTGCCCGGGAAGAAAGCGGCAATGTTCCCAGCCCTGTAGAGGGCCAAATCTACGGCCTGCGCATGATGAGCATCACCCTTTCGGACGAAAAAAATATCGACGAAAAAATTGCCGCTGTCCTCAGTGACTGCGGAATCACTGATGTTACTTTCGATACAAACCTTACCTACAGCCCTGAGGTTAAGCAGAGCCTTTTTCAGGAAAATCTGCCCATGTACGGCGGCATGCTGCTGGTGTTCCTTGCAGGATATCTGATTATTTACAACATCTTTCAAATTTCCGTTGCCGCGGATATTCATTTTTATGGACAACTGAAAGCCCTGGGCGCTGCCCGCAGGCAGCTTCGGACATTGATTTTCGGCCAGAGCAACCGCCTCTCCCTGATCAGTATTCCCCTGGGACTGCTCTTTGGCTTTTTTCTGGGTATTGTCCTGATTCCTGTCCTGATCTCCACACCGGATTTTACCCCTTCCGTCTCTGCCAGTCCTGTTATTTTTGTGGGTTCCGCATTGTTTACCTACCTCACAGTGTGTATTTCCTGTCTGCTGCCTGCAAGGACGGCCGGAAAGATATCTCCCACACAGGCCCTGCGCTATACGGATGCAGATTCCAATTTCAGCCGAAAAATCAAGAAGAACAAAAAAGGCGCATCCCTGCCTGCCATGTCCTGGGCCAATCTGTGGCGAAACCGCAGGCGTACTTTTCTGGTATTAGGTTCTCTGACCCTTGGTCTGGTTTTGATGAGTTATTTTTATGGAAAAAATGCCAGTTTTGACCTGGAGAAATACCTGACAGATTTGGCGGTAGCCGACTATGAGCTTGACGATGCCACAAGCAACCTTTATGATGGCTATGATCCGGAGAGCGCGTCCATCAGCGATACACTGCTTTCCCGCATCGAAGCCCTGGAAGGCCTTAAAGAAACCGGACGGCTCTACTCCCGGCAGGAATACCTCTCCCCCAGCGTTCAGACCGGAAATAACCTCCGCGCCTACTACACTCCTGAACGTCTGGAAGCCTTTGCCTCCTATGACCCAAGCTTTCCCGAGTGGAAAAAAGGCTTTGATCTGGCTGTCAGCGGAACGGAAATTTCCTGCACTGTCTATGGGGCAGACGGCCCTGTCCTGGAAGCAGCCGTTTCTGAAAAATATATTTTGAATGGTATATATAATAAGGAAACCTTTGCCACCGGAAACTACTGCCTGGCAATCGACCCATCCATTGAACCGGGTAATGATATTCCCACCTTTTCCCTGGGAGAAAAGGTATTGGCCGGCGGCCGTGAATTTGAAGTGATGGCGATCCTGTGCCCGCTTCGGCCAATGGTAAGCGGAGCCGGTCCGGCCTTTGACCTTCCTCTGGTCATACCTGCAGACACCTTCCGGGAGCTTTGGCCGGATTCCAACCTGCGGAAATATTACTTCAACGTGGCAGAAGAGGGCCTTGAAGATGCCGGAGAGCTTCTTGCTGATTATCAGCGTACCTCTGCTCCCGGCATGAATATCGTCTCGCGACAGACAATCGCAAAGCAATATGAAGCTCAGACCCGCTCCGATGCCGTGATGGGGTATGCCATCAGTATTATCATCGCGCTGGTGGGCATCCTGAACTTCATAAACAGCATGATCACAGCCATCATCTCGCGCAAAAGGGAGTTTGCCATGATTCAGAGCATTGGCATGACCAAACGTCAGCTTCGCCGGATGCTGGTCTTCGAAGGACTTTACTATGCCGGACTGACTCTGATCTTTTCCTATATCCTGGGCGTTGTCACTGTTGGGGTACTTGTCCGCCAGATCGCGGAGGTAAGCGGATACTCCACCTTTCACTTTACCCTGCTGCCCCTTTTACTCTGCACCCCTGTTCTGCTCTTTCTGGCTATCCTTATTCCCTGGCTTTGCTTTAGGAATCTGGAAAAGCAGAGTATTGTGGAGAGGCTGCGGGCTGAAGGGTAACCGCATGGCCTTTGATTAAAACAAGAATTTATATGACATCCTCATTTAAGTGTTTATGAGCCTACCATTGGTCTTGATATTGATGCGAAAAAAGCGGTCAGGCAGTTTATTCAGGATAAATACACATACTATAATCAGGGCTTAAATTTTTGTGTATTTTACGTCTATTGAGTTGATTTTGCGTTGCAAATCGCATATACTACAAGTACGATGAAATGCGAAAGGGGGTTGATACTATGGCAAGCACAACAAATTTCAGCGTCCGTATGGACAGCGACATTAAAAAACAGTGTGAAACGCTTTACGGCGAGTTGGGTATGAACCTAACTACCGCAATCAATGTTTTCCTGCGCCAGTCCCTCCGGGTCGGCGGTTTTCCTTTTGAGGTCAAACTGGAACAGCCCAACAAAGAAACGATTGCCGCCATGCTGGAAGCGGAACGTATCGCGCGTGATCCCAGCGTGAAACACTACTCCGATGTGGAAGAAGCACTCCGGGAGTTGAAACGATGAACCGGGAAATTGTCTGGACGACAAAGTTCAAAAAGGACTATAAGCTGGCAATCAAGCGTCATCTTGACATTGACCTGCTGGATGATATTATCCGGGCACTGTCGCGGGGCGAAACATTGCCAGAGAAAAACAAAGACCATGAGTTGTCCGGGAATTGGGTAGGGCACCGGGAATGTCATATCCAGCCTGATTGGTTGCTGGTCTACCGCATTGACGATGATATTCTGGTGTTAACACTGGCCCGTACCGGGACACACAGTGACATTTTCTGCAAATGAGATACCGCCGTATGGGGAACAAAAATCCTGTACGGCGGTTTTCTTATGTTCATAGTTCCGGCAATGCGTATTCCTGTCAGCCGGTATGCGGGCCTGCCCGCTCTCCCATTTTTACCGGAATCTATCCCCATTCAAACGGAAGCATAGCCAACAGCATACCGCTTGGGGCTAACGTGAAGACGGTAGGGCAGCGTCTTACCGACAATGGCATATATCGACAAGTACCATTTGGACGGAGGAGATTATTTCGGCCTGGGAAAATGTCCCGAAGATTGGGATCCTGACTACTGGTATGATATGAAATGCTATTTGGAAGAGCTCACAGAACAAGAGCCGGTTTTGTTCAGACAGCCTAATACCAACAGGAAAGGCTATCCTCTACGGCAATAGGGGATAGCCTTTGTAACTTGTAAATCATTTGCATAAGTTTCCGTCTGGGGTAATGGGGACGTTCCAATATAATAAGCTTATTCTCCTGTCCCAAAAACCATGCCTTTAATCTTTCCAATGGATATAAACCGATTTTTTACCGCTTCAAGGTCATTGTCTCTGCCGTAATCCTCATGCAAAAATCCCTCCACCGACAGATAAACGGTCCCGTCCGCTTCCTTTCTCTCCTCTTTATACTGGTCTATGTAAAGCTGTGCGCCCGCAATCCTTCTGTCCCGCAAAATCCCCCTGCAGGCAGATGCCTCACAGCCTGGAAAATTCACATTCCAGATTTCTCTTTTCAAAGGCTCACCTGTGAGGATCTCCTCCATAATATCAGGAAGGTATTTCCTCACTGTGCCGTAAATTCCGTTCGTATCCACAGAAAAGGCTGCTGCCGGGATTCCTTTCATCAACCCTTCCATAGCGGCTCCTACCGTGCCGGAATAGGCGATGTCATAGCCTGTGTTATAGCCAAAATTAATTCCCGAAAGCACATAATCCGGCTGCTTTGGCATCAGGTAGCTGACTGCTATCTTTACGCAGTCCGCCGGCGTCCCTCCAATCCGGAAGGCTCTCACCTTTCCCGGCAAAGGCTCCATCCCCTGTGAAGCTCCTGTTCCCGGCAAAGGTTCCTCCCCAACGGATAATTTCTCTTCTGCACAATCCTGTACAAGAAAATTCTTTGATGCCGACTTTCGAACCGGGAACCGGCATTCTTTCACGGAGATCTCCCTGCGCAGGGTAATGCATTGGGACATGGCGCTGCACTGCTCATCCGGCGCTGCCACCCATACTTCCCCGAATCTTGACGCTTCCCTGGCGAGGATTTCTATCCCCTTTGCTTCTATTCCGTCATCATTTACCACCAGTATCCTCATCTTAAGCCTCCTTCCTGTCCGTTTCCCATTTGCCCGGATTCGTATCATCCGGCAAGTACCCTGCCAGAATATCTTCGTAATGCTTCACTTTTTGATCCATATATTCGGCGGCTGCCTGGGCCCGGGCCACTCTCCTGTGTACTTCCTCACGTTCTCTAAGGATAAGTCGATACCTTGCCATCAGGTTCTCTTCCGATTCCTCCAGACGGCATAAGCGGCAGTATTCCTTAATATCCCTGATGGAAGCTCCGCAATTTTTAAGGCAGGTAATCCCCCGCATCCAATTGACCGACTCCTCATCAAAAACACGGCGATTTCCCTCATCCCGTTTGCAGGGCAAAAGATCAATATCCGTATAATACCTCACGGTGTGTTCCGTCGTCTGAAAAAGCTCCGCAAACTGTTTCATCGTATAGACCATATAAATAATCTCTCAAAAAGTATTGACTTCGAGTAACACGAACTTGTTATACTTCATTATAGTACCTGAAACAACTTTGCACAATACACAGTACTCCAGAAGGAGCACAGAAATGAGGTTAAAGATGAGCTATTCAGATGAAAAAACAACAGACCTCACAGCCGCCCTTACATCAATCAAAAAGCTGGGATTTGGCCTGATGCGCCTGCCCCAGAAAGACGGCGTAATTGATGTGGAACAGGTAAAGGAAATGGTGGATTTATTTATGGAGGCAGGATTCACCTATTTTGATACGGCCTGGGCCTATGGCGGAAGTGAGGACGCCATCCGTCAGGCACTGGTGGAGCGCTATCCGAGAGAGAGCTATCAGCTTGCCACCAAAAATGCAGCCTGGATCAACTGCAAGACCAAAGAGGAAGCTTATGCGCAGTTTGACACCTCTCTGGCACAGACAGGCGCCGGCTATTTTGATTTTTATCTGCTCCACAATCTGGGTGAGGGAAGATCCCGCTACTTTGACGACTATGATATGTGGAACTGGATTCAGGAAAAGAAAAAAGCAGGTTTAATCCGGCATGCAGGCTTCTCCTTCCACTCCACGCCGGAGGAACTGGAGGAAATTTTAGATGCCCATCCCGAAATGGAATTTGTCCAGCTCCAGATCAATTACGCAGACTGGGACAATCCTGCGGTACAGTCCCGGCGCTGCTATGAGGCAGCACGAAAGCACGGGAAACCTGTGATTATCATGGAGCCTGTAAAAGGCGGAATGCTGGCCACTCCTCCGGAATCGGTAGTTAAAATCCTCAAAAATGCAGAACCCGAAAGTTCAGCGGCATCCTGGGCAGTGCGCTATGCCGCCGACCTTGAAGGTGTGATCACCGTTCTTTCCGGCATGAGCAATGTGGAGCAAATGAGGGATAACCTGTCCTGCATGAAATCCTTTACCGGTCTTACCCAAAGCCAGAAAGAAACCTTAAAGCAGGCACAGGAGGAGCTTAAGAATATCCCCCTGATTCCCTGTACCTCCTGTAATTACTGTGCCAAGGTCTGCCCCATGCATATCGGGATTTCAGGCTCCTTCACAGCAATGAATTACTTAACGCTCTACGGCGACCGCTCTGCCGCAAGGCATCAGGAAGACTGGCTGGTGGCAGGCCATGGCTTAAAGAGTGCAGGCGAATGCATCAAATGCGGAAGGTGCGAGGAGGCCTGCCCTCAGCATATCGCAATCCGGGAACAGCTGGCGGCAGTGAAGGAGACATTGCTTCAATAAGGTTAAAATAAATGATAAATATTTCGGTTGATGCCATAGACATATTATGATATCATTTACATATATTATATGTAGAGGTGAAATTTATGCGAACTTTAGAGGAAACAATAAGGCCATCCGCCGATTTAAGAAATCATTACAATGAAATTTCCAGGCAGTGCAGGGAAGGAAAAGAAGCAGTTATCATTACAGTTAACGGACGGGGCGACACCGTATCTCTCTCATACGAAGAATATAAAAATATGAAATCACGTATAGAATTATTAGAAATTCTTACAGAGGCTGAGGATGATGTGAAAAACGGACGTGTTGCCCCGATCAGCGATACCTTTAATGACTTGCGCACCATGCTGCAGGAGGGTTGATTTTGAAATATCATATTGTCCGTACCGATACAGCAGATGCAGATATCAGAAAAATAATCTTGTATGTGGCTCAAAACTTCGGAAATGATGCCGCATTAGAGAAGCTTGACGAATTAGAAAGTCAGATATTATGTCTGGAAGATAATCCTTATATAGGAACAGAACCGAGATACCCCGTATTAAGGAGACAGGGGTATAAAATTTTGATACTAAAAAAAGACTTGGTGTTTTACAAGATTAATGAACCAGACAAAGAAGTTATTATTTATGCTGTAGTGGATCAAAGACAGGATTATTTGAATATTATTCGAGGACTGTAAACCCACCATACGGATTTACCTGTAATGCTTTCTCAGCCATTTTGCCACTCCGTCCGCATCATTACTTTCAATCACCCCGGTGGCCGCTTTTTTCAACTCCTCCACCGCATTTTCCACCGCGTAACATTCGTCGGAAATCCCAAACATGGAAAGATCGTTGACGGCATCCCCAAAGGAAACTACCCTGTCGCACTTCCAAAGTCCTTTCAGCTTCAGGATTGCATTGGCCTTGGTGGCCTTTTTGGGCATAATCTCACACAAGTATTCCGGCCGATACAGCTCCTGCTGAAGGGTACAATTGTATCTTTCATCCCCGGAAAAAATTTCATAAACAGGTAAAAGTTCCTGCTTCTCCCCAATACAGGTAAAATAAAAAATTTCTCCCTCAAAAAGCTTTTCCTCATCGGGGAGAGGGCGCAACCTCCTGTCTCCTTTTCTCAGACTTAAGTATCGCCGCATGCCGTCATTCTCCCTGTCCGTTACCCAGGACACCTTCTCAACGCCCTCCACGTAGGAGTAGACTAAAACGCAGGGCTTTTGCTCTTTCATGGCCGCTACCGCCTTCTCCCTTTCTTCCTGCCGAAAGCCCTCAGAGGCCAGAATTTCTCCCGTAGCCGGATGAAAAATAAAAGCGCCGTTATAGGCAATCACCGGTATCTGTGTGGAGAGCCCTTTCGCCACCACCGATGCGGAGACCAATGACCTTGCCGTGGCATAGGTAAAAAGCATTCCTTTTTCCACTAAGGAATTGATAGTTTCAATACTGTAAGGATTGATAAAATCATGACTGTTAAGCAAAGTTCCGTCCAAATCCGTTACATATAATGTTTTCACCTGCGGCTCCTTTTTTCTCACAAAATCACTTCATCCCCGCTGTGTATATACACAAGCTGCTCTCCCATGCATTCCTTCAATACCTGAAAAGGAATCTCTCCGGTGCAATGCCCCGTGTAAAATCTCGTCCTTGTCCTGCTCAGCTCTCTGCCGATTTCCTCTATGGTTTCAATATCCTCCCTGGTATAATCAGACTTTTTCCGCATATGAAAACCGCTGAATACCGCCGCAGGCTCCATTTTGTAAATTTCCTCAAACCTGTCCAGAATATTTAATATCCCATTGTGGGCACAGCCTGAAAATAAAACGGGCTTCTTTTCTCCATTTTCCTCTATCACAAGATACTGTTCGTGCTGAAAGTCATCCTGAAAAAATACCCCGTCCTTTTTTACCTTAAGCTCCCGATTCCCCGACGGCCAAAGCCGCCTTTTGGTCACATTTCCAAAGAGAAAAATCTCTTCGTCAATTCTCTGATCGTTCTCAATCAGTCTCACTTCGGGAAGCTCCATGATCTTGGGGGCAATCCCAATATACTTTTCAAACTCTGCGTTTTGATGATAAAACTCCCCTCCCGCAGAACTCCGTATCAGAATCTCTGCCTTGGGATTTATTTCTGCAAAGTCCATCAGGCCGCCTGCATGGTCATAGTGTCCATGGCTGATCACTGCCATATCCACCTCTCTTAAGTCCACTCCCAGCGCCCCGGCATTTTGAAGAAACCTGTTGCTGGCCCCTGTATCTGCGAGCAGCTTATGCTTTGCCGTCTCTATATAAAAGCTCAGGCCATGCTCTGCCAGACAATCCCGCTCTCCCCGGGTATTTTCGATCAGAACTGTTACCTTCATTCTATCTCCTCTTATTGATCCAAACATTCCCCCGCTCCACAGAGCAACTTACCATCAAACGCCGACTCATTCTCCACAAGTCGGCGTTTTCGTTAACATAAGGGCAGTTCGCAAAGCGTGCTGCACGTTGTTAAACCTCGGCCACTACCAGGTTTTCTCCAGTGTCAGATTCCAGTCCACACTGTAAGGACTGTCAGGGGCAGCCTTGATATCCGCATAAATCCCGCGTCTTTCCTCACTGCTCTCCTCAGCCCAGTACTCATAGCCCGCAAAATAGCTTTCCATAAAGCTGTCCCAGGAATCAAACACCCCCTGAATGGTCTTCGCAAGCTCCAGAGAAGCATCCAGCGCCTCCTCCTCCGTGTAATAGCCCGCCAGATAATAATATCCCAGAAGAGACATTGCCCGGCTGTAATCCCATCCGGCTATGGCATTCCCGCCCATTTCCTCATAGGCATTGTACCAGTCCGCGTAATCCTGTGCCTCCTGCTCATCCGTCTCGAAGTTTTCCAATATAAAATCTACCCTGTCCTCAGCCGGAACCTCTGCAATCCCTGATTCCTCCAGATACGCCATGGAATCGGCAAACTCCATGCGGTGTCCTTCTTCGGTAAGCCAGTCCATATTATCTTCCGCGGAAGCCCTGTCTGTCACTTCCCACCATTCGGACAAAAGGGACTGAGCGATTGCCGCGCTGTCCGCATTGGCAGGCAGACCGCCGAACATGGTATAATCCCACCCATTCGTATCAGTTAAAACAGCGCAGGTTGCGTTAAACCAGAGAATTGTATCGGTAGAAGCAACCGTAGAATTGTTCTCAATTTCCGGCGCGATCTCCTGAAAAGTTCCGCACACTTTGTTAAAATATTCCGTCTTAGCCGTATTGATCTTCTTTGCCGCATAGACAATTCCATAATACGCGTAATCCGTCTCGCCGTACACAGTGATTCCCTCGCCCTTAACGCCGCTGGCAGTCACCACACACTTATAAGCCTCCACATTACTGACACCGGGAACCGCAGGCGCATCTATTGCCTGGGCATCTGATGCGGTAAAGGACTCCTCCACCATGTCTTTCAGTCCCGGAATACCGTCAATATCGTACAACTGCTTCGGCATCTGCATCACCACAATACCCTCGGAGCCATCCTCCGTGAAAGCGGCAATCCAACTGTCCACTCCCATGTCCTCGACGCCCCACTTGTCATTCATGCTGATACTTGCTGCTCCGTTCGCAGAGGTAAATTCCTTCAGGGTGACTTCTGCTTCGCCGCACCCGCCAAGCATCACTGCTGTCAGTAAGGTGAGACCTATCCACAGTTTTCTTAATTTCTTCACTTCTCCCCTCCTCCTCTTTAACAAAAGTGGCCGTTTATAAAATCATTTCCTTCTTATCCAGATCTGTCTGTACTCTCTCAAGATCCCGGCGAATGGAAAGCTTCTGAGGACAAGCCTGTTCGCATTTCCCGCATTTCACGCAATTCTTTGCCTGCTTTGCATCTCCCAGCTCATTCTCCCATTTGTTCTTCACAATGTTGTAATTCTGGTACATATGATAAGTATTCCATGCTCCAAAGCAACCGGGAATGTCAACTCCGGCAGGACATGGCATACAATAACGGCAGCCTGTACAGCCGTTCTGCACACGGCTTCTCAGGGTATTGGTAACCTCTTTGATCATCTCCTGCTCTTCCTCCGACAAAGGTTTAAAGCTGCGGAAGGTTTTCAGGTTATCCTCCACCTGTTCCATGGCAGACATACCGCTTAAGATCACCTTCACTCCCGGCAGGCTTCCCACCCAGCGCAGGGCAAAGGAAGCGGCAGACGCCTGAGCGTCCATGGCATGGAATTTACTCATAATGTCATCTGCAAAAGCGGCCAGAGAACCTCCCTTTACGGGTTCCATGATCACCAGCGGTATATTTTTGGAGGCTGCAAGCTCACAGCCCTTTAAGCCGGCCTGTTCCTCTGCGTCCATATAGTTGAGCTGAATCTGGCAGAAATCCCAATCCCTGTAATTTAATATCTCCTCAAAAACCTCATAGCTGTCATGGAAGGAAAAACCCAAATATTTAATTCTGCCTTCCTCTTTCAGCTTTTCAAGCCTCTCCACAACACCAAGCTTCTTCATGGCGTCCCACCGTTCTCTTCCGAGGGCATGCATCAGATAAAAATCAATATGGTCTGTCTGAAGCTTTGATAACTGTTCCTCAAACAGCCGATCCACATCTTCCAGACTGTTTACCAGCCACAAAGGCAGCTTTGTTGCCAGATAAAAGGAGTCTCTGTCATATTTCTTCAAAATCTTACCGGTAACAATTTCGCTTTTTCCCCCATGATAAGGATAAGCGGTATCGATATAATTCACGCCTTCCGCAATGGCCTTATCCAGCATTCTCTCAGCTTCAGGCTCATTGATCTCCCCATTCTCCAGCGTGGGAAAACGCATACAGCCAAATCCAAGCAAAGAAGTTTCAATCCCCAAATTCTCCATTTTTCTTTTTTCCATATGTAGTCTCCTTCTCCTTTTTCAAAATATCCAATGAAATAAGTATATTACAGTCAGATTTTTAATGCAACCGGGAATCCAGACATCCCATGGCAATCTGCTCCGGCGTCACCGGAAGCTCCCGAAACCGCAGCCCGGTGGCGTTATAAATGGCGTCCGTAATGGCAGGCGGCGGCGTATTGATTACCACCTCGCCAATAGATTTGGCTCCAAACGGCCCGGCCTCCTCAAAGCTGTTCTCAAAATCCACCTGAATATGCCCCACGTCCAGGCGGGTAGGAATCTTATACTGCATCAGTGAATTTTCAAACACCCTGCCCTTCTTATCGTAAGTAATATTTTCTGTCAGGGCCATACCAATTCCCTGCAGGATCCCCCCTTCTGCCTGAACTCTTGCAAGATTGGGGTTAATCGGGGTACCGCAGTCCACCACGGCGGCATAGTTTAACACCTTTACTTCTCCGGTCTTTGTGTCCACCTCGATTTCTGCTGCCCCCACCATGAAGGGCGGCGGTGAAATGGGGGAACTGTGTGTGGTGGTCTCCTGCAGGGGAATCTCATTGCCGCACATGGATGCCGTGGCTATCTCCTGCAGGGATACGCTCCTTTCTGATTCCGGCTCCGTGATTTCCCCGTCAATGATTTTCCCGTCAGCATCTTCGGCGGCTCCCCGGCTTCCTTCCACATTTTCTGCACAGTATACTCTTTTCCCGTCAAATACTGCCTCTTCCTCACTGCAGCCAAGGAGCTTCGCTCCCAGACGGCAAATCTGCCTTCTCAGCTTCAGGGCGCAATCCTCCACCGCTTTCCCTGTAATATAAGTAGTACTGGAAGCATAGGAGCCGGAATCATAGGGAGATGCATCGGTATCCGCGCCAAACACCACAATCTCCTCCATTCCGCAGTCCAGAACCTCTGCGGCGATCTGGGCAAGAATCGTATCGCATCCGGTTCCCATGTCAGCGGCCCCGATGATCAGGTTGTAATAGCCATCCTCTCCCAGCTTTAAGGTTGCGCTTCCCACATCCACGCCGGATATCCCTGACCCCTGCATGGCCATTCCCATGCCCACACTGCGAATCTTACCGTTTCCCATATCCCTTGCCGGATATTTTTCCTCCCAGCCGATCATTTCCCGTACTCTGGAAAGGCATCTGTCCAGGGCACAGCTGCTGTTAACCTGTCCATAGTAGGCAGGCATCACCTCCCCTTCCCTGACCATATTCTGTTCCCTCAGGGAAAAAGGATCCCTGCCAAGCGCAGCTGCCAGCTCATTGACTGCAGACTCTACGGCAAAAAGTCCCTGGGTGGCTCCGTATCCCCGGTAAGCCCCTGCAGACATCACATTGGTATACACCACATCGCTGACAAACCGAAACGCCTCTGCCTTTCCATACAATGGAATGGATTTATGCCCCGAAAGCCCTACCGTTGTAGGCCCATGCTCCCCATAGGCTCCGGTGTTGGATAAGGTGTACAAATCGATTCCGCGGATCCGCCCGTCCTTCATCGCCCCCAGCCTCACGTGCATTTCCATCTCGTGCCGGGGTGTGGAAGCCGTCATGGATTCCTCCCTGGTAAAAATGATCTTGGAGGGCTTTTTGGTTTTCCAGGTGACAAAAGCCGGATAAATCTCCGAGACGGAGGTCTGCTTGGCCCCAAAGCCTCCCCCGATCCTGGGCTTGGTCACCCGTATCATGGACTTGGGAATCTGCAGGGCATTTGCAATGATCCTGCGGCAGTGGAAGACGATCTGGGTGGAGCTGACCACATGCAGCCGTCCATAGGTGTCTATGGTACAAAAAGTCCGAAAAGTTTCCATCATGGTCTGCTGGCAGGCCTTTGTGTGATACACCCTCTCCAGCACAACATCACACTCTGAAAGTACCCGGTCAATATCCCCTGCAGAAACTTCATCATGGGCGCAGAGATTTCGTTTGTTATCCGCCCCTACCGGGCACAGACTCTCCCAGTTTTCCTCCGGATGCACCAGGATAGGGTTGTCTTTTGCGCTGCGGAAATCCAGCACCGGCTCTTTCACTTCATATTCCACCTTTATAAGCGATAAAGCCTTGTCCACACTCTTTTCATCCGCTCCCGCAACGATTGCCACCGGATCCCCCACATAGCGCACTCTCCGATCCAGTATCAGACGGTCATAGGGACTTGCCTCCGGATAGGTCTGCCCTGCCAGTGTAAACCTGCGCTGGGTCTGTGGAATGTCCTCCCAGGTATAGATTGCTTCAATCCCCGGAACCTTCATGGCAATATCCGTACGAATGTTTTTTATAAGGGCGCTGGCATGAGGAGAGCGGAGCAGTTTTACCACAAGGCACCCTTCCGGCGCAATATCATCCGTATATACCGGCTGGCCTGTGAGAAGCTGCATGGCGTCTTTTTTTCTGACCGGTTTGCCTACTGTTTTCATCCTTATACCTCCATATATACTAACGGAGCATTTATAAAGCTTATATGTGTCATTTCGTTTTGACAATATACTTTTCTGTTTTATCGAGAAAATCCCTGGCAAATTCGAGAAGTTCTCTTGTTTCTTCTTTGTTTACTATATAGAAATCATCGTAATCAGAAGCATTCCTTATCCTGTCCGCCTTAGCAATTTTCTGATAATCAGCTTTGGTAAAATAACCCTTTTCCTGATGTATAAAAAGAAGATTAAACTGTGACACTGCTCCATTATGTGTTTCCACATCCATCTGCTTTGTTGCCAGAAGTGCCTTTATACATTTTTCAATTGAATAAAAAGCCCTGTTATTTGCAGATTTATAACAATCCATATCGGTCAACTGCTTCGCTTCAACATACAGTTCCTTCGCCCTGTCAAATCGCACTGTAACCAACGATTCATAATAGTTTTTATCCATACAGCTTTATTCCCTCTCTGTCGATATTTCTAAAATAGCCATACCAGCTTTTTTTCTCTTCAAATTCATCAAACGGCAAAAGAACAAAATTTACGATTGCAAAATATTTGAAAGCAAGCTCTGTTGCAACTTCATCAATTTTATTATTATATTTCCACGAATCTGTACGGCTGCCTTTGGTAAGAAGCGCTATATCCACATCAGAATGTTCCTTGAAATCCCCTCTGGCACATGAACCATATAGGATTATTTTTACAAGATCTTTTTCCATAAACGCCCGGATCATATCAGGTGCTTCTATTTTTATTTTTTCTATAATGTCGCTGTTCAATTCTATATCTTTTATTGGTTCCATCTATTTATCGTCCTTTACTCATTTATTTCTCCTCCACCGAAGATACTCCTGTATCCCCCGAAGCTGTCCCTCATACCCGGAACAGCGGCACAGGTTACCCGCCAGATACTCTCTGATTTCTTCTTCATCAGGCTCCGGATTTTCCCGAAACAGCGCCAGCGCATTCATTACAAAGCCGGGATTGCAAAATCCGCACTGCTCCGCCCCCTGGTCTGCAATAAAGGCTCCAAACTCTGCCGCTTCCTCCTGCAGCCCTTCCAGGGTAGTCACTCTCTTTCCGTCTGCCCTGACGGCCAGAACGGAACAGGATAACACCGGCTTATCTTCCAGAAATACGGTACACAGGCCGCAATTGGAAGTCTCGCATCCCCGCTTCACACTAAGGCATCCCTGTTTTCTCACAAAATCAATCAGGAGCAGATCCGGTTCCACTTCCTCCTGTATCCTCTTTCCGTTTAGTATTATATTAATCAGCATAATTCATCTCCATGCAAAAATACAGTTTATATCCCTTCCTGCAAACGCTGTACCGACCTTGTAACCAACACCCTCACCAGGTGGCTCCGGTACCGGGCGCTGCCGCGCATATTGCTTCCTGTTGGAACCTGGCCGGCAGCATAAATGCCAAAGGCATCTGCCTTTTCCTCCGAAATGCCGTCGGAAAGAATGTGATCTTTATCTTCTATTATAATGGCTCTGCCGGGGCGGGCGCCGATGGCAAAGCGATATTGTGAATTTACCGGGTCATAAGCTCCGCAGCAGGTGAGCACAGGGAAATCCGTCTGAGAATTACGCACGCTTTCATAATGAAAAAACAACGGCGTTTTTCTTACCAGAATATGAACCAGAATATCCCTCTCAAATCCCCCGGCGGCAAACTCCGCCATTGGAACTACGCCTCCCTGATACAGCTCCACATAGCTGTCCATGGCAAGAAACATGGTAAGCACATCGGAAAAACCAAACCTTCCAAAAATGCTGCCTCCGGCGGTGGCCAGATTGCGGAACTGAACTCCCACAATATGACGCAGGGATTCTTTGATTGCTCCGCCCGTATATTCCAAAAGGCCGGAATGGAGTTCCAGCTGCCGCAGAGAAACCATAGCCCCAATCCGAAACTCTTCCTCTGTCTCCTCAACGGTATCAAGTCCAAGGCCTGATAAATCAATGGCGGTCTGCACATTTCCCTTTCCCATTTTTATCCAGAGCATACCGCCCACCACCCGGTTGCTTCGCTGCTGATTCAGCTTCCATGCCTCCTCAAGGCTTTCTGCTTTTTTGTAATTTCGGATTGTAATCATAAAAAATCTCTCCTTTGGGGAATCATGTATCTCCAGTGTATCATAGAGAAATTGGAAGTTCAACGAAATAAATCTTCTCTTGGCATCTTACATGTAATCTGCTAAAATGAAAGCGTTATGTTTTCGAAACTACAACGCTTTCATTTGATACGGAAAAGAGGAAAATATCATGAAAAAATGGCTTTCAATCTTATTGGCTCTGGCACTGGCCTTTTCCATGGCGGCCTGTGGAAACAGTATCGCCCCAAAGGCCGACGCCATGCCCCAAAGTACGGAAGAAACCGAAACCGACAATACGGCTTCCCTTGCCGAAGAGTCGGAATCCGAATCCGAAAAAACCGGTAATGACGAACAGACAACCTATCCCATCACCCTCACCGACCAGCTTGGCCGTGAGGTTACTATTGAAGAAGAGCCTCAAACTCTCGTCAGCGGCTACTACATTTCCACAAGCCTTCTGCTTGCACTTGGCTGCGGGGATAGGCTCATCGGAGTGGAAGCCAGGGCGGGAAGCCGCGCCATCTATCATCTCAGCGCGCCTGGCCTTATAGACCTCCCCAGCGTAGGTTCCGCCAAAGAATTTGATCTGGAAGGCTGTGCGACCCTGAACCCTGACCTGGTAGTAGTTCCTGTCAGACTTAAAGATTCCATCGCTGCCCTGGAAGATCTTGGGCTGACGGTTCTTGCAGTAAACCCGGAGGATCAGGCTCTGCTCACAGAGGCTGCTCTTTTGCTCGGAAAGGCCACCAACACCCTTTCTAAAGCCAATTCCCTGATCCGGTTCCAGGAGGAGGAACTATCTCTTCTTAAGGAGGCCCTGTCAGGTGCGGATACGCCTTCCGTTTATCTTGCAAGTAACAGCTCCCTGCTCTCTGCTGCCGGTTCTGAAATGTATCAGAACACCCTCATCACAAACGCAGGAGGTACCAATGCCGCTACAGAGCTCACGGACGATTACTGGGCGGAAATTTCCTATGAACAGCTCCTTGCCTGGGATCCGGAATATATCATCCTTGCAGCAGACGCCGAGTATACGGTGGACTCCGTTATCGATGACCCCAGCCTGACAGAATGCCGTGCAGTGAAAGAGGGCAATGTATTCCAGCTTCCGAATGCCATTGAATCCTGGGATTCTCCGGTACCGGGCAGCATACTGGGCAGTCTGTGGCTGGCCTGCATTCTGCACCCCCAGGAATACCCCGAGAGCGAATGGAAGGAAACAGCCACCCGTTTCTATGAAACCTTTTACGGCTTTACGCCTGATTTTACCAACCTTTATGCACAGGAATAGCTTACAGACATCCTTACGTTCAAAAATACCGGGAGCCACTTTCCTTGTCGTAGCGGCTCTCAGCTTCCTGTCCCTGACGGTGGGAAAATATCCTCTTACCCTTTCCCTGCTGCTTCACGGCGATACCCAGGCGCTTCGGGTCTTTTTGACCCTGCGGATTCCCCGGACCTGTATGGCGCTTTTTGGGGGGTTCGGCCTTGGCATTGCGGGATATGTGTTCCAGACCATCTTCCGCAACCCCTTAGCCTCCCCGGATATTATCGGCGTTTCCTCCGGTGCCAGTGCAGGGGCAGCCTTTGGTATTTTATTCCTGTCCTCCGGAGCTTTTTGGGGCGGGCTGCCTGTCACGCTGTCCGCTTTCCTGGGGGGACTTCTGGCTGTTATGCTGACTTTGGCGCTGGGTTCTCTTTCCTCAGGAAAGGGAAGCGCCTCCATAGTCCTTGCTGGCATTGCCGTTCACTCCCTGGCCCAGACTCTGCTCATGGTGTTAAAGCTTCTGGCCGACCCGGAAAAGGAACTGGCCTCCATCGAATACTGGCTCATGGGAAGCCTTGGCAGCATCAGCCTTTACCGTCTTCCCGCCAGCCTCATCATTGGTATCTGCAGCATTGCCGGCATTTGCCTGCTTCACCGTCAAATCCTCCTCCTTTCCTTGGAGGACTCCGAAAGCAGAATGCTGGGAGTTCCCACAGGACGGCTGCGCCTTGCAGTACTTTTTCTCGCCACTCTGCTGACTGCATCGGTTATCAGCAATACCGGGCTGATCAGCTTTGTCGGATTGCTGGCTCCCCACACGGCAAGACTGCTGATCAAAAGCAGCCGCTTCCCTGCCCTTTTGCTGAGCGGTCTCTGGGGCAGCCTGCTTCTCCTTTCTGCGGACATCCTTGCCCGCAGTGTTGCCGCAAGCGAATTGCCTGTAAGTATTTTCACCTCCCTCTTAGGCGCTCCCTTTTTGATTTATCTGGTCTTAAAAAAAGGAGACAACACATGAAACCACCTCTTTTTACCGCAGACAATTTAAGTATCGGCTATGGGAAAAAGGATGTCCTCAGCAATATCAGCTTTTCTCTTACCCCGGGAACCATTACCGGGCTTTTGGGGGCAAATGGAAGCGGAAAATCCACCCTGCTGAAAGCCCTCTGCAGGCAGCTTCCCTATAAGGGCACATGCCGGTTACAAAGCAGGATGCTGACGGATTTTTCGTTGCGGAAACTGGCGGGGGCCGTCAGCTATATTCCTCAGCGAAGCGGCATTTCCATCTCGCTTCCCCTGATCGATGTGGTGTTGATGGGCTTTAACCCTGACTTAAAGCTTCTTGAAAGGCCCTCACCCAAACAGCAGGAGGAAGCCCGGCGCGCCCTGGTTGCCGTCGGACTTGCCGGAAAGGAAATGGAAGATTACCTGACCTTAAGCGAGGGGCAAAAACAGCTTTGCATTCTGGCCAGAACCATTGTGGAAAACACCTCTCTGCTGCTCCTGGACGAACCGGACAGCGCCCTTGATTTTCACAACAAATACCGTATGATGCAGATATTACAGAGGCTTACCCATGACCAGGAAAAGGCGGCGCTCATCTGCCTTCATGACCCGAATCTTGCCCTGGATTACTGCGACCAGCTCCTTCTCTTAAAGGACGGCCGCTGTTTTACCTCCTTACTCCCTGCTGCCGACAGCCTTGCCCAAATGCAGGAGGCTCTCTCAAAAATCTACGGCTCCGTTTCTCTCGTCCAATGCCGGGATGAACAAAACCATACCCGGCGGGTATTACTCTCAAGGCTGCAGACCGGCGGGGCGCCTGACGCGGCCGATGCTTCCAAAGAAATACTGTAGAATCCGGAGGGATATATTTGTCATGAAACCTGTTATGCGTGTTTACTTATATGATGAGGAGGACAATCGCTTTTTCGGAGAGGGCCCCTGCAGGCTGCTCCACGCCATTGAAAAGACCGGCTCCCTGCGGGCGGCCGCAGGCAGTATGGACATGGCCTACTCGAAAGCCCTGTCCATACTGAGGAGAGCGGAAAATACCCTTCAGTTTCCCCTCACAGAAAAAATGATCGGCGGCAAGGGCGGCGGAGGCAGCCGCCTTACTCACCAGGGAAAGGAGTTTCTGACACAATATGAAACCTATCGGGACGCCTGCTATCAGGAAAACCTCAGAATCTATCACGAAATCTTCGGGGACTGACCGGACCTGCGCTCTGCCCTCTACCATAGGCTGTGTCATCATGGCCTCCGGCTTTGGCAGGCGCTTTGGAAGCAATAAACTGCTTGCGGATTTTTGCGGAAAACCCATGATTTCCCATATACTGGACTGTACCGCGTCCATCCCCGGCCTTCACCGTCTGGTGGTCACCAGATATGAAGAAATAGCTGACCTGTGCCAAAAGGAAGAGGTGGAAGTACTCTGCCATACACTTCCCTTCCGGAACGATACCATCCGGCTGGGTCTTGAAAAACTCCTGGAGAGCTTCCGGCTTTCGGGCTGTATTTTCTGTCCCTCTGACCAGCCCCTTTTAAGCCCGAAGAGTTTTGACGCCCTCCTGCAGGCCTTTTCCCATAATCCGGACAAAATCTGCCGTCTTTGCTATGAGGACAAAGTCGCAAGCCCTGTGATCTTCGGCCAAAAGTTTTTTGAGGAATTACTGACCCTGCCGAAGGATGCGGGGGGCTCTTACCTGGCAAAAAAATATCCCGCGCAGGTAATACCTGTACCTGCACGGGATCCTTTTGAACTCTATGATATTGATACGCCAAAAGCTCTGCAGAAGCTCTCCGAATTTGCCTCCGCACATTTTCACCCCTGAAGCAATATCCGCCTTAATTTTCTTTGTCTTTCGGAAGCAGCACATTCAGCAGGATTGCCACAATGGCCGCCGGAACGATACCGGAACCGCCGAAAATCAGCTGTACCGCCTGCGGGGTACCTGCCAGAATTCCGGTATTGGCTCCCATACCATACCCTACGCCCAGCGCCACGGACACAATCGTCAGATTTCTGGGAGTCATGGGGCCTTTCATGATCAGCTGGATTCCGCTGACCACAATAGAAGAAAACATCATTACCGCAGCTCCGCCCAATACCGACTGAGGCATAATGGACACCAGCGCTCCCAGTTTGGGAATCAAACCGCACAAAATAAGGAAAACGGCTCCTGTTGCCAGCGCAAATCTGTTGACTACTTTGGTCATAGCCACAAGTCCCACGTTCTGGCTGAAAGAAGTGTTGGGCAGTACACCAAACAATGCCGCAAAGGAAGAGCCGATTCCATCACAAATGATTCCGCCGGACAACTCCTTATCGGTAGCCTCTCTTCCGATACCGCCCTCCATCACTCCGGAAATATCTCCCACAGTCTCCACAGCCGTCACAATAAACATGATCATAACCGGAACGATCGCCCTGATATCAAAAACAATCTTCACCGGCATCAGGGCAGGAATGGCAAACCAGTCTGCCTCCTTTACCTTACTCCAGTTCAGCACCCAGGCCTTCGTATACTCTGCACCGTCAGCGTCCACTCCTATTTTGGGCAGTACCAGCCCCATGAGGAAAGCCACTATGTATCCGGCAATAATGCCTATTAAAATGGAGGACGAACTTGCCATCCCCTTCATTCCATGCTTTAGCGCCAGAATTACCACCAGCACAAAGAGGGCAAGCAGCAAATTCTCCACAGAGCCAAAATCCTTCGCATTATTCCCTCCGCCAAAGGAATTGATTCCCACCGAGATCAGGGAAAGCCCGATGGACAAAACCACCGTTCCCGTCACCACCGAAGGGAAAAATTTCCGCAGAGGCTTTAAGAAAAATCCCAGTATTCCCTCGAAAATCCCGCCTAAAACAGACGCCCCCATAATCGCGCCGTAGGCCGCCACACCGCCGCCCATGCTGGCCGCCACACTGTTAAACACGCCGATAAATCCTGAGCTTGTCCCCATAATGATGGGAACCTTGCCTCCCACCGGCCCCAGGGCATACAGCTGTAGCAGAGTCACGATTCCCGCCACCAGCATGGCATTCTGCAAAAGGCTTACCTGAAGGGCGGCAAACTCCCCGCCGCTTCCCATGCCACAAGCACCCGAAATAATCAGAATCGGCGTCAGATTTCCCACAAACATTGCCAGCACATGCTGCAGCCCCAAAGGCACTGCCTGTGCCAGCGGCATCTTTGCCTCAAACTGATATGCCGCCTGAGACAACTCTTTTTTGTTCTCCATGATATTTTCCTCCTCATATAGTGTTTCTGCGCTTTTAAGTATCCATGCACCACTGAGCGGTGATCTGTTACGCAGGAAATAGTATTTGTATCATATAACATATGAACTTCCTGCGCAATGGATAATTATGAACAGAAACGAACTTACAGGGAGAGCTTCTTTATCCTTCCCACGTCTGCGGAATCCAGATTCCATCCTCCCCATAAGGCTGCACCATCGTCACATGAACCTGAGTATGATCCAGAATGAACTCTATGGAAACCTGCGCTTTTCCCTCTTCTTCCTCCTCTACCGTAATCTTCACCTTCTCATCATTATTCAACAGATTCAGCAGGAAGCGGGCGGCTGTGTCCGGAGCAAAGAGCGGTTCATAGAACGTTTCGTAGCTCTCTCTGTTTGCCTTAGCGTTCTCATTTAAAGCTTCTCCTGCCCCGTTGTCTGAATAGTCCATCCTCGTACCGCTGATGCTCCCTTCCGGATAGGCAATGTAAAACTCCTCTCCGGTACAGAGATTATCTCTGAAGGTCAGTTCTGAGCTGTCCATCAAATACTGCTCTCCTTCCACATGCCAGGCAATGCTTTCTTCCCAGACCGTCACATGAGGATCAGATGTCCACGCATAATACAAAACCCGTGCGGTGTTATCCGTCATATCCACAATACGGTAATCAACTTCGCTGTCCCATGGCCATGGACTGGACCAGCCAAAACCGGGTTCCTCTCCTTCTTCGCTAATCAGCATCTCTTCTTCCCTGAAAGTTTCCAATACTTTATCCGAACACAGAGAAACAAGTTTTTTCCCGCTCCGATCGCAAAAAGCATCCGCCCATTCCTTCACATAGGCCAGGCTTTCCGCTTCTTTTAGTTCCTGTATATTTTCTCCCGCGGCATTTCCTGTTTCGCCTGATCCTCCCGCCTCATTTGCCAGAAGAATAGTCTGTCCTTCTCCCGCCTTTCTCTGTGTCATAAAGCAGAACAAAAGAACCACGCACAGAATTACTCCAAAGCAGGCGGCCAGAACTGTGGGCTTTTTGTAATTCAGAATATTTTTTATTCTTTTCTTAACCCCAGGCTCCCCGAAAGCCACGGGACAGGCCGCTGCCTTTTCCTGCCATACGCTGCAGTTTAAAAGCGCTCTGGAATAGGCCTTTCTGTCCTTCACTTCCATATCTCTGATTACCATCTCATCGCAGGCAAGCTCCATATCCCTGCACAGCATTTTGTAGGCAAGCCAGATACAGGGATTAAACCAGTGGACTGCCAGCAAAAAGAAGGCGGCGGGCTTAACCAGATAATCCCGTCTTTTTTTGTGGGACAGCTCATGGCGTATGATATAGGGCAGATTCTCCTCATCCATGTGAAGAGGCACGTATATCTCGGGATGCAGTATGCCGAACAGAAACGGAGTCTCAATCCCTTTGCATAATAAGATTCGGATCTGATTCTTTTCTGCGCAACAGCTTTCTGTGGAACATATATCTTCAAAATCTGCTTCCTTATCATATGTTTTTATGGAATATACCGTCGATTCCGAATCCCGGACGCAAACCTTCAGCTTGACCCAACTATACAGAAAGCAAGCCGCCATAAGCAGCATACCCATACACCAAATCCATGCACCTGCCTGCAATGCCCACTGCATCCCTTCGTTTCCGGAAAGCGCGGACTGCCTCTCCGAATTCCCGGACTGCAAAGTCCCTGCCAAAGGCATCTCCTGCCCTTTATTTTCAGGCACAATCTGAGACATACCGGCTGTGCTTACTCCGATATTTCCTGCTGATGCGTTAAAAACTCTCTCCTCCAGCACCCTCTGCTGCGGAAACAGGCCAAATACCGACTCGATCGAAAAGGGAATCAGCAGCCGTATTCCCACCAGCATCCACAAAAAACAATGCAGGCTTTTCGGCGCCCTTCTGAGCAAAAGCCGGATAACCAGCACTGCCGGCACCATCCCTCCTGCCAGCATGCTCAGCCTTAAAATTTCAAGAAAAATTTTCTCCATATCCTTTCCCCCTCTTACTCCTTAATGGAATCGATCATCCTCTGAATCTCATCAATCTCCTGCTTCGATAACTTCTTTTTCCTGGTAAAAGCCGCAATAAAATCCGGCAGAGAACCGGCAAAGGTTCTCTCTACCACCTGAGCGCTCTCCGCTGACAAAACCTCCTCCTTAGATACAAGGGAGGTGACTATGGCATCCTTTGACCTGAGCACTCCCCGTTCCGACAGCCTTCTGATCACCGTGTAGGTGGTGGATTTCTTCCACTCCAGCTTCTCAGAACACAACCGTACCAGCTCGCTACTCGATATCGGCTCATGCTCCCACAGAATCTCACAGAATTTATATTCACTCTCAAAAATTTTCGGTGTTTCCATTTTTTTATTCCTTTCAAAAATCTTAGAAGATAAAAAATTTACAACAAAACAGGTCTAACACATTAAACTGATTTCAGTTTAACGTGTTAGACCTGTTTTGTCAACATCTATTATTTCATACTATATTATATGTCGTAAGGAGAACCACCGAAGGTGGAAGGATTCCTTATAACTCATACGCATGCATCAGCATGCTTCACTAAATTTCATACCAGATAATCTGATTCGCCTCCAAATCCAGGCGAAAGCTTGTTCCGTCTCCCTTATACACAACAGTGCTCTGAGGCTCATAGGTATTGTTTACCACACAGTATTTTCCGTTCTCAGGATAGGCATGCACATCCACGTTATAGTTCTCCGAAAACCATCTGTGAAGATTTTCCTCATCTTTCGCGCTCCAGAGGATAGCGCGGTACAGGAGCCTGCTGTTCTCAAAGCTGTAGGGAAGTCCGCTGATATAGACGGCACGGCCCTCGCCAAAGTTATTTACCGCAAGCTGCACCTCCTTTTCCCCCAGACGGCTGTCCGCCACAAGGACTGTAGTTCCCTCCAATGCATAAATATTCTTCTTACCCTCTCCAAAATCCACCTCACCTTTTACATCCTCTGTGATGAAGTGATTGTGGCTCTCCCAGTTGTACTTGTCGTAGCCAAGGGTAAAACCTCTCTCCTCCTCCACGCCAAAGACGTTGGCAAGCTGGAAGAAACGGCCGTTTGCCTGGTGGGCACAGGGCTCTCCCACACCGATAATCCCGCCGCCCTCATAGACAAATCGCTTCACCGCGGAAGAAATATCCGGATCACACCACCACTCTCCTCCTGTGTGGGCTGTGTCCGCATCCCCCACATTGATCAGCACATCGATTTCCTTTAACAGATCAGGATTTTCCTTGATATCCTCAAAGCTGATAAACTTCACATCAAAAGGCGCTCCGGAGAGAGCCTCAATCACTCCTGAATAGGAATAGTTCTGCTTAAAATAAATGGCATGATGTACCATATGACAGCCCCAGGCCCGCATCTTCCCCCAGCAGTTGAGCACCGCTACTGTCTTGACACAGTAAGGCACACAGCCCTTAATGTTGTCATACAGCTCCCTGAATTCCCTGCAGACAGACTCCACATAGTCCACAAATTCCGGGAAATCCAGAGCCAGCTTTAAGTAGCCCCCATAACCAATCCTGTCGATGGGCTTGCGCAGAATGGCACGTCTTGCCGTAACCCAGTTTACCTTCGCTTCTTTCACCGGATCTCCACCCTCATGGAAGGTGTCCGGGAAAAAGTAAGGCAGAAACCTTCCTTCCGTATAAGATACCCCTTCAATATCGCTGATCAGACGCAGGGTGGAGCCGTTCCCCACACTTCCCACCACTGCATCCAATCCCATTTCCTTAAACTCCCCCATAAAAGGCTCTGTGCCAATCCAGTGGTCTCCTAAGAACATCATGGCTTCCTTACCGCATTCATGGGTAATATCCACCATCTCCCTGACGATCTTACGGACCTCTCTTCTCTGGAATGCCTGGAAATCCTTAAATTCCTTTGAAGGAATGCGGTACTGATTGTTATAATACCCCTGATCGATAATATATTCCGGACGGAAGGGATACCCCATCTCCCTCTCAAACTGCTCCAGAATATACGGACTCACGGAAGCGGAATAGCCGTACCAGTCCACATATTTTTCTCTTCCAAGCTCGTCAAATACCAGAGTAAACTGATGGAAAAAGGTGGTAAAACGAAGCACATTTACATAAGGATGTTCCTCAATAAATTTCCGCAGCCTCTCAAGAGTATAGGCATGGGTTTTGGGCTGTCTCACATCGAAGGTGATCTGATGCTCCACTCCCTGCCATTCATTTACAAGAGCATTGTACATGTGCACCGGGTCCCACATAATATAAGCGAGAAAGCTCACCGTATAGTCATGGAAAGGAATACTCCTCACCACCACCTCTCCTTTTTCCTCCTCATAATGCCAGTCCGAAACGGGAACTGCCTCTCCTGTACTCCTGTCAACTACCTCCCACCATCTGGCAATGTCATCTCTGGTGTTGGGCGTCAGCATATCCTTATACAGGCCTTTCATCAAAAGAATCCGCAGTTCTTCCCCCGCCGCCGTATAAACCGGCGTCATCAGATACATCTGCTGTATCTCATCCGGATTGGCCTTTGCCCAGTCGTTGTCCTTGCGGGTGGTGTAATAAGTTGCGTACACCTTAAGCCCTGCATCCTTAAGCTCTACAGGGAAGCTGGTTCCGTCACAGTCCCGCACCGCATCGGCTCCCCACTTTTCCGAGAGCCTGATGGTGTCCTGAATCACGTCCATATCCGTAGGTATCGTGACACGTCCTTTTTCATACATAATAATAACCGCTCCTTTCCGTTTTCTATTTGTATTGCCTGTTGTAAAGCCAAAGTAAAACAATCAGTCCTGCCAGTCCTGCCATCTGCGTCAGAAGGCCGGAAGGGCCGATATTTCTCTGTCCTGTCACCACAAGAGCCACACATACCGCAAAAACCACAAGGATAACAATTCCGATTATAATCTTCCTGGTAAACTCGTTCATCTTTTCCCCTCCTTATCCTTTCAGTCCGCCCATGGTCATACCCTGGGTCAGCTTCTTCTGCACACACATATAAAGAATCAGCGTAGGAAGCATAACAATCACCAGACCGGCATAAAGCTGTCCATACTGTACCGCAGACTTCTGTGCCGCCATCAGATTCATGAGCCCTACCGGCAGAGTCTTTAAATCCTGCTTGGTCAGTAAAGTCATGGATATAATATATTCGTTCCAGAAAGCCAGGAAATTAAACAGGATCACCGTCACCACACTGGGCTTTGCCATTGGTATAATCACCCGCACCATGGTATAGGTATAGCCTGCCCCGTCCACATAGGCGGCCTCTTCATAATCTCTGGCCAGCGATTTAAAATACCCGGAAAGCAGATAAATGGTAAACGGAAGGGCTGTGGAGGCGTACACCAGTGCCAGAATAAACAGGTTATTTAAAAAGAAGGGACTTCCCGTCACTTTCCTCAAAAACATATCCCCGTTGTTCAGCATCAGAAAGATCGGTACCACAATGTAGTTCACATTGATAAACAGCCCGCCCATAAAAAGCGTATTCCAGACGGCCTTGCTCTTAAACTTAAACCTTGCCAGCACATAAGAGGCAGGGAGAGCAATCACTACCAGAAGAACCAGCGCCATGGCCGTCACCATCACGGATTTGATCATATATTCACCCATGTTCGCCGTCTGCCATGCATCCACAAAGTTCTGATAATGGAAGCCCTGGGGAACTGTCCATGGATTTCTGTAAAACTCAGAGTTTTCCTTGATGGAAGCCACAAACACCCACGCCACCGGAACCAGTATCGTGATCGAGAGAAGGGCCAGCACCAGGTAGATAAAGACTTTCACAATTTTGGGGCTCGCGCCGAATTGTCTGTTTTCTTTTTTCATATTGATAACCTTGCTCCTTCCTGTTAAAATTCGATTTCATCACGTTTGGTTACTGCATTGAGGATTCCTGCAAGTGCAAAGGAAAATACAAATACCGTCACACCGATGGCCATACCATAGCCATAGGAGGAATTGGTATAAGCCTCCTGATACATGTAGCTCAGGAAAACATTGGAGGCTCCGTCCGGCCCGCCGTTGGTCATGGCCTTAACCATAAGGAAACTCATATTAATCGTACTGATAATAAAGAAGGTGAGCGTCGTGCGGATGTTGGTCCACACAAGAGGCAGCGTTATGGAAAAGAACTGACTCACTCTCCCCGCCCCCTCAAGGGCGGCCGATTCATAAAGGCTCTCCGGTACATTGGCCATACTTGCCATATACATTACCATATAATATCCCACGGCCTGCCATACCATGGCAATCGCCACACTGTAGATTACCAGCTTTTGGCTGCCCAGCCACAGAATGGGATCCTTATCTCCCCGAAACAGACTCAAGAAACTGTTTAAAAGCCCCTGGTTTGGGTCATAAATTGCAGAAAAAATGGCGCTGATGACTACAACGGAAAGAATATTCGGTATATAAAATACAATGCGGAAAAAGTTCTGTCCCCTGATCTTTTCTCTGGTAAGAATGGACGCAAATACCAGCGAAAGGCAAAAAGTCACCAGTGTTACAATCACAATCAGCAAAATACTGTTCTGAAACGCCTGATAAAACTTGGGATTCTGGGAAAGCTTCCTGAAATTCTCAAATCCTACAAATGTCTTTTCTGCCGTATAACCGCCCCACTTATACAGAGACATTCGAAACACGTCGATCGTGGGAATAATCATAAAAATGATAAACAGGATAATGGCAGGCGCTGTACAGGCAACGATAAACCCGCTTCTTCTTTTTTTCTTCATGCAATACCCCCTGTGCAAACAACGGATGTCAGGCTTCGCCGGCCATCCTTATGTTAAACGGCTGGCGAGAACCTCTCACCAGCCGCTTTCACCTTTTATGCTCCAAATTGCCGCAACATTATTTTATTCTTTTAAAGCTGCTCTCAATGCGTCGCTGTCAGACTTGATCTGGTTTACCCAGTCTTCCTTTGTCTTATCTCCGGTCACTAAAGAGTTCACCGGGTCAAAGAAGGTTGCACGGGTGGTAATTCCCTCAACCGCATCTGTTGCTGCAAAGGCATCCATAACCGCAACCGCACCGTTGTCATAGATAGAATAGTATAACTTGTTATCTCCCTCAAGCTTGTCTGTCATGCCCTGAATCGGCTGAACAGCTCCGCTCTTTGCAAAGATCTCTGCTGCTGTGTCAGAATAAAGGAATGCGATAAATTCTTTTCCAACATCCTGATTCTCTGCCCCTGCCGGCATCCATACCTGCTCAAAGAAGGAGTAGGAAGCTCTCTCACCACCTGCTGTTACTGCGGGAAGAGCCGTAAAGCCCCATTCAAATCCATCTGCCCTGGGCGCTTCTGCCATCTCTCCGATTACCCAGTTTCCGTTAGGCATAAACAATGCTTTGTCATCCAAGATAAGCTGCTGATTCTTCTGGAAATCATTGTCGTTGGCATTGGCCGGAGTAGTAGATTCCGTATAGCTGGCGAGCTTCTCAATGATATCAAATACGGTCTGTGCTTCCGGAGTATCCCAGATTCCCTCGCCATATCTTAAAGCTTCCTGGAACTTGTCATTCCCCATGCTCTCGTGAAGCAGCGCATAGAAGAATGCGTCAAAGTATCCGGCTGTAGGATAAGTAAAGAGAGCAATTCCCTCTTCCTTTGCCTTGTCGCCAAGCTCCCACATTTCATCCCATGTCTCAGGAACTTCCCAGCCTTTTGCGGTGAACAGGCCCTGATCATAGAACAATCCGCAGGGACCATAGAACATGGGCATCAGATAGGTCTTTCCATCACCGTAAGGGTTGCAGATGGAGTTCTCCACGAATCCCGGTAAAATCTTATCACCTACGGTAACACTCTCTCCCGGTACTGTCATCGCCAGCACATCTGTCAGTTCTACCAGATTATTGTCCTTTACGAAGGTCTCTGTCAAACCGGACTCTGCACCAACCGCACGCAGAATCACATCGGGATATACACCGGACTTCATCTCAGGAGTGATCACATCCTCCAGCTTCTTGTCCACGGTAAGCTCTACGGTAACTCCCTCATGGCTTTCCTCAAAAGCGGCGCAAACCTCTGTCCACATGTCAGCGCCATAAGCGGTTTCCACTGCCGCTACCTTAAGTGTTCCGGCTGCACCGGTACTCTCGGCAGCATCTGCGCCGGTATCTGTCTCGCTTTCTGCTTCCCCGCTCTCAGCAGTATCTGCCGCAGCGCTCTCATCCTCCGCACTGCCTGTATCCTCTGTGCCTGTCTCCGGTGCACTTCCTGCATTATCAGCCGTTCCACCGTTTCCCCCGCAGGCTGTCATACCCATTACCATCATGGCAGCCGTCAGGATACATAAAACCTTTTTTAATTTCATAGCAATTACCTCCCTTTTAAATTGCCTTGCGAAATCCCAAAGCTCCAGCGCTGCAAACGCGCAACAGCCTGATTTCTGATTTTATTATAGCATGAGTCTTACGCAAAACAATCTAAATATTGCTCCGTTTTTTATATATCTTGCTTTCCAATCGCAATTATGCTATGATCTATTTGTATAAAAATTTTTTCTTATTAAAATTTTCATTTGGGTTTATTTACATTATTTCCAATTGAATATTCCATTTTTATGCAATTTGCCTATAGGTTATTCGTCGCGTCTTCATTTGGTTTGTATTCCGCTTTTGGTTTTTGAGCGACGCATTTTTATACAGCTAAATTTTTGACCCGAAGCGCCGCCCTATTGCCCATAAACATGTTTTCAGGTGTCCAAAATATCAGGAGGTGGTTTTACACGGGAACTTCAATTTATCCTATCAGCCATGATGCGGCAGATACGGCCGTAAACAAGCTTCTTTACATTACCCATTCCAAATACGAAAATGACTGGCACAGCCAGCCTCACATTCATCCCTTTGCGGAACTGTTTTACGTAAAAGACGGCGCCGGAAGCTTTCTGGTAGAAGATCAGGAATATCCCATCCGGAAGGATGACTTTGTGATCATTAATTCCGGTATTTCCCATACGGAAATCTCCTCCGCCGATATGCCTCTTGAATATATTACCTTAGGCGTGGAGGGACTTCGCTTTTCTTTCAGGGAAAATAAGGATCACATCATTTTCAGCTGCAACAGAGAGCAGAAGGATTTGCTTTTTTATATGAACGCCATGCTGGAGGAGATGGAGCAAAAGAGCAGGGACTGCGAGCTCATCTGCCAGAATCTGATAGAAGTGCTGATCATCAAACTGATTCGGCGGACAGACTTTGCCTTCGAGGTGACGCCTTCCCTTCAAATCAGTAAGGAATGTGTCAAAATAAAACGATACATTGAAGCCAATTATGTCCAGGATATCACCCTGGATTCCCTGGCCAGTCTCTCTCACCTGAACAAATACTATATGGCCCATGCTTTCACCATGTACTGCGGCTGCTCGCCCATCCGGTATCTGTGCCAGACCCGTATCAATGCCAGCAAGGAGCTGCTCGCCAATACGAATTACAGTATCACTGAGGTGGCCCAGTATTCCGGTTTTTCCTCACAGAGCTACTTTGCCCAGTGCTTCCTCAAAAGCTGCGGCCTGACAGCCTCCGCTTATCGGAAGTCCTGCAAAAACAAACGCTGCCACGCTTCGCGGGCCAGCTTATTGTAAGGAAAACAGCTGTTCTATAAACAACGGACCGGCAAAGCTTTACCTCTGCCGGTCTTTCTTTTAAACTGTCTTTTGTTTCAGGCTTTTACGGTCTTTTTCTCCGCAGCAGCCTTCTTCACTTTTTCTTTTCCTTTCAGCTTCGCCTGCTCTTTCTCTGCCTTTGCTTTCTCCTGTGCCGCCTTCTCCTGCGCAGCAGCCTGTGCCTTTTTCCATTCCTGTTCCTTTCCATAATCGGAAAGCCTGCAGCTGATTCTGGTAATCCGGTAGATCTTCTCAATCATCTCCCCGGAAAGCATATCCTCATCCATCCGCCATTCCCAGTTTCCGCCCAGAGTAGAGGGTTTATTGATCCGCGCCTCCTGATCCAGCCCGAGGAAATCCTGCAGGGGCGTGATACAGGTATTGGAGGTGCTCATCATTGCCATCCGCACAAAATCCCAGTATTTTTCTTTTTCCGGTGTGGAGGCGTTGTTCATATACTCCTCTGCGAAAGCTCTGCTTTCCCCGCTCAGTCCTTTATACCACTGCACCAGCGTTTCATTGTCATGGGTGCCGGTATAGACCACGCTGTTTCTGTCATAACCATGGGGCAGATAATCGGATTCCTCCCTGGGGTCAAAGGCAAACTCAAGAACCTTCATCCCCGGATAACCGCTGTCCTTCAAAAGCTGCCGCACAGAATCCGTCAGGTAACCCAAATCCTCCGCAATGATCTGCTTTTCTCCAAGTCTGCTGTTAAGAGCCCTGAACAGATCCATCCCCGGCCCTTTTTCCCAATGGCCGTTTTCTGCTGTCAGATCTCCAAAAGGAATGCTGTAATACTCGTCAAATCCCCGGAAATGATCAATACGCACCACGTCATAGAGCTTAAAGCAGTGGTCAATCCTGCGGCACCACCAGTCATAACCGGTCTGTCTGTGGTAATCCCACTTATACAGAGGATTCCCCCAGAGCTGCCCTGTGGCAGAAAAGGCATCCGGCGGGCAGCCCGCCACCGCTACAGGCAGATTCTCATTGTCGAACTGGAACATGGCCGGATTGGCCCATGCATCCGCCGAATCAAAAGCCACATAAATGGGAATATCCCCGATGATCTGAATCCCGTTTTCATTGGCGTAGGCTTTCAGCTTCTTCCACTGCACATTGAACAAAAACTGTATGTACTTATAAAACTCGATCTCCGAGCTGTATTCTCTTCTGTAATAATCCAGAGAATAGCCCCAGCGCTTGCGGATATCCTCCGCCCATTCGCTCCAGGAAGCTCCGCCAAAGCACTGCTTCACCGCCATAAACAGAGCGTAATCCTCCAGCCATGCAGAATTCTCTCTCTCAAATTTCTCAAAATCAGGATTTTCCTGAATGTCACTGCGCTCATAAGCCAGCCTGAGAAGAGGGAGCCGTTCCTCATAAAGCTTCCCATAATCGATCTTATTAGGGTCGCTGCCAAAGTCACAGGCATCGCATTCCTTTTTGGTTAACAGCCCTTCCTCAATCAATGTCTCCAGATCAATGAAATAAGGATTTCCTGCAAATGAGGAAAACGACTGATAGGGGGAATCCCCATAGCTGGTAGGCGCAAGAGGCAATATCTGCCAGTAGCTCTGTCCCGCTGCCTTTAATCTGTCAATAAAATCATATGCTTCCTTTGAAAAACAGCCAATTCCGTACTTTGACGGCAAACTGGCCACGGGAAGCAATATCCCGCTGGCTCTTTTCATTTTTTCCGCCTTTCTTTTCCTGACAATACATTCACTCCGATTGCCAGGTTCGTTATTCTCTTATCTGATTATAATAAATTTTCCTCCTTTTAACAAGACGATAATCGTATCATTCCCGGAAATCAATTTTCACAATTTTTTCTCTGCAGTACCGCCCTTTCCAGTCTTATGTAAAAAAAAGAGCTCTGTATCAGCCAGAGCTCTCTTTCGCTTATGTAACTTTTACTGTGCCTTAAATTCTTTCTCAGCAAGTACATTGTCATCAGGATCCGTATAGCGTACTGCAAATGTACAGGTTCCCGCCGCACCGCCAACCGCCTCGTCAAAGGAAGCGGCAATCTGCTCAAACTGAGCTGCGTTTGCATCCATTTCAGCAGAAAGGGCATCACCAAATCCATCTACAACCACACTGCTGTCCTCAAACTTGCAGGTCATGGTAAGTACGTTTTCCTTGGCTTCAACGGAAAGAGTCATTCCTTCCTGGCTCATGCCCTCAAAGGAAGCATCCAGAACAGATTTTACAGCAGGATCATTGTAGTAATCCTCCAGGGTTGCGTAAGTACCCTCAGCGCCATCTGCAGAAGCGTCTGCTTCGGTTTCAGCTTCCGTATCTGCTGCAGCATCCCCGTTATCTGCACCCGTATCTGCCGCAGTGTCCGCAGTATCCTCAGTGTCAGCTGCGGCATCCTGTCCTGCATCTCCGGCGTCCTCTGCATTTTCCTCTACGTTTGCGTCATCATTTGTGTTTGCAGCACCATCGGAACCGCCGCATGCGGTTACAGATAATGCCAGCGCCATAACGGCTGCACATGCAATTGATTTCAGTGTTCTTCTTTTCATAATAATCCTCTCCTTTTCTGTTTCTATCCACATTGTGGATGTGTGCTTCACACAAAAAGAGAGTTTACTATTTTTCATTTCCTTTGTCAATGATCTTAATATTATATTAATATTCCCCGGAGGAACGCTCCGCTTTCAATTCTTAATCTTCAGGAACAGTTCCCTGTCAAACTTCGGCTGAAACTCCATAATCTGATCGGCAATCCCCTCACAGCACTGCTTGACCTCCGGGTTGGCCGTCCCCTGGCTGTTCCTTTCCTTAAAAACATGCCCCCATTCCGTCAGATTGATCTTAAAGATAAAGTTGCTGGGAATACTCAGCATGTACAGCCCCCGCTTTACATCCGGGTTATCCTTAAACTCTTCCTTAATATAACCATTCACAGTTTTGACAAAACGCTCCCCATCCTTTTCAATCACCTCAGGTGCGTTGATTCCCAGATATTCCAGGGCCATATCCGTCGGTACGATCTTGCCCTCATACCAGTCAGACATTTCCTGGCCAAAATCAGCCAGCCTTGTACTGTTCCTGATAATCCGGTTGTTAAAACGGGCCGCATGGGAATCCCAGTCATCCTGCCCTGCCCGGTGCAGTCCTTCCACAGTCACGGAAATATCAATAAACCGGAGCATGGTAATGTGATGCCAGCCCCACTTGATCAGCCGGTTCAGCCAGTCATTATATTTGTTTAAATCCTCCTCACCCGCATCTTCCCTGATTTTACCCTGTCTGGTAAGCACTCTCTCGCAGACGCCCCTGATCTCCAGTTCCTTCTCCCTGGTCCAGGATCTTCTGCTCATAAACATGGAAACAATCGAATCCGCAATGCCTGTAATCTCATTTACATAAATATTCATTTTTTATCCCTTTCTATCCGTCAAACTACTGCTTATTATATCACATGTCGTAAGGAGGTGCATTCCTTATAAACTGTACCTGAACTGCTCCAATTTAAGCTCCATATCCCCTGCTTCCAGAAAGCTCCTCAGCTGCTCCGTATTTCTCACAGCCCCCACCGGGAATACCTGAAAAGGCTGGCTGATCAGGTAAGCCAGAGACAGTGCCTGCAGGCTGTGTCCGGTTTCTTCCTGAAGCCTTAACAGAGTTTCATATTTTTTCAGATTATCTTCATTATAATATGCATCCCACAGGGAAGTATTTATCGCTTTCCTGTCTCCCTCACAGACAATCCTTCCATGTTCAGATTTCACACCGGCTTTTTTCAGCTTTTCAAAAAAACCCATTGCCGTGGAAGAAAAGGGAATGGCCGGAATCTGCGTCCGGATATGCCATTCATATTCCTCCCTGGAAAACTCCTCCATCGTCGGATCCGGATTCGTATTCTTACCCGGATTAACGGAAGCCATACTCCACTGATTCGACACGGCATAAGGGCCGTTTAGCCCTTTGGATTCCAGATAGCTCCTCGCCTGCTCTGCCCGGCAGGTCTTATAATTTGAAAATCCATAATACCGGATTTTTCCTTCTCTTTTAAATTTTTCAAGGAAATCCACAATCTCTTCTATGGGCTTTGTCTCGTCATCCCTGTGCAGCCAGTAAAAGTCAATGGTTTCAAGTCCCAGAGTTCTCAGGCTGTCCTCCAGGTCCCTGCGAACCTCCTCTTCCTTCACCCGCGGCGGCCTGCCGGGCACATCGAAGAGATAGTGCCCTCCCTTGGTGGCAATCACTACCTCTTTAAAGGCTCCTCTGGATTTCAGCCATTCCCCCAGAACCTGTTCGCTGCAGTTTCCGGCTCCCGGCACCCATTTACAATAAATATTGGCTGTATCCAGGAAGTTCCCGCCTTCTCTCACATAGGCATCCAGAATCTCAAACGCCTCTCTTTTTGAAATTTTTTCGCCAAAGGGAGCAGTCCCCAGGCATAGATTACTTACCTTTAAATCCGTGTTATTGATTGTTTTGTATCGCATGGTTTTCCCTCTTCCTGCTGCATGATCTGTTTCCTGTCTGTCAGACAAATCTGCCGTCTTTTATTCTACCATACATTCCTTCGTTTCCCCAGATCAAAAATTTTTTCTTTCTCATCTGTAACCTTTCCCCTTTCATTTTCATCTAATTGTTGTAATATGAAAACGGCCGTTTCATACCACACATGAATATCTATAGGAAACGTCAAAGCAATTTGCCGTTTCCCATAATCTGTACATGGGCCTGTTCCCGCCAGGGACAGCCCGGGCAGGAAAGGCATGGGTATTAAAATGAATAAAGAACAATTCACAAAAGAGGTACTAAACGCGGAAAAAAGCCTCTACCACACCGCCAGATCCATTCTGGCAAATGATGAGGACTGTGCGGATGCCATGCAAAATGCGATCTTACATGCTTATGAAAAGCTGCATACCCTCCGCAGCGAAGCTTATTTCAAAACATGGCTGACAAGGATACTGATCAATGAATGCTGCCAGATCATCCGTTCCAAAAAGCCGACGGTTTCTTATGAGGATTACTTTGAAACACATACACAGATGGAAGCTGAAAGCAGCTCCGAAATATTCAGCGCTGTGATGTAACTGGAAAAAAATTACCGGATTCCCTTCGTCCTGTTTTATGTGGAAGGGTTCTCCGTCAAAGAAATCAGCCAAATGCTGGATATAACCCAAAGCACCGTCAAAACCCGGCTTTACCGGGGAAGAAATCTCGTGAGAAAAAGCCTGACAGAAGGGAGAAGCGCATGAAAAACAGACAATGGAACCGTGAATTCCCTGAGGTACCGGATAGCGTGCATCAGACAGTATTAGATACCCTCGCCGGTCTGGAAAACAAACAAATAAAAGGAGCCAAAATGAAAAGATTTAAAACACGTACTATGATCATATTAGCAGCCGCACTTGTTATCGTCTTAGGTACCACCGTGGCAGCAGCAGAGCTGTTTCGTTGGAATGAAAGGGCTACGGAAATCTTTGAAGCAGAGCCTGAACTGCAGAACAAACTGACTACGGAAGAAATTGCCCGGGAAGAACATCAATCCGTCACTGACAACGGCCTGACAATCACCGCCGTTCAGACCATCCAGGATTCCAATTGCTTCTATGCGCTGTTTGAGGTAGCAGCAGAGGACAGCAGCATTGTTATAGATGAAAACTGCGGCATGGATTACCTGCTGGATTTCCAGGGGGCAGAAGATCCATTCTGTGCCATGGGATGGGGTTTTGTGGACAGCAGACGTCAGGAACCGGGAAACAGCAGATATTTCGAGATTTTTGGAACCAAGATGGAAGAAAGCAACGCCGATCTGCATATGAGTATTAATTTCACTACACTTACAGGCCCCGGTGAAAAAGCCATGGATGGAGCACCGCTGATTGAAGGAAACTGGGACTTCGACCTGACAATCCACCCGGCCGCTTCCACCCATATCGAACTGAACAGGGAATACCAGATTGCAGGCAGCCAGATCCGCGTGGAATCCGTAGATCTTTCCCCTCTTACCGGAAAAATCACCTGCAACGGTAAGGATATCAAAGCCTTCACGGAAAAGGAAGGTATTAATCTGGATCAGTTGGACGAGCTGACTGCCACTTATATCACAGGCGTAAAGTATCAGGACGGCACTGTGATCGAGCAAAATGGCTTTGCCATGCTCTGGGAAAGCTATCCCGAAGGAGGAAGCTACGAAAAAGCGGTTCGCTTCAGCCAGGTGATCGAACCCGAGAAGGTCAGCGCGCTGCTTCTGGGAAATGATAAGGATGAAATTGCCCTGCAATAAACAACGGATGCTGCTCCCGGCCAGTCATCCTTATGTTAACAAAAACAGCGGACAGTATTTCTCACAGCCTGTCCGCTGTTTTAATCCCGTTTTATTTATCATACACTTGTAACACCAGCGTCGCGCTCACCAGCACCCCGGCTGTCACCGCATACACGATTCCCGCCAAAATCCCCGGCACGGCAAGTAACACCACCACCGGCAGGGCTCCCGAGAGCATCCCCGTCAGCACCATCAGAAACACGGATGTACTCTGTTTCACCGCTCTTGTTTCGTTTTCCCAGTCAAAGGCCGGAAACCTTCTGTTAATCGAAAGCCCCACTCTTGCGCTGAAAATAATATAAGCCGCCGGAACCGCCAGAAGACTCACTGCCCCTCCCATGTCCGGTTTCAGCGTAAAGAGCAGCACCAGCTCCGATACCAGATAGAAGGGAAACACCACCAGCAGGTTCGCCAGCACCTTGCTGCCCGTCAAAATTCTCTCCGGCACCGGAAAGGTCTGCATCATCCACCACTGCTTTCCCTCCATGGAAATGGAGCAGGCAGTCAGCGGCATCATGGCCGGCATCATTCCCAGCAAAACCGGAAGCGCCCTCTCCGCCACGCCTTCCACCCCCAAAAAGCCATCCACCGCTTCTTTTCCCACGACGCCTATCGCAACAGCCAGAAACACCATCATCAGATCTCCAACCATCGTATTGGTCACATATACCACAGAAGAAAAATAGCGCCGCAGCTCCCTCTCCGTCATGGCTCTTAAGGGAGACTTCACTTCCATTGCCTTTGAGGAATAACCTGTATGGCTTCTGCTTCCGCTTTCACTTAACAGACTGCAGATTTTTCTGTAAAAATGACTGAGTATCTCCAGGAAAACCGCAAAAACTGCCAGCGGCACCGCCCCAAAGAGCAAAAGCAGCAAAAACTTTCCCTCTGTCATTGCTTCCGACAGCCACAGAGCCGGCGGGTAAATTCCCTGTATGCCCGCTCTCAGCGCCGGCATAAACTGCAGCAGCTTTTCTTCCAAATCCCTTTCATCCATCCGGGACATTCCATTGGATAATCCAAAGCTCCCCGTAAGTATCACACACACCAGAAGCATGGTGAGCAGAATCATCACCAGATTTTTCCCGGAACGGGTTTTCCACCTGCTGCCAATTCCAGTAATCAATGCCCCCACTACAGAAGCCGCCGTCAATGGAAGAAAAGGAAGAAACAGGCTTCCTGCCAGCCCATAAAGATAAAATGTGATTCCCGGCTTTTCCATCAGGCCGTATACTGCCATTCCCGGAAGCATCACCAGCATCCCCATAAACAGATTTGTCAGATACATGGAAAGAAACCGGCTGACAATGATGGCGCGAACCTCCACCGGAAGGGCAATCTGCGTTTCAAAGGCTCTGTTGTCAAACAGCACAGGCCCCGCCTTGATCATGGTAAAGAAAAAAACAATCACCGACACGCACACAGCCAAAAGTGCCGGAGCCAGCTCCCCTGCCCCCATAAAAATGAGGCCGCCGCAGGCGGCGCATACATAGGAAACCAGCATGAAAAGCAGCATAAACCACAAAACTCCCATCAGAAGGTAACGGGACTTTTTCTTTTTATCCTTTGTGAATCGAAACTCGTTGAACCCAAAAAGATTACACAGGGAAATCTCAGTGAGCAGTCTGATCTGTCTTCCCATGACCTGCCACCTCCATAAATACCTCTTCCAGAGATTTATCTCCTGTGAGTTCTGCGACCTCGCCTTCCGCCACCAAATGTCCTTCTGCAATCACTGCAATGCGGTTGCAGAGCTTTTCCGCTACCTCCAGCACATGGGTAGAAAAAAAGATAGCATTCCCCCGCTCACAAAAAGTGTGCATCTTATTCTTGAGTATCAACGATGCCTCCGGGTCAAGTCCTACAAAGGGCTCATCCAGAATCAGCAGCCTGGGCTCATGCATCAGCGCTCCGATGATCGCCAGCTTTTGCTTCATCCCATGGGAATAGGTGGAGATTAAATCCCCAAGCGCCTGATACAGCCCAAAATCCTCCGCTTCCCTTTTTATCCGCTGCTCCCTCTCCTTCCCCGAAACCTGATAAATGTCAGCCACAAAGTTCAGATACTGGATTCCGGTAAGATACTCGTAAAGCTCCGGATTATCCGGGATGTATGCCATCACCTTTTTGCAGGCAGGAGAATCCTTCTTTACATTCTTTCCATCCACCCATATCTCTCCCTGCTCAAAATCGCAGATTCCCACTATACATTTGATGGTGGTGGTTTTGCCGGCTCCGTTATGGCCGATAAACCCATAAATATCTCCCACTTTCACATTCAGGGAGAGCCTCTCCACCGCCGTCTTTGCCCCTCCGTAAATTTTTGTCAGATTCCTGATTTCCAGCATATTTCCTCCTGTTTCGTCACATTACAGTCCGCATCGCATTTCTCCGCCAGTCTCCTAAGCCGCTTCTGATCTTTTAATATGGAAAATACCGGATTATGGAATCCCATCAGAATACTTTCCCTGACACTCCCGCTGCTTCGGACTGCTGTTGTTCCCAGCTCCATCTCCTCAAACCAGTCGTCGAGACTGCTAAAAAAGGAATCCCCATGCAGCCTGATTCCATCCGCAAAAAGCTGTCTGCAGGCTGCTGCATATTGCTCCAGATGCCGGAATATTTCTTCCTCCATCCGGTTTTCTGTAACCGTGCGCGGCTGTGCTTCTGCCTCTCTGCCTGAGCCTTTCCCTGTTTCCCGGTCCGTTTTCCTGTATGCTGCCCTGTGTGCTTCTCTGTATACTTCCCTGTATGCTTCCTTATCTGCCCGGCACTCCGCCAGCCTTCCGGCCAGATACACCGCCGCCTGGTATTCATATTTCCCGGCGGCATTGGGATTCAGTTTCCGCATTTCAAAAGACGCCAGAATTTTGTCCATTCGCTTCAAAAGCTCATGTCCACAGGCCATCTCCTCTTCTACAGCTATTTTCCTTTCCGAAACTGCCTTTTTTCCACTGATATCCAGCAGGAGAACCGCATAATCGATCAGCTTCATAAGGCTCTGGTACATCCCAATCTGCGCCGCATACTCTGCCTTTTCCAAATTTCCGGCCATCAAATACGCCATCGTGAGGAGCTCCCCCGTATTTTCCATGTAATCTGCTCTCAGGGCCTCCTCTCCGACTTCTTCAATCACCAGATCCGCTCTGCCCTGCATCAGATTCAGCACTCCTTTTAAACCGACCGCGCTTTTACAGATTCCCACCTCCTGGCAGTCCGCAAGAATATGACTGCACAGCTCAAGCGCCATTTTCACTGCGGAATTTCTGTTCTGCTCCGTATCTGCCGCCTCCACATGATTTAAAAGCAACACTACCATCTGAAGCAAAAAGGGATAACAGGAATAGTATTTCCGTATCATACCCTCACATTCCTCCAAAACCTCCCCAAAAGCCCTGTCTCCAAAGGCTTTTGCCAGTCTCTGATAATGAAAGCGGATCTGCTCCCGCCCAAGCATGGGCACATAGTCAATCAATTCATCCACCGAGACCTCAAAATAGGAAGCCAGAAGCGGCAGCATCTGAATATCGGGCATAGTGGCGCCCGTTTCCCATTTGCAGACGGAGGTTTTGGTCACACCGATAAACTCCGCCAGCACCTCCTGGGTTACACCCTTTTTTCTTCTCAGCTTTAAAATATTGTTGCCGATTCCTTCCACTCCCATGATGTCAATACCCCTTTTCCTGGCCCATATGTTAACAAAAGGCAGCACCCTGATATACAGGAAACGGCAAATCTATTTGACGTTTCCTGGTAATATCAGTTTACTGCCTTTTTCTGCATCCTTCAATGGAGCTTTATGCAACTTATTTCATAAAAGTTTCCTGTCTCTCAACTTTCATATCCCTCTAAAGCATTCTTGCTGACCGCCCAGGCAAGCCTGATCCTGCTTAACCTCAGCACAATCTGCCAACAGCTTTCATCAACTGTGCTGAGTAGTCATCATAAATTCTGTTCAATCTGTCTATGACAGCCTTGTTAATCTCCACCGTCTTATCCATAAACTGCATTCCCCTCTCCCCCATAAAATCTACACAGTACATCCATGTGTAAAACAGGAATGCCCTCTTCTCAGCATCGCCAACCTGCATTTCATCCAGAATGTATGTCACATAATCGGTATCATATTCCATGTTAAGCAACGCCATATTCGTCAGCGCAACATAGGTCAGTTTATCGCCTGCTCCCATCCAGTCTATATCGATGATTCCTGATATGCGCCCATTATGGATCAGAAGATTTTTGCTGCTGATATCATCCAGATACGCAACTGGCCTTACATGATCAAAATATTCTTCCAACGATTCCATTGCCTTTCTGACACGTTCCACCTTTTCCACATCAAAATAACCGTTTCGGGCAATGCGGAACTTTGCGCGGTCAAGCATGGAATTTATGTATGCACGCCACGACCAGTCTGCCTCAATATTTTCCAGTTCAAGCTCTGCAACACATTCCTGAATATGTACAATTTCCTTTGCAATCGCCCTTTTATCCTCATCCTTAAGCTGCGGATAAACAAGGCCAATATCTTTTCCCTCAAAATAAGATAAAACCAGATACTCGTATTCTCCGTATTTCCCCTTCGCAATCACCCTCGGCACGGGAACCTCTATGGAAGAGAGCTTTTCCAGCCAGTATGCGGAATCCTTGTAAGCGTTATGTTCCGTACTGCATCTGATCACATATTTGCCATCTGCGCATTCCACGATATAAACATAATTGCCCTGTCCCACAGCACAACATTTGACCGCCTGGGGAGATTTACCAAAACATTTTGCCCATAACCTAAAAACTTCTTTTTCCTTCACTGCTTTCTCTCAATTCCATTATAAAAGCTTTTCTTCCCAATCCGCTTCCTTAAATCCCACAAGCACCCTGTCACCATCCACGATGATCGGCCGTTTCACAAGCATTCCATCCGTTGCAAGAAGCCGCAGCTGTTCTTCCTCATCCATAAAAGGCAGCTTGTCCTTTAACTGCATGTTTTTGTACAATAGTCCACTTGTATTAAAAAACTTCTTAAGCGGCAAAGCGCTTTTTGCGTACCACTCCTTTAACTCGTCATAAGAGGGATGCTCATCTGCAATATGACGGTTTGTATAGGTAATATTGTGTGCATCCAGCCACTTCTTCGCCTTCTGGCAGGTGGAGCACTTTGGGTATTGTATGAATAACATAGTCTCACTCCTCTTCGCACTCTTTATAACTGCTTAAACCAGGCTTTCAAATCTGCTTTGCATGTATCTTCAAGTTCCTTTATTTCCACCCCACGGATAGAGGCTTCTAAATGATACAAAATAACAATACACGTATTTAGATATTGCTCTTTGAGCCGAAACACTGCCTGTTTACTTCCGATTTCTTTTAATTCTTCAGCGGAATGAATACCAACTGAATGAAGCTTCTTTTCCATTGTCTTATCCAGTCCCAAAGATGTAACTGCTGCCATATTTTCCCTCCTGCCATAGTTATTTATTTTTATTGTTTGACTTTTCTTTCTCAAGCAGTTTATCCAATTTCGCACATAATCGGGTTTTTAAGTCATTTAACTCTTCCGGCGTTGGCAAAAACTCATCCGCTGCCAATTCCGGTCCTAATTTCCAGACAGGCCCTCCTGTTTCAGTATCTCCTTTTCTCCTGGGAAAAAGATGCCAATGCATATGCACACCGCTGCCTGCACCCAAAAGCTCATAGTTCAGCTTATCCGGCTTAAATGCATTGTAAACAGCCTCTGCTACAATTGCCATTTCATGAAGAAATTCATCCCTGAAATCCGGCTCCAGAAAATGCAGTTCCGTTGCGTGCTCTTTACAGAGGAACAAAGAATAACCTTTTATACGTTGATGGTCTCCAATTACAACGTAGCCTGTATTTAGTTCTTTTACAAAATAAGGATTCTCTCCATTTTTTATTAAGTCGATTCTTTCACAAACCATGCAGTGCTCCATAAATACTACCTCCTCTAAATCACAGATACATGGCCTCCAATGATGGCTGTGAAACAGTATCTGTCAGTCAATCTTATTAAAGCCCCTAACTTGACCAGTGATTTTTATGTGATTACTTCAATTAAAATTTTATAGAACTCATCTTTTGCATATTTTTCCATAAATGGACTATGTCCACATTTCTCTAAAACATAAGTTTCACACGAAATCCCATTTTCCTGCAGCGGAATTGTTACACCTTTTACCGGATGAGGATCAACCTGCCCTTGTATCACATATATTTTGCTCTTAATATTCTTAAAGGATGTCAGTAATTTCCCGCTGGTTCTCAGCTTGGCGGCTTCGCTCCACACCTTATTATGCATTTCGCTGTCTGTTTTATCTGCCATATGTTTTTCTCTGTCTTCAAGACAATAATTATCTGATTTTTCTAATATGTTCGGAATTTTCTTCATGTCCTCATCTGTTGCCTGATTGTCATTCAACCTTTGAAATATTGCACCATCTTCTTCAGATAAATTTTGAAATCTGCGAGTGCCTATTTCCGAAACATATTTATCTTCAAGCGGACCGCTGCCAATTAAAATTACGTGTTCAATCAGTTCTGGATATTTTTCTGCAAAAAGCGCTGCCAGCCACGCTCCCCATGAATGCCCAACCACAGTTACTTTATCACTGCAATTATCTTTAATTTGAATATACAATTCCTCTATAAGCTCGGCAATGGAATATTTTGATTGTAAAGCTTCAATAACACCAATTTGGGATAATTCCGCCAATTCCTGTGCGAATCCTTTTAATGACCCTATTGCACCAGGACCGCCATGAACCAGAACTATTTTATAAGGCGCTTTACCGTATAAGCGTACCATTTCTATTCACCCTTTCCAAAAATGATATAATTCCAGTCTACTTCTTCAATAATAACACTTCCACGCACCATTTAACACCATAAGATATATGATAATTACCGCCACCTGCACGTTACATAAACAGCCTTATACTAAAAAATGCGGAAAGACAAAGCTTCCCACTCATTAATGCTCATCTCTTTACGGATTCATTACCAAGGGTTAAGGGATATCCCTATCAGACTATCCCTATCCTAATCGCCATCCCAAATGCATTTGGAACGCATTTTAGCTAATGCTATCAATTGATATAACGGCCTTATCGCATTGGCTGCTGTGTCCAGCCAGTAATCACTTGTATCACCTTCACTTACTTCAAATTCTATTTCTTCTTTACTTTCCGGAGTAATCTTATTCATTATGGCATCTATTATATTAATCTCTTTTCCGTCCTTATCATAATAAACCGTCTTACTTCTTTTTGTCGTAACCCATTTACCTTTTTCCTTATATTTTTTGTCTAAAAAAGAAATCATTTTTTCAAGCACTGAAATGCTGTCAGCACCGGACATACCATAAATAGTCCGGATTCCCTCTTCCTTATAGATCTCGCTATAATATCTTCCATAATTATAGGTAATATTTAAATGCGCCTCTGTATTTAATGCCGGTGTAAATATTCCCCTCTCGGGGTGATAATCCGCCTTAAATGTCCCACCTCTCATCAAGTGTCCCGGAACCTCCATCGTTGTCCCTGTCACAGGATCCTTTAAATAAATATCATAGCTCATTAATTACCCCTCCTCTTCCCCGTACATTTCTTTATAAACCTCCATGCCCGCACACTTGGCACCACCATAAATGAAACTGTGTCCGCGGCAAAGGATTGATTAAGCTGCCATCAACCTTTATACTGGTATCAACGGCA
>ERZ808046.274-NODE-274-length-59576-cov-7.241517_pt1 | contig 59576 bp, 57 predicted proteins | sample MGYA00380196_ERZ808046 | MGnify/ENA primary metagenome ERZ808046 (study PRJEB31490, sample SAMN06133421) | mouse gut metagenome | isolation source: Z6_2 | host: mice | place: China: Chengdu | collected 2015-05 ... | reverse complement strand
AAGCATATGCCCCATCGCCGCAGGCGATTTCCAATGGGCATATGCGGTTACGTTCACAGGGTACCTGTGAACCGTAAGGGGACGTCATTTGGCGTCCCTTTTTTAGTCAGAACATGAGTTGCCGGGCCGGCGGATTGGTAGTATAATAAATAATATCCTCGTCCACAGAGGGCAAGAATCGTGAATCATAAGGAGGAGACAAGCGGTGAGTGTAAATTTTATTTTGACAGAGGGAAAGAAGAAAAGCAAGACTTACGAATATGACTATGATGAGTATGGGGATGGCAAGAGTGCTTCCACCATGGTGGAAGAAATCCTGGCAGATCCGGAATTTGCCGGACTGAAGGAATTGGTGATCGGGGACTGGGGCAGCGCCTGGGATGAGGAGTGTCAGCCTATCATCGACGGGATTGTGGAGCATGCGGATCTCTTTTCTCATATCGAACGTTTGTTTATAGGAGATATGGATTATGAATCCTGTGAAGTATCCTGGATCATGCAGGGGGATTACAGTGATCTGTGGGCAGCTATGCCTCAGCTGAAGGCATTGACGATCAAAGGCAGTATGGAACTTACACTTGGGGAGATCAGCCATGAAAATCTGGAGGAGCTGACCATCATCTGCGGCGGGCTTCCAGAAGATGTACTGCAGTCTATACAGGAAGCACATCTTCCAAATCTGAAAAAGCTTTTGCTTTATCTTGGGGTTGAGGAATACGGCTTTGATGGTGATCCGGATCGGATACGGACCTTTCTGGAAGAATCGGATTTTCCCAATCTGGAGTATTTGGGACTCACAGACAGTGAAATTCAGGATGAATTAGCAGAGATTGTGCTGGACAGTAAGTATATCAAACAGATTAAAACGCTTGATCTGTCCATGGGCTCCTTAACGGATCAGGGCGGAGCGCTGCTGCTTGAGAAACTGCCTTCCTATCCCAACATTGAGGCTTTGGATGTCCATTACCACTATATGAGCAGCGAGATGGTGAACAAATTAGAGGAACTGAACCAGTGGCACATTGCGGTGGATGCCTCGGAGCAGGAGGAGGCTTACACTTCTTCTTTTGATGGTGAAATCTACCGAATGCCCATGCTGACAGAATGAGACGGATCATTCTTCTTGGAAATCCAGGCAGCAAGCGGACCATCTGGTTTGAAAAAGCAGCCAGAGAGCAGGAAGTGCCATTGGAACTTCTGGACTGGAAAAAATGGGACAGAATGCTTCCGGAAGGAGTGCTGTTTTTTAAGATTGATCCGCCGCTGTGGGAGAGCAGTGCCCTGGAAGAACTAAAAGAGCTGACCAGGGCATACAAAGAAGATCTGTCTGTCCTTGCCTGCAGAGCAGAAAAAGGGTCTGTGGAATTTCTCAATGAGCCCCAGGCCATCCGAATGCTTTTGGATAAGCGCCGGTGTAAGAAGCGGCTGATGGAGTCTGATCTGCCGGTGACTGAATTTTTGTGTGAAAATGACAAAATTCAGAGTACGGATCAGCTTCTGTCCGCCATGAAAAGACAAAAGATATGGCAGGTTTTTGTGAAGCCGGTGTACGGTTCCGGAGCTGCAGGGGTGTCTGCTTTTCGTCTGCAGCCGGGAACAGGAAAGATGTGTCTTTATACCTGTGCGCTGCTCTTGCCGGGCACAGGACTGGTAAATACAAAAAAACTGCAGAGCTATACAAGGGCGGAGGAGATTCGTTCGCTTCTGGATCGCATTCTCGGTTTGGACTGTGTGGTGGAGCGCTGGTATCCCAAGGCTTCCCACAATGGGTATTCTTATGACCTCCGGGCGGTCGTGCAAAGGGGGCAGGTGGATTACCTTCTTGCAAGGATGTCCCGGGGACCCATCACAAATCTGCATCTGAATAACCATCCGCTCCCGGTGGAAGCGCTGGGGCTTCCGGTTCTGGTGCAGGAAAGGATCCGAACCCTTTGTCAAAGGGCAATGGAATGTTTCCCAGGACTTCAAAGTGCGGGGATTGATCTTTTGCTGGAAAAAGGAAGTCTGTCTCCGAGGATTATCGAGATGAATGCCCAGGGAGATCTGATCTACCAGGATCTGTATGATCAGAATCAGATTTACCGCCGCCAGGCAGTGTGGATGAAGGCCTGGCTTTCAAAGCCTGAGTGACATGAAATAAAGATACAGCACCAGATATGGCAAAAAAACAGGAGTGTGAGACAAAATGAGTGGTTTCAGTGAAAAATCAGCGGAAAAAGAAGTGCCAGTTGGTCTTTTTACTCCGTCGAAAGAGAAAAATCTGCCCAAAGTGGATATGAGTCAGGTGGTTGGGTCCAGGGATATTCTGTTTGTGTGCCTGGATACCCTGCGCTACGATGCGGCAGTGGAAGAAGAGGCTTCCGGGGGGACACCGGTGCTGAACCAATACGGCCCCTGGGAGAAGTGCCAGGCTCCGGGAAATTTTACGTATCCTTCCCATCATGCCATGTTTGCAGGATTTCTGCCCTGCCACTATGATGCGAAACATGTGGCAGACCGGGAACTTTTGTTTTTTCCCCAGTCCATCGGACTTGGAAAAAAAGTGCCCAAAGGCGCCTATGGTTTTTCCGGCAGTACGATTATGGAAGGACTGGCCCGTGACGGCTATGATACCTGGTGTGTGGGCGGGGTGGCTTTTTTTGACAAGCGTTCAGAGATCGGCAAGGTATTTCCGGGATATTTTCAGAAAAGCTACTGGAATCCTTCTTTTGCATGTCCGGTGAAGGACAGCACGAAAAATCAAGTGGATTTTCTTCTGCGGAAACTGGAAGGAGCAGATGAAGAGAAAAAGATTTTTCTGTATCTGAATGTGGATGCCATTCATTACCCCAATGCCTTTTATCTGGAGGGTGCAAAGGAAGACTGCTATGAAAGTCACAAAGCAGCGCTTCGGTACGTGGATCAGGAGCTTGGGCGCCTTTTTGCGGGCTGGAAAGAAAAAAGAGGAGGTGCTTTCGTGCTCTGCTGTTCGGACCACGGGACCTGCTATGGGGAGGATGGCTGTCAGTTTCACGGGATTAATCATCCGGTGGTCAACACAATCCCTTACAAACACTTTTTCTTATGACAGACAGGCGGTAGACAGCATTGAATCCCTATATACAATATATGTACAGTTACCCTCATAAGACGGCGTACCGCCCGCTTCCAGGTGTCTTCCTGAAAGACTATATGTCTTTTTTGGAAGGGCAGGGCCATGGGCTGTATCTGCATCTTCCTTTTTGCCGGACTAAATGTGGGTACTGCAATCTTTTTTCTGTGACCGGGCAGAAGTCTGGACAGATTGACCGGTATCTGGAAGCCGTAGAGCGGCAGAGCAGACAGTATCAGGAATTGCTTCGCCCCCGTCAGACAACCTTTTCTGATCTGGTTATCGGCGGAGGAACGCCGCTTCTGCTGACAGACAAACAGTTAGAACACATGTTCTGCATGTTAAAGGAACTGTTTGTTCTGGAAACGGGTGCTCAGATTGTGACGGAGACTTCCCCCAATGAGACGACCAGAGAAAAGCTTGAGGTTCTAAGACAGGCAGGGGTGACAAGGATCAGTATGGGAGTGCAGAGTTTTATAGAAGAAGAACTTTGCACACTGAGGCGGCGTCACAGTCCGGGACAGGCCAGAAAGTCGCTGGCCCTGATCAAAGAACATGGTTTTCCCTGCGTGAATGTGGACTTTATCTATGGGATCCCCGGTCAGACGGTAGAGAGTCTTCTGTCCTCCCTGAAGGAGGCTCTGACCTTTGAGCCGGAGGAGCTTTTTTTGTATCCGCTGTATATAAAACATGGCGCTGGCCTTGCGGGGGAAGGCGTGGTGCCTGATCCGGAGTCTGCGCTTTTGCAGTACAGGGAGGCCAGTGCGTATCTGCGGGCTTCGGGTTTCCGGCAGGATTCCATGCGCCGGTTTGTGAAAAGTTCCCGGCCAAGAACTTACACAGAGTGTGGTTTTGGCACGTCGCTTGCTCTTGGCTGCGGCGGGAGAAGCTATCTGGGAAATCTGCATTTTTGCAGTCCCTACGCCATCACCCGGGAGGGCTGCCTGACACAGCTGCATGCGTTTTTGCAGACCAGAGATTATACGAAAATAACACATGGAATTTTTCTGAATCAGGAGGAAGAAAAGCGCAGGATGGTCATTCGCCATCTGCTGATTTACCCGGGGCTGTCGATTTCCGGGTATGAGGGGCGTTTTGGCTCCCGGGCCCGGGAAGATTTTCCGGTTCTGAAGAAATGGGAGGATATGGGCTTCGTCACTTTAGAAGATGGATATCTTGCCTTGACGAAGTCAGGACTTGCCCTTTCGGATTGGCTGGGACCGGCTTTGATGTCTGAAGCAGTCAGGGATAAGATGAAAGAATGGGAGCAAATGTATGAAAGGGCTTGATCTTTTGTACCGGGGCAGTTTGAAAAGCTGCAATTATCAGTGTTCCTATTGTCCTTTTTCCAAACACCGAAGATCAGAAAGAGAACTTCAGAAAGACCAGAACCAGTGGATGCATCTGGTTCGGACAATGGAGGAGCGCGCGGACATGGTCCGGACGCTGATGGTGGTTCCTTATGGAGAAGCCCTGATCCATTCCTGGTACTGGGAGGGACTTGCCCGGATCACAGCGCTGCCGGCACTGAAGGCGGCCGGCGCCCAGACCAATGGAAGTTTTCCGGTGAAAGAATCGCTGAGGCAGTTTCGTCAGGCAGGAGGAGAGGTAAACAAGCTTCGGCTCTGGGTAACTTTTCATCCGGAGATGATTCAGGCAGAGGCTTTTGCGGACACTTGCAACCTCCTTCTGGCGGAGGGGGTTCACTTTTGCGTCGGTGCAGTGGCAGTGCCGAACAACTTAAAGTTACTGAAAAAACTGCGCGAAAAACTGCCGGAGGATCTTTATCTTTGGATGAACCGGATGGATGGTTTGCGGCGCAGTTACACACCGGAGGAAACGGAGGAATTTTGCAGCATTGACCCTTATTTTGGAAGGGAGCTGGCGGATGTTCCTGCAGATTTGACCCAGTGCGCGGGACGGCTGTTTGTGGAGGGAGACGGCAGGATGAAGACCTGCAACATCAGCCGGTACGGCGCTGATTTCCGGGAGAGACTGTCCGGAGAACCGGGCTTTTTGGAGCCTTTATGCGGGTGCAGACGCTGCTCCTGTTATCTTGCTTACGGCGGACGGCGGGATTTTATAAATCAGGTGATTTTTGGGCCATGGCCGGTTTTTCGGATTCCCCGGCGTCCCAAAGCGGTGTTTCTGGATATTGTGGGAACGCTGATTTCCCGGGAGGGAAAAGAGCCATCCGTTTCCGGCTGGGTTCGGGCGGGACTGGAAGGACTGAGGCGGGATCACATTCCTCTGTTTTTCGCCACCACGCTGCCATACAGAGAGGCAAAAAGACGGTGCCAGTCAGTCTGGCAACTGTTTTCCGGCGGTGTGTTTGCAGGAGGCGGACATCTGGTGGTGGAAGAGGCAGGGAAAATATGGGAGCAATATGAGCCGGTGGATGAAAAAGCCCGGTCTCTGGCGCTAAAAATCCGGGAGCGGTTCGGATGCCGGATGCTGGTTTATCGAACGGGCAAAAAGATCTATAAGATCACAATAGTCCGAAATCGGACAACAAAGTGGGAGCAGGCAGAGATGGAAGCGGCAGAAAAATTTTTGCTGGAAGGGGTTTCAGGCATTCGGATCTTTGGAGAAGAAAACTGTCTGCAGATCGTATCGGATCAGGCGACCAAAGAGGCGGGAGTCTGCAGGATCTGCCGGCGAATCGGTGTGAAGCCAAAGGAGGCAGCGTCGGCAGGAGATTCCAAAGAGGATCTGGGGATGCTGGCACTGACGAAAGAACCGTCAAAAAGGATGATAAAGGAAACAGGGGTACAGAATGAGGAAAGAGGGATGGACCATACGGGTGGTCAGGGAAGAGGAGGCAGAGATGGTCTGCCAGCTGATGCAGGAAGTGTATGAACAGCTGGAAAACAAAGAACTGTTTGCAGGTTCTGATCTGGATTATATCAAAGCGCATCTGGGAGCGGAAGGTTTCACGGTAGCTGCATATGATCCCCAAGGGAAGATGGCCGGCAACTTTATGATCCGTTATCCTATGGAAGCAGAAGACAATCTGGGGCGTGATCTTGGTCTGCCGGAAGAAGAGCTTTGCAAGGTGGTGCATATGGAATCGGCGGTGGTGCTGCCGGCATACCGGGGAAATCACCTGCAGGTTCAAATGCTGCAATATGCGGAAGGGATCATAGACACAGGAAAATATACGTATTTTATGGCGACGGTGTCTCCGGACAATCCGGCAAGCTACCGGTCCCTGGAGGCAAATGGATATCAGGTGATGATGACGAAAGAAAAATACGGGGGAATGGTGCGGAGAATTTACTGCAAGAAGGTGAACGTTCCATAGAGAAAGTCTTGCCAGATGAAAGGGAATTCGCTATACTGGTTATGGATGGAAAGGATGAAAGCGATGATCTATATGGAACTGATCGAAAAAATACGTACAGCCAATCTGGTATTGGTGGGGCTTGGAGAAAATCTGACCGGGGATATGGAGCATTTTTATAAAAGTCTGTCAGTCCTTTTAAAAGGAAAAGATTATTTTGTGGTGACGCTGAAAGAGCGGGCCGGGCTGGAACAGGCTGGAATCCTGCCGGAACAGATCGCGGCTCCTTTGGAAGATACAAAGGACACAGGCAGTTGGGAGCGATATCTGCACTGGCTTGGGTTTACGCTGAATCAGAAGCTTTGTATTCTGGAACTGGGAGTTGGTTTTGCCCATCCTTCCGTGATCCGTTTTCCTTTTGAGAAGACCTGCTACTTTAACCAGAAATCCATCTTTATCCGGATTCATGAAACTTTTCCGCAGCTTTCGGCTGAGATAGCAGAGCGCGGAATCACCATACAGAAAGATCCTGTGTTATTTTTGACATCGGACGGGGAGGCAGAAGATGATCGCGATCATTGATTACGATGCGGGCAATATTAAAAGTGTGGAAAAAGCGTTGCAAAAGCTTGGGCAGGAAGTGTGTATTACCAGGGACCCAAAGCTGTTGCTGAACGCCGAGAAAGTGATCCTTCCTGGTGTAGGTGCATTCGGAGATGCCATGAGCCATCTGAACGCGTATGGTCTGGTGGAGATCATTCGGGAGATTGTGGACAAGAAAACGCCGTTTCTTGGAATCTGTCTGGGGCTGCAGCTGTTATTTGAACGAAGCGATGAAGCGCCGGGCGTGGAAGGTCTGGGAATTTTAGAAGGAGAGATTCTGCGGATTCCGGACCAGGAAGGGCTGAAGATTCCTCATATGGGCTGGAACTGTCTGACCCTGCAGCATGATGGGAGGCTGTTTCGGGGGCTGAGCCAGGATCCATATGTCTATTTTGTTCATTCCTTTTATCTGAAGGCAAAAGAAGAGCAGATTGTAAAAGCTGTGACCAGGTATGGCGTCCAGATCCATGCTTCTGTGGAAAAAGACAATGTATTCGCCTGCCAGTTTCATCCGGAAAAAAGCAGCGATACAGGGCTTTGTATTCTGAAAAATTTTGCAGGGATATAGGAAGGATAAGACAGATGCTGACAAAGAGAATTATTCCCTGCCTGGATGTACATAACGGGCGGGTGGTAAAAGGGGTCAATTTTGTGGACCTTAGAGATGCCGGAGACCCGGTGGAGATTGCCGCGGCCTATGATAAAGCCGGAGCTGATGAAGTGGTTTTTTTGGACATTACGGCTTCTTCAGACGCCAGAAATACGGTGGTTGATATGGTGCGTCGGGTGGCACAGAATGTATTTATTCCTTTTACGGTGGGCGGAGGAATACGTACCGTAGAGGATTTTAAAGCGTTACTTCGTGAGGGGGCAGATAAGATTTCGGTAAATACCGCGGCGATCATGCGGCCGGAGCTCATCAGCGAAGCGGCGGATAAATTTGGAAGTCAGTGTGTGGTGGTGGCCATTGATGCAAAGAGAAGGCCGGATGGAAGCGGATGGAATATCTACAAAAACGGAGGCCGCGTGGATATGGGCATCGATGCGGTGGAGTGGGCAGTGAAGGCCTGCCGTCTGGGAGCCGGTGAAATTCTTTTAACCAGTATGGACTGTGACGGCACAAAGGCAGGTTATGATATCGAACTGACCAGGACCATTGCCGGGCAGGTGCCGGTCCCTGTGATTGCCTCCGGCGGAGCGGGTACTTTGGAGCATTTTAAGGAAGCACTGACCGATGGAAAAGCGGATGCGGCTTTGGCGGCGTCCCTGTTTCACTATAAAGAGCTGGAGATCCGTGAGGTGAAAGCATATTTGCAGCAGTCACAGATTCCGGTTCGACTTTCATAAGGAAGAAAAAGACAAAGGAGAAAATGGATATGGGAATGATTCAAAATGACTGGCTGGAGCCATTGAAACCAGAATTTTCCAAGCCGTACTACAAAGAGTTGTATCAGAAAGTGCAGGAAGAATACAATACAAGACTGATCTTTCCGCCGGCGGAAGATATCTTTAATGCATTTGATTTTACTCCGCTTTCAGAAGTAAAGGTAGTGATTCTTGGTCAGGATCCCTACCATGGGGACGGGCAGGCTCATGGTCTTTGTTTTTCCGTGAAGCCGGAGGTGGACACGCCGCCTTCACTGGTGAACATCTACAAAGAACTCCAAAGTGATGTGGGCTGTTATGTTCCCAACAACGGCTATCTGGAGAAATGGGCAAAGCAGGGAGTACTGCTTTTGAATACGGTACTGACGGTACGGGCGCACCAGGCCAATTCTCACCGGGGTATCGGCTGGGAGCAGTTCACAGACGCGGCCATCCGGGCGCTGAATGAGCAGGACCGTCCCATTGTCTTTTTGCTTTGGGGTAAGCCGGCTCAGACGAAGAAGTCCATGCTTCACAATTCGAAACATCTGATTTTGACTGCGCCGCATCCGAGTCCGTTGTCCGCACACAGAGGTTTTTTTGGCTGCAAACACTTCAGCCAGACCAACGCCTTTTTAAAGGAGCATGGTTTGGAACCAATTGACTGGCAGATTGAAAACCGATAAAAGAAAAGGATACCCCGGTGTTTTTGACCGTATGGGTATCCTTTTTTCTGTTGTATGGTTTCCGCCGGATGTCCATATGACGTCCGGCGGAAACCATATGCAGTCTTATGCTTCTTTGCGCTTGTCTGCGTTTTTTTCCAGATTTTTAAAAGCAGTGCTCAGCATCAGTTTGATCCGGTTTAACTGATTTACCTCGCTGGCACCAGGATCGTAGTCGATGGCCACGATATTGGCGTCCGGATGCTGATGCCTTAATTCTTTGATGACGCCCTTTCCCACAATATGATTTGGCAGACAGGCAAAGGGCTGGGCGCAGACGATATTTGGAGTGCCGCTTTCGATCAGCTCCAGCATCTCACCGGTCAAGAACCAGCCTTCTCCGGTCTGGTTGCCCAGAGAAACGATGTGTCCGGCCATATCCGCCATATGATCGATGTCAGAGGCAGGAGAGAAGTGGACGCTTTGCTGCAGGGCTTTGTCGGCAGGCCTCCGGAAAAACTGAAGGATTCGAATTCCAAGACGGCCGCTGCGGGCAGAAGCCTTCTTCTTGCCCAGATACTGTGCCCGGAATTCCGTGTTCTTAAAACAGTAGAGTAAAAAGTCCATCAGGTCGGGAACGACAGCTTCTGCCCCTTCTGATTCCAGAAACTCCACCAGGCCGTTGTTGGCGGAGGGGGAGAATTTCACCAGAATTTCACCGACAATGCCGACCCTTGGCTTTTTCTCTTCGGTCACCTGGATCTGATCAAAGGTTTCAACGATGGTGCTGCAGAGTCTTTTGAATTCAGACCAGGAAGGAACCTTTTTTTTCAGGAACCTTTTACACTGGCGGTTCAGCTGCTCGTAGGTCTGGTTGGCCTCTCCGGCATTTTTTTCGTAGGGCCGGGTGTGGTATAAAACCTTCATGAACAGATCTCCGAACACAAGCGCATAAACTGCTTTTAAAAGCATAAGCGGTGTGTATTTAAAACCTGGATTCTTTTCCAGACCGCTTAAATTGATGGAGATAACCGGAATATCCGGATAGCCGGCTTTTTCCAGGGCCCTTCGGATGAAACCGATATAGTTGGACGCCCGGCATCCGCCGCCAGTCTGGGAGATCAGGACCGCAGTTTGGGACAAATCATACCGGCCGGATAAGATGGCCTGCATGATCTGGCCGATGACGATCAAAGAAGGGTAGCAGGCGTCGTTATTTACATACTTCAGCCCCAGATCCACCGCATCTTTCCCGGCTTTTGGCAGCACATCAATCTTCAGTCCGCAGGAACGAAAGACCGTTTCCAGCAGATTAAAATGAAGCGGGGACATATCCGGGCAGAGGATCGTGTAGTCTTTGCGCATCTCTTTGGTAAAGACGATCCGCTCATAGGCGGAGGAGCAGATGAGACGCGGTTCCTGTTTCTTCTGCCGGACCCGGATTGCGGAGAGCAGGGAGCGGATCCGAATCCTGGCAGCGCCCAGGTTGCTGACCTCGTCGATCTTCAGACAGGTGTAAATTTTGCCGGATCCGCTTAAGATCTCGTCTACCTGGTCTGTGGTGACCGCATCCAGACCGCATCCAAAGGAATTGAGCTGGATCAGATCCAGATCATCTCTGGTCTTTACAAAGCTGGCAGCCGCATACAGGCGGGAGTGGTACATCCACTGATCCATAACCCGAAGGGGACGTTCTTCTTTGTGAAGATGGGAGATGCTGTCTTCGGTCAGAACCGCAAGTCCGTAATCCCCGATCAATTCCGGGATTCCATGGTTGATCTCCTTGTCGATATGGTAAGGCCGTCCGGCCAGGACAATGCCGTGTGCGTGATGCGTCTCGATCCATTTGAGGGTCTCTTCACCCTTTTTGCAGATATCCAGACGGGCCTTTTCAAGCTCTGTCCAGGCTTCTTTTGCCGCCTGTGTGATCTCTGCAGCGGTCATGCCTTTTTCCCCGGCAAATTCCTCGATCAGCCGTCCGGTCAGAATATCCAGATTCTCAAAACTTAAAAAAGGATTGCGGAAATCAAAACGGCCGGTCTTCAGTTCCTCCATATTGTTTTTGATGTTCTCCGCATAGGAGGTGACGATGGGGCAGTTGTAGTGGTTGTTGGCGTCCTGAAACTCCGTCCGTTCATAAGGGATACAGGGATAGAAGATAAAAGGAATGTTGTGCTGCAAAAGCCACTTTACATGTCCATGGGCCAGCTTTGCAGGGTAGCATTCGGATTCACTGGGAATCGATTCAATCCCCTGTTCATAAAGTTCATGGGTGGAGGCCGGGGAGAGAACTACTCCATATTTTAAACTGGTGAAAAAAGTGAACCAGAAGGGATAGTTCTCGTAGATATTCAACACCCGTGGAATCCCCACAAGCCCCCGGACGGCCTGGTCGCCGGATAAGGGCTGATAGGAAAACAGCCGTTCATTTTTATAGGCGAACAGATTTGGTGCAGGGTTTTCCTTCTTTTCTTTTCCAAGTCCGCGCTCACAGCGGTTGCCGGAGATAAAGCGTCTTCCTCCGGAAAATTTGTTGACCGTCAGACGGCAGTTGTTGGTACAGCCCCGGCATTTGGTCATGGAGGTGGAGTAGGTAAGGGCACGCATCTCCTCCTCGGTCAGCATGGTGGTGGTCTGGCCTTCGTATCGTTCTCTTGCGATCAGGGCGGCGCCGAAGGCCCCCATGATTCCGGCGATATCCGGGCGCACCACCTGGCATTCTGCGATCTTTTCCAGACTTCGAAGCACAGCGTTGTTGTAGAACGTTCCTCCCTGGACCACGATGTGACTTCCAAGGGAAGCGGCGTCGGACACCTTGATGACCTTGAACAGTGCATTTTTGATTACAGAGTAGGCTAAACCGGCAGAAATGTCATCCACGCCGGCTCCTTCCTTCTGGGCCTGCTTGACCCGGGAATTCATAAACACGGTACAGCGGGTGCCCAGATCAATGGGACTTTTTGCAAAAAGGGCGGCGTCGGCAAACTCCTGGATGGAGAGGTTCAATGATTTGGCAAACGTCTCAATGAACGAGCCGCAGCCTGAAGAACAGGCCTCGTTGAGCTGAACATTGTCCACCGTATGGTTCTTGATGCGGATGCATTTCATGTCCTGGCCGCCGATGTCCAGGATACAGTCCACCTCCGGGTCAAAAAACTGAGCCGCGTAGTAGTGGGAGATGGTCTCCACCTCCCCTTCGTCCAGCTGCAGGGCGGCCTTTACCAGTGCTTCTCCGTAACCGGTGGAACAGGAGCGGACAATCTTTGCCTTCTCCGGAAGATGTGCATACAAATCTTTTAAGGCTTCCAGTGTAATATGTAACGTACTTCCGTTGTTATTGTGGTAGAAAGAATAAAGAAGGGAGCCGTCTTCTCCCACCAGCGCGATCTTGGTGGTAGTGGAACCTGCATCAATGCCCAGGTAACAGTTGCCTTCATAGGATGCCAGATCCTTTTTGACAACCCTGGCCCGGCTGTGCCGTTCTTTGAATGCACCAAATGCCTCCTGGTCTTCAAACAGCGGATCCAGCCGTTCTACTTCAAAGGCGATCTGGATGTGCTGCTTCAGCTGCCGGATCAGATCTTCGGCCGGCACCTGCGTTTCTTTTTTGGACAAAAGGGCAGAGCCGGAAGCGGCAAACAGGTGGGAACATCCCGGAATGATGGTGTGTTCTTCATCCAGGTTCAGCGTGCGGATGAAAGTCTGGCGAAGCTCGGACAAAAAGTGCAGAGGTCCGCCCAAAAACGCCACATGACCGCGGATTGGTTTTCCGCAGGCCAGGCCGCTGATGGTCTGGTTTACGACTGCCTGGAAGATGGAGGCCGCCAGATCTTCCTTGGTGGCACCCTCGTTGATCAAAGGTTGAATATCGGTCTTTGCAAAGACTCCGCACCGGGCGGCGATGGAGTACAGAGCCTGATAACTTTTGGCGTACTCATTCAGTCCGGTGGCGTCGGTCTGCAGAAGAGAGGCCATCTGATCAATAAACGAACCGGTGCCGCCGGCGCAGATGCCGTTCATCCTTTGTTCTACATTGCCTCCTTCGAAATAGATGATCTTGGCATCCTCCCCTCCTAATTCGATGGCTACATCTGTCTTTGGGGCAAAGGTCTTAAGCGCTTCGGCCACAGCTACGACCTCCTGCACAAAGGGGATTTCAAGATACTGGGCCAAAGTCAGCCCGCCGGAACCGGTGATAACCGGATAGACCAGGATCTCGCCCAGATCTTCCACTGCACGGGAGAGAAGGAGGGCAAGGGTTTCCTGAATATTGGCAAAATGACGCTCGTAATCGGAGAAGAGAATCTGATTTTCTTCATCCAGCACGGCAATTTTAACAGTGGTGGAACCGATATCAATTCCAAGTCGATAACATTTGTTCATATATTCGGCAGATAATCTGCTCTCACCTCACATTTTTCTTTCGTTTTTTTCGTGCTCTATTATAATAGAAACAATACGACAGCGTCTATAAATATGCCGTTAAGATTTGTGATAAGATTTGCCTTCCCCTGCTCGTTGACAAAGGGCGGATAAGAAACTATAATAAGTATATTTAATGGAGAAAGGACTTCTGCTATGAAATGGCTTGACAAAATGGAACTTAAATTCGGAAAATATGCGATCCCGAATCTAATGTATTATATTATTATACTGTACGCATTGGGATTTGTGGTGCAGGTGGTATCGCCGAATCTGTATGCCAGCTTTCTGGCACTGGATGCAGCTGCGATCCTGAGAGGAGAGGTGTGGCGGATCTTTACTTTCATCATCCAGCCGCCCACGGGAAGCTTTATCTTTATTTTTTTCTCTTTGTATCTGTATTATATGATCGGTAAGATGCTGGAGTATCAGTGGGGAGCTTTCAAGTTTAATCTGTATTTCTTTTCGGGTTTGCTGCTCCACGTGTTCGCCTGTCTTGGCATCTACCTGGTAACCGGCAACAATATGTCCTATGGGACGATGTATCTGAATATGTCGTTGTTCTTTGCATTTGCAGCGCTTTTTCCGGATGTGCAGTTTCTGCTGTTTTTTATCATCCCCATCAAGTGCAAGTATCTGGGATATGCCAATGGTCTGTACTTTATGATCACCATCATCTCCGGTTTTGTGGTGCCTGTGGGCAGTCCCACCTGGTTTTCTCTGGCGCAGTTCGGCATCCTGGCTCTGCCTGACAACAGTGTGGCGGCCCTTGTGTCCTTTCTGAACTTTATCATCTTTTTTCTGGCCATGCGGCGCAATCAGTTTTCGCCGAAGGCGATCAGACGCCGCCATACTTATGAGAAAAAAGTGCGGGTGGCAGCGGCGAAGAGCAATCAGCACCGGTGTGTGATCTGCGGGCGAACGGAAAAAGACGGTGAAGAATTGGAATTTCGGTTCTGTTCCAAATGCACGGGAAATTATGAGTATTGTCAGGACCATCTGTTTACCCACGAACACCGCAGATAAAATCATCAGCAATAAGGAACAAATATGGTTTGTACGCAGGCCTTGCAAGGACAGGACCTGGGCTTTGAGCAGGCATTTTTTCATGAATGGATTTACCGGTTCGGAAAGACCGTGACAAAAATACCGCTTCGGCAGGCATCGTTGGCCGGGGCGGTTCTTTTTGACTTGCCATGAACCGAATGACGGGTCTTTACATAGGATAAAGAGAAGGAAATAAATGAAGAAAGGAATAGAAAATTGGAAGATTATCAGAGATTTTCCGGCGGCCGGCCGCCCATGTCCGGTCCCATCCGTCCAGGTGAATTTCCGGTGGCCATGGCATATGTACCCTGGCAGCGCTGGCATACGGTGTATGATCTGGAAAAGGGATTGTCCACAGGGACGATCTTTCCGGAACTGAACAAACCATTCCTGGGTGTGAGAGGAGGATGCAGATAATGGCACAGAAACAACCGACCAGGCAGCAGATGCTGAACTGGGTAAATATGGTCAGCTTTGCAGTGACAGAGGCGAACCTGTATCTGGATACGCATCCGTCCGATCCGGCAGCTTTGTCTTATGTACAGGAGTACAGCCGTCTGCGCTGTCAGGCGTTGAAGGATTTTGCATCCATGTATGGCCCGCTTACGGTGGATACGGCGAGAGCGAACCAGCAGACCTGGGAGTGGGTCAATGAACCATGGCCGTGGGAAGGAGGCGCCTGCTAAATGTGGAGTTATGAAAAACGTCTGGAGTATCCGGTAAACATCAAAAATCCCAATCCGGCACTGGCCAAACTGATCATCACGCAGTTCGGCGGTCCCGACTGCAAAAAGATAAGAAATTTTAGGTAACCGGGAAAGCAGCAGACAGTTACTATTGAACTTTTACATGGGTGGTGCTATATTAGACTCATATCATCATATCAGGAGGATAGGACCAGGAGATGAACATCATAATTGCAGGCTGCGGGAAGGTCGGAGGAGCTCTGGCGGAGCAGCTAAGCAGGGAAGGTCACGATATCACCGTGATCGATGAAATGTCCGATGTGGTGCAGCATGTGGCGAATGCGGCGGATGTGATCGGAATCGTTGGTAATGGTGCAAGTTACAGTATTCAGAAAGAGGCAGGGATTGAGAAGGCGGATCTTCTGATCGCAGTGACCAATGCGGACGAAGTCAATCTGCTCTGCTGCCTGATCGCCAAGAAAGCAGGAGGCTGTCAGACTATCGCAAGGGTCCGGAATCCGGTCTATCATCAGGAGATCCGGCATATCAAGGAAGAGCTGGGGCTGTCCCTTGTGATCAATCCGGAATGGGCGGCTGCCATGGAGATGGCCAGGCTGCTTCGTTTTCCGAAAGCCATCGACATTGACACTTTTGCCAGGGGAAGGATTGAGCTTCTGCGCTTCCGGATTGATGAGGACAATCCTCTGTGCAACCAGAGAATCCGTAATATATCCGAGTTATCCAAGTGCGAGGTTTTGATCTGCGCGGTGGAACGGGGAAATCAGGTGCTGATTCCGGACGGTGAGTTTTTGCTGGAGAAGAGTGATACCATCTCTGTGGTGGCATCTCCGGTCAATGCCAGCCGTTTTTTCAGGCTGATCGGCATCCAGACCAATCAGGTGAAAAATACGATGATCATCGGGGGCGGAAAGATTGCATTCTACCTGGCCAAGAGGCTTCTGGAAATGGGCATCAAGGTCAAGATCATCGACAAGGACCGGGCATACTGTGAGAAACTGTGTGAACTGCTTCCCAAAGCCATCATCATTCACGGAGACGGGACGGACCAGGAGCTTCTGGCAGAAGAGGGACTGGCGGATACGGAAGGCTTTGTGGCACTGACCAATATGGATGAAGAGAATGTCATGCTTTCTCTCTATGCAAAAGAGATGAGCAAGGCCAAGCAGATTACGAAAGTCAGCAGCAATACATACGATAATATTATCTCCACTTTGGATATCGGCAGTGTGATTCATCCCAAGCATACCACGGCGGAGAATATCCTGCAGTATGTGCGCGCCATGCAGAACTCCATCGGGAGTAACGTGGAGACGTTGTACCGGCTGATGGACGGACGGGCGGAAGCCCTGGAATTTATCATCCGGGAAAAGGGGGAAGTCACCGATATTCCTCTGCAGACGCTGAACCTCAAATCCGGCCTTTTGGTGTGTGCCATTCACCGGCGGGGAAAAGTCATCATTCCCAAGGGGCAGGACTGTCTGCAGCTTGGAGATTCGGTGATCATCATCACCACAAGCTGCAACGAACTGAATGACGTCTGTGATATTCTTGACAAAGCTCACGGGGCACGTCAGGCAAAGGCGGGCAGCATATGAACCACAGAATGATACGGTATATAACAGGAAGTCTGATTCAGATGGAAGCAGCGATGCTTCTGGTGCCGGCGCTGACGGCCCTGCTCTACGGTGAGATGTACTGCCTATTGGTATTTCTTGGAACCGCTCTGTTCTGCGTGGCAGGGGGACAGGTGCTGAAAGGAAAAAAGCCGGAGGATGTGACGATTTTTTCTTCGGAAGGTTACGTCAGTGTGGCCGTGTGCTGGATTATGCTGAGTATCTGCGGGGCCATGCCGCTTTATTTAAGCGGTTACTTTTCCAATCCGGTGGATGCGCTGTTTGAGATTGTATCCGGATTTACCACTACCGGTGCCACGATCCTGGGTGATGTGGAGATACTTCCCCGGTCGGTTCTGATGTGGAGAAGTTTTTCCCACTGGATTGGCGGTATGGGAGTGCTGGTTTTTATGCTGGCGCTTCTTCCCATGGCAGGGGCTTCCAGCATGTATCTGATGCGGGCGGAGAGCCCGGGGCCTTCGGTTGGAAAGCTGGTGCCCAAGGTCAGAAGTACGGCGAAGATTCTGTACGGGATTTACTTTTTTATGACAGTGGCAGAATTTTTGCTTCTGGCGCTGGCAGGGTGTCCTTTGTTTGACGCGGTCAATCTTTCCTTTGCCACAGCCGGAACCGGAGGATTCGGCGTGCTTAACAGCAGTGCGGGAGATTACAACGCATGGATTCAGGTTATTTTAACCATATTTATGATACTGTTCGGCGTCAATTTTAATGTATACTTTCTGGTTTATTCGAAAAATTTAAAAGATGCGCTGCGGTGTGAGGAGGCCCGGATCTACATGGGGGTCATCGGTGTTTCTGTGGTGCTGATCTCCATCAATACGTTTTCCATGTTCCAGGGAGTTGGAGAGACGCTTCGCCATGTGGCTTTTCAGGTGGCATCCATCATTACCACCACAGGGTTTTCCACGGTGGATTTTGAGCTGTGGCCGGAGTTTTCCAGGACGATTCTGGTGATCCTGATGTTTGTGGGAGCCTGCGCCGGCAGTACCGGAGGCGGCATTAAGGTATCCCGGGTGGCGATCATGGCAAAGACGATTCTGAAAGAGCTGGCGGTTATGAAGCACCCGAGGAATGTACGTAAGACTCGTTTTGAAGGAAAACCGGTGGAGCATGAGGTCCTTCGTTCCATCAATGTATTCCTGATTGCCTATCTGGGAATCTTTGTCCTGTCTGTGCTTTTGATATCCCTGGATAATCTGGACGGCATCACGAATTTTACGGCAGTGGCCTCTGCCATCAACAACATCGGCCCGGGACTTTCCAAAGTAGGTCCGACGCAGAATTTTTCGGTCTATTCCAGCCTGTCCAAGCTGGTGCTGACTTTTGACATGCTTGCAGGAAGATTGGAGATCTTCCCCATGCTGATTATGTGCACTGCAGGTCTGAAAGGAAAGCGCTGGAGCTAGTGTATCGCGCTGTCCGAAGAATCAATTTTCATCCGCAAGGCCAAGAAGGGAGGCGATGCGGCGGCATCGTTGACCAGTGCGGTGCGTCAGATGAAAATTCAGGCCGGTCATTCGGGGAAATAGAAACATGTCAGTGCACGGAGTTTTGACAGATCCGATAAAAATTTGACAAATCCGATAAAATGCTTCCTGAGAAAAGTGTAATTTCGTGAAAATTACACTTTTCTTTTTGGGATATGTATGTTAAAATATTAACGTTAAATAATTAACGTTAATATTTTAACAAGAAGCCATAAAAAGCATATGCAGTTGATATGATCATAAAAAAGATTGTGAAATAAATATCTTTATGAAAAATCATGAAAAGATGCTTTCTTTTTTTGGTGGAGTGTGTTACAATATGCATAAAGCAGTGAAAAAAGACAGGAAATAATTGTAAGAAATATATAATTCTGGTTTTGGCGGCTGCTGGTTGGGAAACGGTTTACCGGAATCACTCTGGTATATCAAATATAAAGAGCTATAGAAGGAGGATATTTATGGCAAAACAGGAAGCAAAAAATGCACCGGAACCGAAGACTGAGGTGGAACTGTTGCAGGAAAAAATCGCTGCGATGAGAGAAGCGCAGAAAGTCTTTGCTACCTTCACAGAGGAGCAGGTAGACAAGATCTTCTTCGAGGCTGCCATGGCAGCGAACAAACAGCGTATTCCGCTTGCAAAGCTGGCTTGTGAAGAGACCGGTATGGGCGTGGTGGAAGATAAGGTCATCAAGAACCATTACGCGGCTGAGTATATGTACAATGCTTACAAGAAGGTGAAGACAGTCGGCGTCATCGAAGAGGATACCGCTTTTGGCATCAAGAAGATCGCAGAGCCGGTAGGTCTGGTAGGCGCAGTTATTCCGACCACGAACCCGACCTCTACAGCAATCTTCAAATGTCTGATCTGTCTGAAGACCAGAAATGCAATCATCATCAGCCCCCATCCCCGCGCGAAGAAGTGTACGATCGAGGCGGCAAGAATCGTTCTGGATGCAGCAGTAAAAGCAGGTGCTCCGGAAGGCATCATCGGATGGGTAGACGAGCCGACCATCGAGCTGTCCAATCTGATCATGAAGTCTGTGGATGTCATTTTGGCAACCGGCGGACCTGGCATGGTGAAAGCTGCTTATTCTTCCGGACATCCGGCAATCGGCGTAGGCCCGGGCAATACTCCGGTTATCATGGACAGCAGCTGTGATATTCAGACAGCAGTTTATTCGGTTATTCATTCCAAGACTTTCGACAATGGTATGATTTGTGCGTCGGAGCAGTCTGTAACGGCAATCGCAGATATTTATGATGCGGTAAGAAAAGAGTTTATCAAACGCGGCTGCCATATGCTGAACAAAGACGAGCTGGACAAAGTGCGTAAGATCATTCTGACCGAAGCAGGCACGGTCAATCCGAAGATCGTAGGCCAGAAGGCTGCAACGATCGCGGAGCTGGCTGGCTTTACCGTACCGGCTGAAACCAAGATCCTGATCGGTGAGGTTACTTCTGTAGATGTATCTGAGCCATTCGCACATGAGAAGCTTTCTCCGGTACTGGCGCTCTACAAGGCACCGGACTTCAAGACCGCTCTGGATATGGCAGAGAGACTGGTAGCAGACGGCGGCTACGGCCATACCTCTTCTCTGTACATCCATCCGTCACAGACCGAGAAGATGGCAGAACATGCAGCCCGCATGAAGACCTGCCGTATTTTGGTGAACACACCTTCTTCTCATGGTGGAATCGGTGACCTTTACAACTTCAAGCTGGCTCCGTCTCTTACCCTTGGCTGCGGTTCCTACGGCGGAAACTCCGTATCAGAGAACGTAAATGTAAAACATCTGATCAATATCAAGACCGTTGCTGAAAGGAGAGAAAATATGCTTTGGTTCCGTACGCCTCAGAAGGTTTACTTTAAGAAAGGTTGTCTGCCGGTTGCGCTGGACGAGCTGAAAACATACTATGGAAAGAAGAAAGCCTTCATCGTTACGGATACATTCCTTTACACGAACGGATATACAAAGGCAATCACGGATCTTCTGGACGATATGGGCATTACCCATACCTGCTTCTATGAAGTAGCTCCGGATCCGACGCTTCAGATTGCACGCAAAGGTCTGGAGCAGCTGAAAGCATTCGGACCAGATGTGATCATCGCACTGGGCGGCGGTTCCTCCATGGATGCCGGCAAGATCATGTGGCTTATGTATGAGCATCCGGAATGCGATTTCGAAGATCTGGCTATGGACTTCATGGATATCCGTAAGAGAGTCTATGTATTCCCGAAGATGGGCGAGAAGGCAATGTTTGTTGCAATCCCGACCTCTTCCGGTACCGGTTCTGAGGTGACTCCGTTTGCGATCATCACGGACGCTGACACAGGTACCAAATGGCCCATCGCTGACTATGAGCTGCTGCCGAACATGGCAATCATCGACGCTGATTTCATGATGAATCAGCCAAAGGGTCTGACCAGTGCTTCCGGTATTGATGCGCTGACCCATTCACTGGAAGCTTATGCGTCCATCATGGCTACAGACTATACAGATGGTCTTGCACTCATGGCTACCAAGAATATTTTCACCTATCTGCCTGCTGCTTATGACAAGGGTGCTGCAGATCCGGTGGCAAGAGAGAAGATGGCAAACGCTTCTACCATGGCTGGTATGGCATTTGCAAATGCATTCCTGGGTATCTGCCACTCCATGGCACATAAGCTGGGTGCATATCATCACCTGCCCCACGGCGTTGCAAACGCTCTGCTGATCGAGCTTGTTATGCGCTACAACGCAGATCCGGCTCCGGTGAAGATGGGAACCTTCTCCCAGTATCCGTATCCGCATGCTAAGGAAAGATACTGCGAGATGGCAAGATTTGTCGGTATCCAGGGCAAGAACGACGACGAAGTATTCGAGAACTTCATCAAAGCGATTGCAGAACTGAAGGAAAAAGTCGGCATCAAGAGAACCATCAAAGAATATGGTATCAAGGAAGAAGATTTCATGGCTACGCTGGATGAGATGGTGGAGAACGCCTTCAACGATCAGTGTACCGGTGCAAACCCGAGATATCCGTTGATGGAAGAGATGAAAGCAATCTATCTGAAAGCTTTCCACGAGGGTTGATTTTTTAAAAGATAAGAAGGCAGGGAGTGCGTAAAGCACTCCCCCTTTTTGTATCATAGGAAAGTCCTCCGAATTTTCCTGTGATATAAAAAGTCCTCCGGGGAGAATCGCACTGCGGCAGAAAGGTAAAATGTCGCCGGAGCGACCCGCCGCAGTCGAAGAATCCTGCAAAGCAGGATTCTTATTCATACTGTTTGCGCTGCTGTGAAGAGCGGTGGTGTCTACGGAAGCATCTTGACGCAGAAAGGTAAGGCAGCTTTAGGAGAAAGAGACAAAGAGATCAGATGCGATAGTGGATGCAGATGGCGTCTTCGGGGCGGAAAAAAGTAATATGGGAGATAAAAGCCTTTAACAGTTCGTTTTTGGCAGACTCGGATGTGGTGTTCCGGGCAAGCAGTGACAGGGTTTGTTTTGGCGATAGAGATATGTCTGGGGCAGCTGGTGAGAGCGGGCTGTTTTGCCGGCCCAGCTTTTCTTTTAGCTTCCGGATGCGCCGGATGCTGGCGGTTTTGTTTGTCTGATATTCTTCCAGACTGTCAGCTCCGGATTCATATGCTGTTTTGATTCGTTCCAGGCGGCGGATTTCTTTTTCCAGGAGTTTGGTGAAAGCGGCGGTTTCTGCTTCGGGAACTGCGGTTCGCTTTCGTCGGATGTGGATTCTTTCTGTGGGAACCAGATCGTTCAAATCGTTTTTCAGTCCTTCTAAGACTGCCAGGTTTAGTTTTTCAAGACGGATATGATGGCTTTGATGACATAGGCCTTTCGCATAGCGGCAGCATTGAAGGGATCTGCCTTTTTCTGCAGGAGTCAGGATGCTTCCGCAGCTGCCACACCGGACCAGGCCCTGAAGCATGTAACTATATGATGCAGTTTTTATGTCTGCTGTATGTTTTTTATCGAGCAATGCCATACGCTGCTGGGCCAGATGGAAAGTTTCAGAATCGACCAGTGGGGGATGATGTCCGTCAACGAGAAGCATGGGCTGGCGGCTTTGGTGAGCGTCTGGGAACGCAGGTGCCGGTTTGTCCGTCTGAAATGGAATGGAGGTATGCAGGAAATGCCCGGGCGCAGCCGAAGTATCTTTGGACCGCCGCAGTTTTCCAAGATAGGTCGGATTGGTCAGGATATATTTCACGGAACGGCTCTCGAACGGGTTTCCGCGGATGGTCTGGACCCCCAGATCGTTAAGCATGGCAGCAATCCGGTGACACGACATACCGTTTAGAAAATTTTGGAACATCATGGGAACCAAAGGTGCTTTTTCTGGATCTGGCTCGAAATGTTCGGCGCCCATTCGATAACCGAAGGGAGGGACTGACACGACGCCGCCCCGGGAAAATTTCTCATACATGCCTCTTCGGACTTCCTGTGCCAGATTGATGGAATAATACTCATCCATGGCTTCTAAAAGCGCCTCAATCAGTATGGCGGTGGGATCATCTGACAGCTGCTCGGTGATGGAGATGACGTTGATGCCGCAGTCTTTGCGGAGCATGGATTTGTAGAGGATGCTGTCCTGACGACTTCGGGCGAAGCGTGAGAACTTCCAGACCAGGATTACATCAAAAGGGCGGGGGGTCTGCTTTGCCATACCAATCATCTTCATAAAGGCAGGGCGTTTGCGGGCGGATCTGCCGCTGATGCCTTCGTCCTGGAAAATCAAATGTTTGGGAAGAAGGATCTGATGGCTGTGGGCGTATTCCTGGATTTTTTTCAGTTGGCTGTCCGGAGAGTATTCGATCTGATCCTCGGTGGAGACGCGGATGTAAGCAGCACCTGTTTTCATGGCAGACTCTTTTTGGGTTCTTTTGTTTATCTTATTCACAGACATGCGGTCCGTATTCCCGGATATTTATATGGAGTGATCTTAATTATGCAACCTAAATGTCTGTCTTGGAACGAGCCCGGATATTTTAAGAATAAGGACTTTATAAAAACATAAAATGGAAATAAAACGTACAGAGAACGACATATGGCGTACGGAAAAACGTTAAAAGTATTGCCGTCTGTGATAGCTGATTCTGATGGGGCAAAGACGGAATGGGGCCAGCTGTCCGCGGGAGAGCAGGAGCGGACAGGGAAAGCATTCTGTCAGAAGATCGGCAGAAGCCTCAGTGCTTATTATTCGTCCCATCAGGAGGAATGGGAGAAACTGGCAGCAGAGTTTTTACAGGAATGAGGGCAGCGGTATCGTATCCTTTTGCAGTTCGGCGGTCCCGATGGAGAGCTCAGCGCCAGCATGCGTTATCTGTCTCAGCGGTACACCATGCCCTATAAGGAGTGTAAGGCAACGTTGACGGATATTGGTACAGAAGAACTGGCACACATGGAGATGATCTGTGCGATTGTCTATCAGCTCACCAAGAATATGACCATGGAACAGCTCAAAGAGTCCGGTTTTGACACCTATTATGTGGATCATACTTCCGCTTTGTGGCCCACTGCCGCGGCAGGGATCCCGAATAACGCCTGTGAGTATCAGTCCAAAGGCGATGTTCTTACAGATTTGTTTGAGGATCTGGCAGCAGAGCAAAAAGCCCGCACAACCTACGACAACCTGCTCCGGGTTGTGAAAGATCCGGATGTGGCAGATCCGCTCCGGTTCCTGCGAATGCGGGAAGTCGTGCACTTCCAGCGTTTCGGCGAAGCGCTCCGGATTGCGCAGGAGCATCTGGATTCCAAGAACTTCTACATCATGAATCCGGAGTTTGATACTGGAATTGCAAGGGGCGGTTCCGGGTCTGACTGCGGATGCGGCAATTAGACAGCACAAGCAAAAATCCCGTCCGGATATCTGGGCGGGATTTTTTGTGAACCGGCTATTTTTGCTGCGCCGGCACAGGCAGCGTAGAACCGCCAAAAGGCATGATCAGGACGGAAGAATCTTCGCCCAGAAGTTCCGTTGCTTTTTCGTATGCTTTCTGTACGGAAAAGAAAGGTTCCAGATGAAGGGACTGCACAAGAGTCTGCGGCATCTGCGATACCAGAAAAATGCGCGCAGTTTTCTGGACCATGGCGATGGCGGCTGCTTTGTGTCCCCCAAGCTGAAAGTCAGTCCGTATGCGGGCAATCTGTTCGTCGGGAGAGAGACCGGCCGTCATCCATTCCTCAAATACACGTTCTCCAAGCCCTTCCGGACAGGCACCGGCCAGGATGATGATTCCTCCGGGACGCACAGCATGCCGGGCGTTTTCCAGCGCCTTCTGGGTCTGATAAAGATTCAGATCTTTGGGAGCTCCCCCCTGAGAGACGATCACCAGATCAGCAAGGCGTGAGATTTCCTTTCGGTAAAGTCTGTCCAGAAAGCGGCAGCCCTCCCGGTGCGCCAGAATGATGTCTCCGCAGACGGCGTGGATGATTCGCTTGTGTTCGTCGAGTACCACATTGATCATAAAATCCACTGGGCAGTACTGGAGGGCATCTTCTAGGTCCATGCGGACCGGATTGTCCTCGATTCGGCCCACACAGGCGTTTTTTTCCACCATATGGGCGTGATTGGCCTGGATGGCGGCCCGGGTAGAAACACCGGGCATGATGGCCTTTGCGCCGCCGGAATAACCGGCAAAATAATGATATTCGATGTTTCCCAGGCAGATGCGGCAGTCCGCCTGTGCAACCGTTCGGCAGATTTCCACAGGTGTTCCCATGGAAGTGACTCCAAGAGATAAAAAATCTGACTCGGATGAATCTTCACAGCGGATGGATGCATACAGATCCGGGCCGACCAGCCTCTTTTTTTCCTCCTCCGTGTGCCTGCGATGGCTGCCAAGGGCAAAAACAATCGTGATCTGAGAGTTCTGAATCCCGGCATCCCGAAGCTCTTTTAAAAGTACCGGGAGCACCCTCTTAGAGGGCATGGGTCTGGTGATATCGCTGGTGATCACGGTGATTTTTTTCTTGCCACGGACCAGATCGGAAAGAGGGGCAGAGGAGATGGGATGATCCAGTGCATTTTTTAAAATACTGCTTTCGCCGGGAACAGCCGGAAGTGGATTGGGATATAAGATATCAAGAATCCGTTTGGACGGAATCTGCAGGGTCTGAGGCGCAGTTCCATAACCAATTTCGATATCCATCACAAAGTCTCCTGTTTTCGGCGGGCGGCGCCTGAGGTGACGGCGGCTTTCTTTACGGCAGCGGCCACAGCCGGACCGACCCGGGGGTCAAAGGCTTTGGGAATGATATAATCCTCGTCCAGTTCTTCTTCCGAAATCAGATCGGCCAGAGCCTGGGCTGCTGCCAGTTTCATCGCTTCATTGATTTCTTTTGCCCCGGCATCAAAAGCTCCCCGGAAGATTCCCGGAAATGCCAGCACATTGTTGATCTGATTTGGATAGTCGCTTCGGCCGGTTGCAACAATCCTTGCCCCGCCGGCTTTGGCATCATTGGGAAAGATTTCCGGCGTGGGATTCGCGCAGGCAAAGAGGATGGCATCCTGCTGCATCTGTCTCACCATCTCCTGGGTGACGGTGTTTGGTCCGCTGACTCCGATGAAAATATCCGCTCCAACCAGCATTTCCGGGAGACTGCCCTGACGTTTTTTCAGGTTTGTCACTTCTGCCATTTCTTCTTTTATCCAGTTTAGCCCTTCGCGTCCTTTGTAGATCGCACCCTTGCGGTCACATAGGATCATGTGCAAAAATCCGGCCTGCAGAAGCAGTTTTGCGATGGAGACCGCCGCTGCACCGGCGCCGGAGATTACGATCTGTACATCTTCTTTCTTCTTTTTTACAAGTTTCAGTGCATTCTGGATTCCTGCCAGCGTGATGACGGCAGTTCCGTGCTGGTCGTCATGAAAGACCGGGATATCACAGCGTTCTTTCAGCTTTCGTTCAATCTCGAAACACCGGGGTGCGGAAATGTCTTCCAGATTGATTCCCCCGAAGGAACCAGAAATCAATGCGACTGTGTTTACAAATTCGTCCACATCCTTGCTTTTCACACAGAGGGGAAAGGCATCCACGCCGCCGAATGCTTTAAACAGTATGCATTTTCCTTCCATCACTGGCATGCCGGCTTCCGGGCCGATGTCTCCTAAGCCCAGCACCGCGGTGCCGTCGGTGATCACGGCGCACAGGTTATGCCGGCGGGTCAGTTCATAAGATTTTTCTATGTCTTTTTGGATTTCCAGGCAGGGCCCTGCCACACCCGGAGTATAAGCCAGCGACAGATCCTCGCTGGACGAAACAGGAACCGTGGTATGGATTTCAAATTTTCCTTTCCACTGACGGTGAAGCTTCAGGGACTCCACTGCATAATTCATATTTAGTGACCTCCTATCCTGATGAAAATCGGCTTAAGGCATCAGAGGAAACGGTCATAAAAACTACAGAAAAATAATCTGAAGCTTTATATTAGAAATTCTAATAAAAGACATGTGGTTTGTAAAATAATAAATAATTATCGGTGCATAACTAAAATGAGGATGCAAAAGGGCAGATGACTGCTTCCAGGAGATGTTTCTTTGTTATAATTGAAAAGAAAGCGATCAATGAGAGCCAGGGAAAGGAACAGGAAGATATGAAATTACATCAGCTAAAATATTTCAGTGAGGTGTGCAGACAAAACGGAATCTCAAGAGCGGCGGCGGCGCTGCATATTTCTCAGCCTGCAGTCTCCAATGCGATCAAAGAACTGGAGGCAGAATTTAACCTGCAGCTTTTTAAACGGGCAGATCAGAAACTGACCCTGACAAAGGAAGGGGCCTATTTTTTGCTGGAGGTGGAAGAGCTTCTGGCAAAAGTCAATGATTTAACGCAGAAAATGTACGATTTGAGAAAGCATAAAGAAGTGGTCCGGGTAGGGCTGCCGCCGATGATCAGTGTGATGGCTTTTCAGTTGATTCAGGAATTTCACAGCCAAAATCCCCAGGTTCATCTGGAACTGTATGACGAACCTTCCATAAAGCTGCGCAAAATGCTGCAGGAGGATCAGGTCGATGTCATTATTGTGAGTGGTATGAACACAGATTTTGTAAATTTTGGTTTTTCAAAGCTGCAGAGTACGGAACTGCTCTTTTGTGTCAACCAGAATCATCCGCTGGCGCGGGAGCCGTACATCTCCATTGCCCATGCGGCACTGGAGCCTCTGGCCATGTTCCATGACGGTTTCTATGTGAAGGAACGGGTGCTGGAACTGTTTCATGAAGTTGGCTATACACCCAAGGTGATGTGGAATACCCAGCAGCTCAATACCCATATTCAGCTGATCCGAAACGGGATTGCGTCGGGATTTTTGTTTCGGGAGATTGTGGAAAATGAGCCGGATATCGTGGGAATACCGCTGGAAGAGCCGGTCCATATCGATGTGGAAATCATATGGCAGAAAAACGGAAAGCTGTATCAGAACATAAAATGCCTGATTCAGTTTGCCCAGCAGTATGCCAAAGCTTCCGGACTGCGCTGTCTGAAATAGTTTCTCTGATTGGCCGATAAGTAAATCTTATTTTACAGAAAAGAACCATATCGTTACAATGATACCAGGCTTAAGGAACAGGAAACGGCAAGTTACACGGCAACTTAACAAGTGTATTATTTGGAGGTACTGTATGTTTGAAAACAAGATATGGGCAGACTGGAAATTTCATCTGGTGATTCTGGGATGCTGTGTGCTGGCAGAGCTCATCGGGCAGATCCGGATTCCCATAGGTGGAATCACGATCACTTTATTACCCCTTTTGTATTCCATGATCTTTGTTCTGATTGTCTATCTGATCAAACCGATCCGGTTTGTAAAAGAGAAACAGGCAGAGATCGGTTCTGCCATGCTGACGCTGAGCGTTGCCTTTTTGATGGCAAAGCTTGGGATTACCAGCGGCTCTTCGATTGAGCAGGTAATCAGTGCGGGACCGATTCTGATTCTGCAAAACCTTGGTAATATCGGCACCTTGCTGGTGGCATTTCCGATTGCGCTTTTGCTGGGAATGAAAAGGGAGGCGCTTGGGATGACTCATGCGATGAGCCGGGAGCCTAATGTGGCTTTGATCTCGGACATGTTCGGAGCAGATTCTGCAGAGTTTAAGGGCGTCATGACCTGCTATATTACAGGCACGATTTTCGGAACGATTTTTATGAGCATTGTTCCGCCGCTTTTTGTAAGTCTTGGGATTTTTACACCGGATGCGGCAGCGATGGCAGTAGGGGCAGGCAGTGCATCCATGATGACAGCGGGCCTGGCGGGGATTATGGAAGCAGCGCCCTGGGCGGATCCGGACACGCTGACCGCGTTTGCCAGCATCAGCAATGTAATCTCTTCTTCGGTTTCTGTATATATGGGGCTGTTTATTACGGTTCCCCTGGGAAATGTTATCTATAAACTGTTCAGGAAAGAGGGATAAGGGGGAAAACAATGGAGAAAACAAAATTTTCCGGTATTTTCATGGATTGGGCTATGACATTTGCCGTGGTGGCAGTTTTGGCGGCAATCTGTAATGTGGTTGGTTACGAGGGAGGCTTCTTGGAGTCTCTTCCAGGACTTTTGATTTTTGCGTGCATCAGTCTGGCAGGACTTACAGTGAAGCATTTTATACCAGGTGAGCTTCCGGCAGTGGCTTACATATCGATCATCGGCATGCTGGTTGCCATGCCGTTTTCACCCATCTCTGAGTTTGTGATTTACTGGGCGGGCAAGGTGTCTTTGATGGCGACGGTGACACCGATTCTGGCCTATGCGGGTGTGATTGTAGGCCGTGACTGGAAAGAATTTGCAAAGATCGGATGGAAAGGAATTTTTGTATCGGTGCTGGTGATTTTCGGAACTTTTCTGATCTCCGGCGGAATCGCACAGATTCTGGGGATGATTTTATAGGGATTGTTTGACAGATAAAGGTTTTGTGTATTGTTAGGGAAAGGAGAAGATTGATGACACAGTTTCCATTTTTAGAGATAGAAGGAACTTCATATGAGATCGGGTATCAGCAGGGGAGACATTTTAAAGAGCAGATTCAGAATAATATCCACTGTTATCAGGCAATGTTTCAGGACTATTCCAACCTGAAGTGGGAGAGAGCCAAAGAGCTTTCCAGACAGTTTATCCCGGTGATCGAGGCGTATAATCCGGATTATCTGACCGAGATCCGGGGGGTGGCAGAAGGTTCCGGTTTTGATTTCGAAGATATTCTGGCACTGAACTGCAGAAGCGAACTGGTGTTTGTTGGGAATGAATTTGACAAAGCAGACGGGGGATGTACTTCCATTGGAATCAGCAGCGATGCGGGCAGGGACCATCATGCCTACGCGGCCCATAACTGGGACTGGAAGACCAGCCAGAGAGATTCTATGATTATGATGAAAATTCATCAAAAGAACGGGAAACCGACGATCTTTATGGTTACCGAGGCGGGGATCATCGGCAAGACCGGCTGCAACAGTGCAGGCATCTGTCTGTATTTGAATGCACTGTCCACCAACGAGGCGTCCAGAGGTCTGCCGTTGCATATGGCCATGAGAGGGATCCTGGACTGTGAGACACTGGCAGAGGCGGTTACAGCGGCTACCCGGATGAATCTGGGCTGCAGCGCCAATTTTATGCTGGGGCACAAAAATGGGGAGTGCATCGATCTGGAGATTGAAAACGAAGAGTTCGATGTACTCTATCCCAAAGACGGAATCCTCGTACACACGAATCATTTTGTCAGTCCCAGACTTCCCAAGTATCCAAGAAAAGATACAGGCAAACAAAAATTTCCAGATACCTTCGTCCGGTATGGACGGGCAGAGAAGCTTCTCCGCCAAAAAGGAACCGGGATCTGTGAGAAAGAGATTATGGATGTGCTGAAAGATCATGTGGAGTATCCCGGCAGCATCTGCAGACATGATAACCAAAAAGCAGAACCAGGTCTGCGGATGGGCACCGTATTTTCCATGGTGGTTGACCTGACTGAAGGAAAAATCTGGTTTTGCAAAGGAAATCCCTGCGCAAAAGAATACGAGGAATATTCCCTGTAAGAACAAGCAGGAAAGGAGAAGGAAGAGCAGATGCTTTCTTCTCTTTTTCGCTGTATCCTGAGTATAAAATATTTTTCCGGCATAATTTTTGAAATTGCTCTTGCATTTTTTGACAGGATACGTTATAATAGCATTCGTTATCGGGGTATGGCTCAGCTTGGCTAGAGCGCACGGCTGGGGGCCGTGAGGTCGCAGGTTCGAATCCTGTTACCCCGATTTTGTGGAGCAAAGCTCCAAAGGGGGAGCCTGCAGACTGCAGGCTCCTTTTTTTAAACGAAATCAGCAGATGAGGAGTAAAAAGCAGATGAGAAAAGTACCGTTCATTACCAAAGAGCAGGTGGAGGAGATCGTGAAGACTTATCCGACCCCCTTCCATATTTATGATGAAAAGGGCATCCGTGAAAATGTAAAGGCGCTGTATGAGGCCTTTTCCTGGAATCAAGGATATAAGGAATACTTTGCCGTAAAGGCGACTCCGAATCCGTTTTTGATGCAGATTTTAAAAGAATACGGATGCGGAAGCGACTGTTCTTCTATGGCGGAACTGGTGCTGTCCGAAGCGGCGGGAATCACCGGGACAGAGATTATGTTCTCTTCCAATGACACGCCTTTGGAGGAGTTTGCATATTGTGAGAAGCTTGGGGGCATCATAAATCTGGATGATATCACTCATATCCAGGCGGTGGAGCAGTCTGTGGGTTATCTTCCGAAAACCATGAGCTGCCGTTATAATCCGGGCGGATATTTTAAGATGAGCAACGGGATCATGGACAATCCGGGAGATTCCAAATACGGCATGACGGAAGACCAGATCGTAGAAGCGTACCAGATCATGAAGGAAAAGGGAGTGGAGAATTTTGGGATTCATGCATTCCTGGCCAGCAATACGGTGACCAATGAGTATTATCCCATGCTGGCGAAGGTGCTTTTTGAACTGGCGGTGAAATTAAAAGAGAAGACAGGCGCACATATTGCCTTTATCAATCTGTCCGGCGGCATCGGAATCCCCTACACACCGGACCAGGAGCCCAATGATATCCGGGTGATCGGAGAGGGTGTGCGAAAAGTATATGAGGAAGTTCTGGTACCGGCGGGGATGGGAGATGTGGCTCTTTTTACAGAGCTTGGCCGTTATATGATGGGACCTTACGGCGCTCTGGTGACAAAAGCAATCCACGAAAAGCACATTCACAAGGAGTATATCGGAACGGATGCCTGTGCAGCAGATCTGATGCGCCCTGCAATCTATGGGGCTTATCATCATATTACGGTCCTTGGCAAGGAAAATGCGCCCTGTGACCAGACCTATGATGTGACAGGCTCTCTCTGCGAGAACTGTGATAAGTTCGCCGTGGACCGAAGTCTTCCGAAGATTGAGAAGGGAGATTATCTGTTTATCCATGATACCGGGGCACACGGGCATTCCATGGGCTATAATTACAATGGAAAGCTTCGCTCAGCAGAACTTCTGCTTCAGGAGGACGGGAAGGTCCGCCTGATCCGCAGAGGAGAGACCCTGAAGGATTATTTTGCGACCTTTGACTGCTTTGAGATCGGAAAGAAATTGCAGCAGCACAGCTGATTTGCATGGATTTGCCAAAATTTCGCTTGCACTTTTGGAAAATATATGGTAGACTGTAGGAGTTGAGAACGCAGGAGTGGCGGAATGGCAGACGCATCAGACTCAAAATCTGACGTAGGTGACTATGTGTGGGTTCAAGTCCCATCTCCTGCAGGGATTATTGCATCGCCAAATCATTGAGGACAGTGATTTGGCGATTTTTTTCATAAACGAGTATGCTGACGTCATTTTTTCAGCCAGATATTAAAGAACAAATGTTCGAATTGCAGGCGAAGCAGACCCATCGCTGACCAGTGAAAATACAGCAGATGAAAATTTTGGCAAGTTATTTGGAGAAGTTGTAATCAGAACAGGAGCAGGGCTATGAATGGGATGAATTGTAAAGAAATCCAGAGACTTTTGGTTCCATATATCAATGGAGAGCTTCAGGAGCGGGAGGAAGGCGCCTTTGTCCGCCATGTCCGCCATTGCCCGGAGTGCTATGAAGAACTGGAAGTCTATGCCACTGTGTTCGCAGGGATCCGGCAGCTTGACGGAGCAGAGGAAAAGATTGACTATCGGACCCTGGTGGAAGATACGCTGAAAAATTCAGAAGAAGATGGCATTGATGCACATTTCCTTGGAACTTATACATTTTTGCTTCGGGCAGCGGCCACGGCAGTGCTGTTCTATATGATGGTGAGGTGTTTTTTCAGATGAGCGAGAAAATGGTACTGATTGATGGTCACAGCATTATTCACCGGGCCTTTTACGGCGTTCCGGATCTGACCAATGCAGAAGGTCTTCATACCAACGGGATCTACGGATTTTTGAATATTATGTTCCGGATCCTGGATGAGGAGAAGCCGGATTATCTGGCAGTGGCGTTTGACTTAAGCGCGCCTACTTTCCGGCATCAGATGTACGAGGCATACAAAGGGACAAGAAAAGAGATGCCCCATGAACTGAGGGAGCAGATTCCGGTGCTCAAGGAGCTTCTGCAGGCCATGAACATCCCGCTGCTCATGCAGGAGGGGTATGAGGCAGACGATCTGCTGGGTACTGCGGCCAGAAAAAGTGAGGCAGAAGGGCTTGAGACGGTGATCGTATCCGGAGACCGGGATCTTCTGCAGATTGCCACAGACAAGATTATGATCCGGATGCCCAAGACCCGCAAAGGGGTGACAGAGATTGAGAATTATTACGCACAGGATGTGGTAGATACTTATCAGGTCACGCCGGCCCAGATTATCGAGCTGAAAGCGCTGATGGGCGATTCTTCCGACAACATTCCGGGAGTTCCGGGGATCGGAGAAAAAGGTGCGACTGCGCTGGTTACGGCTTATGGAGACATCGAAACTGCTTACGCCCATGTGGAAGAGATCAGGCAAAAACGGACCCGGGAAGCCCTCAGGGAGCATTATGATATGGCAGTTATGAGCAAAAAGCTGGCGACGATCTGCGTGGATGCACCGGTCGTTCTGGATCTCCAAAAGGCCCGGTGTACCAATCCTTATACGCCGGAAGCATACAAATGGTGCCGGAGACTGAATTTCCGCAAATATTTGGAGCGGTTTGAAAAGGCGGGAGCAGAGATGGTCCGGGAAGCAGAACCTGAGGTGAAGCAGATCCGGGACCGGAAGGAAGCAGAAGCGGTTTTTGAAAAGGCCAGATCCAGAGAACGGATTGCCTTTGAGCTGTGCTGGCAGAAAAAAGAGGACGGCCTGACGCTTACGCTGTCTGCATCCGGTTATGCCATGACCACGGCGGAGGAAGAGCTTCATATTTCCCTGGCTCTTTCAGAGACCGAACTGTACGATCTTTCAGAGAGCGACTCTGCTTCAGCGGAATATCTGCTAAAACAGATGGGGCAGGTGGTTGAAGCGGTGCCTTTTTGTGCAGTATCCGATGTAAAAAGAATCCTGAACTATATAGAACCAGAAAATCAGAGTCATTTCTTTGATATTGAGATCGGAGCTTATCTGATCAATCCGCTGTCAAATAATTATGCTCACGAGGATATGGGAAAGCCGGGCGCGGCGCTGACGACTTTTAGACAGGCAGCTCTTATACAGAAACAGCTGGAAGAGACCGGCATGAAGGCTCTGTTCGACGAGATCGAGATGCCTCTGGTTTTCACCCTCCATGATATGGAGAAGGAAGGTATCCGGGTGCATGCAGAAGAACTGAAAAGTTACGGGGAAGCGCTGGTGGGCAGAATCGAGGAACTGGAGCGAAGCATTCATGAGGCGGCCGGAGAGAACTTCAACATCCATTCGCCCAAGCAGCTTGGGGTGATCCTTTTTGAAAAGCTGGGCATGCAGGGGGGCAAGAAGACAAAGACCGGATATTCCACCTCGGCAGAGGTGCTGGACAAGCTGGCACCGGAATATCCCATCGTAAAAGACATCCTGGAATACCGGCAGCTTACCAAATTAAAATCAACTTATGCGGACGGGCTGGCTGGCTGCATCGCAGAGGACGGGCGGATTCACAGTAATTTCAACCAGACGATCACAGCCACCGGAAGGATCAGCAGCACGGAACCGAACCTCCAGAACATCCCGGTTCGTATGGAGCTGGGAAGACTGATTCGAAAAGTGTTCATTCCCCGGGAAGGATGTATCTTTGTGGATGCAGATTATTCTCAGATCGAGCTTCGGGTACTGGCCCATATGTCCGGGGATGAGACCCTGATCGAGGCATACCGGCAGGCGGAGGATATTCACCGGATTACAGCATCCCAGGTGTTTCATGTGCCCTTTGAGGAAGTGACGCCTCTCCAGCGGCGAAACGCCAAGGCGGTGAATTTTGGGATTGTGTACGGGATCAGTTCTTTCGGGCTGTCTCAGGACCTGGACATCTCCAAAAAAGAGGCAAAAGAGTACATTGACCGGTATTTTAAGACGTATCCGGGAATCAAGGGTTTTCTGGACGGACTGGTGGAGGAAGCGAAGGAAAAGGGGTATGTGACCACCATGTACAAAAGGCGCAGACCTGTGCCGGAACTGAAATCTTCGAATTTTGCCCAGCGTTCCTTTGGAGAGCGTGTGGCGATGAATTCTCCGATTCAGGGAACCGCTGCAGATATTATCAAGATTGCCATGATCCGGGTACATGACCGCCTGAAAGAAGAGGGACTGAAATCCAGGCTGATCCTGCAGGTGCACGACGAGCTTTTGATTGAGGCTTTTTATGAAGAAGCGGATCAAGTGGAGCAGATCCTGAAAGAGGAGATGCAGCAGGCAGCGAAGCTTCGGGTGGAACTGGAGATCGACATGCACCGGGGTGCTAACTGGTATGAGGCAAAGTAGATGAGAGTGATCGGAGTGACCGGTGGAGTGGGCGCCGGTAAAAGTACCGTTCTTCAATACATGGAGAATACATGGCATGCCCGCCTGATTCTGGCGGATCAGGTGGGCCATGAGGTGATGGAGCCAGGAAAAGAAGCTTACGGGGAGATCCTGAAAGTGTTTGGCAGGGGCATTTTACAAAAGGATGGCAGCGTGGACCGGGGGATCCTGGGCGGGATTGTATTCGCAGATAAGGAAAAGCTTGAAAAACTGAATGCCATCGTGCATCCGGCGGTGAAAAAAGAGATTTTAAGACGGATCGGGCAGGCCAGGCAGGAAGGGGAAGACTGTGTGGTCGTGGAGGCGGCTTTGTTTCTGGAGGAAAAATATGATGCATTCTGTGATGAAACATGGTATATTTATACGAATGAAGACGAAAGGCGCAGAAGGCTCAAAGCTTCCAGAGGTTATACCGACCGGCGGATTGACCAGATGATCGGCAGACAGAAAAGTCATGAGGAATTTTTAAGCCGCTGTGCATATGTCATTGACAACAATGGAACAGCAGAACATACGTTCTGTCAGATAGATAAGAGGATGAAGCAGTAAGATGAGATTGTGCAGTATAGCCAGCGGCAGCAGCGGGAATTGTATCTATACAGGAAGTGAGAACACCCACCTTCTGATTGACGCAGGGATCAGTGCGAAAAAAGTAGAAGCGGGGCTGAAGAAACTGGAAGTGGAAGGAAAGGATCTGCAGGGACTTTTGATTACCCACGAACATTCGGACCACATCAGAGGCGTCGGGATTCTGGCCCGCAGATACGGATTGCCGATCTATGCCACCAAAAAGACCATTGGCCGGATGAAGGCCATGAAGACGCTTGGAAAGGTGGACGAGAGCCTGTACCATGTGATCCGCGCAGACAAAAAATTCTGGATCGGAGATGTGGAGGTGCATCCCTTTTCCATCTCCCACGATGCGGCGGAGCCTGTGGCGTACCGGTTTGCCTGCAAAGAAAAAAGTGCGGCGGTGGCCACGGACATGGGCGTGTACACCGATTACATAGTGGAGCATCTAAAAGGGCTGGACGTGCTTCTTTTGGAGGCAAACCATGACATCCGGATGCTGCAGGCGGGACCTTATCCGTATCCTCTCAAACAGAGGATTCTGGGAGAATGCGGGCATCTGTCCAATGAAAGTGCCGGGCAGCTTCTGTGCCGGGTGCTCCATGACCAGATGAAAAAAATCTATCTGGGACATTTGAGCAAGGAAAACAATTATGCCGAACTGGCCTATGAGACTGTAAAACTGGAGATTCAGCTTGGACCGGTGAAATACGGGCCGGGGGACTTTGATATCCAGGTGGCAAAAAGAGACGAGTGTTCCGGTATCTGTGAGTGGTGACAAAGGGAACATTAGAAAGGAAGACAGAGATGAAGAAATTTATTATTACTGTGGTAGGACATGATACGGTGGGGATTATTGCGAAGGTCTGCACCTATCTGGCAGGGATTCAGGTGAATATCCTGGATATTTCCCAGACGATTGTGGACGGATATTTCAACATGATGATGATTGTGGATGCCGGCAAGGTGGAAGATATGACGAAGATGTCAGAAGAGCTGACAAAGCTGGGGGAGGAGATCGGTGTGATCATCCGCTGCCAGCATGAGGACATCTTCAATATGATGCATCGGGTATAAAGGAGACAGTATGATAAATATTCAAGAGGTCCTTGAGACCAATAAGATGATCGATCAGGAAAATCTGGATGTCCGCACAATTACGCTGGGGATCAGCCTGCTGGACTGCATTGATTCTGATCTGGAAATCCTTAAGAAAAAGATTTATGAAAAGATCACAGCAACGGCAAAGGATCTGGTATCCACCGGTCAGGCGATTGAAGCTCAGTTTGGGATTCCCATTGTGAACAAGCGGATTTCAGTGACTCCCATAGCCCTTGTGGGAAGTGCCGCCTGCCGGTCTGCAGAAGACTATGTGGAGCTTGCAAAGGTGCTGGATGATGCGGCGCGGACTGTGGGAGTCAATTTTCTCGGCGGGTTTTCGGCACTGGTGTCCAAAGGAATGACAAAGAGCGACAAGCTTCTGATGCAGGCGATCCCAAGAGCCCTTGCGGTGACGGAACGGGTGTGCAGCTCGGTGAATCTTGGTTCCACCAAGACCGGCATTGATATGGATGCCGTAAAGCTGATGGGAGAGATTATCAAAGAGACTGCAGAGTACACAAAAGAGCAGGATTCTCTTGGCTGTGCCAAACTGGTGGTTTTCTGCAATGCACCGGATGACAATCCTTTTATGGCGGGAGCTTTCCACGGCGTGACAGAAAAAGATGCCGTCATCAATGTAGGGGTCAGCGGACCGGGCGTGGTGAAGACAGCGCTCTCTGAGGTCCGTGGTGAGAACTTTGAAGTGCTGTGTGAGACCATCAAGAAGACAGCATTCAAGATCACCCGTGTGGGCCAGCTGGTGGCGCAGGAAGCATCCAAAAGGCTTGGGATTCCGTTTGGCATCATTGATCTTTCGCTGGCGCCTACGCCGGCTATCGGAGACAGTGTGGCAGAGATTTTGGAGGAAATTGGTCTGGAGTATGCAGGAGCGCCCGGGACGACGGCAGCATTGGCCCTTCTGAATGATCAGGTGAAAAAAGGCGGTGTGATGGCTTCTTCTTACGTGGGGGGCTTAAGCGGTGCCTTCATACCGGTCAGTGAAGATCAGGGGATGATCGATGCGGTACAGGCAGGAGCTCTGACTTTGGAAAAATTAGAGGCCATGACCTGTGTCTGCTCGGTGGGGCTTGATATGATTGCCATTCCGGGGGACACAAGCCCCGCTGCAATCTCCGGGATTATCGCGGACGAGATGGCCATCGGTATGGTAAATCAGAAAACAACGGCGGTCCGCGTGATCCCGGTTATCGGAAAAAAAGTAGGAGATATGGTAGAGTTCGGCGGTCTTTTGGGTTACGCGCCGGTGATGCCGGTCAATCCATACTCCTGTGAGGCGTTTATCAACCGGGGAGGCAGGATTCCGGCGCCGATTCACAGCTTTAAAAATTAAAGACAGGTATTTGGGCGGAGGATATGCGGTGGAAGATAGTGGCAAAAAGATAAGAAATATCATGTGCTATGCACTGATCTGTCTGATTGCGTTCAGTGTGATGCTTCTTTTGAATCAGCAGACGGTCTACACGGCAGATGATTATATGTATCATTTCTTCTGGGAAGGTTCCAGGCCCGGCAGCACCACCAGGCTTTTGCAGGGAATTGCGGATCTCCCGGCATCCTTATGGAACCATTACCAGGGGTTTAACGGGCGGGTGGTCAGTCATGGCATTGTGATGTTCTTCATGCTGTTTGACAAGATGGTATTCAATGTCTGCAATTCTCTGATGTATGTGGTCATGGGCTGGCTGCTTCTTTTCTACATAGAAGCAGAGAAAAAGAAGAGAAGGCCCTGGCATCTGGGTGTGATTTACCTGGCTATGTGGACGTTTTTTCCTCATTTTGGCTGGTCAGTGCTCTGGGTCAGCGGTTCCTGCAATTATCTGTGGATGAATGGACTGTTGCTGCTCTTTTTCTTTCCCTATCACAGACGGATGAGCGCCGGGGAAACGTTCGGCCATCCTTTGCTTATCTGCCTGCCTGTAATGATACTGGGATTTCTTGCCGGGGCTTCCAGCGAGAACGGCGGCGGGGCCATCGTGCTTCTTGCCATGCTGTTTGTCGGCCACTGGCTGTGGAAAAGGGAAAAGATTCCGGCCTTTGCTGTGCCGGGGATTCTCTTTGCGGCTGCAGGGATGGCCATCCTGCTCTTTGCGCCCAGCAGCCGGTCCAGGATGGTGTCAGAACCCTTTCAGATTGCGGTATATCTGAAACGGATTCGGGAAGTGATTGGATTTTCCTATCATTACATTCTGCCGCTTCTGGTAGTTCTGCTGGTGGAAGTCTTTTTCTGGATCCGGCATAAAAAAAGACGGAAGGAACCCTGGATTCCCTGCCTTTTGGTGCCGTTTTATTACTGCCTTTCCGGGGCGGCAAGCGTGGTGGTTCTGCTGGCTTCTCCTATTATCAGCGGAAAATCCTGGATTTTTGCCGTGAGTTTTCTGCTCATCGCCGTCGGTCAGATCGCGCTTTGGATGGAGGAGGACGGCTGTAAGATTCAGAAGGGAAAAAGGTTGTTTTTGGGTCTGCTGATTGTTTTGTCGGTAATAAAATTTGTTTTTGCGTGGACAGATATTCACCGGACCTACAGCGAGGTTCAGAATCAGCTCTGCCTGATCGAAGAACAGAAAGCGCAGGGAATTACGGAGGTGGAAGTTCCTCTTCTGACGCCTACAGAAAATACCTACAATGTCATCCGGCATTCGCCCAATGTGTCAAAGGATCCGGAAGACTGGTTTAATCAGTGGATGGCGCTGTACTACGGAGTGGATTCTATCAAGGGAGTGGAACCGTAAGAAGAAAAAGGAGCATGCATAAGATGGAGAAGATCATACTGGCATCCGGATCTCCGAGGAGAAAGGAATTATTAGAACAGATCAAAATGGTGTTCAGGGTGGAAAAGGCGGAGGGAGAAGAACGGATCACATCCGGCGTTCCGTCGGAAGTGGTCAAAGAGCTCTCGGCCCAAAAAGCGCAGGAAGTGGCAGATCGGTGTGACGGGACGGTCATCATCGGAGCAGATACGGTAGTGGCGGCAGAAGGCCAGATTCTGGGAAAGCCAAAAGACCGGGAGGATGCGCTTCGGATGCTGCGCCTGATACAGGGAAAAGAACATCAGGTGATCACCGGAGTGACCGTCATTTTAAAAGAAAAGAAAAAGACCATTCGCTTTGCAGAGGTGACGAAAGTCTACGTATACCCCATGACAGAAGGACAGATAGAAAGTTACGCAGACAGTGAAGAACCTATGGACAAAGCGGGTGCCTACGGAATCCAGGGAAGGTTTGCCGCATATGTGTCCGGCATTGAGGGAGATTACAACAACGTGGTGGGACTTCCGGTGGGACGCCTTTATCAGGAAGTGCTGGCAGAGGGCGTGGATTTACTGTCGGCAGGAAGGAAGGAGAACACGCAGTGAGATTTGTGATTCAGAGGGTTTCTCATGCATCGGTCACGGTGGAAGACAGAGTTCTGGGGAAGATCGGGAGAGGATTTCTGGTGCTGATTGGCGTTGCCGATTCCGATACAGAAGAGATTGCAGATAAGATGGTAAAAAAGATGCTTGGGCTTCGAATCTTTGAGGATGAGAACGGCAAGACCAATCTGGATCTGCGCACAGTGGATGGAGAGCTTCTTCTGATCTCTCAGTTCACCCTTTATGCGGACTGCAAAAGGGGCAACCGTCCGGGTTTCACCCGGGCAGGAAAGCCGGATCAGGCAAGTGCTCTGTATGATTATATCGTCAAAAAGTGCAGGGCGGAATTTGGAAAAGCGCAAAAGGGCGAGTTCGGGGCAGATATGAAGGTAGCGCTTTTGAATGACGGGCCTTTTACGATTCTTTTGGATTCGGATGATTTGTAAGCGAAATCTGGTTGCTATTTCCATGATTTATGGTATAATGACGTCAGACATGATACCGGCGGCAGTTTGCGACTGGCCGAAGAAATACAGTTGCTTTGGCGGACTGCCTGTATTTTCCGCAGGGACTATGTGCAGAGCAAATGGCAAAAAGCTGTCGAAGAGAAAGGGTGCTGGCCGTAAAACGGACAGTGACATACAAGCAGAGGTGCAATATGAAACGTGTACTACTAAAACTGAGCGGTGAGGCTCTCGCAGGAGAGAAGCACACCGGATTTGACGAAGCGACCTGTATGCAGGTGGCTATGCAGGTGAAAAGTATTCTGGAGGACGGCATTCAAGTTGGGGTTGTGATCGGGGGCGGCAATTTCTGGCGGGGAAGAACCAGTGAGAATATTGACCGGGCCAAATCTGACCAGATCGGCATGCTGGCCACTGTGATGAATTGTATCTACGTGTCGGAGATTTTTCGAAGTGCGGGGATGAAGACGAAAGTATTTACCCCTTTTACCTGCGGTCCCATGGCGGAGATGTTTACAAAAGACAAGGTTATGGAGTGCCTGGAGCAGGGAATGGTCACCTTTTTTGCAGGGGGGACAGGGCATCCGTACTTTTCCACGGACACCACCACCACCCTGCGTGCCATCGAGATCGAGGCAGATGTGATCCTGCTGGCCAAAGCTGTGGATGGAGTCTATGACAGTGATCCGAAGCAGAATCCAGAGGCCAGGAAGTATGATGAGATTCCGATTCAGTCCGTGATCGACCAGAAGCTTGGCGTGATGGATCTGACTGCATCCATCATGTGTATGGAGAACCGTATGCCGATGCTGGTATTCGGTCTGAATGAAGAAAACAGTATTATCCGTACTGTGCGGGGCGGATTTACGGGAACAAAAGTAACAGTATAAGGGAGGAACTACCACATGGAAGAAAGATTACAGCCGTTTGAGACCAAGATGAGCAAGTCCTACGACGCACTTTTAAGAGATTATGCAGCAATCCGCGCGGGACGTGCCAATCCTCATGTGCTTGATAAGATTAAAGTGGACTATTATGGAACGCCGACCCCCCTGCAGCAGGTGGGCAATATCTCCGTGCCGGAGGCGCGGATTATCCTGATTCAGCCATGGGAAAAGAAAATGATCCGGGAGATTGAGCGGGCCATCAACACTTCGGATCTTGGCATCAACCCGACCAATGACGGTTCTGCGATCCGGCTGGTATTTCCGGAACTGACGGAAGAGCGCCGGAAGTCACTGGCGAAGGATGTGAAGAAAAAGGGCGATGAGGCCAAGGTTGCGATTCGCAATATTCGCCGGGACGCCAATGAGACGTTCAAGAAGATGAACAAGAACAATGAGCTGACGGAGGATGATCAGAAAGATCTGGAGACAAAGGCGCAGAAGCTTACGGACAAATACATTGCGCAGATCGACAAGGCCATCGACGAGAAGACGAAGGAGATCATGACGGTATAATCAAAGAGGGGTGTGCGGTAAAAGTGTATGATTTTTGCGGCTGCCCCTCCTTCTTCTGTCAGAATAAGTACAGCAGAGGCCCTGAAAAGGGTTAAAGGGAACGATAATCAGGAGGCATTATGAATATTCCGCAGCATGTGGCAATTATTTTGGATGGAAACGGGCGCTGGGCGAAAGCAAAAGGCATGCCGAGGAACTACGGCCATGTACAGGGGGCCAAGAATGTGGAGCGAATCTGCGAGGACGCTTACCACATGGGAATCAAATATTTGACCGTCTATGCATTTTCTACGGAAAACTGGAAACGCTCCAAAGAGGAAGTGGATGCGCTTATGTCCCTTTTGCGCAATTATATGAAGACTTGTGTAAAGACTGCGAAGAAAAATCATATGCGGGTGCGGGTAATCGGAGATAAGACAGGGCTTGCCAAGGATATCCAAGACAGCATTGACAACTTGGAGCGAGAGTCAAAAGAACAGGATGGGTTGAATTTTACGATTGCCATTAACTACGGCAGCCGGGATGAGATTTGCCGTGCAGTCAAAAAGATGGTGCAGGAAGGGATTTCGGCGGAAGAGATCACAGAGGAGATGATTGCAGCTCATCTTGACACGGCAGGGATTCCGGACCCGGATCTTCTGATCCGCACCAGCGGGGAACTCCGTCTGTCCAACTATCTGATGTGGCAGCTTGCTTACACGGAGTTTTACTTTACAGATACTCCGTGGCCGGATTTCAACAAAGGAGAACTGGCACGGGCTATTGAAAGATACAACCAGAGGGATCGCCGGTACGGCGGAGTAAAGGAAGGATCGGAGGGAACATCCGGATGAAATCTTTTTTGACCAGACTGACAAGCGGTGTGGTTTTAGTACTTTTGATCGGCTGGACCTGCTGGAGGGGCAGCCTTCCTCTTGGTTTTTTTGTGACGGTCATCGGAGGGATCGGCCTGGATGAATTTTATAAAGTATTTGGCATGAAGATCACAGAGGGCATTGGGCGGGCCGGTTTTTTCGGAGCGGTGCTTTGGATGGCAGCGGTGCTGGTGACGACGGAGACGGGGATGGAGGCGGAGTTGAAATGGCTGGCGATCCTTGCCGCTTTTATGCTTTTGATGGCAGTCTATGTTTTTTCGTTTCCGAAGTATGACACCGGACAGGTGGTGACGGCATTTTTTGGCATTGTCTATATACCGGTGATGCTAAGTTTTATCTATCTGACCAGAATGCTGGTGGTGGGATTTTCTCTGGTTTGGCTGATCTTTTTCTGCTCCTGGGGCTGCGATACTTTTGCGTACTGCACCGGGATGCTTTTGGGCAGACACAAACTTGCACCGGTCCTAAGCCCGAAAAAATCCATAGAGGGAGCCGTGGGGGGAGTCGTGGGCGCAGCAGTGCTTGGAGCAGTGTACGCGGCATTTACACAGGCACCGGTTTTCATTTATGCTCTGATCTGTGCCATCGGAGCGGCAGCTTCCCAGGTGGGAGATCTGGCAGCTTCCGCGGTGAAGCGCCAGCACGGGATAAAAGACTATGGGACTTTGATACCGGGACACGGAGGGGTTTTAGACCGCTTTGACAGTGTGATTGTTACTGCCCCCATGATCTATATGCTGGCAGTGGTGCTGATTGGCTATCAGCAGCATCGGTAGGATGCAAAATTGAAATTGGAGAATAGAATGAAGATGAAAAAAATAGCAATACTTGGGTCCACCGGTTCCATCGGAACCCAGACGCTGGAAGTGGTGAGGGCCAATGAGGATCTTACGGTTACGGCCCTGGCAGCAGGATCGAATGTGGAGCTTTTGGATGCACAGATCCGGGAATTTCGTCCTTCACTTGTGGCAATATGGTCAGAAGAAAAGGCAAAAGAACTTAAGGAACGAGTGAAGGATCTGGATGTGGAGGTTGCAGTCGGGATGGAAGGTCTTCTGGCTGTAGCGCAGCAGCCGGAGGCAGAGATACTGGTGACGGCGATTGTGGGGATGATTGGTATCCGTCCCACCATTGCCGGAATGAAGGCGGGAAAAGATATTGCTCTGGCCAATAAAGAGACACTGGTGACGGCAGGACATCTCATTATGCCTCTTGCAGAGTCCTGCGGGGTGCGGATCCTTCCGGTAGACAGCGAGCACAGTGCTATTTTCCAGTGCCTGAATGGAGAAAGCAGCAAAGAACTGCATAAAATATTGCTTACGGCTTCCGGCGGACCTTTCCGCGGAAAGAAAAAAGAAGAATTAAGAGGAGTACAGCCGTCGGATGCATTAAAGCACCCCAACTGGTCCATGGGAAAGAAGATCACCATCGATTCTGCCACTTTGGTCAACAAGGGTCTGGAGATGATGGAGGCCAGATGGCTTTTTGGTGTGGAGCCGGAGAACATTCAGATCGTGGTGCAGCCCAAAAGCATTGTTCACTCCATGGTGGAGTTTACGGACGGAGCAGTCATTGCCCAGCTTGGTACGCCGGACATGAAGCTTCCAATCCAGTATGCGCTCTGTTATCCGAAGAGACGGCCGCTTCCGGGGGAGAGACTGGATTTTTCCAGGATTACGGAAATTACCTTTGAACGGCCGGACCTGGAGAGTTTTCCGGGCCTTCAGCTGGCTTTTGATGCGGCAGCGGCCGGGGGAAGCCTTCCGACTGTGTATAATGCGGCCAATGAGCGGGCAGTGGCCTGGTTTTTGGACCATAAGATCGGCTTTTTGGATATACCAGATCTGATTGGGCGCTGTATGGAGGCCCACAAAGTAATTGCGAATCCTTCTGTAGAAGAGATTCTTGAAACAGAGGCAGAGACATATGCTTTAATGGAAAACATGCGTTTCTGACCGGTTATCAGAGTAATGATGGAGAGCAGGTGGTAAATTGAGTATTATCCTGGCACTTTTGATATTCAGTGTCATCGTGGTGGTCCATGAACTTGGACATTTTTTACTGGCAAAACACAATGGGATTACGGTTACGGAGTTTTCTGTGGGAATGGGGCCGCGTCTTTTGAGCCATGAATGGGGCGGTACCCGTTATTCTCTGAAAATTCTGCCTTTTGGCGGTTCCTGCATGATGGTGGGCGAAGAAGAAGAAAGCGAGGAAGAAGGGGCTTTTGGGAGTAAGTCTGTATGGGCGAGAATTTCTGTGATTGTGGCCGGGCCCCTGTTCAATTTTTTGCTGGCCTTTGTTCTGTCCGTGATTATAGTGGGCAATATCGGCTATGATGATACGGTTGTGGATGTGACGTCCGGCTATCCGGCTGCGGAGGCAGGGATGCAAAACGGCGATGAGATCGTGCGGATGAACGGAAGCCGGACCTATGTATACCGGGAGGTCAGTCTGTTCAACAGCTTGTATCAGGGGCAGACCGCTGAGGTTACCTACCGAAGAGACGGTGCGGAATATACGGTGCAGCTGGTGCCGGTCAAAGACGACAGCGGTTACTACCGGTATGGGTTTGAGAAAACAAACATACGTACAAAAGGCACGGTACTCCAGACGGTGGGGTACAGCTTTGCAGAGCTGCGCTATTGGCTCAAAGCAACGCTTCAGAGTCTTTTAAAGCTGGTTCAGGGACAGGTAAGCATAAACGATGTATCCGGTCCGGTTGGGATTGTGGATACCATTGGAAATACGTATGAGGAGTCCCGCTCAGATGGCTGGTATTATGTCATGCTCAATATGATGATCATGTCGATTCTTCTGTCGGTAAACTTAGGCGTTATGAATCTGCTGCCGATTCCGGCGCTGGACGGCGGACGGCTTGTCTTTTTGCTGATTGAGGCGGTAAGAGGACGGGCGCTTCCGCAGGAGAAAGAAAGCATGGTACATTTTGTGGGGTTTGTGCTTTTGATGGGGCTGATGGCAGTGGTCCTTTTGAATGATATCCGGCATCTGTTTTTATAGCAAAAGCGATTATAACAAGGGAAAAGAAACTTTACATGAGGAGAATAAAAGTATGAAATTAGGCATTGTAGGTCTGCCCAATGTGGGAAAGAGTACACTTTTCAATTCACTGACCAAAGCGGGCGCGGAGTCTGCCAACTATCCTTTTTGCACCATTGACCCCAATATCGGTGTGGTGGCAGTTCCGGATGAGCGTCTCTCCAAGCTGGCCGCTTTGTACAATTCTGTGAAAGTGACGCCGGCGGTGATTGAGTTTGTGGATATTGCAGGGCTTGTGAAAGGAGCGTCCAAAGGCGAAGGGCTGGGCAACCAGTTTTTGGCCAACATCCGTGAAGTGGACGCGATCGTACATGTGGTGCGATGCTTTGAGGATGGCAACGTGATCCATGTGGACGGAAGCGTCGATCCGCTGCGGGATATGGAAACGATTAATCTGGAGCTTATTTTTTCAGATATTGAGATTCTGGAGCGCAGGATTGCCAAGACTTCCAAAGGGGCAAGAAATGACAAGACTTTGGCCAAGGAGCTGGCTCTTTTGCAGAAAGTGAAGGCACACTTAGAGGAGGGGAAGACTGCCAGAACTTTTGATGGCGCAGAGGATGAAGAAGAACAGGCATATCTGGAATCCTGCAACCTTTTGACTTTAAAGCCGGTGATTTATGCGGCCAATGTGTCAGAAGATGATCTGGCAGATGACGGGGGATCCAATGCTTATGTAAAAAATGTGCGGGAGTTTGCTGCTTTGGAACACAGTGAGGTATTTGTGATCTGTGCTCAGATCGAGCAGGAGATCGCAGAACTTGAAGAGGAAGAGAAAAAGATGTTCCTGGAGGATCTGGGGATCACTCAGTCCGGCCTTGACAAACTGATTCAGGCCAGTTACCGGCTTTTGGGTCTTTTAAGCTTTCTGACTGCAGGAGAAAAAGAGACCAGGGCATGGACCATTAAAGCAGGGACAAAGGCACCTCAGGCAGCCGGTAAGATCCATTCAGATTTTGAGAGAGGATTTATCCGCGCAGAGGTGATCTATTACCAGGATCTCTTAGACTGCGGTTCCATTGCTGCCGCCAAAGCCAAAGGACTGGTGGGCAGTGAAGGGAAAGAATATGTGATGAAAGACGGAGATGTGGTGGAATTTCTGTTTAATGTCTGATGATGTTTGTCGACTTATGTCGAAATATGTCGACAAAATGTTGTTGAAAAATGTCGCAATAGGCACTAAAATATAAGGGCGAGCTGTACCGGGCAGCTTGTTTTTTGGAAAGGATTTTCATCGATGAATACAACAATTAACTTTCCGCACCTGGGTATTTACCTGGATCATGTGGGAAAGTCCATATCGGTTTTTGGGTTCGAGATTGCCTATTATGGCATCATTATGGGGAGTTCTATTTTACTTGGACTATATCTGGCAGAGAGAGAGGCAAAACGGACCGGACAGAATCCTGACACTTATACAGATCTGGTGATTTATGCAATCATTTTCTCCATTATCTGTGCAAGAGTGTACTATGTGATTTTCTCATGGGATAGTTACAAAGATGACCTGCTCAGAATTTTCAATCTGAGACAGGGAGGCATCGCGATCTATGGTGCAATTATCGGTGCAGTATCTACCGTCTATGTATACAGTCGGGTGAAGAGACAATCATTTTTACAGATGGTGGATACGGCATGTATAGGGCTTGTGGCAGGACAGATTTTAGGACGTTTTGGGAATTTCTTTAACAGAGAAGCTTTCGGCGGTTATACAGACGGATTATTAGCCATGCAGCTTCCGGTAAGTGCAGTACGCGCTCACGAGATAACGGACGAAATGTGGGCGAATGTACAGGTAATTGGTGGAGAACAATTTATACAGGTTCATCCCACGTTCCTCTATGAAGCATTGTGGAACCTTGGGGTAATCTGTTTCCTGTACTGGTATCGCACGAGAAAACGATTTCAGGGGGAACTGTTCCTGACCTATCTTCTTGGATATGGTCTGGGACGGGTCTGGATCGAGGGTCTTCGAACTGACCAGCTTCAGATTGGGAGTACAGGTATACCTGTATCACAGCTGCTGGCAGGGGTGCTGATTCTTTTTTCCCTTATCATGATTTTTCTGGGTAGAAAAAACAATATGAGTAGGGAGGACTCTGGACGGGTAGATGGATATCAAGAAAGTAATTGAGGCACATCGCAAAAGGTTGGACCGTATGGCCAGGGAGTCGGATAATCTTTCAGAACTTCTGGAAGAAGCGAAGAAGATGGATCGGCTGTTCGAGATTTATGAGGCCAAAAAGGCGACCGCATGCATTCCGAAAGATGCATAAGGACGACTCTACAAGGACAATTTCATAAGGGAAGACAGGGTTTTGGTGCAGGAAAATAGTGCCAAAGCCCTGTTTTTTGTTCGGCATTACTTAAAATTTCTGAAGGAATCCTTAAGAAACAGGCTTGCTTTTTTGCCCATTTTGGGATATGATAGATAAGAAGGTGGGGGAAAGTGGCATAGAGTGGTTTTTCAATACTGAAAAGTGGGGAACTTAAGGAGAGTGGGTGCATATCGATGTTTATGGGAGAGCACAGACATACGGTAGATCCCAAAGGCAGACTGATTATCCCGTCTAAATTTCGTGAACAGCTGGGAGCGGAATTTGTTGTGACAAGAGGATTGGATGGCTGTCTCTTTGTATATCCCATGGACAGTTGGGAATCTTATGTGGAGGAGTTGAAAAAGCTCCCGCTTACAGATAAGAATGCCAGACTTTTTACCCGATTTCTCATAGCAGGTGCAACGACCTGTGAGCTGGACAGGCAGGGGAGAATCCTTCTTCCGGTCACACTTCGGGAGTTTGCCGGTATCGAGAAGGACGTGCTTCTTGCAGGTATGCTGGATCACATTGAAATCTGGAACGAAGAACGATGGAAGGAAAATGCAGACTTTGGCGATATGGATGCCATAGCAAGCCATCTGAATTATGTAAGCGGCAGAGAGTAGAGGTGATCAGGTGACAGAGTTCAGACATTATTCCGTGCTGCTTCAGGAGACGGTCGAACAGCTTTTGGTCCGGCCTGATGGGATTTATGTGGATGGGACTGTAGGCGGAGGCGGACACGCTCTGGAAGTGTGTAAGAGATTGTCAAAAAAAGGCCGTTTTTTCGGGATTGACCAGGATGGGGAAGCCATCGGTGCTGCCGCTGCAAGGCTGTCTGATTATACAGATCAGGTGACTTTGATCCGAAGCAATTACAGCCGGATGAAGGAAGAGCTGAAAAGCTGCAAAGTGGAAGCGGTGGACGGGATTGTGCTGGACCTCGGGGTATCGTCCTACCAGCTTGACGAAGCCCGAAGAGGATTCACCTACAGAGAAGATGCTCCGCTTGATATGCGCATGGATCAGCGGCAGGAAAAGACAGCAAAAGATATTGTAAATGGTTACAGTGAACAGGAACTGTATCATATGATCCGTGATTACGGAGAAGATAAATTTGCAAAGAATATCGCAAAACATATGGTGAGGGCCAGAGAGATCAGGCCAATCGAGACTACAGAAGAACTGGTAGAGGTGATTAAAGCTGCGATACCTATGAAGATCCGGATGCAGAAGGGGCATCCGGCAAAGCAGACGTTTCAGGCGATCCGCATCGAGTTGAATCGGGAGCTGGAGGTACTGAAGGATTCCCTGAACGGGATGATAGATCTGCTGAAGCCGGGAGGAAGGATTTGTATCATCACATTCCATTCCCTGGAAGACCGGATCGTGAAGAACATATTTCGACAGAATGAGAATCCGTGTACTTGTCCAAGCCATTTTCCGGTATGTGTATGCGGTAAGGTACCACGAGGGAGAGTTGTAACAAGAAAACCAATCCTTCCGACAGAGAAAGAGCTGGAAGAGAACAGCCGTTCCAAAAGTGCGAAACTTCGTGTTTTTGAGCGTGAGTAAGAGACCGATTATGAGGGGAGTTGGTTGAGATGGCCTTGGACAGAAGAAGAGGATATATAGAAGGGAATACCGTACGGAAGATTAAGCCGTCAAATCATCAGGAGAGAAGGCAGGCGCCCCGTCACGGGAGAAGAACAGCAAAAAAGGAACGTATACAATATGTGAACATTTTTTATACGATTTTTCTTGTGGCGGCAGCATGTATGGTTTTGTGGTCTTGCGTGAATTATCTCCAGCTACAGGCAGAGACGACCAGCAGGATCAAGAATATCGCTGCACTGGAACTTCAGCTTGAACAGCTGCGCAAAGAAAATGATGATAATTATACCAGAATTATGACTTCTGTGGATTTGGATTACATCAAGGACGTGGCGATCAATGAGCTGGGTATGGTGTATGCACGGGAGGACCAGGTCATCCTGTATGAGAATACGACGAGGGATTATGTGAGACAGAATGGGGAGATTCCCAAAGAGGAGTCGACGCTGATGGATCAGATCTTGGGGAGGTAATCCAGATAGGAGTGTCGCGTGGCCGTAAATTATGACAGAATCAGAAGACGAAGATCAAGAAAACAGAAAATCACATTGAAGATGAAGCGAAAATTGGCACTATTATTTGTGATAATAGTGCTGATTTTAATTGGAATTTTCAGTTGGCTGGTTTATATCATCCGTGTCAGCGGAGAGCAGTATACAAGGAAAGTGCTGTCACAGCAGGATACCAACAGTATCCTGCTTCCTTATAAAAGAGGGGATATATATGACCGGAATGGAACACTTCTTGCCACCAGTGAAAAAGTATACAATCTGATCCTGGATCCGTCGGTTTTGTGGGAGAATTACAATGACGATCCGGAAAAGGACTGCGTGGAGCCTACGCTACAGGCTCTGACTACTTATTTTGATCTGGAACGCAGTGAACTGGATGAGGATATGGAGGAGCGCAGGAACAGTCATTATGTGGTGAAATTGCAGAAGCTTACCAAGGATCAGGTAAAAGAGTTTGAGGAGGCCATGAAGGAGCCGGCCAACCGGATCAAAGGAGTCTGGCTGGAGGATTCGTATATTCGAAGATATCCCTACAACAACCTTGCCTGCAACGTGATTGGTTACACCGTATCCGGCAATGTGGGACAGTATGGAATTGAACAGGAATACTCGGAAGTGTTAAATGGTGAGGATGGCAGAAGCTACAACTATCTGAATGAAGATATGGAGCAGGAGAAAACGGTGCGGGCAGCGGTGGACGGCAACAACATCATGTCCACCATTGACATCACCCTTCAGGAGATCTTGGAGAAAGCGATTGCTGATTTTCAGGCAAAATATACCAATGCTTTTCGGGAAGGGGATGGAAGCTATACCACAGCCGCCATCATGATGGATCCAAACAGCGGAGAAGTGCTTGCCATGGCCAGCAATCGCAATTATGACCTGAATAAACCTTACGATGTGGTTGCCAATGGACTGTACACAGAAGCGGAGGCAGAAAACCTGACAGATGAGGAGAGACTGAATGCACTGAATGAACTTTGGAGGAATTTCTGCATCAGTGATACCTACGAACCAGGTTCTACCGCAAAGCCGATCACAATTGCAGCAGCTTTGGAGACCGGCGTAATCCAGGACAGTGATACATTTTTGTGTGACGGCAGGCAGAATATCGCAGGAAAAGACGTCTGGTGTTCCAACAAATACGGGCATAAGGTGATCACTTTGGAAGGTTCTCTTATGTTTTCCTGCAATGATGCCCTTATGCAGGTTGCCTCAAAACTTGGGGAAGAGAATTTTTCCAGATATCAGAATATGTTTAACTTTGGCCTTCGGACCAACATAGATCTTCCGGGGGAGGCCCGGACTGATTCCCTGATTTACTATGCAAAGGAGAATGCACCCAGTGAAAATCTGGTAATGAGGATTACAGACCTGGCCACCAATTCCTTCGGGCAGAATTATAATGTGACGATGATTCAGATGGCGTCAGCATTTTCGGCATGTGTCAACGGAGGCTATTATTATAAGCCTCATGTGGTGAAAAAGATTATGGACAGCAGCGGGGGAACGGTGGAAAATATCTCTCCGGTGCTGCTTAGAACCCCCATATCCTCCAAGACTTCCGCGCTGATCCGGAAATATCTTTACAATACCATGTACGGGCCGGAGGACAGCAACGGAAATCATGCTACAGGTAGGGCAGCCAGGGTAGCCGGGTATGCCATGGGAGGAAAGACAGGGACGGCGGAGATGATTCCAAGAGATAAGACCAATTATCTGGTGTCTTTCATCGGATTTGCGCCGGCGGATCATCCGGAAGTGGTTCTTTATGTGGTGGTGGACCGGCCCAACGCGGAAAAACAGGCCACCAGTTCCTATGCTCAGGAAATCTGGAAAAATATTATGAAAGAGGCACTTCCCTATCTGAATATTTATCCCACAGAGGATATTCCGGCAGATATGCAGGAAGAGGTGGCTGCAGAGCAGGCGGCTTCTCAGGAGGGAGAGCCAGAAGAGGAAGAAGAGGAGGAAGAGCCGGTTCAGGAGGGGACCCTTGTGGATCCTCAGACCGGAGAGACGGTGGAGATGCCGGATCCGGAGACCATAGATCCTGAAGATGACTCGGTTCTTGGGGACACGCCGGTCAATGATAATCTTTTGGATGTGGAACCTGTAAATGCTACAGAAGAGCGTGAAGACGATAACCCAACCGAATAAGGAGGCAAGGTACCTCATAAGATAGTGAAAACGACTCTTATGAGGTATTTTTTGCACTGTAAAACATTTCATAAAAAGAAAATGGTCATTGTTTTTACGGCCTGCCTTCTGATGATGGCTGTTTTGCTGGGACGTCTGGTTTATCTGATGGTATTTGAATCGGAGTATTATCAGGAGCTGGCCAAAGATCTCCACGAACGGGAGAGAAGCATCAAAGCAGCCAGAGGGCGGATCATCGACCGGACAGGAACCATACTGGCAGATAACAGAACCGTCTGCACGATTTCTGTCATTCACAGCCAGATCAAAGATCCTGAGGCGGTGATTGCGATGCTCTGTAAGGAACTTGAGCTTCCCGAGGAGACCGTGAGGAAACGGGTGGAGAAAGTAAGCTCCATTGAGAGGATCAAGTCCAATGTGGACAAAGAGATCGGAGATGCCATCCGCGCCTATCAGTACGCCGGTGTGAAGGTGGATGAAGACTTTAAGCGGTATTATCCTTATGATGAGCTTGCATCCAAAGTTCTTGGGTTTACAGGCAGCGATAATCAGGGCATCATTGGCCTGGAGGTAAAATACGACGAATATCTGGAAGGAATTTCCGGGACAATCCTGACTCTGACGGACGCCAGAGGCGTGGAGATCGAGAATGCGAAAGAGGAGCGGGTGGAGTCTGTGCCGGGGAATGATCTGGTGGTGAGTTTGGACTACAACATCCAGTCCTATGCACAGCAGGAGGCTTTGAAGGTCATGGAAGCAAAAGGGGCGGACTATGTCTCCATCCTGGTTATGAATCCAAAAAACGGGGAGATCTATGCCTGTGTGAATGTGCCGGAATTCAATTTGAATGATCCGTTTACGCTGAATACAGGAGTCAGCACAGAAGGAATGACAGAACAGCAGAAGCAGGATGCTCTGAATCAGATGTGGAGGAACCAGTGCGTGAATGACACTTATGAGCCAGGATCGACTTTTAAGGTATTTACTTCTTCCGCCGCTCTGTTATCCGGGACTGCTTCTGTTTCTGATCAGTTTTCCTGCCCGGGTTTTAAGATCGTGGAGGATCGGAGGATCCGATGCCATAAGGTGGGAGGACATGGAGGACAGGATTTTGCGCATGCGGTGATGAATTCGTGTAATCCAGCCTTCATGACCATGGGACTTCGCATGGGCTCGGAAATGTTTTATCAGTATTTCACCAGCTATCATCTGCTGGAGAAGACCGGTATTGATATTCCCGGGGAGGCATCCACGATTATGCACAATTTAGAGAATATCGGGGAAGTGGAGCTTGCCACTATGACTTTTGGTCAGTCTTTTCAGATTACGCCGGTACAGCTTGCCACCATGGTCAGTTCGGTGATCAATGGGGGGAACCGGGTGACGCCGCATTTTGGCGTGGCAATCCAGGACCGGGAAGGGAATGTTCTAAAAGAGTTTTCCTATGAAATACAGGAAGGTGTCGTGAGCGAAGAAGTATCGGCACAAATGCGGGAGATTTTGGAGAAAGTGGTTTCAGAAGGCGGAGGAAAGAAAGCCTATATAGAGGGTTATCGGATCGGAGGAAAGACGGCGACTTCTCAGACCCTTCCAAGAAGTGCACATAAATATATTTCATCATTTGTTGGGTTTGCGCCGGCGGATGATCCGCAGGTGCTTGCCATCTGCATTGTTCATGATCCCCAGGGAATTTATTATGGAGGGACCGTCTGTGCTCCGGTAGTGAAAAATATATTTGAGAATATACTGCCTTATCTCGGGATCGAAAAAGAAGAAGTCTCAGAACCGGAAGAAGAAATACAGGAATAAAAATAAAGGATGGAAGAGTAATCAAAACTCAACCATCCTTTTAAAAGCCTGCACATAAAATCATGAATTGCTTTTTAAAAGCTCCATAATCTCCTCGGGTGTCTTGCCGGAATCTTCTATCACTTTTAACAGCTTTTCTCTGTTTTCTTTGTCTGCTTTTTGCTTTGCCAGTTTTTCTTCTTTGAGCTGCTCCTTATAAGCAGCTTTTAATTCATCTTTTGCCGCTTTCAGTTCTACTTCCAGCTTGAGTACTTTCTCATGAATTTTTGCTGCTTTTCCGGTATAAGTTACTGGTTTTCTGATGCCTCTTGCCATTCGCCAGGCCCTCCTTCTTTACTTATGATAAAAGAGTATCATTATTTGCAACATTTGTAAATAAATTATTTCATGTTTTGGTAAGATTTTTAAAAATAAAAAGATAAAAGAGCAATAAAAAAAGCAGGATACGGGAGTCGGACCCGCCTCTTCAGCTTGGGAAGCTGACATACTACCGATGTACTAATCCTGCAAACAATGCTATTATATACCAGCGAAATAAAAAAATCAAGAGTGATTTGAAAAATGTTTGAAATGGTTGATAATTCCTCCGAAAAGACGTATACTCAAAAAGAATAACCAAGCAAAGGGGTGTAAAAGTTATGATGGATTTTAGCGTGGCGGTTCCGGTCATTGTTTCTTTTGTGATCAGTGCGGCGGCAGGTCCGGTGATTATTCCGTTACTTCGGAAACTGAAAGTTGGACAGACAGTGCGGGATGACGGTCCTCAGTCTCATCTCAAAAAGAATGGTACACCGACCATGGGCGGCCTGATTTTTTTGCTGGGCGTAGTAGTGACGTCTTTGTTTTATATGAAGGATTATCCGAAGATTATTCCTATTTTGTTTGTGACGGTTGGGTTTGGGATCGTTGGTTTTCTGGATGATTACATCAAAGTCGTGCTGCACCGCTCGGAAGGTTTGACACCAGGGCAGAAGATGGCAGGACAGATTCTGGTCACGGGTATTTTTGCCTGGTATATGGTGTCTTACACGGATCTTGGTCTGCAGATGTTGATCCCGTTCAGCGGCGGCAAGTATCTGGATGTCGGTGTGCTTTCGGTTCCGCTTTTGTTTTTTGCAGTGATTGGGACTGTGAATGGCACGAATTTTACGGATGGTTTGGATGGGCTTGCTTCCAGTGTGACGGTTATGGTGGCTGTATTCTTTACCGTGGTGGCGATCGGAACGGACAGCGGGATTGCGCCTGTGACGGGTGCGGTGACCGGAGGCCTTTTGGGATTCCTTTTGTTTAATGTATATCCGGCCAGTGTGTTTATGGGAGATACCGGATCTTTGGCTCTGGGCGGCTTTGTAGCGTCCGCTGCCTACATGCTCCACCTGCCCCTGTTTATCTTGATTGTGGGTCTTATTTATCTGGTGGAGGTTCTCTCAGTTATGATTCAGGTGACTTATTTTAAAGCGACTCATGGGAAACGTTTTTTCAAGATGGCACCCATCCATCACCATTTTGAAAAATGCGGCTGGTCTGAGACCCGTATTGTGGCGGTTTTTTCAATTATAACGGCCCTCTGCTGTCTGGTCGCTCTTGCTGCAATTTAAATGGGACGGTTCTGAATTTTGTAAAACGGACATAGACTAAAATGAAGAGAGAATCTGTATGCTGAAAGGCGCGGCATGGCGGTCAGAAGACAGACGGGCACGAAAGAATCGGTGGATTATGTACTTTTGATTCTGGTTCTGATCCTGGTGGTGTTCGGACTGGTGGTACTCTACAGTACAAGCGCCTACAATGGCAGGGTTAAGTTTGCAGACTCGGCCTATTACCTTAAAAAGCAGTTTTTTGCCACCAGCATTGGTCTGATGGCAATGTATCTGGTATCTCAGGTGGATTACCGAAGATGGATTCCGATGGCTGGAGTGGGGTATCTGATTTCCCTTGGACTTTCCACGGCAGTACTTTTCATCGGATCTGAAATCAATGGCTCCAAACGGTGGCTGGCGCTTGGGCCTCTTTCGTTTCAGCCGTCAGAGTATGCAAAGCTGGCAGTGGTGGTACTGCTGGCCTCCATTGTCAGCAGAAATGCGTCTCATATGAAATCCTGGCGCTATATGTTTGTTGTCATTTTACAGATCCTTCCCATTGTGGGACTTGTGGGGACCAACAATCTAAGTACGGCGATTATTATCCTTGGAATTGCAGTAATCCTGATCTTTATTGCCAATCCAAGATTCCTGCCTTTTGTGTGGCTTGGGGCGCTGGGAGCGGGATTTATCGGCATTTTTTTGAGTGTGGAATCTTACCGGCTGGAGCGGCTCGCCATCTGGCGTCACCCGGAACTGTACGAGAAGGGATACCAGACCATGCAGGGCCTGTATGCCATCGGATCCGGGGGAATCTTTGGCGTGGGACTTGGGGGAAGCATGCAGAAACTGGGGTTTGTACCGGAAGCCCAGAATGATATGATTTTCTCCATTATCTGTGAGGAGACGGGGCTTGCAGGAGCCTTTCTTGTCATTCTTTTGTTCGGCCTTTTGATCTGGAGGCTTCTGGTGATCGCTACCCATACGCAGGAGCTGTTTGGTGCGCTGCTGGCCGCGGGCGTTATGGGGCATATAATGATACAGGTTATCTTGAACATCGCCGTGGTCACCAACACCATCCCTAATACAGGGATAACGCTGCCCTTTATCAGTTATGGCGGGACTTCCGTCGTTTTTCTCCTGTCAGAGATCGGACTTATTTTAAACGTGTCCAGACAATTAAAAAAGGAACATTGATCAAAGGTCTGCATATACTGGTATATAATGGCAGACCTGGCAGCAGGTCCAAAGGAGAAAGGTTTGGACAGAAACGAACTGTATATCAAAGGTCCCCAGAGGATGCAGGGGGAGTTGCTGATACAAGGCTCAAAAAACGCGGCTCTGCCCATTCTTGCGGCGACCATATTGGGAGAAGGGATCTTTATTCTGCACCATTGTCCAAAGATCTCAGATGTGGAGCATATGCTGGAGCTTCTGGTGGATGCAGGGTGCAGGGCTTACTGGGAAGGGCATATGCTGATCGTAGACACAAGAGAGCTGCGGAACTACCGGGTGAAAGGGGACGGCGCAGGGAAGATGCGTTCTACCGTCACGCTTTTAGGCAGTATTCTGGGCCGGATGCATCAGGTGGAGATCCCCTATCCGGGAGGCTGCACCATCGGGAAGCGCCCCATTGATCTGCATCTTAGAGGGTTAGAGCAGCTGGGAGCAGTGTTTGAGCATCAGGAACATACCCTTGTGGGGAAGGCAGCCATTTTGCACGGAGCTTCCGTATATCTGGATTTTCCAAGCGTTGGGGCCACAGAGAATGTACTGCTGGCGGCGGTGCTTGCGGAAGGAAGCACGGTGATACACGGGGCAGCCATGGAGCCGGAGATTGTGGAGCTGGCATCTTTTTTGCGGAAGATGGGTGCCAAAATCCGTGGAGAAGGGACACCGGTGATCAGCATTGAGGGAGTGAAAAGACTCCATGCAGCAGAATACATTGTGCCGTCTGACCGGATTGTGGCAGGGACCTATCTGTTTGGTGCTTTGATGACCCGGGGGGAGGTAAGGCTTCTTCATGTCCCGCTGGCTCATTTGGGCAATCTTCCAGGCGTTCTGGAACAAATGGGGGCTGTAGTAGAAGCAAAAGAGGACTGGATTTATGTGCGGATGGATCATCAATGCCGGCCGATTCCTTATCTGGTGACAGCGCCTTTTCCAGGATTTCCCACAGATCTGCAGTCGGCTTTGATGGCGGCTTTGTCTACGGCATCAGGGATCAGTTTTATAGAGGAAAAAATTTTTGAAGCCCGTTTTCAGGTGGTAGAGGAGCTGCAGAAGATGGGGGCATCCATCACCAGTGAGGAATCCTTTGCCCTGATTGACGGGGATGCAAGATTACGCGGGGCGAAAGTAGAGGCAAAAGAACTTCGGGGAGGAGCGGCCCTGATTATGGCGGCACTGGCGGCAGAAGGGGAGACCTGCATTCAGGGAATGGAGTATGTCTGCCGCGGATATGAAGATATTAATGAGGATTTGAAGAAACTAGGCATTAAAAAGCGCTGCGGGGAACAGGGCTGCTGCCCCAAAACGGCGTTCACAGAGGAGACCCATGTCAGAACAGGAAACAACGAAGAAGTTTCGTAATCGAATGATACTGGCAGCAGCAGTACTGGGAGTGACAGCAGTACTGCTTTTTGCCCTGCTTAGCATGTTCCGGATTACGGAAGTAACCGTCACGGGCAATGAATATTATTCAGACAAACAGATCGTGGATTTTATCTTGGGAGATGGTTATCAGCGCAATACGCTGTATCTGTTTCTTCAATACAAATATCAAAAGCATCCGGTCATTCCTTTTGTGGACGATTTTGAAGTGACCATCGATTCTATTCACAGTATCCAGATCCGGGTTTACGAGAAAAGTATTATTGGTTATGTCCGGTACCTGGGAAGAAATGTGTATTTTGACAAAAATGGTACTGTGGTGGAAAGTACAAATGAACAGATGGAAGGGATCCCCATGATCCGGGGGCTGTATTTTGATCAGCTTGCCATGTATGAACCGCTGAATGTGGAAGATCCGGCCATCTTTGATACCATTCTGGATATTACGCAGCTTTTAAAAAAGTATGATCTGAATTTGGACGAGATCCGGTTTGGAAATGCGGAGGAACTGCATCTGCAGATGGAAGATGTGCGCATTTCTCTTGGTACCGGTGATCATCTGGAAGAAAAGATTGCGCGAATCAAACAGCTGGAACCAGATCTTGCGGGCAAATCCGGAACTCTGGACATGAAAAATTATACAGACGAGAGCACCCATATATCATTGGAGGCAAATAAACAATAGTTACCCTCAGTGGACAAGGGGACAAATGTTAGAAATACAAATATGAAAAATGTGAAAAATAGGTTGCGCAATTGAAAAAAAAAAGATAAGATAGATAGGTTAGTTTAGAATAGAGTGGGTTAGTGTGTATTTAAGGAGGATA